>VOFE01002267.1_pt1 | contig 24796 bp, 31 predicted proteins | sample 5384071 | NCBI WGS metagenome assembly VOFE01 (sample SAMN12384724, study PRJNA508395) | human gut metagenome | isolation source: healthy gut D | host: Homo sapiens
TTTTCTCTGCTGCTGTCGATCGGCGCGTCGACGTTGATTTCAATCCATCGAGGCGCGGGGCGAACGGAGCGGGCAAATCAGCTGTTTTCGATGAATACGGCGGTGCTTTCGGTCTTGGCGTTGCTCATATCGGTGAGCTGCGTGCTCTTTGCCCAGCCGTTGGCGGTCTTTCTGGGAGCCGGCAGCGATACGCTGAATTATGTAACGGAGTATCTCCGGATTATCGGGGATTCGGCTTTTTCTTCATTGTGTCTTATTCGTTTGAAGTCTTGATCAAAGCGGATGGTTTTCCGCAGCGTCAACCTTCGGCGTACTGTTAGGCGCAGTGACGAATATTGTCTTGGACGCCTTGTTTGTCTTTGGATTTCATTGGGGGCTGGCGGGGGCGGCGGGCAACCGGCATTTCGCAGCTACTGACGTTTCTTGTCTTTTCAGTCATTTTCTGTTCAGCCGGAAAACTCATTTCCATTTTACGCGGTTTACATTGGATTTATCGCAGTATCAGCGGATTGTGCCGATCGGCATCGCCGACTGCATTACGGGAATTATCGGCGGGGTCATCGTCTTTGCGTTTAACCATCAGATTTTATCCATCATCGGAACCTCCGGCGTCGTCAGCTACACCGTGATGACGTATGTCTATAATCTGGTGTTGATGGCGTTTGTGGGCATTGCGCAGGGCTGCCAGCCGTTGGTGAGCTATGCCGTGGGGCAGCAGGATTCGAAAACGATCAAATTGGTCTATCGTTATGGCCTGACGGCGGTCGCGCGACTTCGGTGCTGTGCTTCGGCGGCTGTTGGATTTTACGCCGCAGATCGTTTCGGTCTTCATCCGGTGTAGCTCAGGTGGTTAGAGCGCACCCCTGATAAGGGTGAGGTCGTTGGTTCAAGAAACTGTTTGTTGCTTTTCTGGAACAGATGTCTTGTCTGTTTTAACCAGGAGTCTTTTGATCTGGTAGTCTTAGATTTAATGCTGCCCTATGTCAGCAGGGGGGAAGAAATTCTCTGTAAAATCAGGAAGTTTTCCGATATTCCGATCATCATTGTATCCGCGAAAGATCTGGTGCTGACAAAAGTTGAATTGCTGCGATTAGGTGCGGATGACTACGTCACAAAACCTTTCAATTTGGAAGAATTGTTAGCGCGGATTGAACGCTTTGTCTAATCCGAAATCAGAAAACACTTCCGGAAATGCAGATTGTCACGGGGATTTAGTCTTAGATACACAATCGAAATCGGTATCCATTCACGATACTATTCTTTCTTTAACGGCGAAAAGAATATCAAATTTTAGAATTATTAATGAAATACCCCAATAAAGGTTTTCTCGAAGCAGAATCTTTATGAAGCGGTATGGAATGAAGCTTTCGCGCAGAATCTTTATTTGGATAATGACGTCATGAACACGCATATCAGTAATCTTCGAAAAAAACTGGGTGATGAAGGCTGGCGAATAGAAACGATATGGGGATTAGGCTATCGTTTTATCAAGGATTGAACTTTAGAGAGTCTTTAGCTTTGTCTTAAGTTCTTCTTGATCTTTCTCTGCGATACTTAAATGCGGAGGAAAGAATGAGATGAACGAAATTATTTTTCAGACTGAAAATATCACAAAAAGCTATAAACAGGTCCATGTCCTCGATCATGTGAATATGACGGTAAAACGGGGTGAAATATACGAGATTGATCGGCGAAAACGGCGCTGGGAAAACAACGTTGATCCGCTTGTTAACCGGACTGGCCAAAGCCTACTTCGGGAACGTTGCGCTTATTCGGCTGTCAGGGGAAAACCATCGCGGCGCAGCGATCGCGAATGGGCTGCATTATCGAAGGACCTTCTTTGTATCCGGAGATGACCGCAATGGAAAACTTAGAGGTTCAGCGGCGGCAGCGGGGAATCCTGAAAAGAAAGTCTTGATCACGTTCTCGCTTTGGTGAACCTGAACCAGGCTGGAAAGAAAAAGGTGAAGAATTTTTCATTGGGAATGCGGCAGCGGCTTGCGTTAGCGGATTGCGTTATTAGGAACACCTGAATTTTTAGTGCTGGATGAGCCGATCAATGGATTAGATCCCGTAGGAATTTTAGAACTTAGAAATTTGTTAAAAAATCTGAATAAAGAGCGTGGGATTACCATTTTGATTTCAAGCCATATCCTGTCTGAGCTGAATCAGCTGGCGACCTGCTACGGCATTATGAGCCATGGAAAATTACTGCAGGAAATTGACGCCCAAGAATTAGAAAAAACGATGTCAAAAACATTTGTTTTTGAAGGTGAGCGACACCGCCAAAACGGCTTCGTTATTGGAAGTAGAAATGCATACGAATAATTTCAGAGTTCTGCCTGATCATTCGATTTGTTTGTATGATTATCTGGAGAAACCGGATCTAATATCCGCAATGCTGGGAAGAAATGATATAACCTTATATCAGCTGACATGCAAAGGTGAAGATTTGGAGAGTTACTATATGAAAGTAATCTCGGGAGAAAAACAATGCGAAATTATTTAAATGCGGAATTATATCGGCTGCTCCATTCTAAATCCTTGTTTGGTTTCATCTTCGGCTGCGTCCTCATTCTGTTTTTATCCTTGATCTTTGGTGAAATGACGATTATGGGGTCTGGGGAAGGCATGCTGCTGGACATTGGATTTCAGGCAAAAGTTATTTATCCTTGGCGGAGCCTACTTTTTGAAACGGTGGCTCAATCCTGTTTGGGCTATACTGCTTTTTTCTGGCTGGTTAACGTCTTATTTACAGCTACTTTTTTTAACAAAAGAATATGAAATCGGAACGATAAAATTATCTGTTGCTTATGGAATTGACCGCCGTATTATCTATTTTTCAAAAACGGTAATTATTCTGTCTGTTTCGATTTTGATGTATTTCGGTTTTATCTTTAGCTTTTTGTTCTGGAAACAATCCAATCGGGATATCTGATGAGCTTGTCAGAAATCATTCAGCTTATCCAATGGACGGCGATTAACGGGCTTGTTATTCTGGCGATGAATTGTCTGGTACTCTTCTTATGCGTGTTAGTCTCCAATATGAGTATTGTGACGGGTATCAGCTGTATTTATATCTTCAGCAGCGCATGCGTTTACTTGATGTCCTGGGCAAGCATGGAAACTTTATTTCCTTTATTACGATATTACGTTTATACAAACCCGATGTTTTACTGGATGAATATCTGTTCGTCCAATATCGTGAGAATCATCGGTTATCTGCCATGGTATTTATTAGGCAGCACGCTGCCGCTGATCGCCGGATGCATTATCATTAACCAAAAAAGAAATTAAGTAGAGGCGAATTCGTGATTTGGATATTGATTTTCGCGCTTCTTCTTTCAATCTTGATTCTTTTGGGTTTTGAATTCAGCTGCTGGAAAAAGCAGATCCGTGATATAAGTGCGCAGCTGCAGAAAATTCTGAATGGAGAAACACAAAAATATATAACGATCACCTTAATGGACAAAAATCTGGAAAAGATAACAGAAATGATCAATAAAATTGTAGAAAAGGAAAGAGTGAACTTGGGCCGGGCACAAAGAAAAGAGGATAAACAAAAAAAGAGAACATTGCTTGTTTATCCCATGATCTGCGGACGCCGTTGACTTCTATCCGCGGTTATTTAGAGCTGATGCAAAAGGCTGCAGATGATAAACAGCCGGTTTATATTGCAGCTTTACAGGCAAAAAGCGCTGCGCCTAGAACAGTTAATCAATGACTTTTATCAGATCTCATTGTTAGACGATCATGAATATGTTTATAAAAAGAGAAGATTGAACTGAATAAACTCATTACTGATGTTTTATTAGATCATTATTCTTTATTTGAAAAGAACAAGATTACGCCGGAAATTCAACTGGCAGAAGAAGAAATTTTCATCGTTTCCGATCCATGGGCGCTGACGCGGATTTTTTCAAAATCTTATGGTTAACGCAGCGCATTCGACTGCAGGGAAACTGAACATCAACTTAATTTTAAACGACGGGCAGCTGAGGGTTAGTATTCAAAATTCCATTAAAGAAGATTCCCACGTGGATTCTACACAGATTTTTGATCGCTTCTATGCGGGAGATTGTTCAAGAAGTAATGGCAATTCCGGTCAAGGGTTATATATCGTCAGAAAATTACTGATACAATTGGGCTGTGAAGAACCGAAAGTAAATATTACAAAGGAATCGTTTGAAATCATCGTTGATTTGACTAATCTTTATGTGTAACAAATAAGTTGTAGCGATGATGAGATTGAAGCAAGGCGCCCAAGGACATTCCTAATCATTCCTATTCGGTGGGTAAAGAATCGCGAAGAGTTGAAGTTAATATCAAATATTGAAGCTGCAGCGCAAAAGAGAAAATCAAAGCACTGCAGCTTTTTACGATTAAGAGTGACTTTCCGCGATTGCGGCCTGAAGAATTTCTGAAATCCGGGTTTTGAGATCAGGAGAAACCGCGGCTCGTTTGCGGGGTGCTTGGGAAAGGTCCAGAATATTAAGCGAAATCTCCATCTGGATCTGATCATTTTCTTCACATTGCACGGTGATCATCGTTCGACCCGGGGCCTTTGCGCTGATCAAGCCAGTTTCATTGACGCTGGCGATCGTTTCGTCCTGACTGCGGAATTGCCAGGTCACCGGATTAGCGTTGTAGGAAGCGGCTCAAGTGAAATCTGGGTGTTTTTTCCGACCCGCAGCGTGATCGAAGAAGTTCTGAGTTCCACGCCAGTCACCGGAATCACACGGGCTTGCAAATACGTCTTCGCAATGTCATTCAGTCCTTCTCGCATCCGCAGCACTTCGCTTTGCACAAGCTCGCGGTCGGAGCTGCGGGCGTAGGTCGCGCTGCCGTAGCGGTTGATTTTCATCTTGGGCCGCTTCAGCGACTGAACCAACTGCGTTACGGCTGTTTCGGATTCCGCAGATAAGCTTTGAAGAAATTTGGCTTTGTTGACATCCCGGATCCCCTGCTTTAACATTTTATAGCGCGGCGACTCATAAAAGCTTTCATCGGCTGAATCCCGTTCCGCGGGATAGATCAGCCACGGATCGCCCGGCTCAAATGTGCGATAGGAGACGTCGGTCAGCGGATCTTCATTCCAGCCGTCCCAGGACCATCTCAAGAAACCATCGGTTCCCTGTTTCATGGTGTACCACATCGTCCAGGCGGTATCGGCCATGTCGGAGATAGTATAAGCGCTGGGATATTGCCCGGTACAGGTGTAAATCGTGGTCAACAAGCCCTGTTCCTGACGATGCTGGGCCAGATTGCGCATCGCGTCCGATTGTTCGTTGACATTGATCAGACTGACAGAGATGTCGTCGATTCGATCCAGAAACGCATAATCATCGCCGCTGGAATAATTCATCGCTGAAGAGATTTTAAAGGATTTCCCAGCCTCGCTGCGGATCCCTTCAATCAGATCCACGCAAGGCTGCAGCACTTCCATTTCCCGCTCATCCATGGCGATATAGGTGAGATCGAACCAGCCTTTCTCAAGCGTATGACGCATAAAATCTTCCAGGAATGCCGTCCAGGCGGTCCGCCATTCCTCGCTGCCCGGCGTTAATGTCAGACGCTGGGACGTGCCGCTGGTTTCGTCACACACTGTCACAATGTTGCCCCAGGGGGGCGATGCTGTAAGCTTTGATCTGTCCCCGGCCGGTCTGCGGATCGAGGACGCCGGCCTGGATTGCCAGCTCGATCCATTGATCAAAGTCGGTATAATCGAAGCTGAAAGAGCCGTCCGCGGTTTTTGTCCAGTGAATCATCGACGGGTCGCTGTCATACGACTGATGATTCCAGGCTTCTTCCACGATGGTGGCGATGACGCCCCCGACCGCCCATTTTGGCGTATTCTGAAAGCTGATCGAGCAGATAGTTTTTATGTTCCTCGCTAAACGGGGCTACCGCATAGTAGCGGGCAGTCGTGTAGGGATGCTGCCACAACTCAACCTGAGTCACGCCTTCCTGCGGATCCGGGGCGGCCAGATCCAAAACCTCAAACGTCAGCGTCAGCGTTATTGGGGGCTGCCCGGCGGCAGTGACCTCCAGCGTTCCCGTATAAACGCCGCAAACGGCATCCTTGGGAATCGTCAGTGAAACCCAGGCGGATTTCAGCTGCCCGGCTTCAATGCGCGTTGTTCCACTGCGGTGGATAACGTCAGGATACGCGGCAACCGGTGCTTCCGGCTGAGCGCTGCCGATATTGGCGAGTGTTTCCTGCAGCCAGCGGATATCGATATTCTCGGCGCTGATGCGGTGTTTGCCATTGATGAAATCACTGCTGCGGATTGCGGCTTGTTCCAGGGGCTGACTGCCGGCCCCCTACGGTGACTTTCGCGTCCAATACGTCGTTTTGCCACACGGTGTCCGTCCATTCGCTGAGCGTGGAGCGGTGAATCGAAGCGTAATCGGATTGCAGCGTGTGGCGGTAGGGTGTGTCAAAAACGGCGTTCATGATATCGGAAGCGGAGGGGATTCAGCCAGAAGCTTTTGAGGGAAAGCGGCGCTTGTCCCCAGCAGGACAAGGCATAAACAAAGCGTCATAAGACGGCGTAAACGAGTTTTCATAAGTCTCCTTTCGCATGAATTTTCAACCGCCGGGCGGTCATCGTGGTCAGGTCTGGCCTTATTATATCAATAAAATACACCGCGACCTATCTTAAATTATGAAGCTTCCTTTACAATATCGGGCATGGACGTTGCTGTCCTGATTTGAATCTACCGGAGCGGGAGTTCTGCGGAAATGAAAGGGGAAGCAGGAATGCTCAAACTGAAGCTGAAGCTTGATAAAACCAAACCGTTTTTAACAGGGAAGCAGTGAGGTGGAATAACCGGGAAGGGACGTTTGCGGAAATTGTTCGGATCCCCTGTGATTTTTTGCGGCAGAGAGGTTCAATTCGAAGAACGACGGACAGGGTTAAATATAAGGAATTCCTCAAAGCACTGAAACACCGCTGTTTTACTTAAAACGAGAGCGGGGATTCCGGTATGGATTGCCGGAATACGAAAAATTTGTTATACTAAAAGTTATTAAGGATAAAAAATTATAACCATCATAAACGGGCTGATAAGCCGGTTTGGAAAAGTCCGAATATGATCTTAAATCACAGACTAAGAAAAACTGAATTCGCGGATAAGGAGTGAAGGAATGAAACCGGTGAGGACAACGGGAGAAAACAGATTTATTTCTGGGGGAAAATCGGAATGATTCTTCTGCTCTTTTTTATGTGGGATTTTCCTGCCGTGCAGGCTCAGAAAAACGTGTCGTCCGGATTGCCTATCCGATTCAGGCGGGTCTGACGCAAATTGATGAAGATGGCAAAATGAGCGGTTATACCTACGAATATTTACAGGAAATCGTGCAGTATACGGGATGGGAATATGAATTTGTAATCGGCTCCAACAGCGATGAGGATCTTCTGGCGCTAATGGATCAGGTGGCGGAGGGATCGATCGACTTAATGGGCGGTATGATGTATTCCGAATCCATGAAAGAACGGTATGATTACTCGGCATACAGCTACGGCATGGTGGAAACCGTACTGCAGGTTTCGGCGGAAGATACGCGGGATATCGTGATTGATTCGAGGATCGAACAAGATCTGACAGTCGCTGTTCATGAAAATTCGGTGGCCCGGAAAAATGAGTTCCTGGAATTCTGCGAAATTAACAAGGTGAATCCCCGATTTGTTTATTACACCGACTACGCTGATGTGCGGGCACTGCTGCAGAACAACGAAGCCGACGCGGTGCTGAAAACGAGCGCGGACGGGTCGAAGGCTTGCGGACAATCGCCCGCTTTGCGCCTAAAACCGTATTATTTTATCGCTTCCAAGAAGGATGACAGTGGGCTGATCAAAGAATTGAACTACGCCTTGCAAAGCATTGAACAATCCGACCCTTACTTTTCAACGCGGCTGGAAGAAAAGTATTTCGGGAATTTAACCAACCGGCTTGTGCTGTCCGACAGTGAGAAAGCGTATATTGATAAGACGCAGAGCGTGCGCGTGGGCTATCTGCGTGATTATCCGCCGCTGGAATTTGAGGATCAGGGTCAGCCGGCTGGAATCGCTGTCGATTATCTGCGGTCGATCAGCGAGAAAACCGGGCTGGCGTTTGAGTTTGTTCCTGTGGACTCGACGGCGCAGCTGGATCAAATGGCGGCCGCGGGCGAAGTGGAAATGATCGCCGGGATGACCTTACGACTATGATTCCGCCCAGCAGCGGAATTTGGGAATGACGCGGGTTTACTTGAATTCTCAATATGTCGCGGTTTTAAACAAATCCATCGATGAAACGGATTTGAGCGGCAAGGTGATGGCGATCAGCGAAAACAGCTGGTTTGCGGGCAGTGAAGACACCAGTCTGACCTGGCGTATGCTTCCATGCAGGATTGCATGGAAAGCGTTTATGATGGAAAAACGGATTATACCATTGCCGACGGATATGCGGCGCAGTATTATCTGAACCAGCCGAAATATAACAACCTGCGGCTGATTCCGCTGACCGCGCAGACGCATGAAATCTGTTTCGGCGTCGCCAACCGCGGCAATCAGGAACTGCTGACCATCTTAAATAAGGTTATCCTGGCGACCAGCGATGAGGAAGCCCAGTCGCTGATTTACAAAAACACCGTGTTCCACCACACGATGACGCTGACTGATTTTATCCGCGAGAATTCGCTGACCGCCGTCACGCTGATCAGCGGTGTCGGTCTGTTTATTATCGCTGTGCTGGTTTATGCCGGACATCAGCGGTCCAAAATGAATCGTGAGATCTCGCTGGAACTGAAAAACATCTCCAGGTGTATCAGCTGGTCAACGATATGTTTTTTGAATTTGATATTAAACGCAAAGCTGATGATCTTTGATCCCGCGGCGGGACAAAAGGGAGAAGCGGCGCAGGTGCGTGAGCTGCCCCAGCAGGATTTCCGATGCACAAAGATCAAGCAGGAAATCGCCCGGCTGCTAAAGATGGAAAGCGGCGGGAAAGCGATCCGGGAGATCACGCTGAACGACCCTCAGCAACAGCCGCACTGGTTCCGCATCGCGATGCAGACGATCACGGATGAGAGCGGACGCTGTGTTTATGTGATCGGCCGGCTGAACAACATTGACGAACAGGTCAAAGAGAAAGAGCGGCTGCGGTTAAAGGCGGAGCGCGACAGCCTGACGCATATTCTCAATGCCGAAACCTCGCGCAAACAAGTGGAAGCGGAATTGAAGCCAGGCCGCAGGCCGGAGCGTTGATTTTATTGGACATCGATCATTTTAAAGAGGTAAATGATACCTACGGTCACTGGGCGGGCGATCAGGTGCTGGGGCAGGTGGCCCAGCTTCTGCAGGAAGTGTTCAGCGGCGAAATTGTCGGCAGGCCGGGCGGCGATGAATTTTCGTGTATATCCGTCAGAGCGAACCGGAGAATGTCCGGCAGCGCTGCGAAGATCTGCGCCGGCGGATTCAGGAGATCCGGCTGTCGGCGACCGAACGGCTGAGCATCAGCGCCGGCTGCGCGGGCGCCAGCGCGGACAGTACGTTTGAGACGCTTTATCAACAAGCGGATAAGGCCTTGTATCAAGCGAAGGAAAAAGGCCGCAACCAGATTGTGTACGCCTTTCAACCGGCAACGTTAGCCGGTGAGGACGCTGCTCAAAAGTAAAAAACAGAAACATGGAAAAGGAAGGGAAATCCCAGGGATTCATACAAGGGGGATTTTCCTTTTTCGGATGTGCGGTACAATGAGAGAAACAGAAAGGGGCCTGCGGATGGAAGCAAAAAAGAAAGACAATATTATGTGCTGCTTTCTGCGTTATGCACGACATATATACGCAGTCGATTGATCAACAGATCGCAAAGTGGATTAACCCTCATTATTTAAAGGTGCTGGAATATATTCGAAAGCATGAAGGCGTAAAGCCAAGCGAGCTGGCCGAGGTTTTCCGGATGTCGAAATCGAACGTCACGAAAATTGTCAGCTATTTTGTGCACAATGATTTTGTTGAGCGGGAGGTCGAACAGAAGGACCGCCGCAGCCTGCATTTAAAGACGACGCCTTATGGCCGGCGAGTCTGCGGAGAGGCGGATGCGATCATCATGCATTTTGCGGCCGTGATGGCGGAAGCCTTTGAGGATGAAGACCGCGAACCGTTTATGCGGCGGCTGGCCCTGGCGATGCAGAAGATCAACGAGGAATCGCATGTCGTGCTGGATGAGGAGGATGATTTCGCCAACACTAACTTTTTAAAAGGAACGTGTTCAAGGGTTGATCCACACGGATTGAACGTTGTTTTTACTTGCAATCAGGATACTTCCCCGGCAACCCAAAGGAAAACCTAGGGAAATAAGATAATCTTGGCACTTTTCTTCAACGGAGTCTTTCGTTACAATAAGCTTACAAGGAAAGTGAAGAAAGGGTAAAACAACGATGAATGAACAAGCGAAAATGTTGGCGGGAAAGCTGTATACGGCGCAGGATCCGCAGTTAGCCGAAGAACACCGGCGTGCGCTGCGCTTAACCCGGCGTTATAACATGACGGGGAGGATCAGACAGAAGAACGCGAGGCACTGATGCAGGAGCTGTTGGGCAGTGTCGGCGAAGACGTGGTGATCATGCCGCCGTTTCGATGTGATTACGGTACGCAGATTGAAATTGGCGATCATTTCTTCGCGAATTATGACTGTCTGTTTCTCGATGTGTGTTCCATTAAAATCGGCGATCATGTCATGCTGGGACCGCGGGTATGCCTGTATACCGCGGCGCATCCGCTGAGCGCGGAGATCCGGGATACCGGATTGAGTATGGCAAGCCGATCACGATCGGCCATTCTGTGTGGATCGGCGGCAATGTCATCGTCAATCCCGGCGTGACGATTGGCAATGACGTGGTGATCGGCGCCGGTTCGGTGGTCACCCACGATCTGCCTGACGGCGTGATCGCCGCTGGCAACCCTTGCCGCGTGCTGCGGCCCCTTGCCGAGGAAGACCGGCAATTCTGGCGGGCCCGTCAACAGGAATGGCAGACGGACTAAGCGGATCTGAGGAAATAAATCTGCTTGACAAGCGGACGTGGAAAGCGTAAACTAACCACGGGTTACGGTAGAGAACGCCGCGGAACCGATCAAAAAGGAATCAAAAAATCAGTGAGGCAAAACCACTCTAAAAAACACAGAGTGGTTTTTTTATTTTGAAGGAGGAATACGATGGAGAATAAAATGGGGACGATGCCGATGAAGAAACTGTTGGCGACGATGTCGCTGCCGATCATGCTTTCGATGTTGATCCAGGCATGCTACAACATTGTTGACAGTATGTTTGTCGCACGGTATTCGCAGGACGCGCTGGCGGCGGTATCGCTCGCGTTTCCGATTCAGATGCTGATCATCGCGGTGTCGGTCGGCACGGCGGTCGGTGTCAATTCACTTTTGGCCCGGCGCTTAGGCGAAGGTCGGATGGAGGCGGTAAACCAGGCTGGCCAGCACGGCATCATCCTGGCGCTGCTCAGCTCGGCGGTGTTTGCGCTCTTCGGTTTAAGCGGGGCACGGATGTTCGCCGATCTGTTTACCACATCCGAAGCGATCGCTTCTCAGGCGGCGCAGTATATCGGGATCGTCACGGTCTTCTGCTTCGGCGTGTTCGTGCAGATCGTCATGGAACGGATTATGCAGGCGACGGCAACGCGGTCTACAACATGGTGATGCAGGGCATCGGGGCGCTGGTCAACATCATCCTGGATCCGATTTTCATCTTCGGTTTATTCGGGTTGCCGGAAATGGGAATCACGGGCGCGGCGATCGCGACGGTGACCGGACAGATCCTGGCGATGGTGCTGGGCGCCTGGATTATCCATAAGAAAATTCCCTTTATCCACTTGGGATTGCATCATTTCCATTTTTCGCTGGAAACCTGCCGTCAGATTTATTCGGTCGGGTTTCCTGCGATCATCATGCAGTCGGTCGCTTCGGTGATGACGCTGGGGATGAACATGATTCTGATGCCGTATTCAGAACTGGCAATTTCCGTTTACAGCGTTTACGCCAAGCTTCAACAATTTATCTTTATGCCGGTTATGGGAATGAACAGCGCGCTGATCGCGATCGTGGGCTATAATTACGGCGCCCAGAAAAAACAGCGGATCTACCAGGCAACGCGGTATTCGCTGATCGCCGCTGCGGTGATCATGGCAGTGGGAACGTTCTTGTTTCAGCTTGCGCCGCAGACCTTATTGGGAATGTTCAACGCTTCCGCTGAAATGCTGGAGATTGGGATTCCGGCGCTGAAAACCATCTCATTGTCGTTTGTGTTTGCCGGGGTGTCGATCGTGCTGTGCTCGATTTTCCAGGCGCTGGACGACGGGATGCTTTCGCTGTGGGTGTCGCTGGGCCGTCAGCTGATCCTGGTACTGCCGCTGGCCTGGCTGCTTTCCGCCTGGGGCGGGCTGAACAGGCTGTGGCTGGCGTTTGTGATTTCCGAGGCAATATGTATGCTTTTCAGCACGCCATGTACCGCCGGGTCAGAGTCCGCCAGATCGATGGGCTTAACCCTGATCTGGAAGCTTGATCAAAAAACATGGAAATCAGAAAAAACAGAAAATAAAAAACTCGCACGATCACCGGGTTCTGAAGGAATTCCATCAGCACAAAGCCGGCGGCCTGCGAGTTTTTCTTTGGATAAAAGCATCGGATTAAACGAGAATACGCGGCATTCGTCCGCGAAGCATGCTTAACGTTTCGGGGACAATTGTTTCGTTTTTTCGGCGACTTCCAGCGCAGAAATGGATTCGCTTCCCTGAATGCCGATCCCGACGACTTCCTCCCCGATCGCTGCGGGCAGAGTGCCCAGATCCACCAGGCATTGGTCCATGCACATCGCGCCGATCAACGGACGCCGCTGGCCGTGAATCAAAACCTCGACGCCTTGGAATGAGGAACTGCGGAACAGGCCGTCGGAATAGCCGATTGAAAGAATCGCGACGGTCGTATCGCGAGGAGCGGTCCAGGCATGATTGTAGCCCGCGCCTTCGCCTTTTCTTAAAGATCGTAAGGCTGCGATCCGGGTGTGGACGGAAGCAACGGGCCGCAAATCCAGCTCCATCCGGGATCGGAACGGGGCGACGCAGCCGAACAGCGCGATTCCAAACCGAACCAGATCACACCGCAGTTCAGGATAATTCAGAAATCCATAGCTGCCCTGCAGATGAAGGCGGCCGGGATCAATGCCGCGTTCTTTCAAAGCGTCTGCGACATGGAAAACCGGTCGATCTGAGCCTGCGTATGTGCGACGGCTTCCGCGTCCAGATTATCCGCTTCATAGAGATGCGAATAAAGGCCGGTAATCCGAAGATGGGACAACGAATAGTAACGCACAATAGCGTCCAGGTCCTCCGCGGCTTCGCCCAGACGGTGCATTCTCCGGTGTCGACCGGCAGATGCGCGTCAATCGCAAAACCGGTCTGATCCAGCTGACAGGCCTGATCGTAATTGGTCAAGGTTAAGGAAAGCCGCAGACGTGATACTTCTGCCGCCCGCTGCGGCGGAACATAGCCTAAGATCAGAATCTCCGCAGTCGGATTGACCGCCCGGATCACCTTGGCTTCCTCTACCGTGGCGACGGCGAAATGCCGGACGCCCTGCTGGCTCAGGAAATCCGCGGTCGGCTCCAGGCCATGACCATAAGCGTTCGCCTTTAAGACTGCCATGATTTCCTGATACGGCGTCATGGCTTTTCTCAAGACCGTCAAATTGTGCCGCAGCGCAATTCCGTCCAGCTTCGACCCAGGCCCGGTCCCGGCCTTCCAGCATCGGCTCAGGATCCAGCGCTTTGACGAATAAGCAAGTCGATTCATCCAGCTGTGAGCTTTCGACCGCCGTGTTTTCAGTGGGCGGAAGCGTTTCGCCCAGCGGCTGCGTCCACAGCTGCCAGCGGCGTTGTCCGTCATCATAGAGGTAGGGCCTGGCTTGGGTATAAGCTTTAAGAAAAGCGGCGTATTCCTCCAGCACCCAGTCGTGATCGGCGATGATTTGCGCATGCGGCAGTCCGACGTAGCGGTAATGCCAGGGTTCTTCGCTGATTCCGGTAATTTCCGTTTGTGCTTGGGATAACGGAAAATAAAGCCGAACTGATCGGCGCATTCCCGCATCCGATCCGCCAGGGGGACCGGAGAAATCCGGACAGATCAGATCTTGATCCTTGCCGGCGATACCCAGGTCGATGGCCAGTCCGGTATGGTGTTCACTGGCCCGGACCTCGGCGACGAACTGATGCGCGTAATCCCAGCCCCGTTCGTTTTCAGTGTCGGTCATGATGGTTCGCTGTTGGGCATAACTGCGCCAGCCGCTGACGAACGTCACTTCTGTTTCCCCGCCGCAATGCGTGATCCAGGCGTTTAAAGCCCGGGCGCAGACCGGCTGCAGCTGAGTGTTTTCATCGATCCAGACCAGCTCGCGGGTCCAGCGGGATTCGTCCGCTTCCAGGCGATGTTCCTGGTTGACAAGGCGTATGCAGTTCATGCGTTTTTCCCCCGCTGCAGCGCTTCTTCAATCAACGTGTCCAGAATCGTTTCGAACGAAATTCCTGCCTGGCCCATCATGCGCGGGTACCGGCTGGTCGCAGTCATGCCGGGCAGTGTGTTGATCTCGTTGAATAAGATCCGCTGATCCGGGGTCAGGAAACAATCCACGCGCACCAGTCCCTGGCAATGATGGATTTCCCAGAGCTTTCGTGCCAGGCGACGCATTTGTTCGCTGACGAAATCCGGCAGCTGCGCCGGACATTCCACTTCCGCGTGGGTATCGACATATTTTTCTTCATAATCGAAGAAATCGCTGTTCAAATGAATCCGGTCGACTGCGCCCAGAACGAGCCCGTCCGGCGTTTCCAGTATAGAACAGCCGATTTCCTCGCCGCTGACGGCTTCTTCAATTAAAATCCGGCGGTCATGCTTCGCGGCGCAGGCACAGGCGGCGTCGAGTTCTTCCCAGGTGTTGATCTTGGTGATGCCGATCGAGGAACCGCCGCGGGCCGGTTTAACGAAGCAGGGCAGATGCAGCCGTTTCAGCGATTCCCGCTTTTGATCGATTTCAGAATAAGCGAAGACGACGAACGGACTGACTTCGATTCCCTTCTGCCGCGCCAGCTGATGACTGAGCGCTTTATCCATGCCTAACAAAGAAGCGTCCATGCCGCATCCGACAAAAGGAATGTGGAACAGTTCAAACATTCCTGAAGCGTTCCATCCTCACCGTTACGCCCGTGTAGAACAGGAAAGAACACGTCGACGTCCACGGCTTCTCCCGTTTCATCTTTCAATTCAAAATTCCTGCGCGCCAACGTCAGCCGCAGCCGCTGATCCGACGCTGTATGCCATTGGTCCGCTTCGATTTCCGCGGCGCTTGCGCTTGTGAGAAACCAATCGCCCTGAGGATCGATGCCGATCTTCACCACGGTGTACCGCTCGGGATCCAAAGCCCGCAGCACCCCTGCGGCCGAGTGCAGGGAAACGCTGTATTCGTCACTGCAGCCGCCGAACAAAACGGCGACGTTTAATTTTTCGTTCATGGTTTAGTCCTCCTCGGTAATTTCAGTTTCCGGCGGCAGCGGATAATCGATCCGGCTGCGGCTGGTGTAACAGGCTTCTTCGCGCACAAGCTCGCCGTCGGCTGCGGCGTAAAGCGTGCGGCTGATGTCCTGGGTGCGGTAAATCTTCCCCTTTTTGCGGGAGTAGACCAATGCGGAACCGGTCACCTCGTAACGGTAACAAGGCGGCTGGGCGCACCGGAACTGCGCGTGGACGGAATCCTCGTCAAAATCCAGAATCAGCTGGAACGGCTGATCCGTATCGTTGCGGAATTTCAGATCGCTCCACCCCTCTTGAATGGTTGCATCGATGCCCGCCGGCATTTCCGCGTTCGGATTGGCCGGCAGCGAGATGACCAGGTGCGGATGCTTCTCGATCACCGTCAGCGGCGTATGCAGAACCATCCAATATAACAGCTCGCTCATAAAGCACAGTCCGCCGCCGTGAACCGGCACGATTTTACCATCGTGCAGACCCAGACCCGGCCGGTACGGATCATCGTGATCGGCGCCCCGCGCCAGCTGCCAGAACGAGAACACCTCGCCCGGCTCGATGATCAGCTGCTGCATCCGGCGGGAGACCACCTTCAGATTGTGCGCTTTGTTGTACTGGTACTGAATATCATACCCGCTGTCAGGATTGATCAATCCCTGGGTACATTCATACTGGATATAAGGCAGCCGTTCTTCGGCCTGCCTGCGGGCATAACGATTTCCGTCATGCTTCATTTTCTGATAAAAACACCAAATCTTCTGTTTTCTGCGCAGCGGCAGAAGAAAAGGCAGAAATTGGTAACCCGGCGTCGGCTCATACAATTCACTCTCCTTGAAGTTTCCCTTATTATGCCACCGGAAGATGACTTTCCCATGGCCGCTCCGGTGACTTGTTTGTCACTTTCAGTATAAAAGGAAAAGATCTTAAGTTCTTTACTTCCCCATGACGCTTTGTGAAGGACTATGACATGTTTCTTAAGAAACAATGACGGCGCAGCAGTCTGCGGATGAGGATCCTCATTCTCCGCGCATTGTGGTACAATGAGATCAGCGAAATTTCAAAGGAGGAAAACAGAATTATGAATTATCCGCAATGGAAAAAATCAGACTGGTCCGAAACCCGCTTCGGCGTGACGATGAAGGACGAGTATATTGGTTGGAACAGCCGAAGGATCCTGCGGTGCTGAACTGGGTTGCCGCGGAGAATGCGCTGACCGACCAGTTCTTCAGCACGCTGCCGGGCTATGCCCAAAAAAGGAACAGCTGCAGGCACGCCCGTTTTACGCCAGCTATTCCGCCGTCACAGAAACGCCGGAGGGCTATTGGGCGACCCGCGCCAATCAGGATGGCACGCGCACACTGGTTGTCCTGGATAAAGAGTTTAAAGAGATCCGGGAAGCGGATCTGAGCCTGATTCCGGACACAATCACGGTGTTCACCGCCAATCCGTCGTTTACGGATCCCAATTTGATCTATTATACCGGACTGGAAGACGGCGCCGGTCGTCCGTGCGTGCTGGTTGTCGATCAAAAGGAAAACAAACTGATCCGCAAACTGGACGGGATTTTCTATTCGTTGTGGGATAAGACCGGCCGCCGGATTCTGTATTCCGACGCTGACGCCGATCCGGAAAAGGGGCTGAATGTCAATCACGTCCGCTGCTACGACTGCGACACGAATGAAATCCAAACCTGTTTTGATTATCATGAAAATGCCGTGCTGGTGCGTTTGGCCTGCTCGGCCGACGGGGCTACGGTCGTCGCGGAAGTGATGGAAAATTATGCCGATACCGTGATCTTTGTGCAGCAGGACAACGGTGAATTTCTCTCCGTCAGCGAGAACTTGAAAGGCGCGTTCACCTATGTCGATACGCTGAACGGGGAGCTGATATTCTTAACCCAGGCCCAAGCGCCGCTGGGGCGTTTGATCGCCGTGAAGCATGGTCAGACGCTGGCGGAAGGCCGGACGCTGGTTGAGGAATGTGAAATGAAGCTGGAAGACGCAATCCGTCATGGGGATCAGCTGGTTCTGTTCTATTTAAAAGATGCGGCGTCGTTAGTCCGTGTGGTCGGCGCCGACGGGAAAAAGGCTTATGATCTGCCGCTGCCGAGCGCTTCAGGCGCGTGTACGCTGGCCATGCAGAACGGACGGGCGATCCGGAAATCGGATTCGTTGATTCTTGAATTTGAATCGTTTGTCCATTCGCCGATGCTGCTGAAACTGACCGGCGATCAGCTGACAGTGCTGTATCAGCCGAATCCGAAGACGGCGGAGGATATCGAAGTCCGGCAGATCTTCACCGAGGCTCCGGACGGCGAGCGCATTCCAGCCTTTGTCGTCATGCCGAAGGGACTGGAAAAGACCGGCTGTACCCCGACGCTGATGTATGGCTACGGCGGCTATAACAACGCGATCCTGCCGTCCTATAATAATCCGTTTGTCGATCTGGACATCGTCGACTGGGTCAGCCAGGGCCGGATCTATGTCAGCATCAATCTCCGCGGGGGCAGCGAATACGGCACCCGCTGGCATGAAGGGGGAAGTCTGGCGAACAAGAAAAATTGCTTCACCGATTTCATCGCGACGGCGGAGCGCATCCAACAGGAAGGCTGGACCTGCCCGGCTAAAACGGCGATCTGCGGCGGTTCCAACGGCGGTCTGCTGATGTGCGCGCTGCTGACGATGCGGCCGGATCTGTGGGGCTGCGTCATCGCGTCGGTGCCGCATACCGATATGATCCGCTTCCGCAACGACGACCGCGGTCCGATGTACATCACGGAATATGGCGATCCGATGGATCCGGCGCTGTTCCCGTTGATGCTTTCCTATTCTCCATACCACAACATTCAGGCGGTGGATTATCCGGCAATCTATATCCAGACCGGCGAATGTGATAACAACGTGCCGCCGTATCATGGCAAGAAAATGGCCGCGAAGCTGCAGGAAAACAATCAGAGCGATCATCCGGTGCTGCTGCGCGTGCTGGCGCTGGGCAGCCACGACCGCGGCAAGGGGAAGCCCATCTGAAAACGATTGCCGAAATGCAGAGTTATATCGACTGGGCGCTAGGCGAGGTCCAGGAATGATCACGGTCTATCTTGTCGGTCCGCTGTTTACGGAAGCGGATCAGGTTCAGCGCCGGAAGGAAGGAGAACAGCTGCGCCGGGAACTGTCAAAACGGGATATCGATGTTCAAATCGTCAATCCGATCGACCTGCCATTAAACGAAGGCGGCGCGTCGACGCCGGCAGCGATCTTTGAAGCTGATTATCATTTCCAGTGCGAAGCGACGCACGTGTTCCTGGATCTGGCGAATGAGGATACGGGCAGCCACATGGCGCTGGGGATTCTTCTGGAAAGAAGCTGAGCGGCAAGCCGATCCAGCTGTACCCGGTGTATTCCGATTCCCGGATCGGGCGGAATCAGGCCTCGGGTCTGGATTGTCCGATCGGTTACAACGCGTTTGTGATCGGCGGTTTAAAAGCGAATGGAATCCAGACTTATTCCAGCTTTGATCAGGCGTGCGATCAATTCCTGAAGGATCTGGAAGGCTGAACATCCGGAAAAGGCAGACGTTTGATTTAAAAGCAATATAAATCAGGGAAAGAAGCGGCGGCAGGAAGCGAAAGAAAGCTGAAAACCGCGGCTTTTTTCTGTTTACATCAAGGGAAGGATGACCTTCTTTGAAAAGTATGATAAACTGATACCATTGATTTTAAAGAGGAGGAAGGGGAAAATGAAAAAAGATTCTCGAAGTTTTTCGGCACGCGGCAGTTTTATAAGCTGGCGCTGGCCGTGGCGGTGCCGCTGATGATGCAGCAGCTGATCACCAGTTCGGTTAACCTTGTCGATAATTTAATGGTCGGCCAGTTGGGGGATGCGGCGCTGGGCGGTGTGGCGGCGGTCAACCGTTTCTATATCATCGCGACCTATGGGACTAACGGCGTGCTGGCCGCGGCGATCTTCATCGCGCAGTTCTTCGGGGCGCGGGATGAGGAACGGATGAAGCAGTCGTTCCGCTTCTCGATCTTAAGTGCGTATGCGATCATGATTCCTTTCTTCATTCTGGGGATTTTAGCGCCGGAGGGGATTGTGCATTTCTTTACGAGCGACCCGGTGATCATCCAGCTGGGCAGCGCGTATATGCGGATTGCGGCTTTTACCTTCTTGCCGATGGCGTTGTCATTGGGGGATTTAGCGCGATGCGGGCGGTGGGCGAAACCAAGATTCCGTTAGTGATCAGCGCCGGGGCGGTGCTAACGAACACCGTGCTGAATTATTGCCTGATCTTCGGTAATTTCGGTTTTCCGCGCTTAGGCGTTGAGGGCGCGGCGATCGCGACGCTGATCGCCCGAGTGTTGGAAGCGGCTGTCTTGTTGATTGTGCTGTCAAAACTGGATTTGCCGTTTAAAACCAAGCTGTCGCAGCTGTTCCATGTCTCCGGTCAGCTGGCCCGCAGCATTCTGATCAAGGCTGCGCCGTTAGCGCTTAACGAGGTCATGTGGTCGCTGCGAATGGCGACGTTGTTCAAGTTTTACGCGACACGTGGGCCGGAGGTCATGTCCGGTTATTCAATCGCGAATACGATCGGCGATATCTTCTTTGTCTTGTTCGGCGGCATGGCCGCAGCCACGACCGTTCTGGTCTCGCAGCCGTTGGGCGCGAACAAGCTGGATGAAGCACGGGATCATGGTTATCAGCTGCTGGGCTTCAGCGTCATGCTTTCACTGTTGTTCGCTGTCCTGATGTTTGGTTCCTCGTTTGTCGTTCCGCACTTCTACCAGGTATCCCCGACGGCCAAGCAGGTCGCAGTGGATGTGCTGCGGATCATGTCGGTGATGTTCTGGATTTATATGGGCAACACGCAGTGCTACTTTATTCTGCGCGCCGGCGGGGATACGCGTTCGACGCTGTTTATGGATTCAGGCTATATGTGGACGGTGAATATTCCGCTGATCTGCTGCTTCACCTATTTTACCGGTGTCGATATTCTGGTGCTGTACGTCATTGGTCAGATGACGGATATCCTGAAGCTGGTCATCGCTTATTCATTAGTGCGAAAAGAAAAATGGGTTGTGAATTTAACACAATTCTGAAATGAAGACAGACCTGCCGATCCGGCAGGTCTTGTTTATGTTAAAAATTGGAAACTGAAAAAAACCGGAATTTAAAAAAAACGAAAAAAGTGCTTGCATAGGAGAAAGGGTTATGATATTATAATTAAGCAAACGCCTAAATAGCTCAGTCGGTAGAGCAAACGGCTGTTAACCGTTAGGTCACAGGTTCGAGCCCTGTTTTAGGCGCCATTTTTTTGGCTCGTTGGTGAAGTGGCTTAACACAGCGCCCTTTCACGGCGTCATTCACGAGTTCGAATCTCGTACGAGTCACCATTAAAAATGAAAAAGTCCGCAAAGGGCTTTTTGTTTTATGCGGGTGTATAGCCTTAGTGGGGCATGCCCTCACAAGCGTTCAGGCATTGACTGCAGATCAGGCATCCAAGAGAGACTTAGATTGCAGAATATAGAAGTCGTATAAATCCCTTACCGTGGGGATAAGCGGAGTAAGGGCCTGGTGAACGATGAGTGCCTTTATGGCAAATAAGTATGCGTTTACGCTTTCAAAGGACGGGGAGTAATAAATTTTTAAAAAAGCAAAAAAAGGCTTGCATTTCATAGAACGCTGGAATATAATATCAAAGCACGGCAAGAGAAAGCCCTTGAAAATTAGGAAGCTTTCAACAAAACATTGCATTCCGCTGTCAGGTGTGATAAGATGATTTTGCTAAAATCTTGCTGTTGATATATATGTCTTCTTAGCTCAGTTGGTAGAGCAACTGACTCTTAATCAGTGGGTCTAGGGTTCGAGTCCCTAAGAGGACACCATTTGCTTATGAATAGGTCGAATACTTAAGGTATCCGGCCTTTTTCTATAAATCTTGTTTCCAATGTTGAAAATAGTTGGAAACGCAGATCTTTAGAAGTGAGGCTGTCGGAAAAACTCCATCCCTATCGACGGGAAAAAATATTTTTGCTTCATAGAATTTTGCGTATAATGAAATCAAACCGAGTAGTGGCGAGAGGATAACGGAGGAAGAAAAGAATGAATACACCGGAATTGGAAACAGAACGTCTGCGGTTAAGAAAAATTCACAGAAAATGATCTTTCGGCAATCTATGCGATTTTCAGTGATCAGGAGGTCAATACTTATCTACCGTGGTATCCTTTGGCAAGCCTGGCTGACACTCAATCTTTTTTTTGAGAAACACTTTCTTTCGGTATATGCCAAACCGAAAGGGTAATTTACGCGATTTGCCTGAAAAGCGACGATATCCCGATTGGCTATGTCTGTGTAAGCACGAGGGAAGGTCACGATCTGGGATATGGATTACGCAAAGGAATTCTGGCGGCGCGGAATTGTGACCGAAGCGGTCCGGGCGGTGATTCAACAGGTTAAAGAAGAGGGACTGTCGTATATCACCGCGACCCATGACGTTAATAATCCGCACAGCGGCCGTGTTATGCAGGCGGTCGGGATGCGTTATCAATATTCCTATGAAGAAATGTGGCAGCCGAAAACATTTTGGTCACATTCCGAATGTATCAGCTTAATCTGGATGGAAACGAGAATCGTGTCTACCGCGGGTATTGGGATCAATATCCGAAGCATTTCGTAAGTATTGAAAACTAAGAACGGTGGATTCTGACTGCCGCTTTTTTTTTCCTGTTTCTATAATTCCTCAAATCCGTTATGATGGAGAGGAAGACAAGGAGAAGAACGATGAGAAAAATAAGCTTCGGAGTTTTAGTACTCATCCTGCTTTGCGGCTGCAGCGTCTATCGGAAAGCAGCGTCTGCGGAAACAGAGGATAAACAGAAAAGAAAACGGAGTTGATTTCCGTTGATGACCGGCTGCCTTCGATGACTCTGAAATTAAGAAACAGTGTGATGAAGGCCTGTGAAAACGGGAAATATGGAGCGATTGATGAAACGGGAATGCCGGTTGTTCCCTTGGAATATGATCAGCTTACGATTCTGAGCGACGGTCAGATCCTCGCTGAAACAACCAGTCAATATACCCTTTACGATGCAGCGGGAACGTCGCAGGAATTAACGGCGGTTAATCAACAAGTTCAGAACTGGGATTCATTTCGTTTTGATTTGACGCTGAATTTGTTCAGAGTTGAAAAAGAGGGTCGATACGCGGTCATGAATTTTACGGGCGAATTGTTGACGGAACAGTTTTATGACGAGGTTCAGCGGGTGCTTAGTGTTGCACCGTATTCTTCGGAGGCTCCGGTTTTTCTGGCTGCCGAGCGGAATGAGAATGGATATGAGGTCAATTTATATACCTCCGCAGGAAAACGGATAACTTCAAAGAGCTATAAACAAACCGGCGCCGACGGTGTTTTCGACGTTTCTTATTACGAAGATCACGCAGGCGGCGGCCTTGTCGCGATCCGCAACCGGGATTCTTACGACGGCATTGATCTGAATGGGGAATCTATTATTCAGCGGGGCTGACCATGTGGAATACAACGAATCCATCGATGCACTGATTGCGGAAAAAGACGGGAAATCCGCAATTCTGAATCAAGCGGGACAGAAAGTGGACTTTATCTATGATCGGATCCAGCGCTATACCGATCAATCCGTGATTATTACACAAGCGGGAAAGTCCGGTATTTTGGATGCGGAAGGAAAAATCATTCTTCCGGTCAGCTATGACGAAGTGCTGTATCTTTACGGATTACCTGAATTAACGGAATTCAACGTGAGAAACGGTGCTCAACGACAGGTTATCGATCAGGAAGGGAACGTTTTGTTTGAACATCACAGCGATGAATTATATAAAGAAGGCAATTACTATGCCATGCGGGGAACCGGTGGAACGATGGACAGTCAGGGACATGTTGTTTCCCCGGATCTGAACTTATATCGTTATAACGGAAAGGATCGCTATACAGGAGAAATCCACGGCATTTCTTGCCTGCTGGATGAAAATCTGGAAATCATCCAACAGTTTCCGGATCTGGACTGGATTTCGACCGTATGCTGGGGGACTCGGTGCAGTCAAAATTATTTTCAATTTTAAGGGAGAGCATTCATTATGGTGTGATGGACAGAACGGGCGAAATTCTTTTTTTGAAGATGCGGAAATCGAACAGCGTGGAGATGTTACCTTGATTAGTGCCGAGGAGAAAATCATCTGTGCTGCCGATTCGCTGACCCAGGCATTGCCTGCGAGTGCAGAGGCAGCGGTTCATCCTACGGAAATTCAAGGTGTGTCGGGGATTTTTATCGGTGAAGCCGGAAATCTGACCTTTTATGATCTGGATTTAAAACCGTTATACACCGTGGCCGCCGACCGGATTGTTCTTGAGCTTCCGGTCTTTGAGACAGAAGACGGAACAAAATTCAAAGAATTCATCATTGAAAAGGATGGGAAACAGGGGGTGATGCTGGAAACCGGGGAAATGATTCTGGAACCGGTTTATGAGGAGCTTCTTCATTTCTACTGGACAGGCTACGGAATGGCGGTAAATCAGGGAAAAGCGGCGGTTTTTGATTTCCGCGGAATTGGATCACGGATTTTGTTTATACCCTTAATGAAAATTTCAAAATTCATGAAAATCGGATCGTAGGGGGAATGGTATACCAACGCCAGCGAAGGAGAACCGACGGTTTATCAACGCGAACGGGTTATCACTGACGAATCGAAGGGAGTTAGACGAACAAAAGGGAAAGCTCGAAATTGATCGCAGAAACTTATAAACGAACACACACGGGAATTGACGGACCAACGAAATTATAGTATATTCTAATTAGAATATATCTATATAGATATATCAAGAGAAAGGACCGGCGGAGTACCATGAATATGGACGCTGAGACCGGACTGGAAAGAGCGATGAAACTATTAATTTCGGATTTAGACGGGACGTTATACCCGCGGAAGGAGTCGCTGAATCCTCATCAGCGGGAAGAAAACTTTCAAGGCGGTTAAGCGCTGGGTTGACCGCGGGCATCAATTCGCGGTGGCCACAGCACGGGGATTGCATCATTATCCGGCAATTCGGGAAGCGCTGGGCTTCGACGTTCATTTCATCGGCGGCAACGGCCGCCGTCCGGCTGGTGAATGGCGAAACGATAATCAAACAGCTGCCATGCAGCGTTTACATCGATTTGTGCCGATTTTGGTGCGCGAGTTCAAGATTTAAATGTCAGTGTCA
>VOFE01000633.1_pt1 | contig 24780 bp, 36 predicted proteins | sample 5384071 | NCBI WGS metagenome assembly VOFE01 (sample SAMN12384724, study PRJNA508395) | human gut metagenome | isolation source: healthy gut D | host: Homo sapiens
CGTCCTCCCAAAAGAGCTTGATGTACTCGATCATTCCATTTCCCTCATTTGAACCAATGCCACCCCGTCATGGTGCCGGTTACCTCATCTATCTGTATTGCAATATCATAATTGCCGCGACAGCCCAGCAAGGCCGCAAGATGATCATTTTCCAGAATCAAATCATAAAACTCAACCGCTATACCTTGGAATTCCCCGAATCTCCAGCGCAGAAAAGGAATCCACTGACTGAGCATTTTGGAAAAATTCAATGGCCGTTTTCCTGCATTTTACTACTATCCCTGTTTGAGTAGTCAACTCTTTCATGCTTTCGCAACCTCGCTCATGTTCAGATACATCCCCATCGCTTTTTCATCAGCACAGGCTACTCGGATCATTTTGGCCAGCATCATCAAATCGTCGATGTATTGGGAGTACACGCAGAACACATCCTCGTCGGAGTCGAAGTGAAACAGACCCTCGCCGCTGTTGTTTTCCTCGAACTCCCGTATCACGCCCCGGACCAACCGCTCCCAGTCTCCGCTGCTGCCGGTCAGTCCCAGCCGGCAGAATTCTTCTGCCCGGAATCCGTCGCTGATTTTCAGCAGAAGGGAGATGGCATAGGGGTGGTGGGGAATGAGAAAGAATGGCGCGATCTGCTCCGGCTTCACCCAGATTTTGAAGGGCGGGCGCGGATCGGGTATCCAGGGCAGAATCTCCCATTCATCATCCCGACGATTTCCGTATTGGCAAAAGTCTTTCATGGCTCCCCTCCTTTTCCAGCATATCACGAACCAATCTGTCCCGCATTAACCGTGCGGAAGATCCTGCGGCCCGCCAGCAGCTCCTCCAGCTTTTTGGCCAGCGCCTCCACAATGGCGTGGCAGGGATTCTCATCCCCTACGATCTCCAGCTTTTGCAACTCAACGCAGTGGAGCGTTCCATAGAAGCCCAGCATAAACTCCGTCAATTCAGCAATCATCTGGTAGCCCTCCATGTTGCTCACATCGGTCTGGCCCTCTTTGGCGGTCATCAGCCCGATGATCCCCACCGCCACGGTAAAAGCGCCGCAGCAGGAGTGCTCGGTCTGCATCCCAAGTCCCATGACGGAGAACATCTTCCGGGTCTCCTCGGACAAATTCAGATGGTAATATTCATTGCAGGCCATGAACATCGCCTCGGCGCAGGTCAGTTCCGTGCCGATGTGATAGTGGTTGACCAGTTCATAGAGTTTCATTGTTCCCATACCATACTCCAATCGCAAAGCATTTCATTCTGTGTCACTCGGCGCAGCTCGTCCCGTACTTCCATCAGCGCAAAGCCCAGCAGGTTTTGTCCGCGCCACTTCATCGGGTCCTGAGCCTCCGGGGAGCTGGCCGCGAGGCGGATGCCCCAGATGTTATCGTAGGGGCTGGCCTCCACCAGCACGCTGTCCCCGGTGGAGAGGAGAAACTCCCGCAGTTCGCGGTTCTGGCTGAATTTGTGCCAGTTGCCAAGCAGCACAATGGCGTATTTGAACTTGTCCCATACCTTCTGCTCAAAGCCCCGCACCTTGCGGCCCAGGGCCTTGATCTGCTTTTGGTCGCTGCATTTCAAAATCTGGTCCCGGATTTCTTTGTCACCGAACAGCTCGGCCTTGGCAGCCATCATATACTGCTCCATGCAGAGGTAGGGGTCAGCCGTCGTATAGAAGTCCTCCATCCACCACTGGCTGAGGCAGCTTTTTGTCAGCTGGCCGTCCTGGGAAGGCTGATGGCCCCAGAACAGGCACAGTTCCCGCTTTCGCCCGGCGGCAAACTCCTGCTGGAGCCACTGGCGGGTGTACTTGGGCCGGCCTTCCGGCTGCCACGCATCCACCAAGAAGTCACCATGCTCCAGTACCTCGCCGCTGTCCTCGTCATCCCACCAGCCCTTCCAGGTCACCGGTTCGGGAAAGAGGGCGCGGTATTCCGTCCGCTCCTCCGGTGAGAGGGTGTCCAGCCAATCGCCAAATCGGTCTATGTAATCCTCCCCATAGCCCATGCGCCAGCCAATGGAGTATCGCTCGATCAGGAAAATGCAATATTCGTCCGGGTGGCCTCCCACAAACTCCATTTTGGGCATCTCGATCTGCTCCGGGTCGGTAATCCACAGGCAAGGTTCTCCCGTTGCCCAAAACTGGGTCAGAGTAAAAACTTGGCCGTTGTAAATCACTTCCTGTTCCATCCTCATTTCTCCTGCATTTTCTTCAGCAGCTTCACGATCCGCTCCCGGTTCTTTGCGGTTTTCATGAATGTGGGGAGATGATCGGCCTGAGTCATTTTCTTGCTACCCAATGGCTTTTCCCGCAGGTCGGCGCTGAGATAGCAGATCAGGTAGGCAAGGTGTTCCCGGTTGAGGGCCCAGACCGGCTTACCCTGGAAGGAGGTCAAAAACCACAGTTCCAGGCCGAAATAAGGTTCTCGTCCCATCCCTGATTTCGCCAATATATGAAAATGCCTCCGCTGTTTTATGGACTTCTCCCGGCATGGTGGTCCACAATAGGGGCAGGCCACATGGAGAACAGAAAAGTGCTGCCTTTCCTCATCTTCAATATCCACCCGGTAGTATCTGCCGCAGTTTTTGCACTGGTTATGGACATCGTAGCGGTAGATCGTCCGATCACGGGTTTCCTGATGGCCGCAGCTCAGGCATCGGAAATAGGCATTATCCTCATCCGCGGTCACCACACCCGCGCCGTGACACTTGGGGCATTTCACCTGGATGCCGGAGGTGAGGGCGTCGTATGCACTATATGTAAAGTAGGGTTCATCAACAATTCGGCTCATACGCCCACACTCCTTTCAGGAAATTGCTTTCACAGCCGAAATCGGAATAGGTTCAAATCCTTTGCTTTGACTGTCAGATCCGCAAACGATCTTTTGCAGGAACTTTACCTGTTCCAGATATTCCGCAGGCGCGTGGATCTGCTCCAGATAGCCTATATAGCGGATGATCTGATCCAGTGCCCGTTTCCTGTATTTTGCGATTTCCCCCAAATGGGAATAACTGCGGCCTGCCACATAGCTTGGAACATCTATGTTCCGAATGATTTCTATATCAAGCGCCCCGTGCTCCTCTTTCTCAGATTGAATGGTGGACAGCATATCTTCCGCAGAAAAACGGATGCCGCGCTCGCAGAGAAACCGTAATTCATCAAACAGGTGGTGCGCCACAAAGTGTTCAGCCAAGGGCTCAAAAATCACATCATCCTGATACCAGCCGCCGTGGGCGCAGGAGATCAGTTCACGGTAACGCTTTTCTGTGATCCACTGGCGCAGCACCTCTTTGCTCCCACGCATCCATGCGTCCAGCCGGGCCTTTGTTTCTTCGGGGCTATCGTTGGCTGTTCCATAGCATGGAAGGCTATTGGCTTTCAGCCACTTGGTTACTTCCTTGCTGAATTTTGTGTAGCTCATGTGACACCCCTTTCAAAAATCCCTCAACTGCTCAAACTGTTCAATCAGGGCATCCTTCTGGAGCGTGTCGCCCGGTAGGGCGTTCAGGATACCCCGCAGAGCCATGTAGATTTCATCCCGCTCCTCGGTTTCGATAAAGCCCATTTTGTTGAAGGTCTGGGTGTAGGCTGTCACGGCCTCCAGCGCCTGGGTCTGGGCGTCCTCGTCCGGCTGGGCGGCCAGCTTCATCAACTGGGAACGGGTCTTGCGGTATTGATTGGCTGCCTTTTTCGCAGCAGAAGCAGGGATATGCTCCGCACCGTCCCAGCCTCGGAAGGGATTGTCCAGGTTTTGCGCCAGCCACTCCGGTTTCCGGGGCTTGGTGATCCGCAGGTCCATTCCCGGCTTGCCTTTCCAGAGCTGCTTTGCCGCTTTTGCTGCCGTCTCCGGCAGGCTGGTCATCCAGAACCAGCGAAGTTCCGGCATCTGCTCCGGGGTGGGGATGTCGTCCGCCCCGAAGCCGAACAGGTCGAAGGTGGATAGGTTCGTCAGTTCCCGGAACGCTCCCACAGCGGAGAAGTTTTGCAGGTTTCCCGGCGCGCCCCAGAGCCGCAGCTCCTTTAAATGGGGATGGACAGCAGCCAGCCCGGTCAGATCAAAGTCCTTCAGCTGGATGCCATGCAGCCCCCATAAGTTCGGCAGTTCCGTGTGCGGGCGGTATTCCCCGATAAATTGGAGGGTCAGACCGCTGCCGCCTTCGGGGGCATGGATGGTACAGGCGTCCGGCCCCTCGTTCTGGAACAGGAGCTGCTCCGTTTCCTCACCCAGCCATAGCTCCTGAAGGCCGGTCATGTCCAGCATCAGCTTTCTGATGCTGGTGCCCCGCAGATCAAGTGTCCTCTGGCCGTGGTTCAGCAGGGTCAGTTCACGGAGGAAGGGAGTTCCCCGCAAAAACTCCAGCAGATCCGGGTGCCACCGCTCGCAGATGAGGTCGGAGAGGCAGGGCAGTGCCGCCAGTTCCAGAGCCGAATCAAATGGCTCGTATTGGTCCATCACCCGATGGCTGCTGACCTTCAGCGGGATGCCGCCGATCTCCGTTTTCCTTCGCTCTCCATGGCCTCCTTGAAGGCCCGCCGCCGCTCCTCCGGAATGGCTTGCCACCGGATCTGGAGGTACACATCATGGCCGTCACTCCAGCCGCCGTAGGAGCGGCAGGGCTCATCGGTGAAGGGCGGCAGGGTCCCCACAAGCGTGTACTGGGGCGGGACTTCCACCGGCACCCGCAGCAGGTGAAGCTCGGGGCCAGTACATGAAGTCCTTGTAGAGCGGGCGGAGATGGAGGCAGTTCCTCCGCCGTCAGAGGGGCGTCACCTACCCAGTCCAGGGAGAGGACCACCGCCCAAGATTCTTTGCTCACCGAGTCCGGCGGCGCAATATAGGCCACCTGGCAGGCGGTGTAGCGTTTCAGGTATTGGTTATAGACCGTATAGACCGCTCCGGCGCTGGCTTTCATGGGTTCACGCTCCTCTCATCAGTTCTTCTCCAGATAGAATCCCCACACACAGTTGGAGAACTCCCCGGCGGCAAAGCGGTGGATCTGCCCGTTGATCTCCACCTGCCAGACCTCAAAGGTATGGTCTTGGTGATAGATTGGGTCTTGGACTTTTACCCGCTTTCCGGTGGTTTGCCAGTCGTAGTCAAAGATGTTCACACCGAACAATTTACATTGACCGTCCGGGCCAAAGGTTTCATATTCCCAAGGGTCAAAGCCTGTGTTTTTCTCCCTGGTGTAGATGTAGAGCTTGTTCCGGGTGATCTGCTCCGCGTCCAGAAACCGCTCACCCTTGTAGGTGCCCTGGGCGCTGTACGAGAGTGCCAGAGGACGGTAACCCATACGGGGCTTTTCACTCACATACTTCTCCCAGATGGCCAGCAGGCGGGGGACCGCCCTGGCGTCCTCAAACCCGGCCTGCTCCATGTACTGCTCCCACTGCGTCATTTCAGCAAAGAAAGCGGACAACACTCTGCGGCATTCCTCCGCCGCCTGCTCGTCCAGCTTGGTGGGCTTTTTGGCCTTTTCCCGCTGGAGCTGGAAGAAGTGTTCCATCTGCTCTTTGGTGAATTGCTCATGGGCCACCGGCTTGATGTAGTGGTTGCCGGCGACGGCCAGCAGGCCCTCGTATGTCACGGCGGTATGGTCCATCTGGATGTGGGAGAGCTTGGGGATAGCGGCCGCCTGGAGCAGACCGGCGTCATCCAGCCCGGTGCGGTTGAGCGTGAGAAGGTCCAGCTTGCAGCTTTGCAAGGCGGCCAGACCGCTGCCGTTGATTCCGGCGTTGCCGTCCAACAGCAGATAGCGCAGCTTGGGCATGGCAGCAAAGATGGGGAAGCAGGCGTCGGTGAGTGCCCCGTCCTCCACGCCGAAGTTGGCCATGCTTTTGTGTCCGGCAAAGGGGGCCAGCAGTTCATCGGTCACCGGACACCCTTTCACATGGAAGCCTACCAGGGTGTAGCTAGCCAGCCGCTCCATGAGCTCCATGGTCAGCTTCGGGACTTCAAATTGTTTCTCTCTGTCTAAGGCCAGGACACCGCTTTCCCAGTCCGCTGTCCGCGCCCGTTTCGGCCATTCCATAGCTGCTTACCCCCTTACGCCTGTTCCTGGTAGCTGGCTTCAATGTCGATGAAGCGCACGTACACGGCGCAGACCTCGCTCCTTGCATCGTAGCCGAAGTAGACGGGATAGTAACCGTCCACCCCAGCCGGAGGAGAAGATGGGCAGATTGCAGTCCGTGTCCGGCACCGTCCAGTTGAGCCAGTCGCCGAAACGTTCTGATACTTGGGATGGGCTTTGGCGTTTTCCTCCAGAAGTCGCAGAACAGGTCGTTGTAGGGGTCGATGTCCGGGTCCTCCTCCAGCCGCTTGGCCCAGTATGTTTTGAAAGCCGCCTGGGTCTGGATGTCCGCAACGCAGCCCATTCCGGCGTCTACGCCAAAGCCAAAATAATCGTCCTCATCCAGTCCCTCGTCCAGATCTTCTTTGCCCGTCATACCCAACTCATAGCGGACAGGCTTTTCCCGGCTGACCTCCACTTTGACACAGGCGTAGCGGTCACCATATTTCTCACTGGGCACCACACAGATCTTTACGGGATAAGTTCCGGCAGGGATCGTCTGTATAAAGGGCGGTGTATCCTCCAGCTCCACCAGCGGATCGCAGGCAAAGATCGTCCCGCTGGGAAAATGGACGGCGCCAATGTCCAGCACATCCACTTCCCTATTCCCAATCACTTTCTCTGTAAAATGAGCATCCAGGTCCGTTTTGCAGGCCAGTTTGTCTTTAACAGATTCGTATTTGTTCAGCCATTGTGTTGTAGGCATTCGATTTCTCCTTTCTTTTCCAGGGGTCCATCCGGACGATGGGCCGGTATTTGTTCAGCCAGTCTGTACCGGTTATAGATCTTGCCTGAAAGCCCGTCGCCATCCCGTTCGAAACGGGCTGCCTTGATGTAAGACTGTCAAGGCCGCTCAGGCAAAATTGGGAACTGCCTCAGCCAGTCGGTGGGCAGTCCGTGGGTTTTCCATCTGAACCGGCTCCCAGGAGATCTCCTCCAACTCCCGGCCCACCAGCATGGGGCCGATGGCCGCCCGCCGGACAGGGGCCATGCTCTCTCCAATGAATTCTGTCGGGTCTCGCTCCATTTCCCATTCGGAACAGGTACTCTAATTCCTCCCGGCTTTCCTGATTCAGTCCCACGGCAAACCTGTTCCCAGCCAAGGGTAACGGTATCACCGGGAACAAAGACGAACTCCCGGCCATCTTTTTTGAAGATTCCAGTGGTGCAGCTCTGGCCCCAGCGGTCAAAGTGCTCTATCCGCACAAAATCCAGGCGGTACTGCTCTGAGCCTGCTCCATGATGAGCTTGTCTTTTTCTCAGGGGAGAGGTCAAACTGGGGACGAAGCAGCATTTTTCCCGGTGTCCAAATGCTGGTCGCATCCTTCGGCGGCTCTGGTTCTTCGCCCGCAAGAAAGATGGGCAGATTCGGGTACTTCTCTGGATACTCTCGCCAAGGCTCCAGCTCTTCGGGGCTTGTTCGCCGTCCGCAGAAAGCCCCAGAGGTCGGTGGGGTAACGAAATACCGGGTTCCGTTGGGTGACGATGACCACCGTTCCATCGGTGAGCACGCCAATGTGCTGCATTTTTCGCTTCCGAACATTTCCGGACGGATGCGCAGCACCTCACGGGTGTTCATATTGATAAGCTGGGCAAAGTCATCGGAGAGGATCTCGCCGTTTCCCTGCACCAGCAACCAGTCCCCGGTAAACCAGCGAAGTTTCAGCTCCTCGCCCAGGCCGGGCAGAGGGGCGATGCGACACCGCCCGGTGTCCATGTCCAGTTCCAGAAGGCATTCTTCCACCCGCCCCTTGCCACTGACGGAGTGTATCATGTAGATACGGCCTGTGCCGGGAACGGGAACGGCCTCGGAGAGATGGTCGTATCCATCCAGAGAGAAGGTGTGTTTTGTTACCTTGCCGTTTTCCCAGCGGTAGATCTGCCCCTTGTACCACTCGTTGGAAAAGTAGACCCGGCCCAGCCCGTCTGTCGTAATGCCACAATGGTATTTGGTGCTCCATCCATCTTCCGGCAGATTCCAGTTTTTCACATCCTGGCAGGTGCCCCGGTCGGTGAGTTCGATCCGTGTGGCGTTAGCGGGATCGCCCACCCAGGGAATAGTTTCGGCCCAGAAAAGAGTTTGGGGCGCCCCCTCGTATCCGATGGGGAAGGCTCGAAAAAATTAAGTGTACTGGGGTTTTGCCATAGCAACACTTTTCCGATCACTCCACTTGCGGAGGCCCTTGAAGCGGCATACAGCTCCGACTTGATCCGAATAGGCGATGCACCCGAAATGGTATACACTCATGGAGCGGGTCACTTTTGGCCGGCGGCAGCGCAGATCTGCCACACAACCATATTTCCATTCCTCGGAATGGCTGCTTTTCCATTCCCCCGCTGCAAAATCTCCTGCCAGAGAGTTGAAGAAATAATCGTACTCATCTTGGAGGATGTATTCCTCGCAGGGCATCAGTTTCCCAGGGTCCTGCTCCTTGGCATGGTCGCCCCATTTTCGCCCCTGCTGTTTCATCAGGTGGCAATATTGCCCCTGCTTTTTGCAGTAGCGTTCCCATCCGCTGCGTTCTTCCGCTGGAATTAGGACAAACAGATACTCGTCCTCATCGTCCAGGTTATACAGCGCCCAGCCGAAAGTGGACAGTTCCTGCCCCAGAGCGCTCTTTTTTATGGGGTAGTTTCATGTACTGGACGCCGACGGCGTCAAAGCGTTCATCCAGCAGCGCCGGGACCTGTGCGCCCCATTTCCCTCGAAGTTCCGCCAGAGTGTCCTGTACGGCTCCGTCAAATTTTAGAATGTTTGCATGTTCGAAGTCAGCCATGTCTCCTCTTTTCTGGTCTGCTGGGTACAGTGACAGCCATATGGTCAAATCGCGGACATTCTCCCCACGCCATGGTCGTCACCAGTTTCGCAGATAGCTTCCTCTTTTCTTTTTTAGGTGGTCTGCTGAGGTCCCAGCAGCAGTTGACGGCCCTGAAAATATGGGGGTGCGGGACATTCCGGATGGCCTCCTCGGTGTCAATAGGGATATTGAACCACTCCAGAATGTAGGCCACAGCTGCCGCGATACATTCCCGTGCCACCGTTTCGATCTCGCTGTCGTTCTCGTCAAATTCCTCCTGAAGATCGTTGATGCCGCAGACCGCCTCGTCCAGCGTTTCCTGCACCGCATCGGTGTCGGTTTCGCCGCTCTCCAACAGGTCGATGACCTTCTGAAGCTCGTCTTTTACCTTGTTCACCAGAAAAGCAGGATAGTAATCGTCCTGATACATTTCGTCCAGCAGTTTGTAATTCGGGTCAAATGCTTTCATCGTGATTTCTCCTTTCTCATTCAAACATCAGGCCGTATGATTCAGTCAGGCTTCCATCGTCCTCGTGAAATATACACTGGTACACAGGCTGGTGCTGGGTTGCTTTGCGGAATCGCTCCAGAACCGGAGCCAGCGGCTCACCGGTTGGGACGCCGAGCGCATCAGCTACCCGTCGCAAGCTGTCCACATCCATATCTTCCAAGTTACAGTTGCGCTGCCTCTGCCCATATTCCTCCAGTGTTTTGGAGTCCGCATACTCCTTTGTGTCACAGCAGTCGTGCCAGCAGATACAGCTCACGAGCAGGGAAAAAGAGGTCGTCCATGCTCTCAGCCAGACGGCCTGCCTCCCCTTCGCTGCTGTAATAGCCGATGGAGCCATCTTCCAACAGGTGGTATTCTCCGCCGGAGCCATCTCTTGCAAAAGCCATGCCGGGCAGGGAAAAGGTGCTCGGCCTTCTGCCTCATCCCGCGGAGACAACTCATCCAGCAGGAAGAAGTCAAAAAGGGAATCAAACTCATCGCCAGATCAGAGTCATCATGCAATGCCTTCAAATAGTCCATAGCTGTTTTCCTCCGTTTACGGTTCTTGGGTCATTTGCGCAGCTTTCCAGCCACTGTGGTTCTTCAATCATTTCATCATTTTGGTAAAAATGTTCCTTATCACGGGCCAGATGGTCGGCAAGTAGAGCCGCGTCCACGGGAGTGCAAACCGCAAAACTGTCCCAATCCGCCGCCCTTAATCTCCCGGTTGAGGTAGTACACCCGCTTGGCATCGCGGGAATACCAGTGACCGAGCAATTCCCATGAGGGCAGATCCGCCTTGGGAGCTGCTTCCCATAAGCATAGATTCGTTTCTCATCCCTGGCAAAATAGGTATCACCCAACGAGCGGAAAGAGGAGACCTCCGCGCCCTTGATGACCTTCACCTTGCCGTCCCCGTTGTGGAAGTAGACCTGCCGGCTGTCCTTTGCATATCCCTGGGGCGCACCCGAATCGTTCTGGCCATTGTCCAACACCTGGAAGGTTGCCAGCTCTACATCTGGGATTCTCCCGCTGGTGGTGTAGACGGCTGTTTTATCCATTGCGTAGGCATAGTTTAACACCCGAAACGATGCCGGGTCTGCTCCACGAAGGCGAATCCCACCGAGAAAGCAGGCCGTAGAGGATTTGCCCCAGTAATGCCAGTAGCAGAAGTCTTTGGGCGCAACACCCTTGAACAGGCCGTTTTCATATAGGCCAGAGAAATAAACGGCTCCATCGAAAGAAAAACTCATTGTCCACCGGCTCTGTGCTGGTGATCGGTTGCAGCGTTTCTCGTGCTCGGCTGTGATGCTCAACTCGATCTCATCGTCGCTGTAAACTAAGTAGAGTCCATGAGGAGCCTTTCTATCGAAATGCAGTTCAATGTCACAATATTTGAGGATCAAAGGCTTCCCGTTGCTTCTCATGGTGGAAACAGCATCGGGATTCCCGAATATCTCCATGACCTCATCCTGTGATATTCCGAATTTCAGCGGTGAAATGTCCCACGGATTCTGCAATATTTGATTGCGCCAAATCGTAAAGTCCTGTTTCATATCGCCTTTTTACCCACTGTCCAGCAATAGGCATCCGAATCAAAGCGGCGGGCTGCCATGATCCTCTTTGGTGATGGTAGAAATAGATGTGCCGCAGTTCCGAACATCAACTCATTATCGTCACCCTGCTCACGGTATCCAGCTGGAACAGCAGCATCCAGCGGGAACGGGCGTTTCTTCGTCCTGCTGGGAAGATATTGGGGAATTTGATCCAAATTTTAACCTCCATCTTCCACTGCCTGGATCACATCGGGCCAACCCAGCAGATGGGAACTTTCATAAATCTTCAAACCAGTAGACCGGCAGTTCCTCCCATGCATGTTTTTTTCGTCATCCCCCTCATCCGGAACATCTCGTTTCCTCCCAGGAAATAGGACAAAATGATTTTGACCAAGGAAATTTGGTCTTCCTCCATATCCGGGATCATACGGCTGCAAAAAACCAGTTGAGCCCTGATCGCTTAAATAGCCCCAGCACTGGGTATCCGTTTTCATAGAAGCCAAAGGAGAGCAGGCCGTGATCGGGCAGAATGCCTCAACCGTTTTCATGGCAGCGGAATCAAATTTGCACTGCCGCAGTTCCCGTTCAATTAGGGCAAACACATCGGGGAAGCACTCAATCTCGTCCTGATACTCATATTTCGCATACAGTTTCCCATACTCCGAGATCCAGACTTCTGCCGGGTAGTAGTAGCCGATATGACCGATAGGCTGGCACTTCTGACCGACAGCCTGTTCAATCTCCGCCAGCTCACAGCCGGACATATCCCGGAAATAGGCTTCTTCCAAATGGTTTTTAATCCCGTTGACCAGGTAAGGAACAGAGCGAACTGAAAGTCAGCCGCCCAGTTCAGTTTTTTCTGCGCCAAGTACCACTCGCAGCACAGGCCGAAATACTTGCGGTAAAACCGCTGGGTAGTCTTCATCATAGGGACACCATGATCGGCGTAATACTTCTCCGCAATGGAAATATCCACTTTTCGCCCTTCCTGCCATCCGGCGTACTCCATCAGCTGCTTGACCTTGCTTTTAAGATCGCCGGAGATGGGGATACGTTCTTTAATCACTCGAATCCACCTCCTGTCGGATGTTAATCAAAGTTCATTGGGATATCCGATCTTATCCAGGCCCGCCTTGATCTCCTCCCAGTCGCTGCGCTTGGGGTTCAACGCGGCGGCCAGTTCTTTTGTCACCGGAACCCCGTCTGCAAGCTGGCGGACCGCTGCCAAGGTCAGGTCGGCGGGAAACCACTTTCCGTACTCCACATAGCTCTGTGGATTACCATCAATCGTGGAGAGCAGATCTTTGGATGCGTCCTCGCCGTCTATGGGATTGCAGTGCCAGGTGGAGCCATCCTCCGTCCAGACGCAGAAGGTGCTTTTCATCTTTTTGACCTCTCGGCTGCCCATGAGCTTTTGCAAAGCAGAGGGCATCCCATCTGTCAGGTCTTCGATTCGGGGAAGTTTTTCCTCCCAGTCGTAGAGTTCGGAATCCACACCGTTGATGACACAGCCTTCCAGCGCAAACATGACAATCATGCTCTGGTCACTGCCATCAGTGGCAAAGAATGCCTCTTTGCCCTTTCGCCATGCGGGGTTGTATGTATAGTGGCGGATGAAGCTCCATTCCTCCTCCACCATGATGATGTCCAGAGCCGCCAGCCCTTTGCAGAAGTTTTTCAGGCGCTCCGCATTGGGCAGGCCAGATAAATCTTTTGTGGAAATCATGTTGGTATCCTCCTGTCTTTCGTCACCACAGTCGGTCAATCTGGGTATATATCTTATTAGGCTCTCTGTCCGTAAAACTGGTCAATGAGTCGGTGGGTTCTGTAAGCGGCATCACATTCAAAATGTCCAGCGCATAATACCAGATTCCGGTATCCCAGTCCCGGAACCGCCCATTGCAGACAGCTCTCCCATACTCACCGGGAGCCAAATCCAATGCTAGCTCATTGAGGGGCTGTTTTTGCCCGGTCTTATCGTAGGTATATCGCTCCGGCATTGCACCAATATGCCAATCATAGCGGTAACGCACCTGGATTCCGGACTCCTGCTGAATCAGTTCAAAAGGATGAAGTCGCATTGTGCCATTCGGCTTCCATTCCATCAGCCTGCGACAGTCCTTATCGATCTGAAATCCATCGGGCCTCTGTAAGATCGATACAAAGTGTGTAGGCAGGCCAAAGGAATAATACGAGAAGAAGTCTTTCGGCAGACGCATGGCTCTGGGATACTGGTTCCGCTGTGCGGCCGCATTTCCGCCCCGGCAGTCTTTATACCATTGCAGGCGGAGCTGCTGGATCAGAAGTGTGGGCAGATATTTTTCCTTTTTCGTTCCTCATTCATGTAATCACAGAAAATCTCCTGGTTCAAGTCAAAGTAGACCACCATCAGCTCGTCGGTGATTTCCGGATTGAAGGACACAAATCCAGGATGAACACTTGTTGATCCATCTCGTCATCCACCAGACTGCCAAACCGCTTGAGCTTCAAAAAGTCCACCATCTCGGCAAAGGACAGCTTGGCCGGGTCGGTTCCCGGAAAAAGTTCCGCCGACAATCATCCGGGTCTACATCGTCCCGGTAGAACTCCATGAAAAATGTCACAACGCCATGGTAGCGGCTGTCCTCGTCCACCAGCGCCGCTTTGATGGCGGCTTTGGCCTTCTCCGCCAATTTCTCCGCCTCATCCAGCATTTTCCCACCGCATCCATGGCAGCAGGATCGCCGGTCAGTTCTTTTCACAGGTAAAAAAGGCCAGTTGAAGACGGGGTATATGTAAAATCAATGCGCCAGGAAAGTCTCTGCGAGTCCTTATTGGTATAAATGGGGTAAAACCAGCGTTTCAGTCATTATCCATTGGGAGAATTCAAAATGGCCATTCCTCCCCTTTGGGAGGAGAGATTGGCCATTGCATCCAGCATGGTTCGTTTTTTCAATCCTCATCCTGTTGGCACAGATGATCCAGATAGCTGATATATTGTAAAAATGCAGTCCTCTGTGATGAAGTTTTCAAAACACCTAAAGCAAAATTAACAGCAGTCAAGCCAGTTTTTCCATAGACAACTCCTATCCCTCAATGTTGGCAGCTTTGAGGCCCTTTTTCAAAGAGCCGTAGACCGTCACCGCATGGTCGGTGAAGATCTCGTCGCAGTCAAACCAGGCGGTGAAGCTGCCGCCGGAGGTGACGGACAGGCTGGTCATACTGATCCGCCGGGCAAGTTCTTCCTCTGTGATGGGGTCTGTTTCCGGGTCACGGGGGTTTTCCTCATCCTGGGAAAGCCAGTTGTTGGCCAGCTCGGTCAGGTTCTTGGCTGCAAGGTCCCGCATGGCTTTATCCCAGGTTTCACAGTCGGCCAGCAGCTTCTTGGCGGCGCTGCGGGCGCGGGTCCAGGATGGCTTGCTTTCAGCATTGACCTCCAGAGAAAGGCTCACATCCTTTCCGCACCACTGGATCTCGCCCTCGAAGGTATCATAGTCCTTGTCCAGCGTCAGCTCACCCAGCACCTCGTCCTGGATCACCACCGGCTTGTGGTACTCGTCCAGAATGGCCTGGAGCTCCGGGCAGTCCTCGTGGGCCTTGACCACCTGGGAGATACACCAGGGCCACACCACCAGATCTTTTGCCCATTCTTCCTTCATCCGGCGGATCTTCAGGCGGCAGATCTGCTCCCTGCCAAAGCGTCCCCAGCCCTTGTCGCCGTTACGCTCCTCCTCGGTGACCGGCCAATCCAGCCGCTCCTCTTTGGTGCTGACCTTGCCGGTGTCACAGAACACTATGCCCAGCGTCACAACGGTCATTTCCCAAAAGTTGCCTTTCCAGTTATATCCGCCCCCAATGCAGCGATTGATCAGAGCGACCACTTCCTGCTCCTCGGGCTCGTACATCTCATAGAATTCTTCAAACATCGGCGTATCCTCCTTTACAGCAGTTTCAGCACTGCGGCGGCAGGCTCGGCAAACTCTGCCGGGACCTGCTCCAATACATCCCGGTAGGCCACCACCGCCTGCCAGGAGTAATAATAGAAGCTGTAAAACTCGTCTGCCGGGAAGACCTCGTCCTCCTCGTAGCGCATCTCATCCTCTTCCTCGTCGTATTCTTCCGACCACAGATATTCTTCCTTCAGCAGATCGGAGAACAGCGGCAGCGGCTCGGCGTGTTCCATCTCGTCTCCGTCACGGAAGCACTGGAGGATGCAGGCAGAGAAGTCCAGCAGTTCCCCGGCCAGGAAATGGGCTACGGGGTTCTGCCCGCTCTCTGCGAGGGCCTTCTCCAGAATCCGGCTCAGGAACACCATGCCAAAGGGGGTGGCGTGCCACAGGGTACTCTGGTGCTCCATGTTGGTGGTGAGCTCGTAGAGGGACTCTTTGACGGACGCCAAATCACGCATCTGCTCCAGCACGGCCAGGTGTACGGGAAAATCCGTCCCCCGGCCATAGGCGGTGGTGAGCCGGTGCCACGGGACATCAGCGACCTTGAGATGGGTGATGTAGGTTCTGTTTTCCTCTGTCATGTTGTCGCCACCTTATCCCGTTGTCTGGCTGCGGTACTCCTTCTCCAGCGCGGTGTACCACCGTTGCAGCATGGTTTCCAGACTGGTTTTTCCTTTGCGATCTGTAAAAACAAGGAACTTTTGCAGCAGTCTGGGGAACAGATATTTGCCCGCTTCTGTCAGGTCCTGATTGAGATAGACCATCCGCAGGATACGGCCCTGCCGGTCCAGAGGGTTCTTTTTCAGCAGCTCCTTTTCAAAGCAGAAGCGCAGGAATACCACATTCTCGTCATAGAAGTCCTCCACCACAGCCGCGCCAATGCTGGTGTATGTGATGTCGTACACCAAACGGCTCCAGTCGAATTTCTCGGCATAGAGAAGTTTCAGCGCCTTCTCCCAGTGTTCCTCCGGGATCACCAGCATCCTGTGCTGGGCGGTACTGGAGTGGCCGCGGTAGACGGGTTCCGGGTGTCCCAGCAGCTCGCTCACACTGTCGGCATAGACGAAGCACAACTCCTCATCGAACAGGCCGCCGATAAAGTTGCCGTTGCAGTACAGCATATAGTTCTTGGACTTCGCCGGAGAGTAAGAGAGGCTATATTCCTGCGAGTCCAGGCTTTTATGTACCTTATTCAAAAAGTCTATGGGTGTCATGGCCTTGCTCCTTACTCCTCAAACTCACCCTCGATCATTCCGTTCAAATACCGCAGGGTCTGCGATGAAGTCGTCCCATTTGGCCAGAGGGTGGAACTCCTCGTGCTCGATGTCCAGATACCACAGTTTCTTGTCCCTGGGGCTCCACAGCAGCAGGTAGTCGCTGTAGTTGTCCATGGCCGCCATGAGGGAGAGCAGCTTCTTCCGCTTCCAGGTCATCTCCTGCACATCCATGTAGGAGTACAGCTCCGCCCACTTCACCCATTCCTGCTCCGGGAACTCCAGCCGCAGGGGGCCGGCCTTCAAGTATTCCACCAGCTTGGCAGGCAGCTTGTAGGGCATGAGCTGCCGGGCTTTTTCCTGTTCGTTGTGCCAGTCCTCCGGTTCCAGGGCTTTTAAGTAGTCGGCCAGCTCCTGATTTTTGTTCTGCACTGCCACGGTGTAAGGCCGGTCGCCGTATTTGTCAGCAATGGTGATGTCGGCTCCTTGCTCAATGAGCCAGCGAACCATAGGAAGATTTTTGTGCCGGGCCGCTTCGGTGACTGCGGTGGAGGCGTTCGGAAACACCATGTCCGGCTTGTGGTAATTGATATCCGCCCCTTTTTCCAGCAGCAGTTTGGCAAGCTCGGCCTGTCCATCGGACACAGCGGCCCGGAACGCCTCGCCGCCAAACTTGTCCACGGTGATCCCGGCTTGTTCCAGCACCGGGATGTTCTCTGGGCGTTTGCCCCAGCGTACTTCCTGGAAGGCCCGCTCTTTCTGCTTCGGAGCTGAGTTTTGCGGCCTGTTCAGCAAAGAGCGCCACCACCTCCGGCCCACAACAGCGGGCGGCGGTGAGCAGCAGAGGCTGTTCCTCTGCCAGACCGGGATCGGCTCCATGCTCCAGCAGGAAGTGAATCATGGGCACATCATTCCTAAAAACCGCGATCTCCAGCGGTGTGAGCTTGATATACTCGCTGAGCTGAATGGGAACATCTAAATCCAGACCGCCTTGGAGCAGCGCCTCCAGCTTGGGCGTGTCATGGTCACAGATGGCGGCAGCCGTTTCCGGGAGGGCCTCCCAGCGGCCAATATATGCAATTTGGTACATAAGGCACCTGCTTTCGTTGTGGCTTTACTTGATATGGTATCGTCCGGCCCAGCACCCGGCCCTTACCAACGACATTGGCTCCCTCATAAATCAAAAATTCCGCATTATTTTCCAGCGGAGCGTAGTCAATAGTATCCGGATAGAGAGGTTGGGCATTCCCCAAAGCCGGTTCATCAAATGCACACTCAGTTCCATCCAGGAAGCACACCCCCAAATATTCAGTGGTTCCTGTGACAACAAAATGGGGACTATACTTTCCGCTGACCAGGCTGGGGGGAGCCTTTCTCTTGCCGCCCCAGAAGATGACCTCCACATGGAGCACCGCCCGGTTTTCATCTGTCCCGATCATGCTGCATTCTCCTTTTATCCCCAATGGTGGTTTCTGGATAGCCAGATTATCGTAATCCATGGCGATCAGCTTTTCAGCGGCCTGTGGGGATCATGAACCAGGTGCTCACGCCCCAGGGGTCCATCCTCTTAACCGTGAAAAAGTCGGTTTCCGGCGGGAGAGGGATTTCTGGCATCCGTTCAAGATAGCGGTCAGAATCCGCCTCATCCAGATCCACCTCCCGCTCCGGTCAGCCACTTGGCCCGGCGTGCACGAGGCTTGCCGTTTTTCAGTGTCTTTTCTCTGGGGTTCTCAAACCACGCCAGTTCTTGAGCTTCAGACCGGTAAAGGTATCCATGAGCCGCTGGGCGATCTCCCGGTGGGTAAATACTCCGCAGTCCCAGGATGCCTATCAGCCATGTCTGTATAAAGTCACCCACCTTACTGCCGGGGGCAGGAGGTCCATAGACGCTCTCGTCCGCCCACATGACCTCTATCGTTTCGCACTGATCCGGTCGGAGGCAGGACTTCTTGTTGCCGTAGCGGTACATGATATTTACATAGCCATAGTCTTCGCCGATCCGGTCATGGCCGACGGCTTCTATTTTATAAGCAGTGATTGACATTGCAGTTCCACCTCCTGAGCCAGCACAAAACTCATGCCAATTCCGCGTCCAGAATCTGGACTTGTTTTCCTTCCTCATTCACATAGTAAAGGGCGATATAGTCGATGCCGTCCCGCTTGACTTGCCCCAGGGCATCCGCTCGCCGTTGATCAGTTCCACAGTATCCGACTCATCCGGTTCAAAGTCTTCTTTTTCGTCCTCATGCACAGTTGCGGATCAAAAAAAACACCCGATGAGCACCGATGCAATGTCATAAAAATGCTGTGGTCTGTCCCACTGGCAAATATGCTGGGCCAGATAGTCCTTCATAGTTTCTTCCGCACAGTCAAACACCGTATCCCACTGGATTTGGGCCAGATATTTCATGGGCTTGCCGCAGTGAGGTATATTCCGCGTCCTGTACCCAGTTGGCAAAGCCGCCGATGGTGTTCACATCCTGACAGGCCGCGCCGTAAAACAGGGGCACAGGCGCTTCGCCCAGCACAAAGGGATTTTCCGTGAGGGCCTTGTACTCCTCGGGACTGACATAGCAATCCGTCTTCTCCGCGCCGTCAAAGAGTTCGGAGGGAAAGACCTCCACGCCGCCATCCAGCGAACCGGTTGAAGGCGGGGCCTTTGAGGAATCCCACACAGCTGGGGCAGCAGGTGGCAGTCAGGATACCATCCAGCCCCAGGAACCGGAGCCGCTCATCCCGGCCATCCAGCACCAAAATATCCACCATCCGCCCGCCGCAGTGGGGACAGGTGTCCTCCCCGTGCTCGGCCAATGCGGACGGGAGATTTCTCGCCAGCGGTTCCCTTGACCATGGGATAGCAGGTGTCGAAGCCCAGTTGGATTCTCTGGCCCTCCTTGTTGAAGGTCCAGCCTCCGATCTGCGCATAGCTGGAGGGATCCACATAGAGGCCCTTACGCCAGGGCCGGGGATTTTGCTCCAGCTCCAGCAGCGTCTCCATTGCCTTGTCATCTCCCTGCATAGCAAGGCAGCTCATCAGGTTGGAGGCCGCACTGGAATACTCTGCGGACAACAGCGCATGGATCAGACCATCCCGCACATCGGCGGGAGCGTGATAATAGATCTCACAGGGCCAGAACACCTCTGCGGCCAGTGCCGCTCGCTGGATCTCCGGGGTGATGGCATCATGGTAGCCAAGCAGCTGCCAGAAGTCGGCGAACTCCGGGTCCTCCATATCAGCCAGCCTCTGGATGTTCTGAATCAGGTTTCTCTGCTTCTCGGAAATTTGTTCCGGCGTCCAGGCAAGAGCAGCTTGCCGATCCTGCTCGCACTTACATTTCCAGCACAATCCCTCATAGCCCAAAGAGGTCCCACAGCCGGGGCAGGTATATTTCAGACTCATGTTCTCATACTCCTTTCAGGCAATAAAAAAGCCCCACGCCGCACTGTCATAAAGACAGGCTGACGCAGGACATGAAGAAGCCGCGTTGAAGGAGCCGCATCCACCAGCAGATGTAGTTTCTTCAACAACCAAAATATTTTTTTCGTATCTTAAAGCAGCAAATTGCTGTTCAATATATTTACGCTTTTGACCAGGACCAGCTTATCGCTGGCCGTGGTCTTGCGAACGCTTTTGACCAGGACCAGCTTACCGCTGGCCGTGGTCTTTTTCTTTTTCAACATCCTGTTCTACCTCCATTTTCAGGACTCGATCTACATTTGCCTTTGCCGTTAAAAGCTCCCGCATTTCTTCACGGGAACGCCGGTACTCGGCATAGGTCTTTTTCTTTTCTTCCAGCAATTTCGCGTACTCCGTCTGCAACTCTTTGACCTTGGGAAGCTTCTTGACTCCCATCTCATCAAAGGCATTCTTAGCAGCCTGGTGGAGCAGAATTTCTTCCTCATGTTCTTCCCGGAATTTCTTAGAGTACCGCCTTGCGGTATGCCACATAGACCTCACGGGTCTTGGCATAATTTACAATGTGAGTACGCAGAACAGCGATCTCTGCCATGCGCTTTTCAGCCGCTTTGATCTGCGCCGAAAGCTCATTGTGATGTGCCGTGGCAGCCGCAGCCTTTTCTTCTAAAATCGCATACTCCAACAGGTTATGCTCTGACAGGTAATTCATGGTCTGTGCCATCTGCTTGAGGTTGAACACCTTAGCCCATCGAGCATAGCCAGCACCTTTTCCTGCCTGCAATTTTGCCTGAATGTCCACCAGCAGATTGACCTTCGGCAGCTCTGCCTGTGCAACCACTTTCTTTCGTGGGGTATGCGCTTTCTTCCCAGAGAGAACCGCCTGCAAATCTTCCAATCCATATCCTTCGCCCAGGCTGTCCATTCGGGCGGCTTTCTCCCAACCGGGGAGCTTCAGGCGATACGATTTCCCACGCTTTGATACCTCACAGCCGGACTCTTGTAGCAGCCTCAGCAGCTCCTCAAAATTAGCAGGACTTTGTGATAATGCGTTGTCAATCGCTACACGCAGCAGCTCTCGGTGAGAGGGCTTTGCCTGATCGCCCAGCCATTTGTTATAGCTCTTTCCATGAGGTTTTTATGAATGTGCGATTTGTCTATATGAGTGCAGACCACAAAGGCGTGATTGCCCTTGGTAAACCGCTTGGCAAATTCCACACCCAGCCGGTTCGCTTCTTCCGGGGTAATCTCACCGGGGCGGAACGACTGGCGCACATGATAGGCGATCACATCATCCGCGCCGCGCACTCGTCCGGTAGCGGCAAGGTACTGCCGCTTTGCCAGAAGGAACTCTGCATCCACAGTCCGGCTGTCACACGCATAGCCGGTAATGAGTCTGCCGTCATCTGTTTTCTTTGGGTTGGCCACATAGTCGATGATGTCACTGATCGCCCGACTTTCTGTGCGGCCCTTGCCGACATGAAGCGGCATGATTCTCGTGGTTGCCATAGGTCAGACCTCCTTCCCGAAAAGAAAACGGCCTGCCATAGCAGACCGCTTTCACTATTCTATAGAACTTTCTTCATCGAAAAAATTGAACTCATCATCTTCTAAGTGTCTTGGTGGAAATCTCATTTCATATTGCTCTTGCGCCAATGCACGGACATCAGGCCGCCTATCCTTTAGTCGATTTTTCAGCCAGGACAACTGCTCTTTCGATAGCCTCCATGGAAGATTCAAAAGACGATTCAGTGTCATCAGTTCAGCCTGCGTTTCTGCTGGTAGCGAAGCACAGGATTTACAAATGTGGGATGCATGACCTTTGCCTGAAAATTTTTCGTTGGCTTTGTATTCGCCACAAACTTTACAATAGTGTCCATGCTTTTTCATAAGCTGATGCCCTTCTCGCAAAGATCATATAACCTGCGAATTGCTTTCATAATCACATCCCATTCCAAATCAGAAGCATAAGAAAACTTTTTACGGTATGCCTCCCAAAGTTTTTGCATAACCGAATCATTTTCCACTTCGTCAAAAACTTCTTCAGCCTGGTTAAGATACTTCTCCGATCCCCGTTTATGAGCAGTTGCCAGAAGCGCATCATGTAAAATTTTCGGGTTCAGCGTAGTTCCATGCAGCTGTTCTAAAATGTAAATATCGTAGAAATCTCTCATACGGGTATTGGTTGTGGTTCTGGTAATAATGGTTTCCAGTTTTTCTGCCAGCACAGTTTCTAAATTATAAGCCCAAATATCAATGGAGCGATCTTCCAGCATAAGTTTGAATGAATACTGGACCTCTCTTGGAGTAATTGCATCTCCCGTGGAAATATCAATTTTCAAAGGGGTCACTACGCCATCGAATGTTGTACTCATACTGACACGAATCCCCGGATACTCTGCTTCATCCATAATCTCCGAAATACTTTTCAGCTGAAATTTAACACCATCATCAATCGGAACAGTTATGATTGATGAAATTAGATTCTCAATATCCTCCACATTGACATTAGCTCCTTTTATGGTTGCATCCAAATCCATCGTAGAGCGGGCATCTAATCCAACCATAGCCGCTACCAACATACCACCCTTCAAGATAAACTTATCACGATACTCAGAAAGAGAAATACGCTCCAAAAAACGCTCCATCATGTAGTTCCTCATTAAAATCTGAGCATCTGCGGATTTTTCTCTGGAAAGGTTTCGTATTAAATCTTTAAGCTGCCTTGCTGTTTTTATCATAAAAGTACCTCCAAATACTGTCGTAAAATTTTTTCCACCTTGAACATCCCAGCATATTGCATTAAAGCTCGCAGGTTCTTATCTTTTCTACGGGCATACGCTTTCAGTGCTCCCTGAAAGGTCTGAATTTCAATTCTGCTACGGCTTCTGAGCAAATCACAGATCGTTCGCTCCATATCATAAACCGGCACAGTATGCCCGAACGGAGTTTTCGCTGTTGTAAGTCCTACATCATGTAAGTCTGCTTTAATCGTAAAAACTTGAATGCCTTCTGCTTTCATTTTGCTTGGATTGCATCCAGTTTTGACTGTAACTGTATATTCTATTGGTTCACGATCTGTCAGATCGTGAAAAAATAAAGCTGTTTCATGTGAAAATACTGCTTGTTCAAATCGCAAATGAAGCAGATACATGGCATCCACCCAGGAATCTTTGGACAGATAAATCCCATGTGCGACTCTATCCAAATCTCGTGAACGCACATAATCATAAAATACCGGCTTTGAAATTCCCGAAGATACGACCTGCGATGTTCGTAGCATTCCTTCTTGTGCTGTTAGCATCTGATCCAGCTGTTCAAATTGTCCCATCATGTCACTTCCTTTCGCACTAATATTATACGCAATATTAGCTCAAAAGTAAAGTCGCGGATATAAAATTCCTTTTCCCAAATATAACAGACGGTGTTTGGCATTTTTATGGTTTTGCGTATTTTTATCCATAAACTCAATCCTGAATCGCAAATTTCAAACTCTGCACCTTGCCCAGTAGCCAGATCGCAACCAGCGGCAGACCCATAGGACTAATCAAAAATGCCATGACTAGCAGAATCACACCATTTTGCAGGGAATAGGTAATAAGCACAGCCACGCCAAGCAGAGCAAGCAGAGCAATTGACAGACCAAGCACCAGACCATATCACCAGGAAACGCCGTTCCTCCCTCCGCAAATGTTCTTGGTATCTATCCCTATTTAGGCAAAAGAAAGGATTGGAAAAAAAAAAAGGAGGAAGGAGTTGAAGTAAGCCGATTTCCGCAAATGGAGTATCTATCCCTGTTATAAAACACACGCCCTCCCATAATTGTTCTTGCCGCTGGGATATATCCTCCAAGTCAGCATTATAAACCCGCCCGGTCTCATGCACTTTGCGGGTCAGCTGATTCAAGTTGTTGCTGCTTCGGCGCATCAGGGAGACCAACTCCTTCATCTCTGGCAGATCCAGCTTGACCACATACCCATCCAGCGCCATTTTCCGCAGATAAGCGCTCAAATTCTCTGTCCCGTATTGCTGCATCTTTTGATGGATCAGTTCCAGTTCTTCTGCGGACACCCAAAACAAAACCGGAACATCCCGCTTGCGCTTTGCCATAGTTATCGCTCCGGCTCCCGTTTTCTTCGGGGCGGCAGGCTTATGGGCGGGCAGTTCCTGTTTGAGCTTATCCCGTACAGAGGGGCGGGACGGTTGTAGTTTTTCTCCCTGAGTACGGCTGCGCTGCTGTTCCTCTCGCACCAGATCAATAAAGCCATCCAGCACAGCAGGGTGGCTGTTCAGGGCATAACCACAACGGACAGTTTCGGGATTATCGTTGGGAATGGTCTTAGCCCATTCCTTATTGCGTCGGGAGTAACGCCCATCCCAGTCCTGAAGCTGGACCGTGTTAGCCAGAACCATGGCCACACGCTCCATGCCATAGGTCTCGATCACACCCTTTGCCGCATCGTGACTGAGATACATTCCGTCGAAGTGCTCCCGCACCGCCGCTTCAATAGACTCCTTGCATTGGAGATTTGCATTGTTGGAAGCCCGGTACTGCTCCAGCTCCCCATGTTCTCTCGCATAGGCGGCAGAGTGGGGATAGATCGGTGTTGTTCGCAGTTCCTCTTTGGCTCTGCACACATCGTCGGCACGGTTCTCAATGCTGTCCCGGATCACATCCATATAGCCGGTCTCCAGCTTTTCAAAATAGCGGTACACATCCGCCAATGGAGAGGGAGATTCCAAAAGTGCCTTAGCCTGGACGTCGGTCAGCTCCAGCTCCTCCAGCGCCATCACAATGTCCTCACGGACAGTATATTCATAGGTGTGGTGCAGGATTTCTTCCGGGGGCTGGCTTTTCAGCCAGTCCCGGAACTTTTCCTGCTCGGTGGCCATCTTTTCATAAAGGGCCGTATTCAGATTATTAGTATTCATGTTATCGCACCTCCTCATGCTGTTTTGGTTTCTTGTCTGTACTGTGGGGTTGCACCGGGCGCTTAGGTTGTCCAGCACCGAAGTCCGTGTGCTTTTGGCAACAACAGACTCGGTGTGTGCCTGCCCCTTTCCGTCGATGTTGAGCAGTATCCAACTCCACCAGACGGGCATTTTTGCTTCGCAGTTCTTCTTCATAAAGGAATGGCTTTCCGACTTCCTCCTTTGCGGCAGCCTGCTGCTGATAGAGGTTATCCAGCTGGGCCTTTGCCGCCTCCAGGCGCTGGGGCATCTGGGCGAGGGCATTGTCGATACGGGTAAGATTTCCGCGAGGGTCTGTACCAAGGGTTGCCCGGTGGGTCATCTGTCCTTTCAGCAGGAGC
>VOFE01000494.1_pt1 | contig 24689 bp, 27 predicted proteins | sample 5384071 | NCBI WGS metagenome assembly VOFE01 (sample SAMN12384724, study PRJNA508395) | human gut metagenome | isolation source: healthy gut D | host: Homo sapiens
AGGCATTGGAACTGGTCCGCTTACCTTTGCGCCAGTCTTCTTAACTGTATCAACAATCTGTGCTGCTGCCTTGTCGATAAGTTTGTGGTCATAAGCCTTAAGTGTAATTCTCATAATCTGATTTGCCATAAAAAAAGCCGCCTCCTTTTCGCACTTAATCTTAGTACAACAAGCGGTGACTGTACACTCTCCCGTGTGTGTCCTAAGTTAAAACCCAGAACCATCACGTCGTTTCTGTCCTCTTGACAGACGGTTATATTGTACAGTGACTTGTCGCCAGTTTTGTAAATATAGGTTTCTTTTCTTTTCAAAAATTCAATTCAAAACTTCTTCTCACTAAATAAAATCACGAGTGAATATTACAGCACATTTAACCACTACTATCCCTACCAATATCATACCTATAATTATCATGTCCATAGCAATAAGCTCTAACCGATAACGATCCCAAAGCACCAGACTTATCATACTGAGTACAAATGACATAAAACATAATACACCCTGTGTTCTTAATGTTTCGAATAAAAGTTCCTCTCTAGAAACTCCAAAACATCTCCTAATCGCCCATTCTTTCTTGCGAGATCGAAACCAGAACTTTTCAATAATTTCTATTGTAATAAAGGCAAACACAAAAGAAAAATGAGCATTATGCGATAAATATTTTTTTCAATCCAATAGTTGTATTTTTGTTTTCGCTTGATTTAGCTCAAATACTTCCAGCCCACATTCTTGAGATAACTTACTTATTTCAAGTAATTCGTCATTCAGTTCGTTAACCCCCTCTACCCGAATATATATATATATATCTATTCTGTCCCAAATAAGCATTTACTATTTCAATATCTTGTGTAGTTATTTTCTCCACAGAATCATATAGTATTACATCTTTCAAATTTTCATTCTGTAACCTCAAATTAATTATTGATTCTCGACACCTTATTGTCTGCATTTGTTTTAACCAATTATTCACATTATTTTTCGCGATTTTGGTATCATTTTTCACTATTTTTGCAGTATAAGCATATATTGCATCATCACTTAATATAACTTTTTGACTATGAAACAGCACTACTATGAACATTACAATGCAAACACTAAAAACAAGCATTATATTCGACCCCTTAAAAGCCTTTAGCTCCAACGCCATATATCCTCACCTAACAATTTTTCCTTTTTTATTTGTATAACATAATCGCAATAACTGGCAACTTTCTCATCATGCGTCACCACTATAATAGTCTTTCCTTGCTGCTTTAAGCTTTTTAACAGTCCCATAATTTCACCAGCAGTTTCACCATCCAACGCTCCTGTAGGTTCATCTGCCAATATAATATCTGTGTCGGCAACTATTGCCCTCGCTATTGCACACCGCTGCTGTTCTCCGCCCGATATCTTATGAGGCTTTTTTTCTATAATCCCAAATCCCTACTCGCTTTAATGCCGAATTAATTTTTTCCTTTCTTTTAACAACATTTCTCGCTAATAAAGGTATTTCTACATTTTCATATACACTATATTCTGGAATTAATTCAAAATTTTGAAATATAAAACTTATATGTTCTTTTCTGAATTTATCAAAATCTTTTTTTCTTCAAATCCGATACTTCTATATCATTATACCAATAACTCCCTGAATCTATTCTCTCTAAACATCCGAGCAACATCAATAATGTTGTTTTCCCCACTCCTGACCTACCCATCACTGCAATCATAGAACCATTTTCCACATCAAAGGATATCCCATCTAAAACCTTATTATATGGCTTAAAATATGTCTTTTTCACATCTATAAAACGTATCATCCTAACCTCCCACTATATCTTAACTTTCAGAATTACGAATCATATTAACAGGCATCATATGAGAAAATATACTCATAGGAATTACAGAAGTAACAGAGCAACAAATCAAAACAATCGCAAACTCTCCCTTGAACACTTTACTTACCAACAAGGCTTGCACAATTCCCTCTAGTGCGCCATATGACCCCTTATCAATTCGTGCCATAAAAGCGCATCCATTCCACAGAACAATACAGGCAATTGCAAATGCACAAAAGAACAACAATATGTTCTCCAGCCAAATACTACCCCCTATTCTGCTAGTTGTCATTCCAGAAATATAAAACACTCCGTACATTCTTCTGTCTTTCCAAAAAGAATACACTTTTATCACCATTATGAGCATTATAACAATTAACATGACTTTCCACGCATATTTAACTAGATTTAAAAATATTTTGTTATTGCGTTCTTTTTCCTGAGAAATATATTCCGACATTGGATATACAACAGCCGTAATCCCCGTTTTTTTGAAAGTTCTTGAACTTTCGCAACAAATTTTGGATAATCAGTCGAATTTTTCAAACAATACCATCGTTGCGACGAAGGATCATCTTGCTTTCCATATACATCAAAACACATGTATCCTGTATCTACTAACGCACTCAACTCTGGCATATTCCAACCAGCAACTTCGTGTGATAACCAAACAGAATTTTTTTAGTAAACCCCAATATAGGCACATCACCATCTACACAACTTATTTTCGTTTTATCTTTGTATTTTTCTCGATAACGCCATCCCAATATGATACCATCTGTTGGCGCATTTTTTTGCGATTCCATTGTAACTTCATAACATTTAACATATCCCTATTCATGACCGTTTCTTCTATCAAACCCTTCCCATCATATTGTGATGTATAATGATGACCATTTTGCAACTTAGCAATATCTGGACTTTTTTCTTCTATTCCATAATCTATAAAATTTCCCATTGACTTAATGCAATCTAATTTTTCGATACTGCGAAACCACTTAGCCGCCTCAGTCAGATTAAAATCTTGACAGTTTTTCTCATCCCACTCTAATAGTATACGTCCTGTTTTATCTATGTCACAAAGTCTTGTGATTTCTTTTTTTCATCGTACGAACTAAAATCAATCACTATCAACGATACCCCGATTAACAAAAAAGAGACAAATAAAAGCAACATAAAAAACATATTTTTCATTGTTTTTTGAAGCATAATGTCACATGTAAATCTCAAACACAAAGAACCTTACTTATCTTTTCTCTCATCAACACCAATTCCTTTTTGAAAATCATCTATTATTCTTTTGCAATTAACTCATATTTACCTGAAAACGTATCCATTCTCAATGTTGCTTTTTTATATTTTGCATCAATCTTTTTGTCTTCAAAAAAAGCTTTTTGATTGCGTATGTACGGCAAATGAAAACCTGTATGCCTCTTTCCACCATAATACATTATATAATCTGTTTCACAATGACTGTCTGCTTTTGAAATATTTCCATGTCATGATACATAGTCCTTTGTCATTAACCCACTTTTTTTTATCATAATTAACGGTTCCGCTAACAGTATACGCAACTTTTTCTATAACTTTCGTAACATATTTTGATGCTGTGTGTGTTCTTGAAATAGTTTCAGCAATACTCTCAAGCTTGTTGCCATTGTAATAAAACACATTAAAAACATCACCACTATTATTCTTCTTTTCATATTCTCTCTCCCTCTGTTATAAAACACTTTCACCCTCACATAAAAGTTTTCATTCATGATATAATACTTTAAAAATACATAAAGAAAGCAGGTGCCGTTATGAAACTGACCAAAAACGCCCTTCTCGCACAATGGAGTGCAAAACACGAATACATTACCAATGAAATGTCACAATGCAAACATAAATTAGAACTCCTCGACAAACGCCAAAAAGATCTAATGACAGATCTTCGTTTTGCTGAAATATATTTTGTAGCATCATTCCTATTAGGACTTTTTCTGCTTTATATGTCAAAACAGATTTTTTCTGCATTTCTTTATTTCTATTTACCCGTTGTCGCACTTATTCTGTTTTTCACATTAGGAAGGAGCATTATTAAGCTTTCTCGAATCGTTACACTCATGCATTATCATGACAGAATGGACCTTCCATTTCAATATCCTAGAGAGCTGACGGCTGCTTCCAATTATCCAACCTGCATACCGCCCAACAATTACGCTGAGCAAATGTGCTTAAACTGGCTACTGCAAAAGTACTCTATGCAATTACAAACTTTACAAAAAAATCAACAAGCAAATAAAAAACAGCACCCGAAACTGACTATGAAAATCTTTCAAAAGCGATTTCTTCACTTTGCGCATATGAACGTGTCAAAAGCACTCAATATAAATAGAAATCATGATTTTCAAAAAGCACCGCCCCCGGCAGCAAGCACTCAGCTCACTACCGGGGCAGTTATGTTAGTTTGATTGCGTGCAATCCTCATCACACTTCGGAAGTCTCCTCCTCATCAGCAGACTCCTCCATAAACTTCTCATATTGCTCTAAAACAATTGCCTGAAAGCGCTCACGCGTTTCCCGGTTGATCGGATGCGCTACATCCCGAAATTCTCCATCGCCGGATCGGCGACTCGGCATAGCGATGAACAGCCCCTTCTCACCTTCAATGACTTTAATGTCATGTACAACAAATTCATTGTCCAAAGTGATCGATACCACGGCCCGCATCTTACCTTCTTTCGTAATCTTGCGTATCCTAACATCTGTTATCTGCACTCCCTGTAACCTCCTTTGGTTATTTTTCTGTGCATCATCACATTTTAATATTCCCCTATTTCTTGAAAAGAATTCTCCTTTCTACAGTGCGTATCTCTCATTCTTCTCAACTACAATGCGAATCTTACCATCCTCTGATGTATAATTTGTATTGGCACGAATCGTATCTCTGCTTTCAACGATGCAATTCTCAATATGTGTATTATCACCAATGTAAACATCATTAAGGATGATCGAATTTTTGATGGTGCAATTATTTCCAATATATACTTCCTTAAACAAAATGGAATTTTCAACGGTTCCATTAATGATACATCCACTGGAAACCAAACTGTTCTTCACATTTGATCCGACATTATATTTAGCCGGAGGAAGATCCTCAACTTTCGAATAAATGTCGGATATTGACGGAAGAAATAATCCCTAATATCTTTGTTCAGGAAATCCATATTCGTGTTGTAATAAGAATCTACCGAAGAAATATTGCTCCAGTAGGAATCCATTGGATATGCATATATCTTCTTTACATTCTTATAACGGATCAATATATCCTTCACAAAGTCATAACGTTCTTCCTGCATAGATTTCTCGATCAGCTCGATCAACATACGACGGCGCACAATGTATACACCTGTCGAAACAGTAGATGTTTCTGCATTGATCGGCTTCTCCTCAAAATCTGTGATCCTGCCTTCACCGTCAACACGAAGCACACCGAAGCGGCTTGGATCGTCTTTGTCGGTTACATCTGCAGTTACAACGGTAAAGTCCGCTTTTTTCGCAATATGGAACTCTAATACCTTATTGTAATCCAGCTTATATACACCATCGCCCGAAGCGATCACAACGTATGGCTCATGGCTGTTCTTCAGGAAACTCAGGTTCTGTGCCATCGCATCCAGCGTTCCACGATACCAGTAACTGTTTTCCGGTGTCGTCGTCGGCGTGAATACATACAGACCACCCTGCTTTCTTCCGAAATCCCACCATTTCGAAGAATTCAAATGTTCATTCAGGGACCTTGCATTATATTGCGTAAATACCGCAACTTTCTGAATGTGAGAGTTACTCATGTTGCTCAGTACAAAATCTATGCTGCGAAACCCTCCCGCGATCGGCATCGCTGCCGTTGCACGTTTATTGGACAATTCACGCATTCTGCTATTATTACCACCTGCTAATACTATTCCAATCGCTCTCATTATCTGTCACCTACCTTAATCAAAGTTTCACCGCCTGCAAGAACTCCGTCCGGATAATCTGATGGTTCCGTAACGCCTTTGATCGCTGTGTTTTTACCGATCTGCACGCCATCCGGAATCACGCTGTCTTCACCAATAGTTACAAGACCAAATGCATACACATCCGGTTTAACCTTATTTGGCAGCTCTTCTCCGACACCAAGCTTACAATCTTTGCCAACAGTTACATTCTCAGCGATAATCGACTTATCGACTATCGTTCCCTGCTTTGATCGTAGTAGAACTCATAATAATAGAATCCCGCACAATCGCACCCGGCTCGATCGTAACACCCGAACCGATAACAGAGTTATGTACCTCTCCGTATATCTCTGATGCTTCACCAATGATCGCCTTATCAACGATGGCATCCTCTGCGATATACTGAGGCGGAATACGATCACTCTTCGTATAGATCTTCCAAAATTCTTCATACAGATTGAAGACCGGAATGAGATCGATCAACTCCATGTTTGACTCCCAATATGCAGCCAAGCGTTCCGACATCTTTCCAGTAGCCATTGTATTCATATGCAAAAATACGATCACCTTTCTCATGGCAATATGGAATAATGTGTTTACCAAAGTCACATGCCGGCTGATCCTTTAAGCGCCTTGATCAACGCTTCACGAAGCACCGGCAAGAGAAAATGTAGATACCCATCGAAGCAAGGTTGCTGCGAGGATGCTCCGGTTTCTCCTCAAATTCCTGAATCTGCTTATTCTCATCTGTGATAACAACGCCAAAACGACTAGCCTCTTCCATCGGAACCGGAATCGTTGCAAGCGTTACATCTGCCTTGTTTGCGTTGTGGAAATCAAGCATCACTTCATAATCCATTTTGTAAATGTGGTCACCGCCCAAAATCAGCACATAGTCCGGGTTGTAATATTCCATATATCGCAAATTCTGATATATAGCATTCGCTGTACCTGTATACCACTCACTGCTGGTACTCTTCTCATATGGCGGCAAAATAGAAACGCCACCTACATTACGATCCAAATCCCAAGGAATACCAATTCCAATGTGTGTGTTCAGGCGTAGCGGCTGGTACTGTGTCAGCACGCCGACTGTATCTACTCCCGAATTAATGCAATTGCTCAATGGAAAATCGATAATACGGTACTTCCCACCAAACGCTACCGCTGGTTTAGCAACATCAGCAGTCAGAACCCCTAACCTGGATCCCTGTCCACCTGCCAGTAACATTGCTATCATTTCTTTCTTAATCACGCAATCACCCCTTACTATGTATTTCTTAATGGTTTAAGTATATCACAACCACTGTAAAATGTGAACAAATTTCATAAATTTTCTTTTGAAAATTGATATTTTTTATACATTTCATACAATTTTTGCATAAAAACCCTTATTTGACGAGTTTTTTACATTGTCCACCAGCTTTGTTTCAATTTTTAACAAATTATTTCTAAACTGTAAACACTATTTAATTTGCAATTTTTTTGCATTTGTGTTCTATAATAATAGAAGAGACTGACACAAGGATTGGTTCGCTGGAGCACATTTCTTGCAGGCAGCCAATTTTACAAAATATGCCGCCCCACTTTTGGACGGCTTTTATATGGAGGGAATTATGTATCAAATTCAATTAACCAAACCATGTACTGCATATTTTATAGGCATCGGAGGCATCAGCATGAGCGGTTTTGCTGAGCTGTTACACGATGCCGGCTTTACCGTAAAGGGCTCCGACGCAAACCGCAGCAAAATTACAGAGCATTTGCAATCCTTAGGAGTGGAAGTATTGTATGGTCAAAAAAGCAATAACATCACTTCCGACATTGACTTTGTCGTATACACCGCCGCTATTCATCCGGACAATCCCGAATTTCGCGCCGCCAAAGAAATGGGACTTCCTATGATGGAGCGTGCCGAAATGGTTGGACAGGTCATGAAAAACTATACGAATGCCATTGGCGTTTCCGGTACACACGGCAAAACAACAACAACTTCCATGCTGACACATATTTTTTTAGCCGCCAAGAAAGATCCAACGATCTCCGTTGGCGGTATCTTGGATGCGATCCACGGCAATATCCGTGTCGGCCATTCCGAGAATTTCATTACCGAAGCCTGCGAATACACCAATAGCTTTCTGAAATTCCATCCAACGGCAGGTATTATTTTGAATATCGACGCAGATCACCTAGACTTTTTTAAGGACCTGGATGACATTCGCCACTCTTTTCACCGCTTTGCAAAGCTCTTGCCAAAGGACGGTGTACTGATCATCAACTCCGATATCGAAAAGCTTGATGCGATCACAAACGATCTAGACTGCCGGATCATTACATTCGGCTTGGAAAATCCTGCAGATTACGAAGCAAAGGATATTACATTCGGCGAAGATGGCTGCGGTTCTTTTGAATTAGTTCGATTCGGCAAAGAAACCGGCATCCGCGTTCGTTTGTCAGTAATCGGAAGACACAACGTAGCCAACGCTTTATCAGCCATCGCCACTGCAGAATATTATGATATTCCTATGGAGACGATCCAAGAGGGACTCCTCGCCTTCCACGGCACGGAACGTCGTTTCGAACAAAAGGGATCGTTCCACGGAGTCACCGTGGTCGATGATTATGCACATCATCCTACGGAGATCAAAGCAACGCTGCAGGCTGCTGCCAAGTTTCCACATAAGCGTCTTTGGTGCGTATTCCAGCCACATACATACAGCCGTACCCGAGCATTGCTGCATGAATTTGCAGAGGCGCTATCCCTCGCAGATAATGTTGTGCTTGCAGACATATATGCCGCCAGAGGCTGATCCGGTGATATTTCTTCTAAAAACTCTACAGGAAGAAATGAAGAAATTAGGCAAAGATGCTTATTACTTCCCGGATTTTGAACAGATCAAAAAAATTTTTATTGGAAAATTGTATCGACGGTGACTTGTTAATAACTATGGGTGCCGGAAATATAGTAACTATTGGCGAAGACCTGGTCAAAGAATAGTTATCCACATTATCCACAATGTGACTGTGCATATCTCTGCACAATCCGTTGTGGATATTTTTTACACAATTAACATCAGATAAATGTTGAAAATCCGCAATCTTGATCATTTTGATACGAGTTATCCACATTATCCACAATTTAGTCCACAGCTTGAATGTGTATTTGTGTGCTATTTTCTTTCCAAAGAAACTGTGTTAAAATACAATTCGCACGGAAATATAACGTGTAATTTACTTTACATATACGGAGGCTGCAATGGATCATATATTACTTTGTACTAACCATATACCGCCGATCACAACGATATATAACAGCTTTATTGAAGATTATATGCCAGCTGCCAACGGCAGTTACGTTAAGGTGTATCTCTACATTGCGAAATGTCTGCAGGCAAAGGGAAAGTAATTTTTCCATTTCCTCTCTTGCGGATCAATTAGAAAATACAGAAAAAGATATTTTGCGGGCGTTAATGTACTGGGAGAAAAAGGGGCTTATGTCCTTAAACCGCGACAAAGCAACCGGAGAGATTTTAGGACTCGAAATGCTGATCCCCTTTGCGGAACGTGATTTCGACACTTATGAAAACACTGCAAAAGAATCTGCTGCATCGCTAGGCGTAGATTCTGATCTCTCAGAAACCGGTGCGCTCAATAGACGCAATTCTGATCTCTCAGAAACCGGTGCGCTCGATAGACGCAATTCTGATCTCTCAGAAACCGGTGCGCTCGATAGACGCAATTCTGATCTCTCAGAAACCGACGCAGCGAATACATCAACTTATGAATCATCCGGAACCGACGCTCCTTCTAATGTCAATTCCGATGTTCACAGAGCAAGCAATTCCGCGCAGGAGAAGAATTCCTCTGCCGTGAAACCAATTCAAGTTTCTCCGGAACAGATTCAAGAATTGTCCACCAACGAGGATTTCGTATGGGTATGCAATGTTGTCGAAAGCTACCTTGAACGCCCAATGAAACCAACCGAAATACAGCTTATTACCTATTTGTATGGTACACTGCATTTTTCCAGAGAACTGATCCTGCATCTCTACGACTACTGCATTTCTATGGGAAAGACCGCCTGCAATTACATTCAGACAGTCGCCCTGTCATGGCACGAGCAGGGGATCAAAACGCCGGAACAGGCACAGAATGCTTCTGTACGATATCTGGCTTCCTACAATGCTGTTTCCAAGGCTTTAGGACTTGGTCGCGGTCTTGCAGAAATCGAAAAAAAATATGTGGATCATTGGCAAAATGACTGGAATATGGATCTTAGTGTGATCTTAGACCTGCAACCGCACTGTGCTTAAGCTGCACCACGCAGACTTCAAATACACCGAAGGGATATTATCTCATTGGAATGAGCAAAATGTTCGCACATTACAAGGTGTAGAACAATCAGACCTGCACTATGCACAGACCAAAGAGCAAAAAAGAAAAGAAGAAACCTTCCACATCCGGTAAACAACCACCGCGCAATCAATTCCAAAATTTCAAGCAACGGGATGTCAGCAGCGAAGAATTACAGGAATTGGAGCGCAAATTACTTATGCAATAGTACGATCTGATGACAGACCGCAGCACATACCATCACGCAGCAACCAGGAGGAGACGCCATGGGAATATCCAACACACAATATCGCGATATCATGTTTCAATATGATCAGACGCGAATGAACAATCAGCGCATACTGGATAAGCGGTACGAAACACTTTTTGCTGAAATTCCGGAATTAGAACAGATCCAACACGATATTATGGACTTATCACTGACGCAGGCGCGCAAAGAATTGTTTCAGACCGAACCGGACCCAAAGAGCGAAGCTGAATACAGCGCAGAACGCGAAGCATTGCTGTCCCGCAAAAAGGCGCTGCTGTTACATCACGGCTATCCGGAAGATTATCTGCAAAGCATTTATACCTGTCCGGACTGCAAAGACACCGGCTATCAGAACAACGAACCTTGTCACTGCCTTAAAAACGCTGAGATCAAGGCTCTTTATGAAAGTTCAAATCTTATGGACATTCTGAATCATGAGAATTTTGACACCTTTGATGATAGTTACTACGATGACACCATCGTCAATGAAAATCTTTCTCTAACAGCCCGCCAAAATATTCGCAAGGTAAAAACGGTCTGTCTAGACTATATCAAGCACTTTGATGATTCCTATGACAACCTGATATTCTATGGTTCTACAGGCGTCGGCAAAACCTTTCTGACACACTGTATCGCCAAGAAACTTTTGGATACATCTCACACGGTGCTTTACTTGACTTCATTGCAGCTTTTTGATATTTTAGAGAGGAATAAGTTCCGTCATGAGGATATTTCCACTTCAAACGAACAAATTGCATATATGCTGCAAAGCGATTTGCTCATTATAGATGATCTTGGGGCAGAATTGGTCAATGGCTTTACGTCTTCTCAGCTGTATTATTTTATTGAGGAGCGCCATATCAACCATAAGTCAACCATCATCTCGACCAATTTATCGTTTCAGGAATTACGTGACCGATACAGCGAGCGTATTTTCTCACGTTTTATCGGTTTTTATCATTTCTTCTTAATAATTGGAGATGATATACGTCAGAAGGCTAGATTAACTGCCAAATAACATGATAACAATTATATAAATTCATACGGAGGACATTTTACTATGAAACGACATGACAAGTTAGCAGACACACTTCCTGTTGGTACCCTTGGTATCTTGGCGCTGGAGAGCAGCCACGACATGGGCAAACGAGTAAACGATTATATCGTTGACTGGAGAAAGGACCGCGCTGCACAAAATGCTACCGCATCTACCTTTGCAGGATACAACCGTGATTCTTTCTTGATTGATTCCGCCTGCCCGCGTTTTGGTTCCGGCGAGGCGAAAGGCATCATCAACGAATCTGTGCGTGGAGATGATTTGTATTTATTAGTTGATGTCTGCAATTACAGCTTAACTTATACCGTTTGCGGACACACGAATCACATGTCGCCGGATGATCATTATCAGGATCTTAAGCGTATCATTGCTGCAGTTGGTGGCAAGGCACGCCGCATCACTGTGATCATGCCTTTCTTATATGAAAGCAGACAGCATCGACGCAGTGCACGCGAATCCTTGGACTGCGCAATGGCATTGCACGAATTAACACAAATGGGTGTTGAAAGTATTATCACCTTTGATGCACATGATCCTCGCGTTCAAAACGCAATTCCTTTGAATAGTTTCGAAACCGTTCAGCCTACGTATCAATTCATCAAAGCACTTCTGAAGAACGTGCCGGACCTTAAGGTTGATGCAGACCATTTGATGGTGATCAGCCCGGATGAAGGTGCTATGGGACGTGCTGTATATTACGCAAACGTTCTTGGCATCGATATGGGTATGTTCTATAAACGTCGCGATTACAGCCGCATTGTTGACGGACGCAATCCGATCATTGCCCATGAGTTCCTCGGCTCTGACCTGCAGGGCAAAGATGTTATCATCGTCGATGATATGATTTCCTCGGGTGAAAGCATGATCGATGTTGCAACACAGTTAAAGCAGCGCAAAGCAAATCGTATCTTTGTTGCTGCAACGTTTGGTCTGTTTACAAACGGCATGTCCAAATTTGATGAAGCACATGAAAAAGGCTTGATCGATAAGGTTCTCACAACAAACCTTGTATATCAGCCGGAAGAAGTTTTGTCTAGAGACTATTATGTCAGCGTAGACATGAGCAAGTATATCGCCTTATTGATCGACACCTTAAATCACGATCAATCCATTAGCGGTTTATTAAACCCTGCAGAACGTATTAATGCCATTTTGGAAAAATATGGACAGCGCTAATTAAAGCATAAAATCGAGAAAAGCAACAACAAGTTTCCTTAAAACGCTTAGACCGCAAGGTTTGAGCGTTTTTTTACAAATCGTTTTGAAAATTAAGATTTTTTTTTAGAATATGGACAAATTCTGTCCACATTTGCATGCTATTATGTATACATAGAAATCAAAGAGAACAGATTTCAAGAAAAGCAGTGAAATCAAAAGAAGCATTTGATTTCTACCAAACTAGCCGACTGACTTATGTTTGAGATAGATTCTTTTCATTTTTTTCATTGGCCTGTGGTAGCTCCCTCTGCCACAGGCCGACTCCTTTTTAAACCCCAGATCATTCTAAAGTAATTCGAGCGAGACACCTTAAATCAAGTGCATCGCTGCCATTTCTCTCTTTAAGATCTCCTTGTGAGCATCTTCCATCTCTGTCAAAGGTGCGCGTAATGAACCAACGTTTTTACCCATCATATTCATAGCAGCTTTTACCGGGATCGGATTTACTTCACAGAACAATGCATCACATAACGGAAGTGCATCAAGCTGCATCTTGGCACTCTGCTTCACATTTCCATTTAAATAATTCATAACCATCTCATGTGTATACTTCGGCGCAACATTTGACAACACAGAAATCACGCCTTTTGCTCCCAAAGAAAGCATCGGAATTGTCTGGTCGTCATTTCCGGAATACAGATCCACATTACCATCGCACAGGTGCAGAATTTGCGCTACAGCGCTGATGTTACCGGAAGCTTCTTTCACACCTGCAATATTGTCTACATCTTTAATAAGTGTAGCGATGGTCTGTGGTGTCATTCCGCAACCGGTACGGCTTGGTACATTGTATAAAATGATCGGTGCCGTGATCTCTGACGCAATCTTTTTTATAATGTGCAATCAAACCATTCTGCGTTGCCTTGTTGTAATACGGAGTTACAACAAGCACACCCTCTGCTCCTGCCTCAGAAGCTTCTTTGCTAAGCTGTACTGCTGTTGCCGTGCAGTTAGAACCGGTGCCGGCAATGACCGGAATACGGTGATTTACACGCTCAATCGCAAAACGAATCACATTTGCATGCTCTTCTTCAGATAAAGTTGCAGACTCTCCGGTCGTTCCACAAATAATAATCGCATCCGTTCCCTCTGCAATCTGCCACTCCAAAATCTCATCTAATTTGTCGTAGTTTACCTCCAAGTTCTCTTTCATTGGTGTGACCAAAGCCACGCCTGCTCCTGTAAAAATTGACATAATTTCCTCCATTCTGCTTTCGCTATTCCCAAATCGGGGTTCTGATTTTTAGATATTGGTTGTCGTTTGAGCATTTTCCCACCCATGCACTCACAGTTACCTTTTGCAAATGCCATTTTACGGGAAATTCGAGTTACCCAGCTAACAAAAGAGGTGATACACGGGATGTATCACCTCTTTGAAGTATCTCTTCAAACCGATAGCTCTCCATCCTCTTGATGACAGTCATGTCGTTATTCACGCCATGCCCAAGAAATCTTGCTGCAGGACAAGCTTTCTTTCGGCACTGTTCCCTTTCTGATCTCATCTACTGCGCCTGACGCATCCGAAATCCTACTCATGAAGAGTGCGACCTCTATCTTTTTTACATATATGAGAATATCACTATCCTCTGCTTCTGTCAACGCTAACTTATGCTTCCTAGCACTAACTTATATTTCCCAGCATTATGCTGTCAATGCTAACTTATGCTTCCCAACAGTATACCGAGCCAAAAACCTCATGCTCTTTATTTATCCCACTGAGCAATAATTTCCTGTACCGCAGCCAAAAACGATCCATTTCCGCATCCGTTCCAATGGATATTCGCAGATAATTGTCAATGCGCGGACTGGAAAAATGTCTGACAAAAAATGTGCTGCTTGCGCAATTCTTCAAACAAATGTGTAGCCGGAACGGTTTTATGTGTCGCAAAAATAAAATTTGTCATCGAATCTCCAAACGTAAAACCAAGCTCCGTAAGTGCCTGTTTGGTGCGCTCTCGTGTTGCAACAATCTTCGCTGTAGTCTCCTCAAAATAATCCTGATCTGATAACGCAGCAACGCCAAGTGCTACGGATAAACGAGTCATCGGATAACTGTTAAACGAATATCGAACGTCGTTCATTGCCTTGATCAATTTCGCATTACCGATTGCATGACCAATACGCATTCCTGCCATAGAGCGAGATTTTGAAAACGTTTGTACTACCACAACATTTTCATACTCGTCCACCAGCGGAAGTGCTGTATAACCGCTAAAATCTGCATATGCCTCATCAATTATGACAACAACATTCGGATTAGCTTCGATGACTGCGCGCAAAAACTCCTCACTCTGACGAATACCCGTCGGTGCATTTGGATTGGCTATCACGATACCGCCATTTTCGCACTGATAATCTTCCAATCGAAGTGCAAAGGCATCGTCCAAAGCCGGACGCTCATACGGAATTTGAAATAATTCTGCCCATACATCATAGAACGAATATGTAATATCCGGGAACAAAATCGGTTTACCCGAATTAAAAAATGTCAAAAACGCAATAGCAAGTACATCATCGGATCCTACTCCTGTATACACCTGATCTGCCTGCACATGATATCTTTCTGCCAGCGCATTGACTAAGTCTGTCGATGCCGGATCCGGATATAATCTCAGGCTGTCGAGTTCAAACTTCTGCAGTGCTTCTGCCACCTTTGGTGATGGCGGATATGGATTTTCGTTAGTATTCAACTTAACCATGTCCGGCAAATTAGGCTGTTCGCCCGGAACATACGGCTCTACTTTGCGAAAATTATCTTCCAATCTACTCATGTCATACCTCTTTTCCGTCTATTTCTGTCGTCCACTTAGAATTGTTACACTTATTTACTGATAACACTCAGCCAGCTTCTTAAATGCCGGGAGCGAGCGCTCGATCATCGCATGATCCACACAATAAGCAATCCGCACATAACCAGGACACATAAATGCACTTCCGGAACCATTAAAATATGGAACTCTTTTCCTTTGGCAACAAATGCCTTATCATCTTCCTTAGCCTTAACCCAAAGATAAAAAGCCCCTTCCGGTTTAGCACACTCAAAGCCATACTCTGTCAGAGCATTGTAAAGCAGCTTTCGGTTGGCATCATAGGCTGCAACATCCGTTGTCGCATCCAGACATTTTGATACCGCAAGCTGCATCAAAGATGGTGCATTTACAAATCCTAAAATACGATTCGCAACATTTGCTGCACAAATAACATTTTCAAAATCATCTACCTCATCCGGAATCACAAGGTAACCAATACGCTCACCCGGAAGAGACAGAGATTTACTATAAGAATATCCTACAATTGTATTACGATAATACTTCGTCAGATATGGCACTTCTACGCCATCATAAGCAAGCTCACGGTATGGTTCGTCTGCAATAAGGTAAATCTGCGTTCCAAACTCTTTTTGCTTCTCCTCCAATACTGCTGCCAATTTCTGAATCGTTTCTTCTGAATATACTACACCGGTAGGATTGTTCGGATTATTGACAATCACTGCTTTCGTCTTTGCCGTGATCTTCTTTGCAAACGTCTCAAGATCGAGCTGGAAAGAAGGTACATCTGCCGGTACAACTACCATTACACCGTCAAAGTTAGCTACATAATTATTATATTCTCCAAAATATGGTGCAAATGCGATTACTTCATCGCCCGGATCTAACAATGTTTTAAGCGCAACATTAAGACCACCTGCAGCACCTACTGTCATAATGATATTATTCTGAGAAAACTTTGTGTCAAAGCGGCGATTTAAGGACTGTGCAATTCTCTCGCGCACTTCCTCGTATCCGGAGTTGTTCATATAACCATGCACGAAATTCGGTGCATCCTCATTCAATGTCTCAATAATGGCTTCTTTAACCTGTTTTGGAGGCTCTACGCTTGGGTTTCCAAGACTGAAATCATAGACGTTCTCTGCGCCAAACTCAACCGCCATCTTCTTCCCTTCCTCAAACATTGCTCTTGTAACCGAGCTTCCCTCAACAAATTTCACCATTTTTTTTGCTATCATATTATGTACCTCTCTATACTTTGATTTTATTACAACGAGAAAATATATACACAATGCCGGTCACCCGGTTTACACATAAAACGTATATCAAAAATACCGCCTACGCAAGTATTTCTATGTCTCGCCGCATCTTACTCGTACTTTTTATTATATGCCTACGGATATATTCATGTCAAACCTTTCCCGTCATAGAACACAGTAATTCCATATAAATATATTTTTCATTCTAGCGAATAAAGCAGACAGCCCCACTTCACCAAAAGCAAAGCCAGCGCTTTGCTTTGCAAGAATTGCTAAAGCAATTCTTGGCGATGTTGCACTACACAACAGCAGTTTCCTATTAATTAATAAACAAAGGTGCCAAAAAAATTTTGACACCTACTCTTTAAAATATAAAAATGCGCGATCAGGGGTTCGAACCCTGGACACCCTGATTAAGAGTCAGGTGCTCTGCCAACTGAGCTAATCGCGCATATCTGACATATCAATGTCAGCAACTCGTTTAATATATCACACTTTCGCATGGAAAGCAAGTATTTTTTTTTACTTTTCCCACTTTTCCAACTTTTTCAATTCACCCTTTTTGAACAAACATCCCAATAACCTTATCAAGAGCAGCTTCAGATGTGCGCAGGTTGAGTTTTTTACTCAAACTTTCCATACCTCAAATCCTCCACAACCACCTATTGCTTATTATGTCGGCAATAAATAGAATACCTTGCTTCCAGGACTTCGAGTTTCCGAAGGGCATGTAAATCAATCATCAGAGACAACAAAATTTAGAAATCACCAAAAACGAAAATGCGGCAAGGCAATTACTATAGTTCTCGGATGGCAGAAAGCACTCTTTGGTGACTGCAAAATGCAATATAGTCATTGACATAATAAGCAATATGTGGCGAGGACAAGAACTTCCGGTATGGGAAGTTTCAGTTTCTTAATAAAATCTTAAACAAATAGCATGTTGAATTTTAAGATTCATTTCTCTACAATAGAACTATGCAAGATAAATCTTGTAAGGAGGCAATAAATATTACGGAGGGAAACATGTACCAAATATTACTGTGTGACGATGAAAAAGATATCGTTACCGCATTAGAAATCTACTTACGCAACGACGACTATAAAATTTTCAAAGCCTACAATGGCGCAGATGCACTCAAAATTCTAACAGAAGAGGAAATCCATTTGGTTCTTCTGGACATTATGATGCCTCATATGGACGGCATCGCTGCACTCACGAAGTTACGTGAATTTAGCAATGTTCCTGTGATTTTGTTAACCGCCAAAAGCGAAGATATTGACAAAGTGCTCGGTTTAACAGTCGGCGCTGATGATTACATAACAAAACCATTCAATCCCATCGAGCTTCAGGCACGTGTTAAATCACAGCTTCGCCGCTATATGCAGCTTGGCGGCGGCAAAACACAAAGCGATGTTTATTCTGTTGGCGGTATCGTATTAAATCCAATTACCAAGGAAGTCACGTTAGACTCTGATCCCATTGCGCTGACACGCATCGAATACAATATACTGTTATTTTTGATGCAGCACGTCGGACAATCCTTTACACCACGTGAAATCTACCAAAACGTATGGCACGACAATGCTTATGGTGAAGAAAGCACTGTCGCCGTACATATCCGACACTTACGAGAAAAAATCGAATATAACCCGGCAGAACCACGTTATTTAAAAGCAGTGTGGGGACGCGGTTATAAACTGGATAACAATTAATATTTTGGAAGATCTGCGTCATAACAATGCGATGCAGGAATGAAGTGATCCACTTCAGATTGGAGGAGTATATGAAAACAAATCACCAAATCCAAAAACGGCAGATCGGTGCTATTGCCATTGCGATGATCACCGGCACCGGTCTGATCCTTGGTATTTTATTGTCGCTATTATGCTATCAACTTGGAATGTATAAAGACCAGTCCAAGAAAGAAATCTTGAACAACAAGTACGATCTGTTGACGAAATATTACGAAGCTACCATCATGAGCGAGATCAACAAAAAGAAAGATGAAGATGCCGTTGTCAACCAAAAAAAGATCACCAACTTTAAATACAGCGTATTCGGTGTATGGAATACAGAAATTGATGCTCAGCCATCGTCTGCACATCTGTATCACACTACATTTACCGACACAAAGGCAACACGATCTGTGCCGGATCCAAATCTTGCTACGATCCTGCAAAACAACATTACCACAGATTATGACGGAACAGATGTCGATCTATACCGAAAACACTCTACAACGATAGACCAGATTCAATGCACTACCAATGGACTGTTGTACTATCGAACCAAATCACAATACTATTTTCCGGTCAGGACCGTCGAAATTCCAACCGCCTTCGCTGTGGTTAAGGCTAAAGGAGTAGCAAGTGCCAGAAGTTCATTGACCTTTAAATATTCCAAGCGCCGGAGCTGTTACGTCTGTGTAGACAAAAGCTATGAGAACTTGAATATACGTAATTATATCCATGACGTGAATCCCGTTCGCATCATATTAGATGATATTCCTTATTATACCAAAGATATTGAAATGCGTGATATCAAAAGCGATCGTATGGCAGCCTCTTGGCAGCTTACCGATCCTGTGGTCTATTGGGGCTCCGAGGAAAGTCAGTTTCCTGCATCTGAGTTTTTATCAAAATCAGATGCCGCCATTTATTATCTGGGTGCCTACAACCATCCAAAGACCGTCACACAAAACGGCAGCCGGATTCCATTACAAATGGTTCACGCAACCGTATACTATAGCATACAGGTACCACGGACGAAACACACTTCTATTCCATCAGTTCCAAAGTTTCTACTCCTGTAGACACTTCAAAGCATGACCTGTTTGCTTACACGACCAAGCTTGTTAACACATTGTATCCGATCTGCTATGCCATTCCTTTGGTAACGGCATTATTATTGATCGCTTTACTTGGTGCATTATACCAGTGCTGCCACCAGACAATACTGCTAAAGTCATCCGGGAAACCTTCCTTCATGACACGCATTCCCTTATTGGTCTATCTCAGTAGTATGACCTTTATATCGGCTTGGGTTGTCTACTTTATAAGTTTCTTATTGCTGCGCACACTACAGTCCAAGAAATTATTAATGAGTGGAAATCTGCTTCTCGCCGTTGGCGGAATAGTGCTTTTCTTCTTCCTGTTAAGCTCTGTTTTCGTTAATCTGGGTGAACGGCTTGGCACCAAAACGTTCCGCAAATACACAGTATGCCACGGCGTTATGCAGCTGTTACGTCGTATTAAATCCAATCTGACCCACAACTTGAAATGGGCGTCAGAGTTTATCGGCACACATATACATTTAGCAGTGAGGATTGGCGTCGTATGGATCGTACTCACGCTGATCGAACTGTTTGTGATCGGCATAACCGACATGAATACGGATCTTGAAATTATTGCCTTTGCTATTTACAAAGTTGCAGAAGCATTGTTTCTTCTATTCTGTGTGGAACAATTTACCAAACTGACAGATGCGAGCCGCAGTCTCGCCGAAGATGCTCTGTCCACCAAATTGGACACCTCAAAATTGTTTGGACCTTTCCGCCGACACGCCGAAACACTGAATCGACTGCAGGACGGCATCCAAATAGCAGTGCAGGACAAGATGAAAAGCGAACGTTTTCGAACAGAATTGATCACAAATGTGTCACATGATATAAAAACGCCTTTAACTTCTATTATAAATTATGTAGACTTGTTAAAAGCAGATAATCTGTCGGAGGAAGAAAAGGCGCAATACTTAGATGTCCTTGATCGTCAATCCGGCAAGCTAAAAAAGCTGATCGAGAACCTGATCGAGGCCTCCAAAGCATCCACCGGCAATCTAACCGTTTGCCCGGAACCTTGCAACTTAAAATATACTGCTGGCACAAACTGCCGGTGAATTTACCGACAAACTAACTCAGGCAGGTTTAGAATTGATCATTCGCAAGCAGCAAAGTACCCCTATGATCGATCCAAACGTCGATAGCGCAGAGCTGCCGGATCTTGTCATTACCGCAGACAGTCGACATCTCTGGCGCATATTCGATAATTTAATGGGTAATATATGTAAGTATTCACAACCCGGCACCCGTGTTTATATCGATCTCGCCACAGTCGACCAATGTGCACAGATCACTTTCCGCAACACATCGCAATACCCTCTGGAACAGAGCACCGATGCATTACTGGAGCGTTTCGTACGCGGTGACAGTTCTCGCAGCACACAAGGTAATGGGCTTGGCTTGTCCATTGCTAAAAATCTGGTACCGAGTTAATGAATGGTACTCTCGCATTGCACGTTGACGGCGATCTGTTCAAAGTGATCGTTACATTTCCATTGGCATAGAGGAGGAATACAATTGAGTATAGAAAGCAGATTAAAAACAGTTCGCAGAAATACAGGAAATCATAAATCAGAATCGGCTATGAGCAAAGAAAACCTTAAGAAAAACAAGAAAAACTATTGGTTTTCCATAACCCTCATCGCACTTGCATTATTTTGTGTGGGGGCAGCATTGCTGTACTCGCAAAAGCTTTTGGGCGAAAAACTCTCCACGCCAAAAAGCTCCTGTTGCTTCCTGCACAGCACGATACGGCTCTCGTTCCATCTCAAAAGTGCAGTTTCTCAAGCGTGATATGCTGCTCGATAAAGACAAGACATCCATCAATTGGCTCAAAAAGCATCCGGGCGGCACAGCGTAAGAAAAACATCAAGCATTTATATGACGAATACAAAAACGTCGGCATTTTTCAGGTGACCGAAGATGTGAAATACAATTCTCTCTTTGCAACGTATAAGTTAAAACTGTTAAAGAACATCAAGTCGACGCATCCTTTGCAAGTCGGCAATACGATCAATGCTTATACTTTCGACAGTCCCTGTTTGGATGCGAATTCCGTTTCTGCCGTCTATAAAAGCAGCAACATTACACCTTTGCTGCGCAAGAATGAATGTTATCTCTTAGTTTACGGCGATCCGGCAGGACCAGGCACACTAAACACTCTGCGCTCACATGGTGCCAAAAAACGGCACTTACTACTGTCTGGATTACGGAACACTGTTCGATACCGGTCTGCGCCTTTCCAAAGAGAAAAATCTGACAACGATCAGACCCAAAAGGTATATGACACCAAAGAGCTGCAATCCTTTGATCTGTTCTGCGGAAGCAAAACCATCCTTAAAGAATGGTATCGTGCGAAAGATGCTGTATTGACTTATTATGTGGGCAAAAAACTATGACAAACAATTTTGAATCGGTGATTGTTTATAAAGACTTTTCATTACGCATTTTTATGTTTTTAGTTTTTTGTAATTTTTTTCAAAAAACGCTTGCATTTCGCAGGTTGCTTTGCTATAATATATTTCGTTGTAAAACAATACGTTTTGCGCGATTAGCTCAGTTGGCAGAGCACCTGACTCTTAATCAGGGTGTCCAGGGTTCGAACCCCTGATCGCGCATGAAAGTCCCAATTTGACAGCACGGACTGTTGGGTAGGGGCTTTTTTTGTTGCTCTTTTTAGGCAGATTTCTTTTATAGCACTATGGCTACCATTTTCTTTCGATTTTAATAGTATCCTTTTTAGGTATGTTTCTTTAGCAGTGCCACGCCGTAAGCTTTGATCTGTGCCGGCACAAGACGCAGCAGCCGATTTATCATCCCCGGAACCACAACTGCCTTATCCGCATTTAATCCTTCCCACGCCTCTTTTGCAACGCGCTCCGGCGACATTGCCCAAATTGGCGTCTTAGCTCCTGTTTTTTTCAAAGAAACGTGTTCGTGTAGAACCCGGACACAGCGTACACACCTGAACGCCCTGTTTTTTGCTTCCAAGCGGATCGCCTGACTATATTGGTAAAGATAACTCTTCGAAGCATAATAAGACGCCGTATACGGTCCCGGTTGAAATGCACCTACGGATGCTACGTTCAAGATTTTTCCCGAACCACGTTTATACATGTCTCGCAGACAGCATTTACACAACTGCGTCGGTGTTACCACGAGCAATTGAAGCATCTGTTCCTCTTTTTCCATATCCAGCGTATGCGCGGCACCTACCATACCAAAGCCTGCGTTATTGATCAGCACGTCAACCTGCCAGCCGTCTTTACCGATCCGATCATACAATCGTCCTGCCGCTCCCCTGCACTGCAAGATCCTCTGCGTATATCTCTACTGCTAAATTAGGCTTTACACGCAGCAATAACTCTTTCAAGTGCTGCAAACGCTTCTCACTGGAAGATACCAGCAACAAACGATATTCTTTCTTTGCTAATAACTTTGTAAACGCTAAACCGATCCTCCGGTAGCACCTGTGATCAATACTGTTTTCTTCATGGTACGTCCTTCCTTTCCTGTTCACACATATCACACGGGATAATATTATTCGCCTATATTAACACATCCTCCATCCAAAAGCATATATTATAGTAAACCACTCCAACCTCCCATACCTCAAATTCTCCGCAGCCACATATTGCAAATAAGGAAGGAGATGTATCTACAATGTGTCTAAAACAATGGATTTCCCGACGCTTTTGCTGCTGTCAGGGTTTTAACCGCCGCATCGTTGCGATGAAAAAATCATGGGATGAAGTTAGCTTTCTCTTGATGACCGCCAGCAAACATTGCGCCTGCAGACGCCGAAAAGGCAAATAGCCCTTCATTGCAGACATTCTATGCAAATACTGTTTTGATTCAGACACATTATACAGAGACGTCAATGTTCCTGTATAGAGAAAAAAACGGACCATTTGCATGATCCGTTTTCCATCATTCGTTTATCCTTTTCCCGATAATTCGGGATGTGAATCAACATTAAATTATTTAAGAGTAACCTTAGCACCCTCAGCCTCAAGCTTAGTCTTGATGTCCTCAGCCTCATCCTTAGAAGCGCCTTCTTTAACAACCTTAGGAGCGCCATCAACAACTTCCTTAGCTTCTTTCAAACCAAGACCAGTTACTTCACGGACAACCTTGATAACCTTAACCTTGTTAGGACCAACCTCTGTCAACTCAACGTCGAACTCGTCCTTCTCAGCACCTGCATCAGCGCCAGCACCTGCTGCTGCAACAACAACGCCTGCTGCTGCGGATACACCAAACTCCTCCTCGCAAGCCTTTACTAAATCATTTAACTCTAAAACAGTCATGCCTTTGATAGCATCAATAAATTCCTGTGTAGTCATTTCGTTTACCTCCATAAAATTTGTAATAATCGTAATTTTGTGAACCAATTGGTTCGTTGTTTCATAAAATTGCGACGCACAATGCGTCATCTGCATTGCATGAATTATGCCTCTGCAGCACCGTCACCCTTCTCAGCGATCTGATTAAGAACACGAGCAAGATTGGTGATAGGGGACTGTAAGGAACCAAGCAACTTGGAAATAAGTTCTTCTCTGGAAGGAATGCTTGCCAAAGACTTGATGCCATCAATGTCATAAAGTGTACCCTCTACAACAGCACCCTTGAACTCTAATGCCTCAGCCTCTTTTGCTACGTTATTTAATACGCGGATCGGAGCTGTTGCATCTTCCTTAGAAATAGCGATTGCAGAAGGTCCATCCAAAAGGTTGTCCAACTGTGCGAAATCTGTTCCCTCGAAAGCACGCTTCATCAGTGTGTTCTTGTAAACTTTGTACTCGCATCCTGCCTCTCTAAGTCCTTTACGAAGCTTTGTGTCCTGCTCCACTGTAAGTCCACGATAATCAACGAGAACAACAGTTGCAGCACCATCAATCTTATCCTTAATCTCATCAACGATAGGCTGTTTTCAACTCTACTTTTGCCATGAGTGTATCTCCTTTCTATGGGTGTGCCCCATTATTTTATGGGATCATATCAGATCTGCCGATAACCGGCTCTGGCAAGATCCCCTGCACTGCACGCAAAAGTTCTAATAAACAACCCTCTCTACGTAGAGAGAGGAGTAAAATTATCATATCAGATACTTCATCTTCCTCGGTAGGCGGCTATAA
>VOFE01002045.1_pt1 | contig 24591 bp, 20 predicted proteins | sample 5384071 | NCBI WGS metagenome assembly VOFE01 (sample SAMN12384724, study PRJNA508395) | human gut metagenome | isolation source: healthy gut D | host: Homo sapiens
CAAGGGTGCGCTCGTCCATGTCGATGCTCTGGGTGACGCGGGCGCAATCTCCCTCTCCGCGAACGGCAAGACCATGGTTGCCGCGAATGCGACATTCGGCACGTTTGCCGCCTACGATGAAGAAGGAAAGAAGACGGGTGAAACCGTCACGGGCCTTATTCTTGCGGGCTATGACTGGCAAAGCAGCACTTTTGATTACGGCGCCTCTGACGGCAGCAAGGGGCTGTACGGCGCGCTGTACCGCTACGCGTATTTTGACTCGGAGTCTGGCGAGTTCAAACTTTCCGATTGCAAGGAATACAGAGACGGGCTCCTCGCCTCCTATGGACTGATGCATGTGCCCAACAGCGCATGGAAGGATAGTGCTCAGGATAAGCGCTATCCGTGCACCTTGGCACCTATTGCTCTTGCCACTGCCAACCTTGACGGTCTGTCCGAGCAGCCGGCGGTCGACGAGGTGCTCGTGGGCGGCGATGTGTTCCGCGACTTTGCCTGCAACACGGCGCAGAGCGGGGTCCAGGGCTTGGGTTCCATGGTCGGAACCATGAGCATGAGCGGCCAGCAATACAACAGTAGCAACAAGCATGACCACAAGGGTATCGAGCAGGTGTGGATCAGCGATGTCAAGGCGGGCAGCGTCTCGGGTTCGGACCGCTATAACGAGAGCTTTATCGCCGTGGTGGGCAAGCACCGCGACGAGGACCTGCGCAAGAACGATGACTACTATTGGATGACCGCCTCGCATTTTTCGCTCGACGAGAACGGAAAGGTGCGCCGCGGCGAGGAGCAGGTGATTAGCGAGAGCAACCGTCGCGGCACTACCTACGGCACATTTATCTCGCTCGCGCTGCCCGATGTCGACAACGACAGCGTCAAGATCACGTACAAGGACCGCTACAAGGTCTATACCAACCCGCGCGTGCTTGCAGTGCTGCAGGATGCGCCCTATGTTGAGGATCTGGAGCAGGCATACGGCTATCTGGTGTTGGGCGGCACGGAATATGGCGAGGGAACGAGCACAGGGCAGATTCACGGCGGCACTATTGGCGCCGAGTTGGGCGTTGCCGTCGAGGTACAGACCGGTCCGCCCCTGGTGGCGATTAATGCTTCAGTCGATTTTGCCGCCGAGGGATGCTATGACTATCGGAGCGAGCGCACAGTGAGCGCCAGCGTAAGTTATGAGTCGCATGCCGGCGAAGGCGACAAGGCCGTGCTCTACACGATTCCGATGGTCTATTACGAGTACGAGATCGAAAATGAGGAAACTGGCGGCAAGGGCGTGATGGCGGCGCCCGTGTCGCTCGGCGCGCAGACCTCGGTCGTTAATGTCGAGGCCTATGACCGCGTTGCCAAGCAGCACAACATGACGCCGCTCAGCTACTTTTTGACCAACCGGTCGGGAGAGCCCGACAGCTATTACACGGCGCTCAACGGTACGACTCCCGTGCAAGATTCCTTTGGTCTGGGCAAGCCCGGCGTGACGCGCGCTTACACGTACGATGGGTATAGCGGTGCTGTCGCGCAGTCGGGGGCGAGCACTACGCAGACCATCGAAGTCGAGGAGGGTGAGGAGCAGGAGTTTGAGTACGGCTTTACGCTGAACGGCAGCGTTGTCATGGGCGCGAAGCTTGCAAAGCACGAGTTATTTGGCGGCCTGTGCTTTGGTGCCAACGCCGGCTTTACTACGGGTAACTCCTCGAGTGAATCGACCGAATACGGCGGCACCGTCGACAACCTGCCCGAGGCCGCGAAGGATAAGTACGGCTTTGCGTGGCGCCTGGGCGTCAACGCGGTGGATGTCAACAAGTTCGAGGACGGCTCGGGCGACAAACTCGGCACCAAGGACACCGATCAGTTTTGGATCGTGGGCTATGACGTCAAGGATGTCGAGATGCCCGAGGCACCGGCCGTGACGGGCTTTACGGCAAACGCCGTTGATTCGACCAGTGTCGCGTTTAGCTGGGACGACGTGCTCGCAAACAGGGGTGGCTTTAGCTACGGCGTGGGTATGCTGCAGAGTAACGCGGCCGACGCCATCGTCAACAGCTGGAAGATCGCCGACAATACGCAGACCTCGCTTACCTGGGACGGGTTGCAGCCCAATACGGAGTATCGATTTGCCATTGCCGCCGTTAAGAATGGATCCACGACCGAAACGGGTATTCGCTCGGCAATTATTACGGTCAAGACCATGCCCGAGGGCATGACGATGAGCGTGAGCGGACCTGCGGCGGATGATGAAGAGGGGGAGAGTATCGAATACGATTCCTCGATCGAGCGCGCAGCGGGAAGCCGCCTGACGCTTTCGGCGATCGGCAACGTGACGCAGCTCGGTGCCGACGGTAGCGAAACGGAGCTGGCGCCGACATATATGTGGTATCGCAAGGGTCGCGGCGAGACCGAGTTTACGCGCGTGGGCGCCGACGGCAACCTCCAAGCCGGAACGGCCTCAACGCTCGAGATTGACCTGACCGCAGACGATGACGGTGCTCAGTACTACTGTCACGTGGGATACAACGACGTTGGCCTCGACACTGGCATCACGTTGGTGAACATCGCGGCCGAGGAGACGAAGCCCACAACGGTGAACGCCACCCCGATCCGCACACGCCGCCTGTTCTCACAGGCAAGTGCGGGCGCCAAGAAGTTCCTGGACCATACGCTGGTAAACACCGCCGGCCCAACCGATTCCGAAGGCTCAAAGGACCCCGAGACTCCTGAGACCCCGACGAACCCGGACAAGCCCAAGTCCGACAACGGAGCTAAGACCGACACCAAGGTCAAGACTACGACCACAGCGAAGAACCTCGCAAACACCGGCGACCAAACATTCGCCCTAGTCGCCACCGCAGCAGCAGCGGGAGCAACGCTCGTAGTGATAGCCCTCATCATGCTGATCAAGCGCCGCAAGACCCACTAGTAGCCAGTCGAACATATCGACAACCCAAAAACCCGGGTAGCCAAAAAACAGGCCACCCGGGTTTTCTGTTGAGTGGAGACTCCGCAAGCGGAAACTGCATCCCACAATTAGCGCCCGGAACGGGACACATTTTCCGTCAAGCCCTCATCCGGAAAATCCATCCCAGTTTGAGCGCCCAGACCGGGACGCACTTTCCCAACGAGCCTCAACCGGAAAATACATCCCGGAATCCAGCTGAATAGTGGGACACACTTTCCCAATCAGGTCCCAAGCGGAAACTGCATCCCGTTCCGGACGTGAATTCTGGGACACGGTTTCCGGATACAAAGAAGGCCACAAGACGTGGCCTTCGACTTATATATGTTCAGCGGATACCCCTATGACAAGCTGCGCTCCAACAACAGGGCGTCTGTCCGGGCGGAGGCATATAAGGTTCATCGCGAGTTCCGCACGCAAAGGGGGCCACTTAATGTGGCCCCCCCGTCTTGCAGGACTGTCCGAGCAGGGAACCTTATATGCCTCCGCCCGGACAGACGTTTCAGTTATGAGTGACCCGCTACTTGATTTTGGTTGTACCCGGCGCCAGGTTGGGGTCGGTTTCGTTGGCCTCGGTCTGGAAGTGCTCGGTGTAGACGTTCTTGCCGTCGCGGAACATCTCGTAGTACTGCATCTTGGCGTAATCCTCGCGCGCCTTGGTGGCGGCTGCGGCGGCGTCGTCGTCACCGGTGACGTTGGAGGAGAGCGCCCAGCGCAGGCTGGCGTCCTCGTAGCCCACCGAGTTGATGGCGGGCAGCGACTTACGCAGCGTCATGTGCGCTTTCTGGTAGTCGGTCAGCGGTGCGCCGATTAGCTGCATCAGCTGGGTGGACAGGTAGTTGGTGGACAGGTCGTCGACCTCGCTCGTCTGGTCGCAGCCGGCAACGTCGTAGTTAGCCCAGATGATGTAGTCGGTCTGCCACAGGCGCTCCTGATGCGTGGCATCGTCCTCGCCGGTAAGCCACTTGTCGTTGAACTTGGACGGGAAGAACGGCTGGTGGTCGCCCCAGAACACCACGACCACCTTACGGTCGAGCTTGCTCAGGGCGTTGAGGAAGTAGCGAAGCGCCTGGTCGGACTGCTCGATGCACGAGACATACTCGTCGACATCGGAGAGCGTGCCGTCCTCGACGGTCTTGGCGTCCAGGTCGGTCGTGTCGATGTTCAGGTGCATCTGCTTGTCGACCGGCAGCAGGCCCGTGTCGTAGCCCGAGTGGTTCTGCATGGTCACGTCGAAGATAAACTGCGGATCGGCGTTCTGGTCGAGCAGCTCGAGAATCTTGTCGTAGGTAGCCTGGTCGGTCACCATGCCGCGCAGGGTGTCGGCTCCCTGGAAGTCGTTGATGGACAGGAACTGGTCAAAGCAAAAGTCCTTGTAGACGTTCTCGCGGTTCCAGTTGGTGGCGTGGTTGGGGTGCATGGCCGTGGTGGAATATCCGAGCGACTTGAACTGCTCTGCCAGGTTCCCGGTCGTTTCCATGTTGTAGATGGTGTAGGGGTACACGCCCGAGCCAGGTTGGCCATGGGTTGCCGGTCATAAACTCAAACTCGGTATTGGCGGTGCCGCCGCCGTAGGCGCTCACGTAGAGTTTGCCGCGGCTGAGGCAGTTGGACAGGCTCTTAAAAGTACTGCGGGCCTTCGTAGCCGGCGCGCATGTTCTGGTAGATCGACAGATCCGAGAACGTCTCGTTCATGATGGCGATGACCGTGGGCTTCTCGCTGTCGAACTGCTCCTTTGCGGCGGCGCGCTCGTCGCTCTTGGCGGCGTCGGACTTGTCGTAGGCCTTGGCGTACTTTTTGAGCGTGGCTTTGGCATCGTCGACGGAGTAGTCGGCGGGTTTGGGCGGCTTGATGGACTGCGCTGCGCTAATGAAAGCGGGCAGGTAGCCCTCGCGCCAGTAGCTCTCGAGCGGGCGCCAGGTGTAGACGGTGATGCCGAGGGTGTTGTAGTAGTCGATGAGCGTGACATGCGCGGTCACACCGCCCAGGCACAGCACGGCGACGAGCAGGTTGGTGAGCAGGATGTGCTTGGCGTTGGCGGCGCCCTTCTGGCGATGCGGCGCGACCAGGCCGGCGTACTCGCACAGCAGCATGGCGATGGCGGTAAAGCCCATGGACAGCACGCAGAACAGCGAGATGGAGAAGGTGTAGCCGTTGCCGGCGACCGCGGCGGCGGTGGAGATGGCCGAAAGGTCGCCCGGCTGGATGGGCATGGATTTAAACGTGATGACGAAGAACTCGGCAATGCCCAGGACAAAGAGGGCAAAGGCCAGGACCGCGGGAGCTGCGCCATGGCGCTGGAACAGGAAGAACAGGCCGACCATGAGCGTGGTGATGATGGCCCACTCGAGCAGGATGCACAGGGGTAGACCCAGGTAAAGTCGTGGTTGGACGAGACCTCCATGCCCAGCAGCGCAAAGACGCCGGCGAGCAGCAGGCACAGGACGGCGGCGACGAGTGGTTTGCCCACAAAGGCGCCGCGCAGGCGGGCGAGCTTGCCGGTGGGGGCGGGGGCGTCGGCCGAGGCGAACGCAAAGACGCGCGGGGCGATGCGGTCGCGGGCGATGCTGGCCCAAGCGCAGCCGGTGAGGATGGCGTTGGTCAGGATGAGCATCACAAAGGCGAGCGGCTCGTTTTGGGCGACGAGGCCAATGGCGCCCCAAATAGTCAAAAGACCTGGAACAGGCCGAAGACGACGCTCCACCCAAGAGCGCTTTTGGCAACGGTGCCCGACTGAGCGCGAATGGCCTTGGCCTCGCGCAAGACAAGGTAGACGGTCGCCGCAAGACCGACGAGCGAGATGGCGGCAGCGAACATGCTGAGACTCCTCACAAACTAAAACCTACGAAAGCGGGGGTTTACCCGATTGTTACCAAAATATGCGCTGCAATTGGTGGCTGCGCACAACAACCAGCCATATTAACGCGTACGTGTGGCGGTGTGGCGCAATGTAGTGGCGACCTGCGCGATAATGGACGGGAATTACACGGAAACGTAAAGGCTTCTTAAAGAATTAGCGAGGATGAGGCGATGGACGAGCAGGTTTGCACCAAGGCTGTGGATACGTGTGGCTATCCGGTCGAGACGACAGGCAATGCGGTGCTGGACACGTTGGAGCACCGTTCCTCCACGCGTGCCTTCGCGCGTGATGACGACGACCGTCCCGTGGCGGTGACCGACGAGCAGCGTGCGGCGATTTTGCATGCGGCGAGTCGCGCGCCGTCGGCGGGCGCCATGATGATGTATTCCATTGTGAGCATTCGCGAGCAGGCTACGCTGGACCGTCTGGCTGATCTGTGCGACCACCAGCCCATGATCGCCAAGGCGCCCTGGGCACTTATATTTGTGGTCGACTATGCCAAGTGGATCGATCTGTTTGAGCACGTGGGCTGCTTTGAGCCCGAGTTTGTAGAGCGTACGGGCAAGGCGCCCCGCCGCGCGCCGGGTCTGGGCGACTTTGCCATCGCGGCGCAGGATGCCGTGATCGCCGCGCAAAACGCCGTGGTTGCCGCCGAGGCCCTGGGGCTGGGGAGCTGCTATATCGGTGATATCGTCGAGAACGCTGAGGAAGTTGCCGCGCTGCTCGATCTGCCGCCCTATACCATGCCGCTGTCGATGCTCATCATCGGCACGCCCCGTAAGGAGCGCCCGGCAATCGCGCACCCCGTGGTGAACCTGGTGCACGAGGAGCGCTACTGCCGTGCGGATGCCGCGACTATGGATGCGCAGGTGGCCGAGATGGATGCGATGTTTCGCCCGCACGCCCGCGAGGTGGGGGAGCGCGTCGTGGATATCTACACCCGCAAGCACACGAGCCCCTTTATGGCCGAGATGAGCCGCTCCATGGAGTGGTGGTTCAAAAACTGGCTCGGAAAATGACGAATGTGACAAGGGGATAGTCCCTTTGCCGCATTCCATATCGCCGCGGTGGCCTAAAGGCCGTATAAATGTTTATCTAGCTGGGAAAACAGTGCCATTCAAACATGGGCTGATTACCTATAATTCCTTCGAACATTAAAGTTGGGAGGAAACCGGCTTATGGAACAAAAGGCCAAGGAGGCAGCCTCGCACGCTGCGATTCCTGTGAGCATCTCGGCGATGCTCGTCACGCTGGGCGTGGTGTATGGCGATATCGGCACCAGCCCCATGTATGTAACCAAGGCGCTCGTTGCCGGCAACGGTGGCATCGGAAGCGTGACGGAGGAGTTCGTGCTCGGCGCGCTCTCCCTTGTCGTGTGGACGGTCACGCTGCTGACCACCATCAAGTATGTGCTCATCTCGCTGCGTGCCGATAACCATGGTGAGGGCGGTTTTGCCCTGTACAGCCTGGTCAAGCGCTGCGGCAAGTGGCTTATCATCCCCGCCATGCTGGGTGGCGCCGCGCTGCTCGCCGACGGCATCCTGACGCCGGCCGTTACCGTTACCACGGCCATCGAGGGCCTGCGCACCATTCCGGCGGTCCATGCCGTGCTGGGCGATGACCAGGGCCGCGTCGTCGCCATTACGCTCGCCATCATCATCGTGCTCTTCTTGGTACAGCGCATCGGTACGGCCAAGATCGGTCACGCCTTTGGCCCCATCATGACGCTGTGGTTCCTGTTCCTGGGCGGCACGGGTCTGTTCTTTTGTCTTCCAGCACCCGCCGTGCTGCTGTGCCTCAACCCGGTGCGCGGCATCGCCTTTTTGCTGAGCCCCAACAACCACGCGGGCATCATGATTCTGGGCAGCTGCTTTCTCGCCACCACCGGCGCCGAAGCGCTGTATTCCGACATGGGCCACGTCGGCCGCGGCAACATCTACGCTACCTGGCCGTTCGTTAAGTGCTGCCTGCTGCTTTCCTATATGGGCCAGGGCGCTTGGCTTATGAACAACGCTGCCAACCCCGAGCTCATGGGCATTGCCGACCTCAACCCGTTCTACCAGATGCTCGCCCCGGGCCTGCGCCCGTTTGCCGTCGGCCTTTCCACCGTCGCGGCCATCATTGCCTCGCAGGCGCTTATCACCGGCGCATTCTCGCTGGTGTCCGAGGCCAGCCGTCTGGACCTCATGCCGCACATGCAGGTCTTCTATCCCGCCGAGACCAAGGGCCAGCTCTACATCCCCATGGTCAACAACGTCATGCTTGTCGGCTGCGTCATCGTGGTGCTGCTGTTCCAGAACTCGGCGCATATGGAAGCCGCCTACGGCCTTGCCATTACGCTGACTATGATGTGCACCACGCTGCTGCTCTTCTTCTACCTGCACGAGGAGCGCAAGCTCAAGGTTGCTCCGTGGATCTTCGCGGCCTTCTTCCTTTTGCTCGAAGGCTTCTTCTTCGTGAGCTCGCTCACCAAGTTCTTCCACGGCGGCTACTTCACCATCCTCATGGCTGCACTCATCATGGGCATCATGGTGTGCTGGTACAACGGCACGGCGGTCGAGCAGCGCCAGTTTACGCTGCTGCCGCTGCGCAGCTATCTGCCGCAGCTCAAGCGCCTGCGCGATGACGATCGCTACGAGCGCCTGAGCGACAACATCGTGTACCTGACCAAGGACACCCATACCGATTACATCGACCGTGATATCGTCTACTCGATCTTGGACAAGCATCCCAAGCGCGCTCGCGCCTGGTGGTTCGTGAATGTCGAGACCATGGACGAGCCGCATACCTTTGCCTATTCGGTCGAGACGTTCGGCACCGACTACGTGTTCCGCGTGCATCTGTACCTGGGCTACAAGATCAACCAGCGCGTCAATGCCTATCTGCGTCAGGTCGTTCAGGACCTGGCTGCCACCGGCGAGCTGCCGGCGCAGACGCATGACTACTCGGTCTACAAGGATCCGGGCAACATCGGCACGTTCAAGTTCGTCCTGATCCGTAAGCTTCTGGCGCCCGAAAGCGATGTGGAGCCCAGCGAGCGTACAGCCATCACGCTCAAGTACATCATCCGCCGCGCCGCCGGCACGCCCGCGCGTTGGTACGGCCTGGAGAACTCCAACGTGAGCTTTGAGTACGTGCCGCTGTTCACCAAGTTCAAGGCTGTGAATAAGATGCAGCGCCTGGCCCCCAACGAGCGGCCGTAGTCGCCGGCGGCTACACGGAGTTGGTTTTTGATGGATAAGCATGAGGCCGGGGAGGTAAACATGGATACAAAGATGCTTGATGGCCGCGAGGTGGTTGCCGAGCTGGTACGTGAGGCGCGTGTCGACGCCGCCGAAGATCGGTTCTTTACGAATCGTGCCAACATGGACATGTCCGATCGCGTAATTTCGATCGTGGCACTGGTGTTTGGAGCGGTGTGCGTGTGCGCCCTGCTCGCGCACGTGCTGTTTGTCTAGCGACCGCCGGCTGCAAAGGCTATACACTTGAACCACCACAAGGGAAACCACCACAAAGGTGCCTGTCCCTTTGTGGTGGTTTTTGTTTTTGAGAGAGGGGCGGGGCGCTGATGGACGTCCGTACGGATGGTGATATTGCCGATAGCTTTTGGTGGCGCAACGCACTGACGCGCCGCACTCCTCTGTATGACGCCTGCGTATCGGTGGGGCTGCTGGTCGCGGCGACGATTGTGGGCGCGTTGCTCGACCATCCGGGTCTCGCGCCGAGCATCATGATCGTCTATGTGTTCGCCGTTCAGCTGTGCGCATTCTTTACCTGGAGTCGCCTGTATTGCTTGCTGAGCTCGGCTGCCGCCGTGGCGCTCTACAACTTCTTGTTTGTCGACCCGCGCTACTCGCTGTCGCTTATCGACCGCGGCTATCCCGGCATGTTCTTCATCATGTTTGTGGTCTCGCTTGTGTCGAGCTCGATTGCGTTGGCCCTGCGCCGCGCCTTGGCACAGGCTGCCGCCAGCGACCGCCGCACGCATATGGTGCTCGAGACCAACCGCATGCTGCAGCGGTGCGCCGATCAGCAGCAGATTGTCCATGCTATGTCAACGCAGCTGGCGCGTCTTTCGGGCTGTCCGGTCGTGTGGTACAGCGCTGACGCCGAGGGCGATGACCTGCTGCCGCGTGCGACGTACACGGCCGTGGGCGATGCCGCGCCGGTGCACGAGCTGGCGCCGCAGATGCCGCCGCGGCTCTCGGCGTCCGCCTATGTGGGAACGCCGCTCGACGCCACGTTTGGCGGCTCGGCGTTTTATGGCATCTACCTGACGGTTCGCACGGGCGACGGCTTCGTGCGCTCGGGCGACCCCGCCTCGGTGGTGGGCGTGCTGGCTATCGTTGCCGAGCCCGACGTGCTGACGCATGAGGAGCGGACGCTTACCGATGCTATCGTGAGCGAAGGCGAGCTGGCACTCGACCGCGCCCGCGCCATGGAGGCCCGCGAGGGAGGCGGCGGTGCTCGCCAAAAACGAACAGTTGCGCGCCAACCTGCTGCGCTCAATCTCGCACGATCTGCGCACGCCGCTTACCAGTATTTCGGGTAATGCCGACGTGCTGCTCGACCAGGGCTCGACCGGCACCGCCGTGCTCGACGCCCAAACGCGCCGCGGCCTGCTCCTGTCCATTCGCTCGGATGCGCAATGGCTCAACGCCACCGTCGAGAACCTGCTCGCCATCACCAAGCTCGAGGGTGGCGGTATGCGCCTGTCGACCACGCTTGAGCTCATGGACGATATCGTCGAGGAGGCACTGCGCCACGTGAACCCTGCCGTGCGCGAGCACGACCTTAAGGTGGTGGCGTGCGATGAGCCGGCGCTCGTCAACGTCGATGCGCGCCTGATGGTGCAGCTGGTGGTCAATCTGGTGAACAACGCCATCACCTATACGCCCGCGGGCTCGCATATCATGATTTCGATTAGCGTCGACGATGGACGCGTGGCGTGCTCGGTGGCCGATGACGGCCCGGGCATCGCACCCGAGGACCGCGAGCGGATCTTTGAGTCGTTCTACACCGCCAACCACGGTCTGGCTGACAGTCACCGCAGCGTGGGCCTGGGTCTTTCGCTCTGCCGCTCCATTGCGCTGGCGCATGGCGGTAGCATAGAGGTTGCCGCGGCGGACCCGCACGGCTCGGTCTTTACGATTGAACTTCCCGCCGCCGACGTTTCGTTTGATAAGGAGTAGCGCTGTGCCGAACTCTGCCGTAAAACCGCTCATCTTGGTCGTTGAGGACGACCCCGCCGTTCGCAATCTTATTGTTGCCGCGCTCGAGGCGCACGGCTTGCGCCATATGGCTGTGGAGACCGCCCATGCCGCCATCGCCGCCGCCTCATCGCAGGCGCCGAGCATTGTGCTGCTCGATCTGGGCCTGCCCGATATGGACGGCGTCAAGGTGGTGGAGTCGGTGCGCGCATGGTCGGGCATGCCGATTATCGTGGTCTCGGCGCGCAGCGAGGATGCGGACAAAATCCGCGCGCTCGATGCCGGTGCCGACGACTATCTGACCAAGCCGTTTTCGGTCGAGGAACTGCTCGCGCGCATTCGCACGACGCTCAGGCGCCTTTCGTATGCGCAGACGGGCGGCGTTGTCTCCGAGGGCTCGTTCGATACCGGTGAGCTGCATATCGATTTTGACGCCGGCATCGCCACGATGGATGGCGAGGAGCTGCACCTGACGCCCATCGAGTACAAGCTGCTGTGCCTGTTGGCGCACAACGCCGACAAGGTGCTGACGCACCAGTTTATCCTGCACGAGATTTGGGGCACCGCGACAAAGAGCGACCTGGCGAGTCTGCGCGTCTTTATGGGCACGCTGCGCAAAAAGATCGAGTCCGACCCCGCGCACCCGCGCTATATCCAAACGCACGTGGGTATCGGCTATCGCCTGGTCACCCAAGGGTAGGACGGCGTCCGCCATTCCACTATGAGTTGCGGTGAAATACGGACGGAAATGGCCTATTTGGCGGCCAAACAGTCCATATTCCACCGCAACTTTGTTTATTTGCCCCTGGGTTTGCTGGCGTAGAACTTCTTCTTTTTGGGCTTGCCGGCGGGGGAGGGTTTGCCGTCGCCGCGCGGCCCTCGGTCTCCGGCCTGCGCGTGCGCGGGTACTGCCGCGCGAGGCTTGCGGGCCTCGGGGTTGCGCAGCTCCTCGACACGCTCGGCAATCTCCTCGGCGCTAAAGCCGACCTCGGCCATGGCGTCCTCAATGGGCAGGCGGCGCACGATATAGCAGTGGTGCACCTTCTGGTTGCGTGCGAAATCCTCGGGGATGGTCTGCGCCGTAATGTCCTCCAGCACCACGCCCGCGCGCGCGAGCTTGCGTGTCTCGGGGCGGAAGCCGCGCAGGTTGCAGCTAAAGATGGCGTGGCCGCCCTGTGCGAGCAGGCGCGATACGCCGGCCAAAAAGCTCAACATGGTCGCGCTGGACATCCCAGGTGCGGCGGCCCATCTTGGACGAGTTCGAGAACGTGGGCGGGTCGACAAAGATCAAGTCCCAGCGGTTGCGCGTCTGGCGCTGGTCGCGAATCCAGGCGAGCACGTCGTCGCGCACAAAATGATGCTGCGGACCAACAAAGCCGTTCTGGCGCATATTGCGCTCGGCCCAGTCCAGGTAGGTGTTGGAAAGGTCGACCGTCACGGTCTCCTCGACGCCGCCATCGGCCGCGTAGCAGGTGGCAGTGCCGGTGTAGGCAAACAGGTTGAGGAAGCGGCGCGCCTGCTTGGCGTGCTCGCGCACCAGGTTGCGCGTGACGCGATGATCCAGGAAGATGCCCACATCCAGGTAGTCGTCAAAGTTGACGGCAAAGGTGAGCCCGCCTTCTTCGATGAGCGGCAGACGCCGGCGCGCGATGTTGGCGCGCTCGCCCGATCCGCCCTTGCCGGCGCCCTGCTTGCCGTACTGCGAGCCGCCACGCGAACGCATGCGGGCCTTGGCGTGCACATGCTCGGCCGGAACATCAAGGATGCGCGGCGCGATGGCCAAGATGTCGAGCATGCGGGCCTGGGCCAGCGCGGGGTCGATGGTCTTGGGCGCGGCGTATTCGGCGATGACGAGCCAGCGGCCCGGCGTCTGCGGGCAACCCTCGTACAGGTCGATGGCAGCGGAGTAGTCGGGCAGGTCGGCATCGTAGACGCGATAGCAGCTCACGCCCTCGCGCTTGGCCCACTTGCGGCGCAGACGGGCATTCTTGCGCAGGCGGTTGGCGAACTGCTCGGACTCCGGGATGAGCACGGGCAGCGGCTTGCCGTCGCCCAAGTCGAGCGTGGCGGCAGGTTCGGGCATGGAGGAAGCGGCGGCTTCGTCGTTGGCTTCGTTGGCATCCGCAACCTCGGCCTCGGCATCCGCGCTGGTCGCAGCCTCAAACGCTGCAGCGGCGTGGTCGAGTGAGGGCCAAACCTCAAGAGCCGCCTCCTCGTTATTGGGCATGACGGCGATCGAGCGCTCGGGCTCGGCGTGGAGCGCGCGGGCCAGCAAGCCGTCGCGGGTGAGAGCGGCGACCGGCGCCGAAGCGAGCTCGGGGGCGCGGCGCAGCTCGCCGATGAGCGTCATGGCATCGTGCATGAGCGAAAGCGGGGTCTCGGTCGTGTCCGCGACCAGGGCGGCACCGGCGACGGCGCCCGCATGGTCCAGCACGGTGGCGGGCTTGGCGGCACAAAAGTCGACAAAACGCTTGTAGCCGGCGCACTTGACCATGCGCTCGGCAGTCTTGCGGGCGGCGGGGTCGATGTCTACGGCCACGATGCGCGCCTGGCGCTCGCGCGCTGCCGCCTCGCGCTCGCGCGCCTCGGCAAGCAGCTGCTCCCACAGGACAGCGTCGTGCAGCTGCCAGCCCTCAAAGCCCCAGCGCTCGCGTGCGGCGCCCGGGGCGCGGTCGGTCAGAATGTTCACGGCCTCCAGCAGCAGACCGCCGCCGGCGCACGAGGCATCGATCAGCGTGGGAAGGGCTTCGTTTTCGTAATCGTCGGCCGTCAGCTCGCGCTCGCATAGTGCGGTCCAGCCGACCTGCGCCAGCACCAGGGCGGCGTAGTCGGGGCGCAACACGTGTGCGCCCTCGCCGGCACGAGTCGCAGCGGGCGGCAGACGCTTGAACAGCGGGTCGCCCGAAAGGTCCAGGCTGATGCTCGCGCGGCGCTGACGCAGCGAAAGCAACAGGTGAACATCGGGGTCGGCGGCATCGATGTCGGCGCGACGGCCCGTGGTCTCGGCCAGACGGTCGCACAGCGCGTCTTTGGCGCGCAGGGCCGAGAAGCGCGTGTTGCGCAGCTGCTCGGTCACGCCGCGGGCGGTGATGGCGATGGTGGCGCCGGGGCGGATGATGGTCTCCCAGGCGATGTCGTAAACGCTATCGTACAGTTCATCGGCATCCTGCGCCTCAAAGCGCCCGAGTACCACGAACACACGGCTCGCCAGGCGCGACCACAGACAGGCGCGGTAGCCTTCTTCGAGCTCGCCCTCAAATGTAGCGCGGCCCTTCAGCCGGCGAACATGCGAAAGCCCGAGGCGTTTAAGCTCATCGGCGAGTGCGGACTCAAAGCCCTCGGGGCAGCTTGCGTAAAATTCCATGGGTGACCTCTCTGGTTGCGTCGCTCCATTATATGATGGATACTTCGTTTACTCTCGCCCCCGAAAGGAACCCATATGATTGATGCGTGCCCCGATTCCGCCGTGCTCTTTTTTGACGTGGACGGCACGCTGACGTCGTTCGATCCCGACAACATGACCGACAAGGACTTTTCGGCGGTTCACCCCTCGCAGGCGGTCGTCGAGGCGTTTCATCGTCTGCGCGACGCGGGACACCATGCATTTATCTGCACGGGTCGTCCCTTGTGGCTGATTGCCGATGGCCTGCGCGCGCTGAACCCGGCGGGTGTCGTTGCCATGGCGGGAGCGACGCTCGAGGTCGAGGGCTGCGTGGTGCATGAGGACTGCTTTGACGAGGACGTTATTGAGGAGCTTGCACGCCGTATGGCCGCGGCAGGGATTGAAGCCTTTTTCGAGACCAACGTGGCTACTTTTGCCCTGGAACCCGCGGGTGTTGAGCAGTCGTCTCTGATCGGCACTTCTGTGGTGCACAGCACCGAGGAAATGCGCGTCGACGGCCGTCTGCGCGTGGGCAAGGTAGGCATCGTCGCGAGCGACCTGGCTCGCGTAGCCAACGATGATGGCTTTATCGATCGCGAGTTTGAGCTGTGCAACACCGGTGGCCAGAATCGCGAGCTGAGTCCCAAGGGCATCGACAAGGGCGTGGGCGTGGCGCGAGCGCTGGCGTATCTGGGCCGTGAGGGAAATGCGCGCACCTTTGGCTTTGGCGATTCGGGTAACGACCTGGGCATGCTCGCTGCGGTCGAGACGGCTGTCGCCATGGGCAACGCCATGCCCGAGGTCAAGGCGCTCGCCGACTACGTGACTGATGATGTCGCACACGACGGCACCGTCACAGCGATGCAGCATTTCGGCCTCATCTAATGAATCCCGCGTTCTGACGTTTGCTTAAACTGCGACTCTTTGCTTTTGCATGCTCAATCGATTTATCAATCCAAACACTGAGGTGTTTATACCGTTCGCCGAGAAGATAAAAAACCGCAGTTAACGCCTTGATAAACGTAGGTAAAGTGTTTATCAGTTTATCGGCCGTATGCTAACGAAAGGAATCAGGCAGATGGCAATCAAGGTGTTCGCTGACGGTGCAAACCTCGAGGGCATGCTCGACATGTACGAGAACGGCAACGTTCAGGGTTTCACGACCAACCCGTCCCTTATGAAGAAGGGCGGCGTGACGGATTACCGCGCGTTTGCCAAGGAGGTCCTGACCCATATCACCGATGTGTCCGTCTCGTTTGAGGTCTTTGCCGACGACGTCGAGACCATGGAGGTCGAGGCGCGCGAGATCGCTACCTGGGCCGAGAACGTCTACGTCAAGATTCCGTGCGTGACCACCAAGGGCGAGTCCACCGCCGAGCTGGTCCGCAAGCTTTCCGCTGACGGCGTCAAGGTCAACGTCACTACCATCTTTACGCCTAAGCAGGTCGATGAGATGGTCGAGGCCGTTGACACCGAGACGCCGTCCATTATCTCGCTCTTTGCCGGCCGTATTGCCGATACCGGCGTCGATCCCATTCCGTTTATGACGGAGTCGGTCAAGAAGGCCGCCGCCAAGCCCAACTGTGAGGTCCTGTGGGCGTCCACGCGCGAGCTCATTAACATTTACCAGGCAGAAGCCTGCGGTTGCCAGATCATCACGGTGCCCAACAGCATCCTGGCCAAGCGCAAGAACATCGGTCGCGACCCGTACGAGGTCTCGCTCGACACCGTGCGCGGCTTTGCCAAGGATATCGCCTCGCTCGGCTTTCATATTCTGCCGTAAGCAAGGGTACCCCCTGTAGCGACGTGCAAAATCGCGAGTATTCAGCAAGGTAAAGGTCTTTATCAGTTAACCGAAGCATGGAACGGCCCCCGTTCTGGCTCTAATGTCGCTAAAACGGGGGCTGTTTTTGACGTTATTGTCTCTGTGGGGCGTTCGGAACGGCGGAAATTGCAGAATACTCGCGATTTTGCACGTCGCTGCAGGGGGTACCTTTGCTTTGGCGGTTTACTTGCCCTGCACCATGGTGAGGGAGATCTTCTTGCGGTCGCGATCGACCTTTTCAATCCACACCTTGACCGTGTCACCGACGCGCACCACGTCGCTCGGGTGCTTGACAAAGCGGTTGGCCAGTTTGGAGATGTGCACGAGGCCGTCCTGGTGCACGCCCACGTCGACGAACGCGCCAAAGTCGACGACGTTGCGCACCGTGCCCTTGAGTTCCATGCCGGGCTCCAGGTCATCGATGGAAAGTGCTGAGCGGCTAAAGACCACCTCGGGCGCGTCGTCGCGCGGGTCGCGACCGGGCTTCTTGAGCTCGTTGACAATGTCGATGAGCGTCAGGGTACCGCAGTCTAGGTCGCTGGCCAGCGCCGAGATGCTGCCCAGACGGCGCTCGATGTCGGGCACGCCGCCGCGGCTGAGCTCGCTTGCCGCAACGCCGGCGCGCTCCAGGACGGCCGTTGCCACCTCGTAGCTCTCGGGGTGGACGCTTGTCGCGTCGAGCGGGTTCTTGCCACCGCTGATGCGCAGGAAGCCCGCGGCGTTGAGATATGCCTTGGGTCCCAGTTTGGGGACCTTCTTAAGCTGGCGGCGATCGGTAAAGGCACCGTTTTCCTCGCGGTAGGCCACGATATTCTTGGCCACGCTCGGCGTGATGCCCGATACGTATCCCAGCAGGCTCGCGCTTGCGGTGTTGACGTCGACGCCCACGCGGTTGACGACGTCCTCCACCACGTGGCCCAGGGTGCGCGAAAGCTCGGCCTGGTCAAGGTCGTGCTGGTACTGGCCAACGCCGATGGACTGGGGCGGAATCTTGACGAGCTCTGCCAGCGGGTCTTGCAGGCGGCGGCCCAGGCTCATGGCGCCGCGCACGGTGACGTCCAGGTCGGGGTATTCCTGACTGGCGAGCTCGGAGGCGGAGTATACCGATGCGCCGGCCTCGTTGACGATGGTGTATCGCAGTCCAGGCGCCTGCTCGGCGATGAATTCGGAGACGACTTCCTCGGTCTCACGGCTAGCGGTGCCGTTGCCAATGACGATGGTGTTGACGCCGTCCTTCTTGACGAGGCGGGCGAGCTCGTGCTTGGTGCCGGCGACGTCGTGGCGCGGCTTGGTGGGATAGACCACGCCGTGGTCGAGCAGCTTGCCGGTCTCGTCCATGACGGCGACCTTGCAGCCGGTGCGGTAGCCCGGATCGAGCGCGAGCACGCGGGCGCCGCGCACGGGGCGTGCCGAGAGCAGGCCCTCGAGATTCTTGGCAAAGACGTTGATGGCCTCGGTCTGGGCGCGAACGGTGAGTTTGGCGCGGGCCTCGCGCTCCAGCGAGGGGGCCATGAGGCGCTTGTAGCCGTCGGCGATGGCGGCATCGAAGACGGGCGCGAATACGCCCTGGCGTCGGGGCCAACGGCTGCCGAGGCGTGCCGTGGCGGCGGCGCCGTCGACGTTCACGCGCACGCGGAGCTTGCCCTCGCGCTCGCCGCGGTCGATAGCCAGCACGCGGTGGTTGGGTATACGGCGCAGCGGCTCGTCAAAGTTGTAGTAGGGCTCGTAGGGGGTCTTCTCGGCGGGGTCTGTGGCTTCGACGACGATATCGGCGGTGTTCTGCGTAAAGGCGCGCAGGTCGGCGACGTTCTCGGGGTCCTCGGCCACCGTCTCGGCCACGATGTCCGCCGCCCCGGCGAGCGCCTTTTCGGGCGTGTTGAAGCCGGCGTCCTCGTTGACGTAGGCCGCGGCGGCATCGAGCGCGCTGCCCTTGGCCGAGGCCTGCATGATGATCATGTTGGCAAGCGGCTCCAGGCCGGCCTCGCGGGCCTTCTGCGCGCGGGTCATACGCTTTTTGCGGTAGGGCTTGTAGAGGTCCTCGACACGCTGGAGCTGCGTGGCCTCGCGAATTTGCTGCTCAAGCTCTGGCGTGAGTTTGCCCTGGGCGTCGATGAGCAGAATGACGTCCTCTTTGCGCTGCTCAAGATTGCGCAGGTAAGACAGACGCTCGTCGAGTGCGCGCAGGGCGACGTCGTCCATGCCGCCCGTGGCTTCCTTGCGGTAGCGCGAGATAAAGGGGATGGTGTTGCCCTCGTCGATGAGTTTGACGGCCGCCTCGATGTTGGCGGCCTTAAGGTTGAGCTCGCGGGCGAGCTGGGCGATAAGATCCATGGGACTCCTTGCGTTTAAGGTGCGTTTGCAACACAGGGCTACCAAGGATACCACCCGTCCCAAAAGGCTGTTTTGGGGCCGCGCCACGAAAACGGCCTATCTACTACGTTTTACCCGTAGGGGCTGACCATACCTGGGTTTTCCGAAAGTCGGCAAGCCGTTTACCTGCGGTTTTTATCTCGCGAAATTCGGCATGCTTGAGGGTGATCGGTTAAACGTAGTAGATAGGCCCATTTCGTGACGAACGAACCAAGCTGAGGCGCAAAATAGCCTCGCTCCAGAATAATCGTCGGCAAGGTAGCAAAATGCCCCGCGGGCAGGAGGCTGCTCGCGGGGCAAAGAAGAGGGGCTTGTTGGCGGCGGGCCAAGGCGCTCGGCGGGGAGTTTGCCGCGACCCGCTCTTAAGGCATTACAGCTCGACGAGCTGGCCGGTCTCGGCGGCCTCCTTGATGGCGTTGAGAAGCGTGAGCGTCTTGACGTTATCGGCGGGGGTCACGACGGGCTCGACCTCGCGGCGGACGACCTTCACAAAGTGCTTGAGCTGCATCTTGTGCGGCAGCGCCGGGTCCACGGCCGGAATCTCCATCTGCAGCGGCTTGTGCCAGTTGGAGGCGCCGTCGTAGGAGAACTGGTGCAGGCGGGGCAGCGACAGGGCGCCCTTGGTGCCACCGATAAAGTAGGCGTCGGCGTCGAAGGGACGGTACTGCGGGTCCTCGCGGGCGGTGGCCTCCCAGTTCCAGGGGCTGGCGGTGGCATCGGAGATGGTCATGCTTGCGAGCGCGCCATCGGCAAAACGGACGTTGACCACGGCGGAGTCCTCGGTCTCAAAACCGCGGGCGGCGCTGGACTGCATACCCTGGACGGCAACGGGCTCGCCCAGCAGGTAGCGGAGCAGGTCGACGTCGTGCACCAGGTTGACCAGGATCGGGCCGGCACCCTTCTTGCGGCGCCACTCGACATCGAAATACTCGTCATTCTTATAGATCATGTAGTGGAAGCTCGACACGGTGAGCTTGCCCAGCTCGCCGGACTCGATGATCTCCTTGGCCTTGTTGACGAAGGGGTTGTGGCGACGGTGCTGGCCCACGAGTACGGGCACGCCGGCGGTCTCGGCCTCGGCGGCGAAGGCCTGGGCATCTTCAGGTCGTTGGAGATCGGCTTTTCGACCAGCGGAACGATGTTGCGCTTTACGGCCTCGCGGGCAACGCCCAGGTGCAGGTCGTTGGGGGTGGCGATAATGACGGCCTCGGGCTTGACCTCGTCCATCATCTGGGCGGGATCGGTGTAAAACGGCACGCCGGCGGCCTCGGCCGTGGCGCGGGCGCCCTCAAAGGCGTCGGCGATGGCGACGAGCTCGGCCTCGGGCTCTTCGGTGACAAAGCGGATGTGGTTGCGGCCCATGGCGCCGGCGCCGATAACGGCAATGCGGACGGGGTTGAGCTCAGACATTTCGACTCCTTAATACTGGTGACCGGTGGAATGCGACAAAGGGGCTGTCCCTTTGTCGCATCGGTAAAACTAGGCGGACTTCTTCTTGCTGTCGGAGACCATCATGTAGACGGTGAGTACGACGGCGATGGCGGCGATCACAATGGCGCCGTAGAAGGACTGCTGGTAGGCGGCGCTGCCGGCCTCGGCGTGATACAGCACGGCGGTGATGGGCTGGCTGATCCAGGTGGAAGCGGCGTAGCCCAAAAACATGATGCCGTAGTTGACGCCGATGTTGCTGGTGCCAAAGGCGCCACCGGTGAGCGGCGGGTAGATGACGAGCAGGGCGCCAAAGCTAAAGCCGAGCAGGGCGAGCGCCACAAAGAACATGCTCTGCGTAAAGCTCATCGACATGATGACGAGTGCGACGATAGTGACGACAAGGCTGATGAGCAGCGACTTATAGGCGCCGAGCTTGTCGATGATCTGGCCAAAGGACAGGCGGCCAACCAAGTTGGCGCAGGTGTTGACGGAGACCACCACACCGCCGAGGGCGACGGCCGCGGCGCTCGTGGGGTCGGCGAAGAGCTGGACGGCGGCGATGGAGGCAACCTTGCCCACGAGCAGGGTGCCCGCGGTGGCGGCAAAGGCAAAGGTGACAATGAGGACCCAGAAGCGCGGGGTCTTGACCATCTCGCCCGGGGTGAGGTCGCCGAAGGTGCCGGCGTGCGCGCCGCCCTTGGGGGCCTCGAAGCCCTCGGGCAGCCAACCGGCCTCGGGGGCCTTCAGGAACAGGGCGGAGGCGGCGATCATCACAAAGAAGATGACGCCGAGCGCCTTAAGGGCGCCAAAGATGCCTAGGCTCGGGATGAGCAGCGAGGCGAGCACCGGGGACAGCACGGCGGGGCCGGCGGTCGAAGCGGCCAGGGTGATGCCGGAGGCGAGACCCTTCTTGTCGATGAACCACTTTTGGCCGGTGGTGAGCGCGGGGTTGTAGCCCAGGCCGTTGCCGATGGCGGCGACGAGCGAGAACCACAGGTAGAACTGCCACGGCTCGGTGACGGTGCCGGACATGAACCAGCCCAGGCCGTAGCACACGGCGGCGGCGATCACGACGTTGCGCGGGCCGATCTTATCGGAGATGCGGCCGGCGAAGATGCCCGTCACGGCCATGATGGTCTGAAAGACCGGGAAGGCCCAGGTAAGAGCGCTGGACCACTCGGGGTAGACGGCGAGCAGGTTTTTGCTCACGACGGAATACAGCGCGATGGAGCTGATGAAGAACATGGTGACGCATGCGGCGGAAAGCACGACGGCGCGACCCTTGTTGGAGTTGGTGGAAGCCATTGGACTCTTTCTGATCGATACGGGGGAGGAGCGGGCGTATTCGCGGACCTCCCTGTTAGGTTGGCTTACTGGTCAGTCGGCTTGGCGACGCCGGACTCATCGGACCAAAGCTCGACACCCTTGTTCTTAAGGTAGTTGTCGGCATAGGCGCGACGGCCGCCGGGCTTGGCGGTGAGGTCGCCCATCATGTTGGAGAAGCCGCCATCGACCTTGATGGCGTCGCCGGTGGTAAAGTCCGAGCGCTTGGACGCCAGGAACATGACGGCGTTGGCGATATCGCTGACCTCGCCGATGCGGCGCGTGGCGATGAGGCGGCTGCGGCTCTTTTCGACCTCGGGGTCGGCGTAGAAATTGGCCGACATCGGGGTCTTAACGAAGCAAGGCTCGACGCAGTTGGAGCGGACGCCGTAGGGGCCCCATTCGGCGGCGAGCATCTTGGACATCATGTTGACGCCGGCCTTGGTGGAGCTGTACACGCCCGAGAACGTCTCGGGGGAGTGGCTGGCAACGGTCGAGATGTGCACCAGGCGACCCTGGCCGGCCTTGATCATTTCGCGACCAAAGCGCTGCGAGGTGATGAAGTAGCCGGTGAGGTTGACGTTGAGCACCTGCTCCCAGTCGCTCAGCGGCAGGTCCTCCATGGCGGCGAAGCGCAGGATGCCGGCGGTGTTGACGAGAACGTCGACGCGGCCGAAGTCGGCGATGGTGGCGTCGACGGCAGCCTGAACCTCGGCCTCGTCGGTGGCGTTCATCTTGTAACCCTCGGCGTGGATGCCAAACTCAGCGGCGAGGTCGGCGGCAGCGGCCTTGACCTTTTCCTCGTCCAGGTCGAGCAGGACGACGTTGGCGCCGTTATGGGCGAACTCGCGGCAAATCTCGACGCCCATACCGCCGAGCGCGCCAGTCACGGCGCAGACATCGCCCTCGAGCTTAAGCCAATTGCTCATAGGAACTTCCCTTCTTGTGCCTCCCGGTGGGTCGCTCCCATTAACCGACCCACGTGGTTTTCGCTGGTTATCGTATGCTTTGCATTTGCGCAGGTGAATTGCATATTTGTTAGAATGGCGTTAACCGTAGGTTTACACCGTGCGATGCAGTTTTTCTCAATTGAGCGCGTGACCTGCGAAAACAACCCCCTGTGGCACCATGTGGCCACAGACACGAAAACGGGAGATTGACGTGTACGATCGACGACTTGAGGCCATATCGGCCGCCGCGGAGCTGGGAAGCTTCTCGCGTGCGGCGGCAAAATTGCGCGTGTCGACCCCGGCGCTCGTCAAGCAGGTGTCGGGATTTGAGGCCGAGTTTGGCATCACGTTGTTCGAGCGCTCGCATTCTGGTGTTAAGGTGACGCCGGCAGGTGCCCTGCTGGTGGACGATGCGCGTTCGATCATGCGGCAGTCCGAGGACGCGCTACGCCGTGCCCGACGCGCGGCAGGCGATGGCGGGGCCGTGCGTCTGGGCGTGTCGATGATGTGTCCGGGGCGCCAGACGCTGTCGATGTGGACGGGCGTACACGAGCTGGAGCCATCGTTGCGCTTCGAGATCGTGCCGGTGAGCGACCTCTACGACGAACGCGAATCCGTCATGCGCAGCTTGGGCCGCGAGATCGATGTGGTGCAGTCGAGTTTTTCGACCCCGCGCTGGGGTGACGCCTGCCAAAAGCTCCGCATTGTTAACGTGCCGTTTTATATCGACCTGCCGCGCACGAGCCCGCTGGCGCGCAAGAATCGCATTACGGTCGCCGACTTGGAGGGTATGCGTCTGCGCGTGCTCCGCCACGGCAACGACGCTATGGACAGCCTGCGCATCGATCTTTTGGCAGACGGCGGCGTTGACGTGATCGATGTGGACAGCTTCGACTTTGCGCTCTTTAACGAGGCGGAGGAAAAGGGCGACGCGGTGCTCACCTGCGGAGCGTGGTCGGGGGTGCACCCAGCCTTTGTGGGCGTGCCGTTCCTGTGCGGTCGCGAGGTGCCGGTCTTTCTGCACTACCCGCTCGAGCCCACCCTCCAAGTCCAAAAATTTGTCAACGCCATGGCACAACTTCTCAAATAGCCAAAAGAGTCCCGTCCCAAATTAGCTACCCTTTGCTACGGGTTTAGCGGTCCTCGCGTTGCGGCCCGGCTGTCTCGACTGCCTTTACGCGGTTCTTATCGACGTACATGTTCTTGTCGGCCTGGGAAAAGAGCTCGCGCATCGTAGGCGGTTCATCAAAATCACTGGAAAGCGCATAGCCCACCGCATAGCTGATAGGCATGTCGGGATGAGTCTCGGAATACTCGTTCAAGTTCGCACGAACCCGAGCGAGACAGGACTCCACGGCAGCTCGATCGGTATCTCGCAGCACCGCGATAAACTCATCGCCGCCGTCGCGGCCCACAAAGCAGGTCTCCGACGCCACGCGCCCCAGCTGTTGGGCAAAAGAGCGAATGTATTCATCGCCCTTCTCATGGCCGAAGTTGTTATTGACCACATGCAGATTGTTAAGGTCGAAGACGCACACCGCAACGGGCTCCTCCGCGGAGACAGGCTGCTCCTGCCCCAAGATCTCCTCGCACTTGTTCTTGTTGGGCAGTCCCGTGGCTTCGTCGAGATAGACTTTGCTCTGCAGTTCGCGATTGAGCGCGGCGGTGCGCACCGCGCGAACAAGTTCGACCGCAAAGGTCGCCACCAAGCCCACGATGTCGATGATCACCAAGCCCTCGAGATAGTTGAGCGCCGACGCCTTCTCCTGAGAGTAGTCCTCTGCGAGTCGCGTAGCATCGTCGCAAATGCCAAAGAATTCCTCGCTCATGGAGATGATGTCGGTGTTCTCGTAGCCGACTTCGCGCACACGGATGATCTCGACGCAAAGCTCATCAAAATAATTTGCAAGCTCGGTCATCTTTGCCTGATACTCGTCGTCGTCGAGACGGACGAGGTTGAGGTCGTCACTTCCGTAACGCAAACCGTTGATGTATGAATCCACGGCTTTAAGCAGGTCATCTTGAGGCTGGCCCGCGTCCTCGAGCTTAACGATTCGCTGCGTGGTACCGCGAACCAGACCGGCGTAGTTGACCACGCGCGCCGTGCCCTGGATATCGGAGACGAGCAGCATAACATTGATGAAGAAGAAGATGAGAACTGCCGTGAGCACCATCATGAGCAGGCGCACCGCCTGGCCGGCCTTCTTGGCGACAGAAGTATTCACAAGTTCACTCCCCTAAATGACAAAAGAACAGGTAGCACGCAGTGTGCTGAAATTCATG
>VOFE01000642.1_pt1 | contig 24489 bp, 26 predicted proteins | sample 5384071 | NCBI WGS metagenome assembly VOFE01 (sample SAMN12384724, study PRJNA508395) | human gut metagenome | isolation source: healthy gut D | host: Homo sapiens
AAACGTTACCCTCCGACCTGCTCGGCGAAGAGATCCGGCAAGCGATCTTCCATCTGGGCACCATCACCGGAGAAATCACCACAGACGAGGTCCTCGGTCAGATCTTCTCGAAGTTCTGCATCGGCAAATAACCACGCGTAATTAATTGGTTATCAATATATTGCACAGCATGCAATAGGAAGTAAAAGAAGAAACAATCCAATTTCGATAATATTGATAATCACCACATTAAACACACCGGAATAATAAAGCATTGCATCAATTTTTCCTGATTTTGTCCCCGTTTGTTCCCGAAACGGATACAAGGGACAAATTCTGTCCCTCATACAATTTAACGGAGGTAAAATAGGCAAATTTTATCAGTACCTCTTAAACTTATCCAAGTTACAGATAATATTCGAATAGAACTGAATTGTTTTCTCAGCCAAAATATATTCTGATAATCAAGCGATTGACACATTTGAATATAACAGCAGAAATCATCACCAATGAGATTTCATATAATACATTTGATAAATATTCCCAACCATTATTCGCAAGTATTCGAATCATAGCATATTTAACATCCTCTTAAGTCTCACAGCGATTTTTATAGGGTAATTTAAAGAATTCAATAAAAAATATTTGGAGTATTGCGAAATTATTCTGTACATTTGCGCCACTTTTGAAAATTTACAATGCTGCAAAATAGAATAGACATATTATCCCAAACGACAATTCGAGGCAACAAATGTTTCGGAGTTCGGTCGTATGTTCTTCATGTTTGGAGCATTGAAACGTCTGCAAATTTCATAAATACTTTCCAGCGAACACATATAGGGGATAAGATGCGATAGATGCTCGCATCTTGATCTTAGAATAAACAGCAGAATAGTTGGAGAGTCCTTACCGAACTTTCCAACTATTTTGTTTTTATGCCATTGGTGACTGTTTGCTCCGTGCAATTCCTCTCTCGTCATTTCCGTACAATGAGCACAAGAACAACCAATTTTAATTAACCGCACAGCAATGTGCACAAAAGAGAGCAAAATGAATTACAAGTTTGACGGAAGCAAGGTGTATTTTACATCGGACACGCACTTTTATCATTCGAATATCATTGGCTTTTGCAAGAGGCTATTCAAGAATGTAGAAGATATGAATGAAACACTGATCGAAAATTGGAACCAGGTAGTTAGTCAAGATGATATCGTGTTTCATCTGGGGGATTTTTGCATGGGAGGATCCCATGGATGGACCAAGATTCTTAACAGACTGAATGGGAAAATCTATCTTGTTCTCGGTAATCATGATCTAAAAATATCAGGCAAGGATACACCAGCAGGTTTGAATTGACAAGCATGCAAATGCACATAGAGGTTGATAAGCAGAAAATCTACCTGAACCACTGTCCGCTCCTCTGTTATGGAGGTGCTTACGGGAATACGTGGCAACTGTTCGGGCACGTGCATACGAGCAAGAATAATACGGGAAAAGACGCTTCACGACTGGATATGCTCTTTCCGACGCAATATGATGTGGGAGTGGATAATAATGACTTTACTCCGGTCTCATTCGCGCAGGTAAAAGGATAATCCAAAAGCAGATTGAACAATCAAATAAAAAACAGTAATATGAAAATACAATACATGAGCGATCTGCATTTTGAGTTCCGGGAGAACAGCAGATACATAAAACATAACGAATTCCCGGTAACGGGCGATATACTCGTATTGGCCGGAGACATTTTCTATCTGAAAGACAGAGTGGCTCCTTTGGGGAATTTCTGGAAATGGGCTTCTAAAAACTATAGGCAGGTTCTTATTGTTCCCGGGAACCACGAGTATTACAATTATTGTGATGTGATGGAACGGGGGTTACAATGGCGATGGATGTTCAAAGAGAATGTCGGTTATTATCAAAATCAGGTATTGAGAATAGACGATACCGATTTCATAATGAGCACACTCTGGTCGCATATCGAACCGGCAGACGAATATTTTGTTTGGAAAGGACTTAACGATTTCCGTCAGACCTTGTATAAAGGGAAACTGCTCCAAACGGAAGCATATAATCAGATGCATGACTTCTGTTTAGGTCATATCAAAAAGAGTCTTGCCGAAAGTACGGCAAAACACATAGTGGTCGTGACCCACCACCTGCCGACCTTGCAGGTTGTTGCTTCTCAGCATAAAGGTTCCGTATTGAACAGTGCATTTGCTACTGAATATGAAGAACTGATAGCCGGCAGCAGGATCGATGCATGGATTTACGGTCATACACATACCAATATCGACACGGAAATCGGGAATACAAAATTGATTTGCAACCAGATGGGATATACATTTGAAAACGAGCATGTAATCAACGGATTTGATCCAGGGAAATTTTTAACCATTTGAAAAGAATGAACATATGAAACAAAATAAGAAGACAAACTTTACCAGGCATTTTTTCATAGACTTGGCAAAGGAATGCGGTTTGAATGCTACGATATTCGAACAGCTTGGAAGCAGGCGCGATACAGAGATCGTGGTTGATAACGATACATTGGAGATGTTAGTTAAACTTCAGGAGCAATTTGCCCGACTGGAAAAAATGGGTGACGATGAATACAGAGGATTTTATATCGAATTGCCCCGCCCTACTCCGGAAGAATGGGGAGATTGCGAAGCGTCGATCGTAGACGGAGAATATGAGAGCAAGCAAGAATACCTCCGGGATTGGAAATTGTTAAATCCCAGAGAAACGGTATGGTATCATGTCAGCTCCGCCAGGTACAGAGAAAATCGCACCATACAATTCACGGATAGGAAACACTCGTATTTTACTATTGCGAATTATTCTCGATATATAAACCGAGTAGGCAACAATTTTCCCAATGAATGGCAAAGGGATTTCTTGGCAAAGTTGGCCTTATATTTTCATAAACTAATCGATGCTATCATACAAGATCCGAAAGGGTTCAATGATTATGTGGCGAATCATCTTCCTTACCAGCAGCGAGACGGGAAAATTGCGAGAAAGGAGTTCAACAGAATCGAACCGAGATTTAAAATTGAGGTCGAAGACGAAACGACGGCAATAAAAGCACTGGAGGATTCCGTCTGCAAGAATTTCGGGCGGCCGTTAGATACAATGACGATACGTTCGTATTGCAAATACTATCGGATCGCTCATGAAGCCTATGACCGGTATTTTGAAAAGTTTGATACTACACAAAAGAAGCGTACCCTTCCGAATGGAGTACCATTGGAATTACAGGATGTCGCATATTACAACATGGTTAAGTTCTGCGATTTGCAGGATAAATACGATCTCGACAGTGAAACGGATTTCAACAAATTCTCATCGGACCATTATGGGGGAGCTGGGATTGTCGCGGCTGAACGTACTCGCATCATTTTGACAGCCCCGGATGGAGAATCATTGTTTCCAACAGCTACTCGGCGTATGTGGATGTTGCGGTAGAAATCGCCACTGCACTATACAAATCTGGCGTTCCTTTGGAAATACACGACGCTGCCAAACTTTTGCGAATACTCAGGAGGAGGATCATGTGAAATTGATTCCGTACACATTCCACGATTACATGGGCCATCATGAAGAAGGAACCGTTTATCAACTTCCATGGGAGTACGAATGTATGGATAGCGAGGAGAATGTTTTATCATTGAAACAATACCATGAAATTATCTCTCTGGCAGAATGGGATGAAATAGAAAAAGTAAACATTGACAAAAACGGGATATAATCCCATACAAATATGCTATAATTAGTTACATAATTAAAAACAAGAGGAATTATTAAGAAGCGTGTGAAAGTATGGAACTTGACGCAGATTTTATAGCATTCTGCAAGCAGAGCGTCGCATTGGAACAACGAATGGCGAAACAGGCGGGAAAACGGTTGAATGAAGCAATGCGCAACAATATCCAAGATATTAATGTATTGGATCGGATTGCAGACCAGCTATTTGACACTATGTCAGGGCTATCAGGTGCAGGAGAACGGACTTATATGAAATATATCAAATACTTGGAAACGTTTAACCCTCAAGTTGCAAAAGAAACAAAAGATGCCTATGAAGATATCATGGGCTATAAGATACATGTAGCATACGCAGCGGCACGATTGGCCAAAAAAATTACACAAAGGACAGGTAGATCAAGCAGGTAAAGATTACCTTGAAGAACATTTATCGACTATCGGACGAAACGGTTTCGACTGGAAAGAAAAAACCGTGGGATTTCTGTTTAATGCAGTTGAAGATACAGGTCATACCGTAAAAGAGATCATTAGAAAACTGAAAGCGATACTGAATGACTGGGAGAAGAACAAGGAAAAACATGACTGGATTTATGAATTTAAAGATATCGTAGGATCCTTTCCGAACGAAAAATACCACAAATTAACAAAGCAAGAATGGGACGAGATTGAAGAGGCTCTCGATCTGATGGACTTCCGCACAACTACCAATCGTGAAACATATATCGAGCGTTTCCGCGGACATCGTTTGGCCATCAAAGTCAAATTGAATGACCTTCAGTACAATATGGATATTACCCGCATTCTACACCCGACAGACAAAGACTTAGCGAAGATGGAAAGACATAAGAAAGAATATTATCTGTTATTAAAAATGCTGGTAGATTGAAGTTTTAAGACAATCAAAATTTAACTCAACTTTGTTTTCGGAACTTACAAGAACACAAGATGTAAGGTTTAACCGAGATGATGGAAATCATATATCTATCATGCCACATATTCCTTTATGATTGCTTCTAAACGACTCAGAAGACTTGTAAAAACGCAAGTTTAACATATTATGTACATCTATTAATTAGTAACTAAGCTTTTTGAATGGTAAGTATTGACAACTAAAGTATGTCCTTATTATTTATAAACAAATATAAAATCGGCAATAAAATAAATTTATTGCCGATTTTATATTGAACTAAATACATTGATATATTTGAAGTAGAAAAGTCTGCAATAAAGACCTCTTCACTCTTAGTTTACAGTTTCATGCCCTGATATTACCACATTAAAATATATACTTCAAACTTTAACCACGTCCCAAATCTCTCTCAGTTCACGACAATCCATATTATCAAATCTATCCTTCTGTATGGCAACGCACAACAGATAACGAGGACGACTCATGCCGACATAAATAACTCTTAAACTGCTGAGTACTTTCTTATCGGCTCTTGTATATGCTATACCTTTAAATTGTTCAGATAAACGATCTGATTCATGATGTCTATCATAAAATGTTTCTAAGTAGAGCGTTGCAGCATGAGTTTCTCCTTTTACAGAATGGACTGTAGCCACCTCTATATCTATCTTATCCCCGTGGTAAATATTCCCATGCTCAGCAACAGGTGCTTCGTGAATCCCTTCTCCTATAACATTAAAGAAGTTGTGGGCATCACGTGTTACGCTTTTTCCATACAAAGGCAGTATAGTTGTTGTCATGTACTGATAAATAGCTTCTTTTTAAGGATTGTATATCATTGTCGCTATTACTATTTATTATAAGTAAAGCCCAATTCATGACATCTTTTAGAAAGTTCTCTTTCTGCTCAATATTATTCGCTGACAAGAATTCTAATAAAGATACCTTGGTGTAACGCCGGTTACCATTTCTTATATCGCATAAATCCAAAAACTTTAATATACCCTGAATGATGGATATGACATAATCTTTAACATATCTATGTTCTTTTTGAGTATAAAATCATTGAAAGAATCACCTTCCGTTCTGAGTCTTGCATTTTTCCTTTCAAATGCTGGGAAGTACGATTCTATAAATCTTTTTTGATCATTAGCACCTTTTTACCTACCCATCCACAAGCTTTAACATTTACTCTATGCAATGGGTCTTCTTGCCTCTCTTTATTCGCGATTTCCAAAACAGAACAATTGTCCATCTCTGGGATTAATGTAGAGTTGAGCAATTCTGCATATTTGGGAAGGACAGACAAGGGATCCTCATAAGCAATAATAATGGGTTTTATAGATGGAACTTCTTCATTTCCTATAAGTTGATGATTATCCTCAATACATAATGTCCGCAACGGTTTGGCAATTTTTTCTCGAAGCGGTTGCTGTTGCGTATATACAATACTTGCTCATCTTTCAACCTATCATTTTCAGGTCCGCTACTCTCATCTCTCTCATAAATAGCTTGGCAGTAATCTCCAAAACGCTGAATGACTACTTTATTTTCATCAAATATCTTTTGTATGAGGGGCTACTTGCTGATTGTCACAGTCCTGAACTTCGTCTATAAACAAATATTTAAATCTTTTGTCTGAAAACCTACTGAAATTGAGACTCTTCTCCCGAATATACCGAAATGCCAAATCATAAGCATCTTGAAAGGATAAAATGCCTTCGCCGAACATTTCCTCTTTTATCTTCATATATTCAGAGCCTGCGCCAGAAGTCATTGCAATTGGGCGAGAATTAGTCTTTATCTGGCGATTATCCCAATCAATTTTAAACGAGAGAACGATTTCTTTTCCTTGACTATTTAGAATCTTATCTTTCTTTGCTCGAATCAAAGATTTGTATTCATGTGGAATATTATCCAAATTATATCCTGCTAATTGAAAATCGTATTTAACAATTCTCTTTTCCTTCTTTTTAATCACGTTGGCAGCCATCAACCCATCCACGCCACCTAACGCTTCTATTTCAGCAGCATCAATAATATGCTCCTTTGAAACGATTTGCGCAAATACCTGTCTCCTAAGTTTACTTTCACGGAAGGGTAATTTGCTATATTTCTTTAGAAACACAGCATTGGCCACATCATCGTCCACATATGCTATTTGACTACCATAAAAATAATGAAGTGCGGCTGCTGCAATGTATTTATGAAGAAAGGCTTGTATGGTTCCAAAAAAATTAGGGTATCTGAAAAGTACATCGGCCTTTTGTCCCAGCTTTGCCTTTATTTCATCAATGGCAACATTAGTATGTGTCAACACACATACGCCCTTTCCTTCAGACAGAGGCATTTTATTAGCAAGAATAATCAACTTGGCCAACAATACCGTTGTTTTGCCACTTCCAGGACTTGCCTGGACATAGCAACTGCGATCCTCCTTGATAATATTTACCCTAGAGATATCGAACTGTTTCTTGCCTTTCAATAGAATATCGTGTGCGATTTTTATTTCTTCGTCAGTAGCAAATGGCATAAATATTCTCTATAGAGTTATTCTGTAACATGTTTGATCGCATCCACCAGATATTTAAGTTTCTCGTCAGTTTCAACGATGCGTTTTACCTCATTAATATCTACTGTTCCAACACTAGTGGGAGGTAATTCTCCAGCAAGCATTCCCGATAAATACTGCGAAGTAATGGCTTTGCTGACAGTCCCTTCATTTAAGGGTTTAAAAATCTTATATGCCTCTTCTTTGGTTGGTGTATGTCCTTCCGGATAATCGGTTATAACCTCATTCCAGATACCCTTTAAGATATCGTCAGTTACTTCCTGCTCCGGGTCGATTTCTTCTTTTGGGCAGCTTTTATCGCTGTTGCCAGCAACCTATACAAACCACTACCAGCAAGTTCATACTCCAATGTCCATGCTTGGGGCAGAAATATTTTTATCCTATCCGCATTGATGTCACTCTCTAACCGTTTTGTCTTTTCTTTCCTGATCTGCGCCAACATTTCTTCATCCAAGACAGTCTTTTTATCATCTGTCAAGACAACTTTCATGCGATTCATTGTTTCAACAACAGGCCTGAAATTTTCTGTTTTGTGCAATTTAACTTCTTTCTCAAAAGCAGATTTACTTCCGAAAATAGTTACCATAGCATCATAATTCACATCCCGTGAGATATTCTCCAATTCAGGTCTTAATGTTTCTTTCAACCAATATTTCGGCGTTCTTCGATCTTTACTATTGTCATCGTAATATTCAAGAGCTCTGACATCAAGATCAGAAACAACGGCTATAGGCATTCCAAATGATTTACCATCCTTGCGTTTGAATATACTAACATATCTCTTATACGCTGTACTTCCCACATTCACAACAGATACACCGTATTGATAAAGATTTTTACCAATCAATTGAGCTATAGCAGGTATTAGTAGATTTTCAGCATCCCCTCTACCATGATTAGCCCTTTGGCAAAAAAACAAGTTGGCCTTTGTAGCATCAAGGAATCGTTCTAAAAATTTGTAGTCAGCAGGCCTCATCAACGTATATTCCGATGACATTGGTAATGCTTCCTTCCCTTTCAGCACAATCAAATTTGCAATCTTTATTTTTGAGGCCAATGTAATGCTATGAGTGGAAAGAATAAATTGTCCATTTTTCTGCTGAGAAGAAATGTATTCAATCAGCCTCAATTGATACTGAGGATGAAGATGTGCCTCTAATTCTTCTACAAGCGCCAACTTCAATCCTTTCTTCTGATTATTAAAGAGTAGCATTTCTGCTGCTATACATAGTAAGTTAAGTGTACCAAGCCCCGATTTATTACCTTCCATAATCAGATCGAGCAGTCTCAATATTTCTGTCAATTCCCCTCCAGTTAGCTTGACCTCAGCTTTCCGTGCGTCACCATTCAGCAGAAAATGATCTTTTAGGAAACTATTGATTTCGTCTGTGATACTTTGGCCATTACCACCAACCTTGAAATAGTTCTCTATTTCTCTTTTCAGATGTTCGTAATCTGGTATCTGGTATTTTGCCGTTTGGTTGGTCATGCGGGTGTTCTCACGGGCGGTCGTGACTTTGCCGCTGATTTCCGCATTTATAAACCAACGTTTTGCAGAAGCTTTTGCCTCTACTTCTGCGTTGGTAGTGCTTTTTACGTTTGACGTATCGGTAACCTCCATCTGGAAATCGACATCCACGCGATCTATAAGCAGGGAAGGAATAGGCACCAATCCTATAAACGGAGCCTTGACACTTTGTGGCATTGTTGTCATTTTTCCATCCTGCTGTATCGGTCTTTCGACATCGAATTCCAATATACGCGCTTTATTGCCGCTTTTACCATCAAATGCAATTTGCTGGTAGAAATTCCATGCTGTCGCTGCCAATTCCTGTTGTGCTTCGGCTGCTGCAATAAGTGGAGCTGCAATAAGTTCCCGCATGGGAAGCCCCTTGAATTTGTCAGTCACGTTTGAATCTGCTTTAAGAACCGGAGAAGTTTCTCTGTTTTGAGTCTCTTCCAATGCAGCGGAGATAATTTCTTTCGCCTGTCCGCTTACATTTTCATTCAAGTTTTCCGCATTTTCTTGTTGCCCTTGGTTCTTTATTTCTTCTGCCATAACATTTGAATTTTAAAATTGTTAGATATTTTTTACAAAATCGTCAATAATTCGGGAAATGCTCTCCGGAGTCTCCTGAACCTTAAAATTGACGCAAACCTCCATGACATCATCCGCATCCGGTTTTATGTTGCTCATAAAAGTCCCATGTCATTATTTTTCTTCTGTGAAAAAGTCCCATGTTTTTTATTTAATTACTTGATTTGTTGTCTTTAATGAGCACCAATCTTGACAATGTCCGGCTTACAGCTTCCATATTTACACTGGAGTCTATATTATTATTGACAATGCCTTGATGCCAAAACCTATATATGGTGGATTCTCCGTGTGTTCCAGCACGTCCTCCTTTCTTTATTGGGGTTATACTTCGGTTAATGTTTGTTGCGGGCGGAACAGTTCCGCCCGCAACGGCTTACAACTTCCTCAAGGTAGGCAATGCTCCGTTAAGTTCGTAACGCCACTTTGAGCCTGCGTTCTGCAAGGCGGTGTTCATGGCATCGACGGCTTTCTGCCAGGTAACGTCAGTGCCGTCCACCTTCGTGGCTCGGTGCTTTCCCCTATTGTAGCCGATACCTTGTTCATGATTGTTCTTCCAATAGCCGGCGGTCACGGTGGTGTAGTTATCTCCCAAAAAGCCGCCGATATGTACATAGCCAGTGCTACTACCCGTACTGGTTACGTTGCCCGTGGCATAGCAGGCAAGGAGGCTGCTTCCTGCGTTCATTCCCACCAGACTGCCGCCAGCGATATTCTTTGCGGGGTCTATTTCTATGATCACGTTGCCCGTGGCATAGCAAGCGGTCAGGGTGGCACTCGAATTCGTCTGACCTGCCACGCCGCCGACATCGACCATTCCCTTCACTGTGGCAGAGGAACTGCATCCGGTGATGGAACCGCCTATTTGAACACCCACCACACCGCCGACATACACCGTGCCGCTGACGCTGCCCGACACCGAGCAGTTTTCAATGGTGCCCCAGCTAGATCCTACCACGCCGCCAATACTGCCGCCATATATTTGATTGCTTGTTATCTGTACGCCCTCCATCACCACGTTCTTCACCGTACCAGCTCTATTGAGCCAGCCGAACAGACCCGCAAATTCGTCATTTGTCGTAAAGGTCAGCCCCGTAATGGTATGGCCGCCACCGTCGAAGGTGCCTTTGTATGAGTTGTCGTAGTCTGTGCCTATCGGTGTCCAGTCTTTGCCTGTGAGGTCAATGTCAGTGTCGAGGGTAATGTTAATGTCGCTCTTACCTCCGTTCACTAATTCGGCTACATTCATCAGGCCATCGGCGGAGGTCACGGTGTAGCTGCCGTTGCTCTCTATGGTATAGCCCAGGTCTTTTGCCGCAGCGAGGGAGACGGTGTAGGTATATTCACCGCCCGCCTGCCAGTCGGTAGCATTCTTCATCTTATAAACGAAGGTCTTGCCGTTAGTGAAGGTGCAGGTAATGAAGGCCGTGCCAGCTGCTACACTTTGCGGGGCTACGAGGGCGGTGTAGGTGTTGCTGCCCTTGTCATACGGGATGATTTCGGCTGGGTTGCCGCCTTCGGTGGAGAGACCCGTCAGCTGCACGCCCATCGACTCCTCGGTATAGTCCGTCAGAACGATGGTCACCCGCGCCGTGCGGTGGGTGAAGCGGAGCGTGGGGCTACCGTAGGTCACCGTCTGTCCGTCGGCTACGATGAGGTCGCTGCCCTCGAAGTCTTTCCGGGTACTTTGGTTGGCTTTTACCTTCACCGCAGGCGGGGTTGTCTCGCCAGCGGTGTAGGGCCACCACGCTGTGACGGTGATGTCTTTGTGGTTGGTCCAGTAGTGCGGGTCGGTGGAGGTCAGCGTGGCGCTGGTGGGATCGGCGGTGGAGGGCGTCACGTTGTACGTCTTCACCGTACCGTCCATCAGGACTGCCACGCTCTGCACACCCGTCCAATTGCCATCCGCAGGGGCACGGGTGCCGGCGATGGCTGTCGCGGCGGGGTTCAGCCCCGTGGCGGTGAAGACGATGGGTGTGCCTTCCGCCCCTTCCGGTAGGAAGCCCGCTTCGTCCTGTGTGCAGGCGGCGAGTGAGAGGGCGAGCGCTGCAAGTGCAAAAAATCTTGTCTTCATTATATCTGTTGTTTTATTACTCTGGTTCTTTCCGTTGCGGGCAGGAAAAACCTTTTCCGCCCGACGGTTTACTGCTTCCTCAAGGTAGGCCTCCGTTAAGTTCGTAACGCCACTCTGAGCCTGCGTTCTGCAAGGCGGTGTTCATGGCATCAACGGCGTTCTTCCAGGTAACGACAGAGCCGTCCACCTTCGTGGCTTCGGGTGCCTTCCTTATTGTAGCCGATACCTTGTTCATGATTGTTCTTCCAATAGCAGGCGGTCACGGTAGTGTAGTTATCCTCCCAAAAAGCCGCCGATAGTACATTGCCAGTGCTACTACCCGTACTGGTTACGTTGCCCGTGGCATAGCAGGCAAGGAGGCTTATTCCTGCGTTGAATCCTACCAGACCGCCGCCAAGAGATATTATGTGTGCGGTCTATTTCTATGATCACGTTGCCTGTGGCATAGCAAGCGGTCAAGGTGGCACCCGAATTCGTCTGACCTGCCACGCCGCCGACCTTGACCATTCCCTTCACTGTGGCAGAGGAGCTGCATCCGGTGATGGAAGCCTCCCTTTGAATACCCACCACACCGCCGACGCTCACCGTGCCGCTGACGCTGCCCGACACCGAGCAGTTTTCAATGGTGCCTCCTCCCCAGCTAAATCCTGCCACGCCGCCGGCATAGCCCAACCTGTGATTGCATGTTATCTGTATGCCATCCATCACCACGTTCTTCACCGTGCCAGCTTTACCGAGCCTGCCGAACAGACCCACATATTGGTCATTTGTCGTAACGGTCAGCCCCATGATGGTATGGCCACCGCCGTCGAAGGTGCCGGTGTATGAGTTATAAAAGTTTGTGCCTATCGGTGACCAATCCTTACCCGTCAGGTCGATGTCAGCGGTGAGGGTGCAATTTATCGATCTGTCTTTTTGTGCGGCTTCGTTCCATGCCAGTAGGCCGTCGGCGTTATAGACCGTGTAGGTCTTGGTGTTGCTATCGTAGATGTAGCCCAACTCAGCCTGCACCACTCTCGCCGCCGCCGTCAGCCCAATCACCGATGGTGCAACCCTCTAATGTCAAGCCAGTGGCGTTCACCTTAACGGTATAAGAATAGCGGTTGCCCGCCTCTAATACGACGTCGTTCTGCGGACGGAAGTAGAAGGTGCCGCCCCCGAGTTCCACCTTGACGAACGGCTTGCCTGCCGCAACGGTCTGCGGGGCGGTCAGTGCCTCGTAGGTGTTGCCGCTTGCGTTGTAGGTCTTGATGGCGGTCGGGTTGCCGTTATCGGCGGACAGGCTCACGAGGCTCACCGTGGCACCGGCGACGCTCGTGAATCCCGTGCCAGGCTTCAGTTCGATTGTCACGCGTGCCGTGCGGTGGGTAAATTCAAGAGTCGAGTTGTTAAATTCCACCTTCCGGTTCTCAGCAGAGATGAAGTCGCTGTTCTGGAAGTCAGCCAATTTGCTTTGGTCTTCTGCCACCTTCACGGCAGGCATCTGTGTGATGTTGGCATTGTCGAAGGGCCACCATGCCGATACGGTAATCGGGTCGCGGCTGGTCCAGTAGTACGGGTCGTTCTCGCGTGAGAGCGTGGCACTCTTGAAATCGGTAGAAGCCGTTACGGTGTATTCCTTTACCGCATCGCCCATCTTGAGTGCCACGGAGGTGACGCCCTGCCAGTCGCCGTCCACGGCGGAACGGGTGGAAGGGGCTGCCAGCGGCGTTGTCTCTACGGACAGTCCGGTGGCACGGATGACGACGGGGTATTCACCTTCGGGCAGACGGTTATCGCCAGCCAGTTCGTCCTGCGTGCAGGCGGCGAGGGCGAACAGCAGTGCGGTGGCTGCGGGGATAAAAATTCTAAGTCTCATAATTCTTCATCCTAATCAATTAATTATTAATATCTTACAGGCCAGCATCCACTTCTCCGCCGTTTATATCGTTCCACTTTGCAATGGTGGCTTCGCTGACTTCAAGGACTTTGTTGCGTACCTTGACGGTATAGGTATAGTTGTTGCCCGCCTGCAGTGCGCCTTCGGGCATGGTGAGTGTGGAATGATATTCCTGACCTTTGTAATTCACAACCAACGGCAGGGATGCAACTGTCTGCGGGAAGAGGATGATCGATGACGTGAGATTGCCGTCTGCCAGATTCATGGTCAGTTCTCCGGTCTGTAGTCCGTTGTCTGCGGTGGCAATACCGTCGGCCGTGTTGAACGTACCGGTGAGTAACAATCCGTCCAGCGTGTAACGTTCAGGCTTGACCACGCTGAAATTCACGCCGTCGCCCGCCTCGAAGGTAAGGGTTATCTGGCTCATGCGGTGGTGGAAGGAGTTGTCTTCACCGCCTTTGGCGGTTTTGTCGGTGAAGCTTACTACCGGGTTGTTTTTGTCTCCCGTGGCTCCTGAAGCAAAGAGGAAGTCGATGGCAGGCTGGTTTTGCTGCGCCGTGGCATCGGTCGTGGCTGTGAGGATGCCTCCCGCCGCGTTGTACGGATAGTAGGCGCGAAAAGTATGGGTCTTTGTATCTTCGATATAGATAACCTTTCCTTCTGCCTCAAATTTCCCGTTTTTCAAGATGAAAGGCACGTTGCCGTACTGGGAATCGTTGCCGATGTCGGTGATGCCGATACGGTCGCCGCCAGTCCAGGTGGTTCCGCTGGCGCGGGTGGCGGGGGCGATGTTGGCGGTAAACTGGGCGGCCACGGGGTCACCGTTCAGGTTCTCGTTGTCGTTGTTGCAGGCTACCAGTGCGAGGGCGAGCATCGCAAGTGCAAAAAATCTTGTCTTCATTATATTCTGTTATTATATTAGTTAAATTCCATTTCAATAATTGCTGCACCTTAGCAAAATCAAAGCAAGCTTTGCTTCTGCGTTCGGTTTGCTAATTATTTACAAATCGGCATTTACATCATCACCTTTCACTTCTTCCCAGCCGTTGATTTCGGCTCCGTCCACTTCCATGCCTTCGGGAGTCTCAACCAGCGTTCCGCCGAGGGTCAGCGATTCGCCCTTTCCGGTGTTGAAATCCTTGAGGGCTTCCGTAAGGTCGCTTTTCAGCGTGGTGGGGGTCGGGTTGCCGTCAGCATAGCGGATTTCACCCCTCAGCAGTTGTTCCGTTCCGGTCACACCCAGCAGCCGCACCGTGGCTTTCCACTTGCCGGCATCGTCACCTTCGGTAATCTTGGTGAAGGGCAGCACGACGTTCGAAGCGGCTCCGTAGGTATCGGTAGCGAAGTCGAGTGTTCCGGCTGCACCCGTCAGATGGGCAACAATCTCCGTGATGCGTCCGGCGGCATCACCTGTAGGTTTGACGACAAGCGTCAGTTCGCGTACCTGCTGCTTCATTGCGGCGGTCAGCGGATAGTCCCTGTCTTTCTCGATGCTCACCTGTTTCGTATAGGTGAAGAACCATCCCGGGGCATTGTTCACAAAGGCATCCGTGCCTGCCCGGTCCCGTGGATGCGGCAATGGTGGCTGTGGTGCCGTTCACCGTGATTCCTTCAGCCGGGTTCCACACCGCAAGGGTGTAGCTGCCCGGAGCAAACAGATGGTCGGGGGCATGGGTGGCGGAAGTCTCCGTACCCGTATAGTCGCCCATGGTGACCGTCCATGTGGCAGGTATGTTAATACCCTCACCGCGGGCCGACCAGTCGGCTGTCACCGCAATCTTCCCGTAGTCGGGATGCGGCGTGTCATAAAGCGTGTCCTTCACGCAGGAAGAGAACAGCACGGCGGCTGCCATTCCCATCATATTTATATATTGTCTTGCTTTCATACTCTATTCCTCCGTGTTAGAATAACTTCCATACCAATGTCACACCGGCATTGATGGGGCCCCACCAGTCCTTTGTTTCGTTGCCGCGGCGCACGCGCACACCGTCGATGACTTCATATTTTTCGAAATCGGCATTCAGGTAGCCCAGACCGAGGTTGAAATCAAGAGCCAGTGCCTTGTTCAGCCGCAGCTGATAGCCGGCGGTGATGCAGCCACCCATCAGGTCGCCCTGCTTGCCTGTTTCGGAGAGCTTGTAGTTGAACTGTCCGGCCTTGAACATCGCGCCCAGATACCAGGCTTTCTTCTCACCCATATAGTAACGCACTTCCGGAGCCACTTCCCAGAGTGCATAGCGGCGGTCCTTGTCGCTCCACGTCCAAGAAGTCCACGAGCCGTTTACGGCAATGCCCCACGATGGGCAGATGCGCCATTCAAGTCCTAAGATCGGGTGTCAGGGTAGCCCAGCGCAGCAGGTTGGCACGCAGGGAGAGATGATAATCAGTTGTGATTTTGGTTTCCGACGGCGTGTCGGCAAGTGTATTTTGTTGAGCGGCTTTCTCGGCTTCTGCCTTTTCAGCGGCAAGTCGGGCTTCTTCCGCTTTACGCTGCTCTTCGGCAAGCCGTTCCTGCTCGGCACGCTTCTCGGCTGCCAGACGTTCGGCTTCCGCCTTGCGTCGTGCTTCCGCTTCCGCATCCGTCACGGCTGTTTCCTTTACCGGTACCGTCAGGCGCACGGTGACAAAATCACCCTCTGTCGCATGATTGCGGGTAATGAAGTTCTCCTCCTTGATTTCCGCGCGTGTAATCAGTTCGGATTTCACACGGTTGGCACGGATCTTCGCCGTTGCAAGGTTCTCGGCTTCACTGCCCAGCGAATTGCAGTAGCCGTCAACCAGTAGCGGCAGCTTGCCGTCAAGAATTGTGGCTTTGTTGTTTTCGATACATTCCAACAGACGGGCAAGTTCCGTGTCATTGCCATTCCAAGGCACGTAGAACATGTCCTTCTGCGGAACGAAGCGGAAGGTGTAGGTCGTGTCTGCTTTCTGCTGCGCAATGACAGGAAAAGTTACCGTCATCAGCCACAGAAACAAGGTAAGAAAAGTGATTTTTCTGCTCATATAAACTTGAATTTATTATCTTTGTCTTCTCCAAAGGTAATAAATGCCATTCAGCGCCCAAAATATTACAAAAACTTTTTCTGTTGAAATACAGCGTTTTATAAAAAATTGTCGTTTGAGCACTTTTCAAATTGTCTTTGAGCACCTTTTTTTTGTCGAATTAGCACTTTTTTGTCGCTTGAGCACTTTTTGGAAATGAGCTTCTGTGACCTTTTTCCGATCGGTCTTTTTACCACACAAATTATTCCCGATTTGATTTTTTCCACTTGCCAGGCGTACATCCTTCCTTCTCGGTAAATGATTTGATAAAGTTACTGCGGGAAAGAAAACCAGAAGACTCAGCCAGCTTCTGTATATTGATTTCCGGATGCTCCTTCAGTATGTTTTTCGCATACTCCAACCGGAGACTGGTTATCCATTCGCGGAATGTCATTTTATACGTAGTCTTGATATAAGCGGAAAGATAGGTACGGTTCGTATGAAGTATTTCGGACAGTTCTTTTATGGTAAGGCCCTGCTGGACATAGCCGTCTGTCTTTATCCACTTGTCAACCTTCACTATAAATTCTGTATAGGACACTGGAACTTCCTCATCTGAAACCATTTCGGGGGCAGTTCCCGAATTTGTCAGAAGTTCTTCTTCAGATTGTATATCCTGCTCAAACGCATTTTCTACCTGTTCATAGAACAACAGATAGTTCTGATAGCTGTAGAAAAGATAACAGTAGAACGGAATTGACGACAAAATCCAGATAAAAACATATTCGTCTGGCAGGAATGTCAGCAATCCGCATCCAACACCGAAGATAACAGCCCAATAAGTGAATATGGAAAGCCATTCGATATATGCACCTATATCATCCGCCTGAGTTTCATTGAAAATCCTAATGGCTCTACGGTATGCAATTATGACTCTGCGAGCTAAAACAACTCCAAAAACGATTAACCATACAGCTAAAGCAAATAAAGAGAATTTTTGCATGATTCCGCTTGGCAACAGGAACAACACAACTCCGGAAAGAGTTGAAAATATAATCCATAAAATGATATGTGTCCACACACGCCGTTTGGTAATGTAAAAACGATCAAGCAACATTATCAATGCCGAACTGAACAGAGAATAGCACAGGAAGTATGTGGACATGTTCATCAATATGGCAGAATCCGCATTTTTGAATCGGATACCAAAGAAGAAATGTACCGAATAGTTTGCTGAAAGCAGCAACATAGCTATACCCATAATCTGTCGGGAGCGGAGATAATTCTTGAAAATTTTCTTTTCAGGAGTCTTTGCAAACAAAAAACCGTCACATTGAAGAACGGAGCCGCAAAAAGGTCCGAATTGTCTGTCAGTTCAACATCTGTATAGGCATAGACATTCAGACGGTTTTCTCCGGCCTCATAGATCACGCCCGGCAGGTTGTATTCCGCGCTTTCAATCTTCAGGATGTCATGGAAGAACATCATGCGCTTTTGGGGCGGGTTGTACCAGATGTATTTCTCGCTTCCCTTGCGCGGGTCGCACCACAACAGGTTGGACGGTATCCTTCCATACGGTGTGGCGCTGTGCCTTTCGGAATAGCCCCGTACCAGCTCGTTCATGAACTCCGCCGTCACCGGACGGCCTTCGCCCATTGTCCCATTTTCGTCTATGTCCCTGACTTCGATAAAATAACCGTCGTCATCCGTGCTGTGGTTGTCATTCTCTTCCGCATAGACAATCAACGCCGCCCTCGGATGAAGCAGCGTCCTCAGTTTTCTTGTAAGTTCATTCGTTTCTACCATAATCTTTCAATATACAATGTTAATAAATTCATCCGCCCACTTGAAGAACCGTTCCGGATAGTCATCCATGATAAACAGGCGGTCGGTTTCCGGTGACAGGGCACAGGTGGTAATCGGGATGATATCGTATGTCTCCTGGCTGTTATTATTGTAATAGTCCACCAGATATTCGGACACCATGTCGTCGCAGTCATAGACCACCCTTATCTGCTGATCCAGACGCATCGGCTGAAAATCCGGTTCCTCCTCGTAAAAGGCATCATAGCCGTATTGCATGATACCGTGTTCCGGGTTAAGGAAGGGCAATCCCTTTTTCATCGCTCCGACAATGGAACGCTCGAAGTCGTTTTGCGGGGTGTATTTTTCAAGTGCCTTCGGCAAATCCTTGTAATAGGACTTTTTTTCAACATGCTTTAGCAGCCTGCCGATTTTCCCTTTCTCGTATGACCGTACCAGTTCCAGTCTTTTGACAGTTTCCTCTTCCTCCTCCTGCGAATCATCCTCTTTCAGCCACATGAATATATAATCCGTGTCCTCTTCGTCCAAAATGGTAGAGATTCCGTTTGCCCACATCAGCTTGTTAATGAATGTAATGGAAATCCTCCTGAGCGTAGAATTGAGAGATTCAACGAATTTCATCGGGAAATAGTACAAGGTCAGTTCGCCCCATTTGTGACACTTCCACAGATTGAAATAGAGCCTGCCGTTATCCTGTTCGATATTCACATTCATCCCTTCCCCGACAAGTTTGTCCATCTCGTCGTACAGATTGGCTATGCTTGCCCCGATACTTTTGCCCGGAGTATGCACCGCTTCCTGTTTCAACAAAAGGGCATAGTTGAAAAACGAGTCACGCAGGAACTCGTAGTTTTCCTGCGTAATCACGTTGATGCCATTACTGCCGTATGAATCCACGACAATACTTTTCTGTGCTATCGGGGCAAGTGCCGTATTCAGAAAAGAATTACGGCCCCGCTTGGAGCCGTAATCCGTTCTGTCCTGTTCACACCGTGTCGTACATTCCGTTCTGTCTGGCCGATGATGAGCCTTGCGAGCAGTGCCGACTGATGTTCGTCCAATGGTACACATGATTTCTTCTTTTTATTGTCCTTCTTCATGGTTTCCTATCCTTTTGTCCCGATGGTGGTCTTGAACTCGTACACCGCCTTGTCATTCTTGATGACCGGTCCGTGTACCGTCGCCGTTGTCAGCTCCGGGTAGAAGTTGGAGTAATAATTCATGACCATTTCGGGGCTGTCCGACGGGTTCGGATCGTCGAGCGTGACCATTCCGCTGCCTTTCTTGAACGTGAATGAACGTGTCATTCCTGTGATTTCGAGTGCCATAGTCTTAAACTGTTTGATAGGGTGAATACTTGGGTTCTAACATGGATTGGGGAAAATCGGGATATTCCTCGTAATCCTTGGGATTGTAATTGATTTCTCCGTCCGCGGGATATTGCGCAGGGTAGTCTTCGGGAGAGAATGCCTGTTCCTGCCAGTGCGTGTCAGACTGTGCCCCGTATGGAGGCTGCGGAGCCGTAGGCTGTTGTCCGGCATATTGCGGCTGTGGCGGAAGCGGTCTTTGCGGCGGTTGTTGCGGTGGCCACATCGAAGGCTGTTGCAGCGGTTGTGCCGTCATAGGCCGCTGCGGTTGTCCTGCTATCGGTCTCGGAGCCTGGGGCTGCGGCGGATAGGGCGGTTGCTGCATGGGAACTGCCATTGGTCGTGGCTGTGGCTGTTGTGCCGTTGCCGCCATAGGTTGCGGTTGCTGCTGTGGCTGTGGCTGCGGTTGCGGTGCCGGTTCATCCATCAGCTCGAACAGGCTGCCCTTGTTCATCGCCTTCTTCTGTTCCTCCACCATGCTGTCAATCTTCTTCAGGTCTTGCGGCTTGGCATGGAGGCGTGCCTGGCCGAGTGCGGAGACAGCCTCGCTGTGCTTCCCGGCGGCAATCAGTTCCTCCGCCTTCTTGAGATGCTTCTCGTACTTCTCGCGTTTCTCCTTCTCCTCCTTCGTCTCTTTGGCTTTTTCTTCCTTCGCCGCCTTGCTGTCGGCAGCGGCCTTGTCAGCCTGCGCCTCGAACTGCGCCATGTTGGTGATCAGTCCCGCCACCTTCTGTATCGGCCGGGCGACGGTTTGCAGGAATCCCGCGTCCAGTTCCTCCGGCAGTCCGCTGACCGTCAGGGGCACGATGTGGTTCTGGGCCTCGTCCTTCAGCCCGTTCGACTTCGGCAGTGTGGATACTGCCAGTTGTCCGTTTGCTTTGCGGATGACCATCGTGAGGTCCACGCCCTCGGTCATCATCTGGTTGATTGCTGTAAAAAACATAACTGTAATAATTTAAAGTGTGAATAATCGTATTTTTTATCGGTTGAAGAACTCCGCCAGCAGCCTGTCCCTGTCGGGATGGTGGCATATTTCCAGGATGGGGTTCAGCAGCGTGGAGATGTGTACCGGTCCTGTGCCTCTTGGCGGGAACTTGACTACGGGGATTCGGCTCCACTGTCCTTTTTCTTCTTGTTGCGGGCATCGGCATCTGCACCGGTGCCATCGGCGGTCTTGAGATGATTGCTTGGTTCATGACTTTATAATTTTAATTGTGAATATCCGGGCTTTGGCAGCCCGTTGAACTACAAGGGCTTTACGGTAAACGCTTCCGGAAAGGCAAGGCTTTCGGGAAAAATACCGGAGCGCAGCGAGGATGATTTTTCCGCGAAACCCGAAGGGCCCGGCCTTGCCGTCCGAAAAGAAGCGTTTGCCAACTTTGCCCTGTAGTTCACGGTCTGTCAATGGCTGTATGCGCTTCCCTGTCTTTTCCATGCGTGTCCTCGTCATTCTCATTTCCATAAGGCATGGGAAACAAAAAGAGCCGCCCGAAAGGACAGCCCTGTTCCGCGAGGTGATATTTGGACCTGTATGGTATATCCGCTTCATATGTCTGTATCTTTAGAAAACCAGATAGCTGAGAATGCAGAAAAGTATAGCCGCCGCTACCAGCAGGCAGGCTATTTTATATAAAAACCTGAAGAATCCCTTGAAACACACGATGGCGACTGCCGCCCATACGGGCGATATTCCTCTTGAGTGGAGATAGCTGAACACGATGAAGGCGACAATGGCCAATGCCATAATCCTTATCCATTTGGCTGTCCTGAGTTTTTCGATACATTCCCTTGTTTTCATGACCGTATATGGTTAATGGGTGAAACATGTCATTTCCAATTTCGGGGGCCGGAGAGCGGACCGCCTCCACAGGCAAGGTTTTCGGGGAAAATACCGGAGCGGGGCGAGGATGATTTTCCCCGAAACCTGCAAGGCCCGACCTTGCAGGTGGAAACGGGCGGTTCCGCTACCTTTGCCTTGAATTGGAATGGCAGTGCATTATTTCCCCTTCCCTCCCTTGGGCTTGGGGAACGAGAGTTTCAGGTTGAAGTCCGCGTCAAAGGCTACCGCGGCGTCGAAAGAGGCCCCTTTCTTGCCCTTGACCCCCTTGATCAGCCTGGTGGAGCCGGAAGAGAAAAAGCTGTTCAAGATGCCGGTCGGTCAGTTCCTTGTTCAGGAAACGGCGGAACACCAGCAGCCCGCACCCCTCATGGTCGCACTTGGCGACTTTTGCCTTCACTATCACATTGCCGGCCTTGCACTTGGGGCAGGTAAAGGCGTGTGATGACGGTTCCGGGAATTTGAGACGCAATATCTCGCCGGTCACTTTCCCGGTGTATTCCCGGATGGAGAGCATGAAGCTTTCCGGATCGAGGGTGTGCCCCTCTATCTGTGCCAGTGCCTTCTCCCATGTACCGGTCAGTTCGGCATCGGCCACCATCATGCCCTTGACCGACTCGTAGAGGTAAAGCCCCTTTTCCGTCGGGCGGATGCTCTTGCCGGAACGCTCGATATAGTCACGCTTGAAAAGGGTCGTGATGATGGCGGCACGGGTAGCGGGCGTGCCGATGCCCAGCTCCTTCACCGCTTCCCGTGCCTGTCCGTCAGCGATTTCCTTACCGCAGTTCTCCATGGCGGTGAGCAAGGTCGCTTCCGTGTAAAGGGGTCTGGGCAGGGTCTTTTTCTGTGCCAGCCCGTATCCCATGACCGGGATTTCCTCGCCTTCGGCAAACACCGCCGTTCCCCCGTTACCTTCCGGCTCGTCCTTTTCACGGTCTTCCTTCCGGGAGAACACGGCACGCCAGCCGGGATTGACGATGACGGCGGATTGTGAGCGGAAATCCATACCCTCGCACACGCACTCCATCTTCAGTGACTCTTTCTCGCAGCGTGGAGAGAAGGCTTCCAGCATCCTTCCGGCTATCATCTCATAAACAACCGCTTCCGCCTCGGACAGCCCTTCGGGAACGACGCCCGTGACGATCAGTGCATGGTGGTCGGTCACTTTCGTGGCGTCCACGCTCCGGGTGTTCAGGCCGGAAAGGTCGAAAGTCCGTCCGTATTCCCTGAACCAGGGCATGGTGATGACCTTTTCCAGCAAGGCCGGGACATGTGCCATGACATCCTCCGGGATATAACGGCTGCCCGTTCTCGGGTAGGAGACCAGTTTCTTTTCGTACAGGGACTGGGCGATGGAAAGGGTCTTGTCCGCCGAAAGGTCGTGGTGGATGTTGCAGTCCTTCTGTAGTGCGGTAAGGTCATACAGAAGCGGAGCCTGCTGAAATACCGTCTTTCGTTCTACCTTATTTATGGTCACCACAGAGTCGGAAGTAATGCGCCTGTACGCGGCCTCCGCCCCATTCTTGTCCCTGAAGTCCTCCGGGTTGAAGAACTGCCGGTGCACGTCGTCTTTTTTCAGCGCGATATGCAGCTGCCAGTATGGAGTGGAGACGAAGTTCCGGTTTTCCTTGAAGCGTGCGCATATCATGGCGAGCGTGGGAGTCTGCACACGGCCTATGGAGTTGTTCGCCGATCCGGAGGCTGTCGCCAGGGCGCGGCTCGCGTTCATGCCCACCAGCCAGTCGGCCTTCGCACGGCTGTCGGCGGCGGCATAGAGGCTGTCGTATCCGCTTCCCTCCCTGAGGTTCGCCATGCCCTCGCGGATGGCCTCGTCGGTAAGCGAGGAGATCCACAGCCGTCTGAAGGGCTTGGTATAGCCCAGATAAGAATATATCCACCGGAAGATAAGTTCCCCCTCGCGGCCCGCGTCCGTTGCCACGATGATGCTGTCGCATTTGGAGAATACTTCATCAATGATTTTGAGCTGTTTGCCGGCGGCGATGTCCGTCACCATCCCCCTGTCCGTGCGTATCTGCCGTGGCACAAGGCGGAACGGTTCGGGAATCATCGGGAGGTCTTCGGCGGTGGTTCTCGTGTAGCCGTATGTTCCCGGCAATGCCAGCGATACTAAATGTCCCAGCGCCCATGTCACCATGTAGCCGTTTCCTGTTATGTAGCCGTCCATTTTTTCTGTAGCCCCGACTACGCGGGCTATGTCCTGACCGACACTCGGTTTCTCTGCTATGATTGCTATCATGATTCGGATAAAATTTAAGCCGTTTCCCGCTTGCCGGCGTACGGAGGGACGGGAAACGGCGGTTATACATTCGGTTTACATATTATAAGAAGGCGGGGTTACTGTTCCACGGGCTTGATACCGAGGATTTCGAGCAGCGGGTCGCCGTCCTTGCGTACCAGCTGGAGTGTGGCGTCCATCACCACGTCCACGCCGAGCAGCACCAGGCTGAGCGATACCACGTTTGTTTTCTCACCGCTGAGCAGCGTATCGAGTTCCCCGGCCATTTCCAGTTCATCCTTCAGGATGCCGATGGCTGCCAGCTCGTCCCAGTTCACGTCTTCCGCCTTGAAAGGCGTGTTGTTTTCCTTGTTCATTTCCATGTTCTGATTCTTTTGGGTTCAACATTCGTTTTGCTTTGACCGTCAGGCTATGCTCGCCCCCCTGGATTGGCGGTTTTCCTCTCCCTGTCTTTGTGTGGCGGACACCACGTTGCGCTGCGAGGCGTCGCGTCTGCGGTCGGGGTTCTCGTTGTAGAAGTCCAGCCGTCCCTGGTTGAAGTTCGCCTTGACGTACTGCGAGATGGTCTTGCCGTCATACCCCTTGATGCCCTCGACCAGTACCGCCTTGCCGCTTTGGAGGTCGGCACGCTGCTTGCGGGTAAGCTCCACGTCCCATACCTTGGCCGGTATCTTGAACTCCTCGCGCTGGTCGAAGCCGTCCGGTGTGCGCGAATAGCTCAGACGGCCCGTTTCGAGGTCCGCCTTGATGAACGAGGAGAATTCCTCTCCCTTGCGGTTCACCATGCCGTTGAGGAAGATGGGCCGCCCTTCACGCAGCTCTTTCTGCTCCTCGGGAGTGACTTTCACGCCGCCTATTTCATTCGGGATGTAGATTTCCCGTGCGCCTTCAGGGGAGTCGGGATTGTAGCGGGTGTAGGACGGGCGGCCTGTCGCCTCGTC
>VOFE01000131.1_pt1 | contig 24302 bp, 26 predicted proteins | sample 5384071 | NCBI WGS metagenome assembly VOFE01 (sample SAMN12384724, study PRJNA508395) | human gut metagenome | isolation source: healthy gut D | host: Homo sapiens
GCTTCCTGACGCAGGCTTACGCCCAGTACGTTCTGGCGCTCAACAACATGCCTGACCGGGGCGCCATGAACCGGCTGAGGGGAAAGGTCGCCGCCGACCTGAAGAACGACGTCAAATGGATGCTGGCCGCAGCCTATGCGCTCGACGGCAACCGGAAGGTAGCCGAAGAGCTGACCGCACAGACCGCCGGCACGGCGGCTCCGAAGGCCGACCCCTACGACGACACCTATAACAGCCGAACGGCAGATGGCGATCGTGCTCATGACGCAGACGCTGCTCGGCACAGCGGCGAAGCGGCGTTCCGCACGGCCCTCAAGATGTCCGACATCCTCAAGAAGGACAAGTGGTTGAGCACTACGGCGCGAAGATCAAATACCTCGTGGACAACGTCTCCAACATCGACCGTGCGATCATTTCCACCCACTGCCACAACGATCTGGGCATGGCGACGGCCAACACCCTGAGCGCCGTTCTCAACGGCGCCCGGCAGGCCGAGGTGACGATCAACGGCATCGGCGAACGCGCCGGCAACACCTCGCTCGAAGAGGTGGTGATGACCCTGCGCTGCCACAAGGAGGTCGACATCGATACGCGCATCAACGCACAGCTCATCACCAAGGCTTCGCATCTCGTATCGAGCCTGATGAACATGCCCGTACAGCCCAACAAGGCCATCGTGGGCCGCAACGCCTTCGCCCACTCGTCGGGAATCCACCAGGACGGCGTGCTGAAAGACCGGCAGACCTACGAGATCATCGACCCGCAGGACGTCGGGCTCAACCAGTCGGTCATCGCCCTCACGGCCCGCAGCGGGCGCGCGGCGCTGGTGCACCGGCTCGAACTGCTAGGCTACGACCTCACGCCGGAGGAATTGAACGCAACCTACGACAAGTTCCTCGAGCTGGCCGACAGGAAGAAGGAGATCCACGATTACGACCTGCTCTATCTCGTAGGCGACATCGACCGCATGAAGCAACAGTCCCTGTCTTGAAATTCATGCAGGTGACCACCGGGACGCTCGTTCCGACGGCTACCGTGGTGCTGAAGTTCGGCGACCACGAGCGCATGGCCACCGCCACGGGCAACGGCCCGGTGGATGCCGCGGTTTCGGCCATCAAGAACTCATCAACGAGAAGGTGGTGCTTGCGGAGTTCCTCATGCAGGCCATCACCCGGGGGTCGAACGACGTGGGGCGCGTACATGTACAGGTGCGAGTGCGGCAGCCGCACGGTCCACGGCTTCGGCGCACACACCGACACCACGCGGGCTTCGATCGAGGCATTCCTCGACGCGCTGCGCGCGCTCAACGTCACCGAAAGAGATCGAGGAGGAGTGGTATGGGAAAAACTCTTCTGGACAAGATCTGGGACGCGCACACCGTGCGTGTCGAAGACGGCGGACGCTCGGTGCTCTACATCGACCGGCAGTATATCCACGAGGTGACCTCGCCCGTGGCTTTCGCGGGGATCGAACGCCGCGGCTTCGGCGTGGCACGCCCGGCGCAGATCACCGCGACGGCCGACCATAACATCCCCACCGTCGACCAGCACCTTCCGATCGGGGAGACCGAGTCGCGGCGCCAGGTCGAGGCGCTGGAGGAGAACTGCGCCCGCCACGGCATCGAGCACTTCGGCATGGGACATCCCAAGCAGGGGATCGTGCACATCATCGGCCCCGAGCTGGGCCTCACCCAGCCGGGCATGACGATCGTCTGCGGCGACAGCCACACTTCGACCCACGGAGCTCTGGGCGCCGTGGCCTTCGGCGTGGGAACCTCCGAGGTCGAAATGGTCTTCGCCAGCCAGTGCATCCTCCAGTCCAAGCCCCGGACATGCGCATTACCGTGGACGCGCGCTCGTCCGGGCGTCGAAGCCAAGGATGTCATCCTCTATATCATCTCCCGAAACTGACCGCTTCGGGCGGCACGGGCTATTTCATCGAATTTGCCGGCAGCACGATCCGCTCCCTCTCGATGGAGGGCCGCATGACCGTCTGCAACATGAGCATCGAGTGCGGCGCGCGCGGCGGCATGATCGCCCCCGACGAGAAGACGTTCGAATACCTGCGCGGACGCGAACGCGCTCCGCAGGGAGCGGCCTACCACCAGGCCGTCGCCCGCTGGCGGGAACTTTACAGCGATCCCGACGCGGTTTTCGACAGGGAGTACCGCTTCGACGCCGCGGACATCGCCCCGATGATCTCCTACGGAACCAATCCCGGAATGGGGATGGCCGTCGACGGAACGATTCCCGCCGACGCCGATGACAAGGCGTTGAAGTACATGGGTTTCAGATCCGGGGAGCGATGTACGGCAAAGCCGTCGACTATGTCTTCGTGGGCAGCTGCACCAACGGCCGCATCGAGGACCTGCGCCTCTTCGCCCGGCTGGTCGAAGGCCGCCGCAAGGCGGACAACATCACCGCGTGGATCGTTCCCGGCTCGAAAGGCGTCGAAGCCGCCGCGCAAGGGCCGAGGGACTGGACCGGATCCTGGCCGAAGCGGGTTTCGAACTCCGCCAGCCGGGCTGTTCGGCGTGCCTGGCGATGAACGCCGACAAGATTCCGGCGGGTAAATACTGTGTTTCGACCTCGAACCGCAATTTCGAAGGCCGGCAGGGTCCCGGCGCCGTACGATGCTTTCGGGTATGGCGGTGGCCGCCGCCGCCGCGGTGACGGGCGTGATTTCCGATCCGCGCAAGTGTTTGATATGTAAAAGTTTAGAATTATGTCCATACCCAAATTCGTAACCTTCACGTCGGGGGCCGTTCCTGTCCGGTGGAAAACATAGATACCGACCAGATCATCCCGGCGCGCTTCCTGAAAGCCACCGAACGCAAGGGCTTCGGCGACAACCTTTTCCGCGACTGGCGCTACGACGCCGCGGGACAGAAGGTCGCTTCGTTCCCGCTCAACGATCAGCCGTTACGAGGGGCAGAATCCTCGTCGCCGGGCGCAACTTCGGCTGCGGAAGTTCGCGCGAACACGCCGCCTGGGCGATCGCCGACTACGGCTTCCGCGTGGTGGTGTCGAGCTTCTTCGCCGACATCTTCCGCAACAACGCCCTGAATAACGGTCTGCTGCCGATCCGGTGAGCGACGACTTCCTCGCAGCGATCTTCGCCGCCATAGACGACGATCCCGCGGCCCGTTTCACGGTCGATCTGGAGGGGCAAGACGCTGACCGCCGAAGCCACGGGCCGCAGCGAGCGCTTCGAGATCGACGCCTACAAGAAACGCTGTCTCGAAAACGGCTACGACGACGTGGATTACCTGTGCAGCATCTCCGACCGGATCCGAGGCCTTCGAAGCCGCCCGCAAATAGCCCGCGCCGATGCTTCCCCCCGGTTGAAATCATGGACACCACGCTGCGCGACGGCGAGCAGACCTCGGGCGTCTCCTTCAACGCCCGTGAAAAACTCTCCATCGCCCGGCTGTTGCTGGAGGAACTGCACGTAAGCCGCATCGAGATCGCTTCGGCGCGGGTCTCGCAGGGCGAACAGCAGGCTGTGCGCGCCATCGCCGAGTGGGCTGCCTCCAAAGGCTATTGCGGACCGTGTGGAAGCGCTGGGATTCATCGACGGCGGGGTATCCCTCGACTGGCTCGGGACCGCCGGATGCCGCGTTGTGAACCTGCTGGCCAAAGGGTCACTCAAGCACTGCCGCGAACAGCTCCGCCGCACGCCCGAAGAGCATCTCGGCGACATCCGCGCTACGATCGACAAGGCCGTTGCGCGGGGCATGCGGGTAAACCTCTACCTGGAGGACTGGTCCAACGGCATGCGCGTTCGCCGGAGTACGTCTACGCCATGCTCGACGGACTGGCCGACGCTCCCCCGTGCAGCCGTTTCATGTGCCCCGATACGCTGGGCGTGCTCGATCCCTACGACACCGAACGTTCTGCCGCGACCTGGTACGGCGTTATCCCCGCTGCGCTTCGATTTCCACGCCCACAACGACTACGATCTCGCCGTGGCCAACACCGCCGCGGCCGTGCGTGCGGGTTTCCACGGCGTTCACGTAACCATGAACGGGCTGGGCGAGCGCGCAGGGAACGCGCCCCTGTCGAGCGCGGTGGCCGTGCTGCACGACCGCCTGCGCCGCACGACCGGGATCGACGAGACGAAGATCAACCACGTCAGCCGCACGGTCGAGAGCTATACGGGCATCCGTATTCCCGCCAACCGACCGATCGTCGGCGCGAGCGTCTTCACGCAGTGCGCGGGCATCCACGCCGACGGCGACAACAAGAACAACCTCTACTTCAACGAACTGCTTCCCGAGCGTTTCGGGCGCGTCCGCGAATACGCCCTAGGCAAAGACTTCGGGCAAGGCCAATGTCTGAAAAACCTCGAAGCGCTGGGCATCGACCTCGACGAAGCCGCGATGCGCAAGGTGACCGAACGGGTCGTCGAGTTGAGCGACAAGAAGGAGCAGGTGACGGCCGAGGACCTGCCCTACATCATTGCCGACGTACTGCGCTACGATCCGGCCGAAAATCCGGTCCGGATCCTCAACTACAGCCTTTCGCTGGCGCAGGGGCTGCATCCCGCGGCTTCGCTCAAGATCGAGATCAACGGACGGGAGTACGAGCGGACCTCGGCGGGCGACGGCCAGTACGACGCCTTCATGCGCGCTGCGGCAAATCTACCGCGAACAGCTCGGGCGCGAGTTTCCGATGCTGCGCGACTATACCGTTTCGATTCCCGCCCGGAGGCCGCACCGACGCCTTCGTGCAGACGATCATCACCTGGGAAATGGGCGGCAAGCGTATTCAAGACGCGCGGTCTGGATGCCGACCAGACCGAAGCCGCCATCAAGGCGACGATCAAAATGCTGAATATAATTGAAATAAACTATAACGACAATGGATGTTAAACATCGCCCTTTTAGCCGGCGACGGCATCGGTCCTGAGATCGTCGCGCAAGCCACGAAAGCGTTGGACCGCGTGGCGGAAAAATTCGGACACAAGATCGAATACCGTCCCGCGTTGGTGGGCGCCGCGGCCATCGACGCCACGGGGGATCCCTACCCGGACGAGACGCACAAAATCTGCCGCGAAGCCGACGCCGTGCTGTTCGGCGCCATCGGCGACCCCAAATACGACAACGACCCCAAGCGCAGGTGCGGCCCGAGCAGGGGCTGCTGCGGATGCGCAAGTCGCTGGGGCTGTTCGCCAACCTGCGTCCGGTGGCGCTCTTCGACGCCCTGGCCAGCCGTTCGCCGCTCAAGGCAGAGGTGGTCCGGGGCACGGACTTCGTCTGCGTCCGCGAACTGACGGGCGGCATCTACTTCGGACGGCCGCAGGGCCGCGACGAGAGGGCGCGGCGCCGTGGACACCTGCACCTACTCGGTCAGGAGATCGAGCGGGTCCTGGACGTGGCGTTCCGGCTGGCCGTGTCGCGCCGCCGCCACCTGACGGTAGTCGACAAGGCCAACGTCCTCGAAACCTCGCGCTTCTGGCGCGAGATCGCCCAGCAGCTCGCACCCCAATACCCCGAAGTGGAGCTGGACTATATGTTCGTGGACAACGCCGCCATGCAGATCATCCGCCAACCGGCTTATTTCGATGTCATCGTCACCGAGAACATGTTCGGCGACATCCTCACCGACGAAGCCAGCGTCATCAGCGGTTCGCTGGGCATGCTCTCCTCGGCCAGCGTGGGGGCCGAAGTCGCCCTTTTCGAGCCGATCCACGGCTCCTATCCGCAGGCCGCGGGAAAGAACATCGCCAACCCGATGGCCACGATCCTTTCGGCCGCCATGCTGCTCGAACATCTGGGGCTGACCGCCGAAGGGAGCGCCGTCCGCGACGCCGTAAACCGGGCGCTCACCGAAGGGATCGTCACCGAAGACCTCGCCGCACAGGGCGAACGGCGCTATTCGACCTCCGAGGTCGGGGATTTCATCGCTGCGCATATTTAGCCGGGAACCCCGCACGCAAAAGGAGAGTCACGCACACAAAAAGGGAATTCCGCACGCAACCCGGAAATCCCGCACAAAAAAAGGGCTGCAACCGCCGCGTTGCAACCCTTTTTCAATTCCATTCTTCCCGCCGTTTCGGGGCCGGGAGTCGGCTCGGCTCCAAACCGGCCCGGCCGTAACCGGACATCGCCAGTCCCTGCCGCGCAGTTCCGGAACACGGTCTCGCTGCAGCGGACAGTTCCGGAAAGGGACGGATTCCGCCATCGCGCCGCCCGCTATCCGCCTGCCGTAGAACCGTCACCGGCAAATCACCGGCATGTCATTCGCCCGTCATCGGCACCGAAACACCAGCGGGGACCGCCGCGAATCTCACACTCCGGCGACGTACTCCTCCAGCGCCCCAAGATCCACCGCCATCGGCTCCGAAACCCGCGGACGCTTCACCAGCTCCGCAAGGCGCGGAGGCAACGGCACCTTCGCCCCGGTCACGGGCGAAATGACCTCGCCGAACTTGGCCGGATGGGCCGTCGAAAGGTAAAACCCCGGCCTGCCGCAGGCCACGGAAGCCGCATAGCCCACGGCGCTGTGCGGATCGGACAGATAACCGTAATTCCGGTACAGCCCGTCGATCGTACGGCGGATCATGGCGTCGTCGCACCGGAACCCCAGCAATTCGCCGCGCAGGGCGTCCGCATCGCCGCCGCACAGCCACATCATCCGCTCGAAGTTGCTCGGCGCTCCGACGTCCATCGCATTGGCCAGCGTCCGCACCGACGGCCGCGGACGGTACTCGCCCGTGCGCAGGAATTCAGGCACCACGTCGTTGGCGTTCGACGCCGCGACGAATCCGCCGAGGGGCAGCCCCATGCGGCGCGCCAGCATTCCGGCCGAGAGGTTTCCGTAGTTGCCGCTCGGCACGACGACGACAGGACGGTCGCCGCCCGTGGCCTGCCGCCACAGGCAATAGCCGTAGAAGTAGTAGAATGCCTGCGGTATCCAGCGCAGCAGGTTGATCGAATTGGCCGACGACACGCGGTGTGCGGCCCTGAAAGAGCTGTCGGCGAACAGCTCCTTGACCAGCCGCTGGCAGTCGTCGAACGTTCCGGCGACGCGCAGCGGATGGATGTTGCCTCCCAGGGCGGTCATCTGGCACTCCTGCAGGCGGCTGATCTTCCCTTCGGGATAGAGCACCACGACCTCGACGCCCGGCACGCCGTAGAAACCGTGCGCCACGGCGCTGCCCGTATCGCCCGAGGTGGCCGTGAGAATCACCAGCTTTTCATCGCGGCGCCCAGCAGGCCTGTCATCCGGCCCATGAATCCGGCGCCGAAATCCTTGAAGGCGCAGGTCGGACCGTGGAACAGTTCCAGCGTATAGCGGCTGCCGACCGGACGCAGGGGAACCTGAAAATCGTAGATGCGGCCGATCTCGCGCTGCAAAATCCCGGCGTCGATATCCTCGCCGAAGAACAGTGCGGCCAGATACCCCGCCAATGCGGCATAGGATTCCCCGGCCAGCCGCTCCGCGACGGCCATATCGGCCTGCGGAATACGTTCGGGGACGAACAAGTCCGCCGTCGGGTGCCAGCCCCGCCTCGACGGCTTCGCGCAGAGAACAGGGCCGTGCATGTGCTTTGTCTCTCGTGCTGTAGTATTTCATGGTTTTCGTCTTTTCTTAGTCTTCGATTCGCGCCCCGCAGTTCGACACGCGGCCCGCATAGATGTTGCAGCCGATTCCCAGCCCGGCGAAGTGGCTCTTCATCCGCTCGGCGACCCGTTCCGACACCGACCCTTCGGCGGCCAGCGCGAAAACCGAGGGTCCCGATCCGGCGATGTTCATGGCCAGAGCACCTCCGGAGAGCACCCTGCTCCTTCAGCGCGTCGTACCCGGGAATGAATCCCTTGCGGTAAGGCTCCGCCACGACGTCGTGCATCGAACGGCCGATCAGCGCCACGTCGCGCAGCAACCCGGCCACAAGCCCGCCGACGTTGCCCCACTGCGTGACGGCATGCGCCATCGGAATCTCGCGGGGCAGCACCTCACGCGCCTCCCGGGTGCTGACCACAATGCCGGGATGCGCCACGGCGTAGAAAAAGTTGTCGGGCACGGGCAGCCGCACGATGTCGAGCGGCCGGTAGCCGCGGACCAGCACCACGCCGCCCAACACCGCCGGACCTACATTGTCGGCATGGGGCGTGCCGCCCAGCAACGCTTCGCCCATCATGGCGAACTCCACCAGCTGCTTGCGCCGCAGAACGGGCGGCCCAGCAGTTCGTTGACCCCGTAGACGGCGGCGGCCGACGAGGCGGCGCTCGATCCGATGCCGCTTCCGGGAGCTATCTTTTCGAGGATCGCCACCTCGATCCGCACGGGCTTCCCGTACGCTTCGAGCATGGCTGCGACGGCCGGGGTTATGACGTTGTCTTCGGGATTTTCGGGGAGTCTCTTCCCGCTCTCGTTGCGGATCGCAAGCCCGCTCGCACCCGCTTCGGCGGCGACCTCGATCCGGTCGCCCACGCCGTCGAGCGTCAGGCCCATGACGTCGAAACCGCAGCCCAGATTCGCCACCGTTCCGGGGGCGAAAACTTTGATATGTTTCATGGTAAATGTTCTTTGAGTTAAACTGCCTTTGACTGAAAATCCGGGTTTCCGCCTCCGGCAGCCTCGGCCGGGTGTGCATACGGAGATGCTTCTGACGGAAAAAACAAACTAAACCCCCCCAGGGGTTGTAGTAGCGGCAGTCGTGAAGATAACGGAGGCGGTCGTGAAGCATACGTATAAAACAGCCGGGATTGCAGGCGTTCCCGCACCTCGCTCCTGTCATCGTATGATTCCGTTTCATATCCATCAGGGACAAATATAAGACAAAAAAATTTAACATCCAAATCAGGTAACGATTTGTAAGATGCTTTCCAAATAATCCGCAAGGGTTTTACAGCGAAATGAATAGCACAAAAAGGCCGCATACACCTATAATAATATAAAAACCGTAATATATTACAAAGACACAGGACCACAAATCCCGCACAAATCGGCCTAAAACAGGTTTTAAGGCCAAAAACCGCGGTTTCAAATTGTAAGCAAATGAGGAATACGACCTGAAAACAGCAACCACAGAGAACGATCTGCTTCCGGAATATCACATTATTAAATTTCTTTAGGAATTTATTTGTACGTCTGATTTTATATACTTATCTTTGAAACGGAACAAACACGGAAAACCGGCTATGACCGCTCTGAATCATTCGAATATTCACGTCATTACCCTGCTGCTCGTCGTCCTTCGGATAACGGGAGAAAGGTGGTGTGCATAGTTGATTATAAATAAAGCCTTTCTCCCACCGGGAGAAAGGCTTTTTTGACATCCGGCCCCGGCCGCCGGAAGCGGACATGCCGAAAAACGAGAGAAGATGAAACACACACTCAGAAGCGCCGTCACCACGACGGGCCGCCGCATGGCGGGAGCCAGAAGCCTCTGGCGCGCCAACGGCATGCGCGAGGAACAGTTCGGCCGGCCGATCGTCGGCATCGCCAATTCGTTCACCCAACTGGTCCCGGGCCACGTGCACCTGCACGAGATCGGGCAGTAGGTCAAGCAGCGCATCGAAGCGCTCGGCTGCTTCGCCGCCGAGTTCAACACCATCGCCGTAGACGACGGGATCGCCATGGGCACGACGGCATGCTCTACTCGCTCCCTTCGCGCGAAATCATCGCCGACAGCGTCGAGTACATGGCCTCCGCCCACAAGATCGATGCGCTGGTCTGCATTTCCAACTGCGACAAGATCACCCCGGGCATGCTGATGGCCGCCATGCGGCTCAACATCCCGACGGTCTTCGTCTCGGGAGGGCCGATGGAGGCCGGAAAATTGGCCGGCAGCATCGACCTGATCGACGCCATGGTCATGGGCGCCGACGAGCCGTGCAGCGACGAGGAGGCGGCACGCATCGAACGCTGCGCCTGCCCGGGCTGCGGGTCGTGCTCGGGGATGTTCACCGCCAATTCGATGAACTGCCTCACCGAGGCGCTGGGTCTCTCGCTGCCGGGCAACGGCACGATCGTCGCCACGCACGCCGCGCGACGCCGGCTGTTCGAGGAGGCCGCCGCGCTCATCGTCCGCAATGCCGAACGCTACTACTTTCTAGGCGACGACTCGCTGCTGCCGCGCTCGATGGCCAAAGCGTCCTTCGAGAACGCCATGTCGCTCGACATCGCCATGGGCGGCTCGACCAACACGGTCCTCCACCTGCTGGCCGTGGCCCGCGAAGCCGGCGTCGATTTCACGATGCAGGACATCGACCGCCTTTCGCGTCGGGTGCCCGTACTGTGCAAGGTGGCCTCCCAACTCGCATTACCATATACAGGATGTCAACCGCGCCGGAGGCATCTTCGCGATCCTGGGCGAGCTTGACCGTGCCGGCCTGCTCGACACCTCGGTGCTGCGCGTCGACGGCCGGACGCTCCGCGAGGCAATCCAGGCCTGCGACCTGCGCAGCGAGACGCTGACCGACGCGGCCCTGCGCCGCTGGCTGAGCGCCCCTGCGGGCCTTTACAGCCGCGAACTGGGGACGCAACACTCTTATTACGACACACCGGACACCGACCGCGCGGCAGGCTGCATCCGCGAACTGGAGCACGCCTATTTCCGCGACGGCGGGCTGGCCGTACTGACGGGCAACATCGCCCGCTGGGGCTGCATCGTCAAGACGGCCGGCGTGGACGAAAAACTGCTGCTCTTCCGCGGCCGCGCGCGCGTCTACGAATCGCAGGAACAGGCTATGGACGGCATTCTCGCCGACGAAGTGCAGCGGGCGAAGTGGTCGTCATCCGCTACGAAGGCCCCAAGGGAGGTCCGGGCATGCAGGAGATGCTCTACCCCACGTCGTACCTCAAGTCCAAGCAGCTCGACAAGGTATGCGCGCTCATCACCGACGGACGCTTTCTCGGGCGGCACGTCGGGGCTGTCGATCGGGCACGTATCGCCGAAGCCGCCGCGGGCGGAGAGATCGCCATCGTGCGGACGGGCGATCAAATCGAGATCGACATCCCCGGCGCTCGATACGCCTCGCGGCAGACGACGCGGAGATCGCCGCCCGGATGGCCGCACAGGAACGCTTTCGCCCCGCCGGCCGCGACCGCAAAGTCCCCGCCTCGCTGCGCGCCTATGCCAAGCTGGTCAGCTCGGCCGACAAAGGCGCCGTACGTATCGTCGACGATAACGAAGAATAAAAAACGGACCCGCAATCATGAATACGACGCAAAACCCTCCATGTCCCGAAGAACGGCAAACAGCCCGGTCCCTCCGTCACGGGAGCGAAGGCCCTGATCGAATCGTTTCTGCGCGAAGGCGTCGAGACCCTCTTCGGCTACCCCGGAGGGGCGATCATCCCCGTCTACGACGCACTTTACGACTACCGCGACCGGCTGCGCCACATCCTCGTACGTCACGAACAGGGCGCCGTGCACGCCGCACAGGGCTATGCCCGCGTCAGCGGCCGCGTCGGGGTCTGCCTGGTGACCTCGGGTCCCGGCGCCACCAATACCGTGACCGGGCTCGCCGACGCGCTGATGGACTCCACGCCGCTGGTACTCGTAACCGGACAGGTAGGTTCGACACTGCTGGGCACCGACGCCTTCCAGGAAACCAACTTCGTCGGGATCACGCAGGCCGTCACCAAATGGAACTGTCAGGTCAAGCGCACCGAGGAGATTCCCGGCGCTATCGCCAAGGCCTTCTACATCGCCCGCTCGGGGCGTCCCGGTCCCGTCGTGGTCGACATCACCAAGGACGCACAATGCGGGACAGCTCCGTTCCGCTACGAAAAGATCACCTCGATCCGCAGTTACCTCCCCGCATCGGTCCCTCCGAAGAACGCATCGCCGAAGCCGCAAGGCTGATCGACCAGACACAGCCGTCCGCTGGTCATGGTCGGTCAGGGCGTCATCCTGAGCGGCGGCGAAGCGGAGCTGCGCGCACTCCTCGACAAGAGCGGCATGCCCGCCGCATCGACCCTGCTGGGTCTTTCGGCCCTGCCGACCGACTCGCCGCAGTACGTCGGCATGCTGGGCATGCACGGCAACTACGGCCCCAACATCAAGAACCGGGACTGCGACCTGCTCCTGGCCGTGGGCATGCGCTTCGACGACCGCGTGACGGGGAATCCGGGCATTTCGGCGCCAACGCCAAGTGATCCACCTCGAGATCGATCCCGCGGAGATCGGCAAGATCATCCCGGCCGACGTTGCGGTCGTGGGCGATGTGAAACAGCTCCCTTCCGCTCATCACCGGGCGCATACAAGCCCGCAGCCACCGGGCATGGATCGACGAATTCCGCGCCTGCGACAAGATCGAATACGAAGAAGGTGATCCGCAAGGCCGTGCATCCCGCCGAGGGCCGTATCCGCATGGGCGAAGCGGTCGACGCCGTGGCCCGGGCCTACCGCAACGACGCGGTGATGGTCACCGACGTGGGGCAGCAGCAGATGAACGCCGCGCGCTACTTCGGATTCCGCCGCACCCGGAGCGTCGTCACCTCGGGCGGTCTCGGCACGATGGGCTTCGGACTTCCGGCCGCCATCGGCGCCAAGCTGGGCGCCCCCGACCGCGAGGTGTCCTCTTCGTCGGCGACGGCGGCCTGCAAATGACCATTCAGGAGCTGGGGACGATCTTCCAGTCGAAGATGCTCGTGAAAATCGTCCTGCTCAACAACTCCTTTCTCGGCATGGTCCGCCAGTGGCAGGAACTGTTCTACGACCGCCGCTACTCGTTGACCGAGATGGTCAACCCCGATTTCGGGCTGATCGCCCGCGCCAACGGAATCGCATACCGCTGCGTCGAGCGGCGCGAGGAACTTTACGACGCCATCGCCGCGATGCAGGTCTCCGAAGGCGCATCCTGCTCGAGGTGCGCGTCGAGGGCGAAGAGAACATATTTCCCATGGTCCCGGCGGGCGCCCCGGTCGCGGAAATCCGGTTCGAATAAAACGAAACAGCGTATGGAACAGGAATACATCATCACCGTGTTTTCAGAAAACAAGGTGGGCCTGCTGAGCCAGATCACCACCGTCTTCACCAGCCGCGACGTGAATATCGAGAGCCTCACGACCTCGGAATCGGCGTTCCAGGGCATCCACAAGTTCACGATCGTCGTGCGCACCGATCCGGAAAGGATCGAGAAGCTGGCGCGACAGATCGAGAAGCGCATCGACGTGCTCAAGACTTTCGTCTTCACCTCCGACGAAGTCGTGCAGCAGGAGATCGCCCTCTACAAGGTGACGCGCAGCCGCAACGTCGAACAGCTCGTCCGCCGGCACAACGTGCGTATCCTGGAGATCGACGAGGACTACATCGTGGTCGAGAAGACGGGCCACAAAGCCGACACCAAGGCGTTGTTCTGCCTGCTGCAACCCTACGGCGTACAGCAGTTCGTGCGCAGCGGCACGGTGGCGATCGTCAAGTCGCGGCGCGAGCTGCTGAACGAGTACCTCGAAGAGCTGGAACGCAGCCGACGGCAGACGAATTCAAATCACTTTTAAATCATACTAATTATGGCACAGATCAATTTCGGCGGCGTAGAAGAGAAGGTCGTAACGCGCGAGGAGTTCCCATTGGAAAAAGCACGCGAAGTTCTCAAGACGAGACCATCGCCGTAATCGGCTACGGCGTACAGGGGCCCGGGCAGTCGCTCAACCTGCGCGACAACGGCCTGAACGTCATCGTAGGACAGCGCGAGGCCAGAAAAGCTGGGAGAAGGCCGTCGCCGACGGCTGGGAGCCGGGCCAGACGCTCTTCGGCATCGAGGAGGCCGCCGAGCGCGCCACGATCATCCAGTACCTGCTGTCCGACGCGGGTCAGATCGCCGTATGGCCTTCAATCAAAAAAGCACCTCGCGCCGGGCAAGGCGCTCTATTTCTCCCACGGCTTCGGCATCACCTACAAGGAACGCACGGGTATCGTGCCGCCGGCCGATGTAGACGTGATCCTGGTCGCCCCCAAAGGCTCGGGGACTTCGCTGCGCCGCATGTTCATGCGAGGGCCGGGGCCTCAATTCGAGCTACGCCGTGTTCCAAGACGCCACGGGACGCGCCTTCGAACGCGTCGTGGCGCTCGGCATCGGCGTGGGTTCGGGCTACCTGTTCGAGACCGACTTCAAGCGCGAGGTCTACTCCGACCTCACGGGCGAGCGCGGCACGCTGATGGGCGCAATCCAAGGCATCTTCGCCGCCCAGTACGACACGCTCCGCGCCCACGGACACACCCCCTCGGAGGCCTTCAACGAAACGGTCGAGGAGCTGACCCAGTCGCTCATGCCGCTCGTCTCGGAAAACGGGATGGACTGGATGTACGCCAACTGTTCGACCACGGCGCAGCGCGGCGCGCTGGACTGGTGGAAGAAGTTCCGCGACGCCACGAAGCCCGTCTTCGAAGAGCTGTACAGGGAGGTCGCCGCCGGCAACGAGGCCCAGCGTTCGATCGACCTCAACAGCAAACCCGACTACCGCGAGAAGCTCAACGAGGAGCTGCGCGAGATGCGCGAGAGCGAGATGTGGCAGACCGGCGCCGTCGTGCGCAAGCTGCGTCCCGAGAACAACTGACGCAATGCGGGCGACGCCGGGGAGGTGCGGCACAAAGTACGTCCCCGGCATCGGCCCGCCCGCCGGCGGCGCACGCCCGGCTTATCCTATTGACAAACCCCGGAACCGCCTATTCCAAGGGAGGGTTCCATGACAACAAACGAACAGAAAATGTGTGGATTCGTAGGACTGTTTGACATCCGGCAGAAATCGGATGCGCTGCGCACGCAGGTGCTGAAAATGTCGAAAAATATCCGCCACCGGGGACCCGACTGGTCGGGCGTCTACTGCGGCGAGCGGGCGATTCTCTCCCACGAGCGGCTTTCGATCGTCGACCCGCAGTCGGGCGGGCAACCCCTTTACAGCTCCGACGGCAGGCAGGTGCTGGCCGTGAACGGCGAGATCTACAACCATCAGGAGATCCGCGCCGAGCTGGCCGGAGAATACGATTTTCGCACCGGTTCGGACTGCGAGGTGATCCTGCCGCTCTACCAAAAGCTGGGCGTCGGACTGCTCGAAAAGATCAGCGGCATCTTCGCCTTCGCGCTGTACGACATCGAAAACGACGAATACCTGATCGCCCGCGATCCGATCGGCGTCATCCCGCTCTACATCGGCTGGGACAGCGACGAGCAATTTTACGTCGCATCGGAACAGAAAGCCCTCGAAGGGGTGTGCAGCACCATCCGGCCGTTCCTGCCCGGCCACTACTGGTCGAGCAAAGAGGGAAAAATGGTCCGCTGGTACGACCGCGACTGGTTCGAATACGACGCCGTGAAAGAGACCGGCGCCGACATTCCGGCCCTGCGCGCCGCCCTCGAAGCGGCCGTCAAGCGGCAGCTGATGTCCGACGTGCCCTACGGCGTGCTGCTGTCGGGAGGTCTCGACTCGTCGATCATCTCGGCCGTGGCGCGGAAATTCGCCGACCGGCGCGTCGAATCGCACGACCGCGACCGGGCGTGGTGGCCCCGGCTCCACTCCTTCGCCATCGGACTCGAAAGGCTCCCCCGACCTCGCGGCGGCCCGCAAGGTGGCCGACCACATCGGTACTGTGCACCACGAAATCCACTACACTATTCCAGGAGGGGCTCGACGCCCTGCGCGACGTGATCTACCACATCGAAACCTACGACGTGACACCGTGCGGGCGTCTACGCCGATGTACCTGCTGGCGCGCGTCATCAAATCCATGGGCGTCAAGATGGTGCTGTCGGGCGAGGGTGCCGACGAGGTCTTCGGCGGCTATCTCTATTTCCACAAGCCCCCGACGCCCGCGCTTTCCACGAGGAGACCGTGCGCAAGATCGGCAAGCTGCACCTCTACGACTGCCTGCGGGCCAACAATCGCTCTCCGCGTGGGGGGTCGAAGGCCGCGTGCCGTTCCTCGACAAGGAGTTTCTCGACGTGGCGATGCGCATCAACCCGGCGGCGAAAATGGCCAAGGACGGGCATATCGAGAAGTGGATTCTGCGCAAGGCGTTCGAAGACCTCCTTCGCCGGAGATCGTCTGGCGGCAGAAGGAGCAGTTCTCCGACGGCGTGGGCTACGGCTGGATCGACACCCTGAAACGAATCACCTCCGAAGCGGTCTCCGACCGCGAAATGGCGCAGGCGGCGGACCGCTTTCCGGTCAACCCGCCGCGCAACAAGGAGGAGTACTACTACCGTACGATCTTCGCACCTGCCGCACGCGGCACTCGATGCTCACGGGCGACTCTTCGACGATCGGCGCGGCGACCTTGAGCGCCTTCCCGGGCGTAAGGCCCATTTCGCGGAATTTGTCGTAGTCGCGGCCCGAGCGCACGCCGCACCAGTCAGCGGCGCGTGCCAGCCGGCGCGTCGTGAGGTTGATGACGAACTCCCCCGTGCGGCGGATTATTGCGTAGGAATGGCGTTCGGGGCGTACCGAAATAAAGCACATCGGCGGGTTGGTGCATACCGTTCCGGTCCACGCCACGGTCAGCATGTTATACTCCTCGGGCGCCGCGCCGCAGCTCACCAGCACCGCCGGCAGCGGATAGATGAGCGTTCCGGGTTTCCAGCTCTCTTTCATCGGCCCAACTATTTGTCCCGAAAGAAGAAGTTGCGGAAAAATACGATCTGGTAGTCGATCGAATTGCCCCAATACTCGTTGTTGTGACGGCCGGGACGCACATAGAAGTCGTGCATGATGCCCCGGCGCAGCAACTCGTCGTGGAAATCGTTGTTTACCTCGAAGAAGAAATCGTCGTAGCCGCAGTCGATAACGATCGCCAGGTCGCCGTCGGCGATACGCGGGATCAGGTTGATCGGCGTAGCCGCCTCCCAAGCTTCGGGATGCTCGGCCTGCGTGCCCAGCAGCTGCGGAATCTCCCAGTTTTCGGGGAACGGGCGAATATCCAGCCCGCCGCTCGTGCTGCCGACGGCCCCGAACAGCTCCTTATGCCTGATCGCCAGTGACACGGCGCCGAAGCCGCCCATGCTGAGCCCCGTGATCGCGCGACCGCTGCGGTCGCGCGAAACGGGATAACGCTCCTCGACGGCCGGAAGCAGTTCCCGCGTCATGAAAGTCTCGTAAAGGCTCTTCGCCCGCACCTTGCTGTCGAGATACCAGCTCGTCGCGCCGTCGGGACAGACGAAGGCGATTCCTTCGCGGTCGGCGATGGCGGGCAGCGACGGTTTGATCCGGAGCCACGTCGTCTGATTGCCGCCGTAACCGTGGAGCAGGTAGACCGTCGGGCAGGGATTCGCAGGCGAAGCGCCGTCGGGCAGGATCACGATCACGGGAATGTCGCGGTCCATGGAAGCGCTGCGCACCGCAAGCGTATCGACCGCAGCGGCGGCGGCAAACTGCGCCGTCAGCCACGCCAGCAGAAAGGCTAAAATGAAGATTCGTTTCATGGCATACTATTTATGAATACGCAAAAATACGAAAAAACCGTATCTTTGCCGCATGCTGACGGAATTCATCCGATATCTCTCCGCCGAGCGGCGCTACTCGCCGCTCACGGTCCGCAACTACAAGCCACGACGTGGAGCAGTTCCTCGCGTGGCTGGACTGCGACGAGTCGCGGTTCGACCCGCGGTCGGTCACGACCGAGCAGATCCGCGAATGGATCATTTTCCGCACGGAGGAGGGAAAGCTCAGCGCCGGGTCGATGAACCGCGAATGTGGCTTCGCGGGCCTTTTTCCGGTGGCTGCACCGCACGGGAGCCGTCGAAAAGGATATTTTCCGCATGATTTCGACGCTCAAGACCTCACGCCGCCTGCCGGCCTTCGTTCCCGAAAGCCGCATGAACGCATCGTCAGCGAGTGCGAATGCGACAGCGAAGACTTCCAGCGAGCGCAACTCGCTGATCATACTGCTCTTCTACGCCTGCGGACTGCGTCTGGCGGAGCTGGTCGGCATCGACCGCAGCGACTTCTCCGCGGACTTCTCGTCGCTGCGCATCCGGGGCAAGGGAGACAAGGAGCGCATAGTCCCGATGCTCGAATTCCTGCGCGAAAAGATTTTACACTACATCGGCCTAATAGAGAGGCAAAATATTTGCATTTCATCGGAAAAAGCACTATTTTTAACACATAAAGGGAAGCGCATATCCCGGAGCGGCGGTCTACCGAACGGTGCAGGAAGAACTCACCAGCGCGGGCGTACAGGGCAAGAAAAGCCCCGCACGCTGCGGCACACATTCGCCACCCACCTTCTGAACGGCGGAGCCGACATGCGTGAGATACAGGAACTCCTCGGGCACGCCTCGTTGCAGGCCACACAGGTCTACACGCACAACAGCATTGCCAAGCTCCGGGAGATTTATACGAAGGCCCATCCCCGGGAAAAGGGAGGCAAATGATTAACTTTTATAAACTGTAAGGCTATGAACGTACAGATTCAATCCGTGAAATTCGACGCAGACAAACGGCTCGTCGAATTCGTAGAGCACAAAATGGAAAAGTTGGACCGCTTTGCGGAGCGCTCGACCGGAGCCGAGGTCATTCTGAAACTCGATAAGGACCACGAAAAAGGAAATAAATTCGCAACCATCACGCTGCACATGCCCGGCGAAGACCTGGTGGCCTGCCACCAGTCGAAAGCCTTCGAGGAGTCGGTCGACGAAGCCATCGACGCCCTCAAGCGTCAGTTAGACAAATTCAAGAGCAAATCGGAAAAGTAAACCCACCAACCAATCAAATAACCTTTAACTTCAATGCCGCAGCGGCCGTCCTTTTTGGGACGGCCGCTGCATTTGAAAACATCCGGCACATGGCGACCGCGGGAAGTTGGAAACACACGCCATCTGGAAGCACACGCCATCCGAGAACCGTTGAAAGCGGGGAAAAACCGGCACGCGAAACTATCCGGAAGCTGAAACCGCGCGGAATTCCGGCGAATGACTCCGCCCCAACGCGGAGCTGCGCACAAAAAAAGCGACCGGAAACCGATCGCTTAGTAGTGGATAGGGGATTCGAACCCCTATGTCGTGCGTGAGAGGCACGTATCCTAACCCTTAGATGAATCCACCGTATCGGTTTTGTGGTGCAAAGATAACGCCTTCTTTCAAAACTGCAAAATTTTCCTGCAAATTCTACGATTTTTTTTGGAAAACCCCGCATCCGCATTTTCCGTATCTTTACGATAAATACAAAACATGTCCAGACCATGAAATACATCAAAACCGCCATACTGATCGCAGGCATGGCCGCAGCGACCGCAGCCTGTACGCGGAAACCCGTCGTTCCCCAATTCAGCATGCTCTCGATCGACACCCTCATCGGCACTCCGGCCAACGGATGCAAGATCGAATTCCGTTTCGCCACGATCGCCAACGCAGAGAAATCCCCCGCCCTGCGCTCCATCGAAGCCGCCAACGCAGGCTATTTCTTCGAACTGGAAGAGTTCGGCGGCACGGCGCGTCAGGCGGCCGATTCCGCCCTCCGCCAGATCGTCGCGGAGCTTGCATTTCCGCAGAGCGCCCCGCAGATGACGGAGCCTTACGAGATCTCGGCCGAAGCCGACTGACCGTCACGGACTCGCTCGTCACCTATATTATCAGCCGGTGGAGCTCACGGGAGGGGCGCACGGCATGTACGGCATGGAGTGTCATACCTATTCGCTGGCCGGAGGAGACGAACTATCCTCGGCAGACCTCTTTTCCGAACAGCAGCTGCACGGCATGGAAACCCTGCTGCGCAAGAAACTGTGCGAGCAATACGAAGCCGCCAACGACGACGAGCTGGCCGAACGGGGATTTTTCCCGGAATACATCTCCCTGACGGAGAATTTCCGGATTACGCCCGAAGGGATCACCTTCTACTACAATCCTTACGACATCGGATGCTATGCGCTGGGAGCCGTCGACGTGACGATGAGCCGCGAAGAGCTGGAGAATCTGTAACATCCTCCGAAAAAGAGACGGCCGCAGGGCCGTAAAATGAAAAAAGGCCGGAGTCTCACGACTCAGACCTTTTTTTTGGCGGGGAACCACCCCCTCCAAAAATGAGGTTCAATCGGAGGTATTCGACTTTCGGACGAGCACCGCCCTTCGAGTCTTAGTAACGGATTCTCCGCTACAACCTACCGATTTCCTCAACCAACCTAAAACTACTAACCTAAATGAACCTTAAAACTTCACTGCAAGTTATCAAAGCCAGATATGCAAATCCTTCTTTCAAAGAAATATACGTAATATCTCCGGCCCATAAACGATGCGTCCGTTCGAGGCCGAAACCTCGGATCAGATTCGAATATTTGCATCCAGCGCCGCGAGCAGGTCGTAAGCTATTTCTTCCGACGTTTGACCAGAAGATTGTTTTCCGAAAGCAGCGTAAATAACCGATCCCGGCTGACCGGAAATCCGTCTTGTTGCAGCAAATGCCACAGTTTACGACCGCCGAGCCTGGGCATCAGTTTCCGGTAGCAACCCACCCGCTCCAAAAGAAGGGTATCGGACAAGGATCCTTCCCTATTACGCCGTAAATGTTTATAATAGGCCTGACGGGTATAGCCCGAACAACCCGCACAGAAACGACAGGCTCATTGCTGTGTGTCTTTCTTTGAGACGCTGGACTGTCCGGCTGCGGATTTTTAATAGGTCGATACCGTATTCTTCCTGGAAGGATATCTCCCATGATCCTTCCAACTTACCCATAGCTATCCCATTCAATTATTTTCGTTCCACTTCTTACACTGCTCCATAATCGTATTCAAAGCATCTTCCTGCCCAGCAGGCGGATAATTATACTTTTTCAACAATCGTTTGACAATACGCCGCATTCCGGCACGAGCACTCTCCTTCATATTCCAGTCAATCGTCTTGTTTCGCCGAAGCGCATCTGTCAACTCTCGCGTAATAGCGACCAACTGATCGTTGGAATAGAAATCTTTTACAGCCTCAGGCTTGGTCAACGCATCATAAAAGGCAAGTTCTTCGCTGTTCAGATTAAGCGACTTGCCGGCCTTTTCGCCGTGAACGATCTCACGGGCTATTTTCAGTAGTTCTTCGATAACCTCTTCGTTCGTCAGCATCCCTTTCAAATAGCGACTCATGGCATCGGACAGAATTTCCGAAAACTTCTCGGCTCGTACCGTATTCGTTCGCTGATATAGTTGTACCTGTTCTGCAATCAACCTACGCAATAATTCTACGGCGAAATTCCGTTCCTTCATCCGGGCAACCTCTTCAAGGAATTTCGGATCGAACAAAGAGAACTCCTCCTTAATATCGGAGAAAAGATTAATTACCCCTTCGCTCTTGATACTCTGCTTGAGCAATTCATTAATACGCCCGTTGATCTCACGGAACGAAATCTTACCCTTGCCCTCCACGCGCGTCAGTAATGTGCGCACCGCCTCAAAATAGGCAGCTTCGATACGCTGCTCGTAATTCAATAAACTCTGACAAAGCGACAATGCCTGCCGCAGCAGCAGCGCCTCTTTGATATAGAGTTTTTTCGTTTCCATCCGCTCGGGGGACTGCATGAAATCGACACCTCCGCTGATGGCTTTCGCCCGCTCCAAATCAGACTTACCGAAGAAAGCACCATAATCGAATCCATACATCAGATCACGGCAAACGTCCAGTTTCTTTTGAAACTCCGGATAGGCGGTTTTAGCCACATCCGTATCACCATAATTTTTGCGGTCACGGTATGTATAATCGTTCATCGCCGTCTTCAACGCCGAAGCGATACCCACATAATCCACAACCAAACCACCTTGTTTATCCCCGAACACACGATTCACACGAGCAATAGCCTGCATTAGATTGTGTCCGGACATCGGTTTATAGACATACATCGTCGAAAGCGAAGGTACGTCGAAACCCGTAAGCCACATATCAACTACGATGACGATTTTCAACGAGCTATCGTTGTCTTTGAACCGCTTCTCCAACTCTTTCTTGTGGGAATCATTTCCAATAATCGCCCGCCAGTCTTCCGGATCTTTATTACCGGAAGTCATCACAACAGCCAGCTTGTCACCCCATACCGGGCGCATTTCGAGAATCCGACGGTAAATCTTGATCGCTATCGGCCGCGAATAGGCTACTATCATCGCCTTACCCGTCTGCTCGTATTGCCGGAATTCCTCATAGTGTTTTACGATGTCCTCGCACAATGATGCCACCGTCGCGTCAGCTCCAAGGATCGAGTCGAGCCGCCCCAATTCACGCTTGCTTTTCTCAATGACATACTCTTCCGCCTCCTCAGCCATCGCATCATACTCCGCATCAATACGCCGCAAGGACTGCTCGTCGAGTTTCAGATTGATTACACGGCTCTCGTAAAATACCGGCCGTGTCGCACCGTCCTCCACCGACTGCGTCATATCGTACACGTCGATGTAATCTCCAAACACTTCGCGTGTCGACCGATCTTTTTGCGAAATAGGCGTTCCGGTAAACCCGATATAGGTAGCATTCGGCAACGCATTACGCACCAGACGCGCCGCGCCGATTACAACTTTGGCTTGCGTTACCCCGTCAGCATCCGTAACCATCCTGACCCTCTCCTCCAATCCGTATTGACTGCGATGCGCCTCGTCGGCCATAACAACTATATTTCGTCGCGTCGAAAGAGGTTCTTCGCTCTCTTCGAATTTCTGCATCGTCGAGAAAAAGATACCGTTCGCTTCGCGTCCCGCCAATAATTCCCGAAGATGAGCCCGACTTTCGGCCTGCACGGGTGTCTGACGCAAAAAATCCCTGCAACAAGCGAACTGCCGGTACAACTGACCGTCCAAATCGTTACGGTCTGTCAGCACGACAATCGTCGGCGACGACATCGCCTGCTGCAACTGCTTGGCGAAAAAGACCATCGACAATGACTTTCCGCTGCCCTGCGTATGCCAAAACACGCCACCCCGACCATCCGTCTCAGCTGCTTTGACCGTCGAAAGCACAGCCTTGCGTACGGCATAAAACTGATGATAGGCACTTAATATCTTAAATCGCTGTTTACCGTCTTTCGAATAACAAACAAAATTCCGCAACAATTCAACAAACCGCGTTTTTTCGAACATTCCCGCGAAAAGCACATCGAAATTCGCGCTATGGGTATCCTCATAACTCCCATCTACCGTCTTCCACTGCATAAAACGGTCTTCACCCGCCGTGATCGTCCCCGCCTTAGTCATCGCCTGATCGCTCATCACACAAAAAGCGTTATAAATAAAGAGAGACGGAATCTCCTGCATATAGTTACGCAATTGTGCATAAGCTTCCGACACGTCTGTATTCTCACGCGATGGCGATTTGAGTTCGACCACCACCAGCGGCAATCCATTGACAAATACGATCATATCCGCACGCCTTACCGAGTGCCCATCGACCGTCCATTGATTAGCGATCGTAAACCGATTATGTAACGGTGAATCATAATCGACAAGCCGGACATTTGCAGAGCATTGCTCGCGGCCATCGAAATAATTGACAGCTACGCCATTTTGCAAGTAATCCGTGAACAATTCATTCTTCTGTACCAACGTTCCGCCCTCATAGGTCCGAATTTTCACCATAGCTTCGTCAATAGCGGCCTGTGGCAGTCCACGATTGATCTGCGGCAACACAGCCTCCAGCGCCTCCACGTAAAGCGGTTCTGCATAGTCGCGTATCACATTGGGGCCGTACACATAATCGTAACCTAATTGCTCTCGAAACAACTCGAGAATGGCGTTTTCAAAATCATCTTCGGTGAAATGCATATAATTGTTATTTTTTCACATACAAGTTAACAAGCTGTGATACCATATTACGCGCAGATTGCGTTGCGACATCAGAACTAATAGATTGTAAAGACAGGCTTCGTTTGATTTTACGTCTCAAATCACTAATGGTCGCTTCCTTATTGGCCCAATCTATATATTCGGTTTGCCGTGTAATAATTCGAAGAACATTCTGTTTTATAGCATCATCTGAAATATATTGTGATACGATATCATAAATAGCCTTATCAACTAACTCTTCTTTCACTACGGATTCAGCTATCTCAACTCTTTCCTTAGATTCTTCAGCTTTTATTGCATCAAAATCTATCTTTTCAAAAGATGAAGCGCTTCTGACATTAGATTTACACATACTATATTTGATATATGCCATCTGATGCTCCAACTCCGGAAATAAAGCCCCTTGGTTTATATTGTAGAAATTCAATTCTTCTAAAAGGCTTTCCTTACTTCCGGTCGGTATGATTATCCTTTCGCTCGCAAACTGGCTATTTAAAGAACAACTGCTCTTCTCGATCCGACTGACGCCGTAATCAGATTTATTGAGTTGAATATTAATGCTACCCGAAAGCAAAAAGGCTCCGCTCTGCCGAATCAAACGTTCATTGTT
>VOFE01001466.1_pt1 | contig 24117 bp, 23 predicted proteins | sample 5384071 | NCBI WGS metagenome assembly VOFE01 (sample SAMN12384724, study PRJNA508395) | human gut metagenome | isolation source: healthy gut D | host: Homo sapiens
CGAGGAGATGATCGCCGCCATCCAGGACGAGACGGTCCGGCGGCTGTATTCCGTGCGGCTGAAGAAGAACGAGGAGGTCAAGCGGGGCCTGCCAGATGGGCCACCCCGTACTCGGTCGCCACACACTCGATCATGGTGCGAGGAACGGAAATGGTACTGCCCCCGGGGATGGTAGGAACAATGTTGGACCTCAGATTCCCCTCCTTATCCCGTCTGGAGGAATTCAGGCAGATATACCCCCGTCCCCCTTGGAGCGGAAGGCCCCCTCCAAAAGTCCATCTGCCCGCCGATGCCGGACAGCTGCCTGCTGCCCACCGACTCCGCGTTCTCCTGTCCCATAAGGTCCAGCTGCACCCCGCCATTGATGCTGATGAAGCTGCTCAGCCGCCCCATACGCTCCGGGGCGTGGACATGGTCCACATCTCCGGGATAGAACCGGTCCGGCTCATCCTCCAGCCAGTCGTACAGCTCCTGAGAGCCCATGGCCAGGTTCCAGGTAGAGTACCCGGTATCCACCTCCTTCCGGGCGTTGGTCAGCTTCCCCGCCTTGTGGAGCGCCAAAAAGGCGTCGCTGATGGTGCCCGTCCAGCAGCCCAGGTCCTTCCGATCCGACTCCGCCAGCATTTTGGCCACGGTGAAGGGGACGCCGCCCACGCCCAGGCCCAGCACCGCCCCGTCCGGGATCTCCGCCACCACATTCCGGGCGATCTGGATGTCCACCGGGGAGGGCTCCTTATAGGTGCGCAGGGGCAGAGGCTCATGGACGCCCTCCACGATGTAGTCGGCCTCCGACAGGTGTACGCGGTGGGAGCCGTTGACCCCCTGAAGCTTGGGCAGCTGCTCGTTGATCTCAAAGATCACCGTGCGGGCGTTCTCAAAAATGGTGCGCCAGGCATAGTTGGAGATACCCAGGCCGCAGTACCCCTCCCCGTCCGGCCGGGAGACGGGCACAAATGCCACATCCACCCGGATATAGCTGCGGTACAGCTCCGGCAGGGCCCGGAGCATCATGGGCAGGAACTTCACCAGCCCCCTGCTCTGCAGCTTGCGCTCATAGTCCCCGATGTGCCAGCTGTAATAGGTGAAGGCGGACTGCTCCGGGTCGCACTCCACCACCTCGATCCGGGGCCGGATCACCAGTCCGCCGCGGATCTTCACGTCCTTCAGCTCCTCCTTCCGGGCGGCAAGCGCCCGGTCCATCAGCTCCGGGAAGCCCGCGCCAAAGCCGTAGTCCACCCAGTCGCCGGAGCGGACCGCTTGGGCGGCCGCCTCCGGGGTCACAAATCTGTTCCTGTAATCGTGCATCCTGTTCTCCTCGCCTTTCTGTTTCAAATCTGCCATTGTGGACATCATATCACAAACCGCCTGGAGCTGTCTATCGCTTGATTGCGGATTGTTCGCACCCGATTGCGGATCTTCCGTATCCGCCCCTGTTCATTCCATAAAAAATATCACGGCCACGCTTCCCAAGAAGCGTGGCCGTAGCCGTTTCTTTGATCCCAATCTGCTCAGCGCCCAAAGCCGCCGCCCCGGGAGCCGCCGCCAAAGCCGCCCCCTCGGGAGAAGCCGCCGCCTCGGGAGCCACCGGAGAAGCCTCCGCCCCAGCTCCCCCCGCTGAAGCCGCCTCCGAAGCCGCCGCCCCGGGAAAAACCTCCGCCCCGGGTGCCGCCGGAAAAGCCGCCAGGTCTGGAACCGGAGCCTCCTCTGGGCCCCTGGAAGCCATTGAAGCCGCCGCCGCCCGGACCGCCGAAGCCGCCGGGTCCTCTCGGAGGTCTGGGGGGCGGGGGAGGCGGTCTGCGCCAGCGGCGCCGGTACCAGCCATAGGCGGGCCCGTGCCAGAACAGGATGGGCCGGAACAGATAGGGAGGATTGGGCACCCCATAGTACCGCTGCCGGTAGGAGGTATACCGCAGATGATCGACCACGCTGGCAATGACCACCAGGATGACCAGCAGCACCACCAGAGACATGACCGCCTCGCCGGTGCTCCGGCCGCCATAGGCGTTCTGACTCGTCTCCAGATAGCCCAGACCGTAATTTTCTACATAGAACTGATTGATCCCGTCAAACAGGCTCAGCACTCCCGTGCCGAACTGTCCGGCCATGGCGTTCTCATACAGGTAGCGGTCCAAATGGGAGGTCACCTGCTCATCCGTCATGGGATAGTCGGGCCCCACTGCCAGATAGCAGTTGTTGGTCCCGGTATCCACCACCAGGATGCCGTCCGCCGCTCCCAGCTGGATCTGCTCTCCCAGTGCATAGGCGTAGTCGGCAATATCGCCGGACACCTCCCGCACAGTAGCCACAGCGATGAGGCTGTCATACCGGGCCACCCAGTTGGCGTTATAGAGACAGATCTGCTGCTCCTCCTGGTCAGAGAGCACCTCGGCCTCGTCGCTGATCCAGGTGGCGTAGCCTTGTGGACAGCGACTTGTCAAGCCCAGCAGCCTGAGGGACCGCCGGAGCGCTGCTCCCCCGCACCTGGCCGATCCCGATGGCCGCGGCGATCATCACCACGGTCAGCGCCACTGCCACCGATGTCTTTTGAAATAGTTTCATAGGCTCTCCTCAATGTTCTGCCCCGGACAGGCATCCGGGAACTTCCACCATACGGCCGTTCCGGGCGGTCAGCCTCCTCAACTCCAGAAGCTTCTGCTTCAGCTCGCCCTCGATCCGCCCAAGCTCTGCTTCGGCCTCGCGGCAGGATGGAGAGTTGCTTCTGGCTGCCCTCTGTCTGGATCTTCATCACCTCGTCCAGGGTGGAGATCAGTTGCTCATTGGTATGCTGGAGGGTCTTGACGTCCACAATGGAGCGCTCCGCCTCCCGGGCGGCCTCCACCGTCCCCATCTTCAGCATATCCGCATTCTTTGCAGCAGCTGGTTGGTCATCTCGGTGACCGCGGACTGGGCCTGGGTGGCCTGGCGGGAGTGCTCCAGACCCAGGGCCAGCACCATCTGACTCTTCCACAGGGGGATGGTATTCACCAGGGAGGACTGGATCTTCTCCAGCATCAGGGTGTCGTTATTTTGCAGCAGGCGGGTCTGGGGCCCCATCTGAATGGAGATCATCCGGGTCAACTCCAGGTCGTGGAGCTTCTTCTCAAACCGGCTACACAGGTTGGCAAAATCATTATAGGCCTGGGCGTCCTCCTGGGCCCCGCTGGCGGCGGCCTTCTGCCGCAGCTGCTCCAGGTCGTGGGTCCGCAGATACTCCAGACGCTTCTTGCCGGCGATGATATACATGGTGAGTTCTTTGTAGTACTTGGTATTCAGTTCATACATCTGGTCCAGCATGGCGATGTCCTTCATCAGTACCACCTGGTGGTTCTCCAGAACCCGGACGATCTTATCTACATTGACCTCGGCCTTGGCATAGCTGGCCTTCATCGCCTCCAGTTCGTTTCGCTTCTTCTGAAAGAAGCCGAACAGGCCGCCCTTCTTCTCCTCATCCTTGCCGAAGTTTTTCAGCTCCACCACCAGGTCAGACAGGGCCTCGCCCACCTCGCCCAGGTCCTTGGTCTTGACGCTGTTCAGGGCGTTCTCTGAGAAGGAGGCAATGTTCTTCTGGGCTGCGGAGCCGTACTGGAGCACCACATTGGAGTCGGTGACATCGATCTTCTGAGCAAAATCGTCCACCATTTTCCGCTCCGCCTCGCTGAGCATGGACTCGTCCACCTTGACGGCGTTGGCGTCCCGCTCTTTCTGCCGCTCTGCCTCCGCGGCGGCCTGCTGGGCGGCAGCCTCGGGGGCCGGGTCCAGGGTCAGAGCCGGAGCCTCCGGGGCGGCATCAGCCTCCGGAGTCAAAGTCAGCTGGGGGGTCATATTCAAATCGTCACTCATGGTCAGTTCCTCCTCATGATCCTTATATCGATTTTAGTATGATTTTCAGTCGTTTCAACGTCCCGGCCTTCTGCCGGGAGACGCGCCCGGTCAAAGCTCCAGAGTTGTCCCGCCGTCCTGTGCGGCGGTCTTGTCCTTCCCGGACAGCCCCTCCTGGGCCAGCAGATTTTCCATCACGGTGATGTCGGTGGAGATGTCCATGGCCTCCGCCCCAAAGAGGGAGTCCAGCTGCTTGTCAAAGGCCTGGACGATGGTGCCCATCATATTTTCCACCTTGGACTTGGTGGCGCTGATGTTGTCCCCGGCGATCCCGGCGGCGTCCATCCGGTCATAGGCGTTGAGGATCTTTAGGGTGGTAGGCAGAAAGTAGTTCAAAAAGCGGCGGATCTGGGGCAGCTTCTTGGGCTGCTTGACCACCTCGCCGATGATCTTCCGGGTGACCTCCTCCAAATGGTCGATCTGGGCGGAGATGGTCTCGTCCTCGATGCTGTCGTTGAGACGGCGCATCTCCGACACCGCCCGGTCCCGCTCCTGGATCAGCTTGTCCAGCTCCGGGTCACCAGTGGTCTCCTGCTTCTTTTTTTCCTGTTTGGGCTTCTCCGGCTCCTTCGACTGCTCGCCGGGCATCTGATAGACCCGGTCCGGGAATACCGCCTTTCCCACTACAAACACCGCCGCTGAGACCACAGCACACAGCGCGTAGTCAGTCAGGGTGCGCAGCGAGAAAAACAGCGCGAATACCAGCCAAACCACCCCGATCAGATAGATGGGGATCACGGAACGCTTGATGTGCTTCGCCATCGCTCCTACCTCCTATGGCACGATCTGCGGACCAGCCGCATACTTTTATGCTCATTGTACCTTTCCCAGATTGGGGTGTCAAGAAAATTCCCGCCCCATCCAGCGCCGTACACGCCGGATGGGGCGGGAATTCAACCAGAAGTATACAAAGCAGTCTCAGAGGGCGGCGAGGTCAGCTCCAAGGGTTCGGCACCGATCCAAACCGCTCTCATCAGGGGTCTCGTGGAGGATCAAACCTTCCCCCTGACATACGGTGCCGCCAGCGCGGTCCGTCCGCTCCTCCCAGTCCCGCATCCACTGCCCGTCTCCCCAGCCGTAGGAGCCGAAGAGAGCCACATCCCGTCCGCTCAGGCGGCCCTCCAGCTGGGAAAAGAAGGGTTCAAACTCGGACTCTTCCAGAACCTCTGCCCCCATTGCAGGACAGCCAAGAGCTAGCCCATCGTACTCCAAGACCTGATCTACGCCAACCTGATCCACAGAGAACACATCAACCTGGGCACCAGCCCCTTGCGCCCCCTGTGCTATGGCCTCAGCCATGGCTTGGGTATTGCCTGTCATGCTCCAATAAATCACTGCAATTCTGCTCATTTGTGAGAACCTCCAAACTCAAAAATATAATCAATATGAAATGGATCTCTTGATGAAAATCCATCTGTAAACGCCCAGAGGGCGGTCACATACATCATTTAGCCAGCGGATATTTCCAAACTATGGCCTGGTCAGGCGGCTCGAAACAGTCGGGGCAGAGATTCACCCTCCTTCACCCGCCGGCACAAAGCTGCACGGCACCGTTCGTACCGGCGGAAGCACTGCTGCGCCCTTTCCACATCGGAGTATACCTTCCAGCATCCACACAGCTTGTAGTCTCGTCCCTGATGCAGCCGAAAGCCCTCCACGTCCTCCGGAGGATAGCCCAAAAACAGGCCGATTTCATGGGGAAAGCCGCCGCAGGTCAGCCGGAGTTGAAGTGTGTCCAGCATCTCTTCCAACCCTCGGTCCACAGGATAGCCCTCCCGAGCCAGCAGTGACTGCACCTGGGGATGAGCCAGCTGGGCGGCCAGACGCTCCGGACGGTACACCAGGATCAGGCACCGGGGCCGGCAGGAGCAGAGCAGGCGCAGCTGGATACCGCACCGGGAGAGCTGGCGGCGGTAATCCTCCAGCAGTGTTCCCATGCACACCTGGGGACTGCCCCAGGCAATCAGATCTGCTGGTTTAATTCCGGCCAGCGAAGGGGCTCCATGAAAGGCCAGGGTACACTCAAAATCCCGCAACGTATCTTCCATCTTATCCGACCTCCCCTTTAAATTAGCGTATGCTAACTAACGCCCAATCAAAAAGCAGCTTCCAGCCGCTAGTTAGTCTTTGCTAACTTCCGCTTCAGAGTAACACATCCCATCTGCTTTGTCAACCCCGACTTCACGCATAGGATCGTTCTGCCCTATCTATTTTCCAGCTTTTCATTGACTTTCCATGCTATGGTGCGGTATGATTTCACATATCGGCGTTTGGCACTCAGGCTGGCCACACCAGCCCGCCCTGACGGCCCCGCCATGGAAAAGAGGAGTCCGCCATGCTCACCCTGGAACAGTTCAAAGCCGCCCGCGCTACACTGCGGGGCGTAATCCGCACCACCAGCCTGATCCACTCCCCCGCCCTGTCCAGGGCGTGTGGGAATCAGGTCTATCTCAAGCCGGAAAATATGCAGGTCACCGGCGCCTATAAGATCCGCGGAGCTTATTATAAAATCAGCACCCTCAGCGAGGAGGAGAAGTCCCGGGGCCTCATCACCGCCTCCGCCGGCAACCACGCCCAGGGGCTGGCCTACGCCGCCCAGGCGGCCGGCGTGGCCGCCACTATCGTCATGCCCACCACTACTCCTCTGGTAAAGGTAAACAACACCAAGGACTATGGCGCCCGGGTTATCCTTCATGGCGAAGTTTTTGATGAGGCCGCTGAAAAAGCTGCCCAGTTGGCCGGGGAGGAGGGGCTGACCTATGTTCACCCCTTCAACGACCCGGAGGTGGCCACCGGCCAGGGCACCATCGCCTATGAGATCTTCCAGGACCTGCCCGACGTGGACGTGATCCTGGTGCCCATCGGCGGCGGCGGACTGGCCGCGGGCGTGTCCACCCTGGCCAAGCTGCTCAACCCCAACGTCATAGTCATCGGCGTGGAGCCGGAGGGCGCCGCCTCCATGAAGGCCAGCCTGGAGGCCGGCCATGTGGTCACCCTCCCCACCGCCAATACCATCGCCGACGGCGTGGCGGTCAAGACCCCCGGCGACCTGGTGTTCCCCTATGTACAAAAAAATGTGGACCGCGTCCTGTCTATCCCGGATGTGGAACTGGTGGACGCCTTCCTGGACGTCATGGAAAAGCACAAGATGGTGGTGGAAAACGCCGGTCTGCTCACCGTGGCCGCCCTGAAGCACCTGGATATGGAGGGGAAGAACGTGGTCTCCGTCCTCTCCGGGGGCAACATGGATGTGATCACCATGGCCTCTCTGGTCCAGCACGGCCTGATCAACCGGGGCCGGATCTTCACCTTCTCCGTGCTTCTCCCCGACCGGCCCGGCGAGCTGATGCGGGTGTCCGGCCTGCTGGCCCGGAACAGCGGCAATATCATCAAGCTGGAGCACAACCAGTTCGTCAACATCAACCGGCAGAACGGAGTAGAGCTGAAGGTCACCCTGGAGGCCTTCGGCCAGGACCACAAGCAACAGATCCTGGCCGAGCTGCGGCAGAACGGCTATTCGGTCCAGGAGGTCATGACCGCCGACTTCTACCACTGACACGCCCACTGCCTCCGTCCGCCGGAGATGCGCGCTCCGGCGGGCGGATGGCTATTCAAAAGCGGCAGGCTTCGGGCTGCCGCAGGCAGCAGTAGGGCCGTGGGTCCGGCCTGGAGCGCCCCTGCGGTCCGGAAGCTCACGGCGGAGGGCCGGCCCTCCGCTCTCTCCGCCCAGTATCCTATGCGCCTACCTCCTCCTGGGTTCCCAGGAAGAGGCTGGCCTCTTCCCTCAGACTTAACAAATTCAGACTTGGAAAGCGAGGACGTCATTATGATCAAAATTGCCCCTTCGATCCTCTCCGCTGACTTCGTCAACCTGGAGCGGGACATCAAAAAGGTCGCCAGCGCCGACTACCTCCATGTGGATGTCATGGACGGCTGCTTCGTGCCCAACCTGACCATCGGGATCCCTGTGGTCAAGTCCATCCGCAAGTGTACCGATATGTTCCTGGACGTCCATCTGATGATCGACAAGCCGGTGCGCTACATCGAAGCCTTTGCCAAGGCTGGGGCGGACCTGATCTCTATCCACCTGGAGGCCGACCACCCCACCCGCATCGCCCAGGCTCTGAAGGTCATGGGGGAGTGCGGCGTGAAAAAGGCGGTGGCTCTGCGGCCCATCACCTCCGCCAACGCCATTCTGCCCTATATCGAGGAGTTGGACATGGTGCTGGTGATGACGGTGGAGCCCGGCTTCGGCGGTCAGGCTTTTATGGAGTCCCAGCTGGACACCATCCGCCAGGTGCGGGCCATCATCGACCGGTACAACCCCGCCTGTGAGTTGGAGGTGGACGGCGGCGTCGCCCCCAAGACCGCTCCCCTGGTGGTGGAGGCGGGAGCCAACGTGCTGGTGGCCGGCTCCGCCGTCTACGGCAAAGAGGACATCCCCGCCGCCATCGCCGCCCTGCGGGTATAACGGCGATGCAGGAGTATAATGTCCTTCCCGCAGACAGTCCCGAGCACGCCGAACAGGTGATGAACGACATGGCCCAGGCGGGCTGGGAGGTAGTCAGCACCTCGCTCTGGCCCGCCGCGTTCGGCTGCCGTCTGCTCATCACGCTGGCCCGGGAACAGGATATTCCTAATTCCTAATTCCTAATTCCTAATTCCTAATTCTCAAACTCCCAACTTCCCCGGAGGTTCAAAACCATGCAGTACTTTCCCCCCGCTCTGGAAAATCTGGTGGAGCAGTTCGCCAAGCTGCCCGGCGTGGGCGTCAAATCCGCCCAGCGGCTGGCCTTCTATGTCCTGTCCATGCCGGATGATGAGGCCAACGCCTTCGCCCAGGCGGTTATCAGTGCCAAGACGTCTATCCACTGCTGCCCTGTCTGCCAGAATCTGACGGAGGGGGACGGCCCCTGCTCCATCTGCGCCAGCCCCAAGCGGGACCAGTCCGTCATCTGCGTGGTGGCCGACCCCAAGGACGTGGTGGCCATGGAGCGGGCCCGGGAGTACCAGGGGCTGTACCACGTGCTCCACGGGGTGATCTCCCCCATGAACCATGTGGGGCCGGATGACCTGCACATCAAGTCCCTGGTAGAGCGGGTGGCCGCCGGAGGCATCGAAGAGGTCATCATGGCCACCAACCCGGACACAGAGGGGGAGGCCACCGCCATGTACCTCTCCCGGCTGCTCCGCCCCTTCTCCGTTAAGGTCACCCGTCTGGCCTACGGCATTCCTGTGGGCAGCCACCTGGAGTACGCCGATGACGCCACCCTCATGCGCGCCCTGGAAGGCCGCCGCGAGATCTGACTTATAGCCCATACCGCGCTCCGTCCCCGGTCCTCCGAGGGCGGAGCGCTTTTCTGCCCTTGCGCTCCGCCTTCAAATGGGATATAATACACTGAAACTTTTTGAATGATCTTTCTCGAGGTGCGCTTCCATGGGGGACAAGCTTGGTATTTACATCCACATTCCTTTCTGCCGCAGCAAGTGCGACTACTGCGATTTCTACTCCCTGTCCGGGCAAGAAAACAAGATGGATCAATATCAGAAGGCCCTTTTGGCCCACCTGAAGGAGACAGCCCCCCTGACTCAGGGCATCCCGGTAGACAGTGTCTATTTTGGCGGAGGAACACCCAGCTTCTATGGAGCTAAACGTCTGAAGGAGCTGTTGGCCGCCATCCACAAACTTTTTCAGATTGAAAAGGGCGCAGAAATCACTGTGGAGTGCAACCCGGACAGTGTGGATCTGCGTGCCCTGCGCATTCTGAGGAATGCAGGTGTCAACCGCCTGTCTCTTGGAATGCAGTCCGCACAAGCGGAGGAGCTGGCTGCCATCCATCGCATCCACACCCCACATCAGACCGACCATGCCACAGAACTGGCCAGAAAAGCTAAATTCAACAACCTGTCCCTGGATCTGATCTACGGCCTGCCCGGCCAGACCATGGACAGCTGGAAGGCCACGGTGGAGCACGCCCTGTCCCTCATCCCCCAGCACCTGTCCTGCTACGGTCTGAAGGTGGAGGAGGGCACCCCCCTGGCCCGCCGGGTGGCCGAGGGTGAGGTCCTGCCGGATGACGATCAGCAGGCCGACCTGTACCTGTGGACGGTGGGCCGCTTGGCCCGGGCCGGTTATCCTCAGTATGAGATCTCCAACTTCGCCAAGCCAGGCTTTGAATCCCGGCACAATCTCCGCTACTGGCTCACCCGGCCCTATATCGGCTTCGGCCCCGGGGCGCACTCCGACTTCGGCGGCCGGCGCTACTCCTTCGTCCGGGATCTGGACGCCTACATCGACGGGGTCCTCCACGGGGGAAATGTCATCGACAGCTCTGAGCTCATCCCCCAGCGGGAGCGGTGCGGCGAGTACCTCATGCTCCGCCTGCGCACGACCCGGGGCATCGACGGCGCGGAGTACCGCCGGAACTACTTTATGGACTTTGCCCCGCTGGAGGCTCGGCTGGAGCAGTTCGCCGCCCAGGGGTGGGCGGAGCGGGACCCGGAGGGCCGCTGGCACTTTACCCCCAAGGGCTTCCTGGTATCCAACCAGCTGATCGGCGACCTGCTGGATCGCCAGGAGCAGGCCAACTGGGAGGATCTGATCGTCCGTCCTGAGCGGGGGCCGCGCCTGTGATCCCGTGGAGTCTCATCTGACCGGCATCTCGCCAAAGCCTTTCCCTGTTTTTTACTTTGTTCTTACTTTTTTCACAATTTTATGTCTACTTTGTAAATTTCATTGCCTTTTGGGCATACTGATGCTATAATATATTTGTATTATCGTGCGCAGCCCTTACGGCGGCGCAGTTCAAACTGAATTCATGGGCGATTCCGCCATCTCTTTTCATACAAACCCCAATCTAAAATCAGATCGAGAGGGTGCCGATTTTGACAAAGTATCACATTCAGGGCGGAAAGCCGCTCTCCGGGACCATCACCATCAGCGGCGCCAAAAACGCCGCTGTCGCTATCATCCCCGCCGCGCTGTTGGTGGACGGGGTGTGCCGCATTGAAAATATTCCCCAAATCAGCGATGTGACGCTGATCCTTCAGATCCTTCAGGAGCTGGGCGCGGACGTCCGCACCATCAACCGCACCACGGTGGACATCGACTGTTCCCACATCCGAAATCGCCAGGTTCCTTATGAACTAGCCCGCCGGATCCGTGCCAGCTACTATCTGGTGGGCGCTCTGTTGGGCCGCTTCGGCTGGGCGGAGGTGCCCCTCCCCGGCGGCTGCGACCTGGGCGGCCGCCCCATCGACCAACATATCAAGGGCTTCGTCTCTATGGGGGCCGATGTAGACGTGCGCAACGGCCTGATCTGCGCCAAGGTGGCCAGCGGCCGCCTGGCCGGTGGGCAGGTCTATCTGGACATGGTTTCTGTGGGCGCCACCATGAACATCATGCTGGCCGGTGTGCTGGCCGAGGGCATGACCATCATCGAGAACGCCGCCAAGGAGCCCCATATCGTGGACCTGGCCAACTTCCTCAACTCCATGGGGGCCGACATCATGGGAGCCGGCACCGATGTGATCAAGATCCGCGGCGTCAAGCAGCTGCGGGGCGGCGCCTATTCCATCATCCCCGACCAGATCGAGGCGGGCACCTATATGGCCGCCGTGGCCGCTGCCGGGGGTGATGTACTCATTCAGAACGTCATCCCCAAGCATCTGGACTGCATCACCGCCAAGCTGGTGGAGATGGGGGTGGAGGTGGAGGAGCGGGATGACGCCGTCCGGGTCCGCCGCAGCGGCCCCATCAGCCGCACCAACGTCAAGACCATGCCCTATCCCGGCTTCCCCACCGATATGCAGCCCCAGATCGCCGCCGTCCTCTGCCTGGCCACCGGCACCAGCGTCCTCACCGAGGGCGTGTGGGACAGCCGCTACCGCTATGTGGATGAGTTCCGCCGCATGGGCGCTCACATCCAGGTAGACGGCAAGGTGGCCGTCATCGAGGGGGTTCCCGGCCTCACCGGCGCGCCGGTCCACGCCTGTGACCTGCGTGCGGGCGCGGCCATGGTCATCGCCGGCCTGGCCGCCCAGGGCGTCACTGAGGTGGACGGGATCTACCACATCGAGCGGGGCTATGAGGATCTGGTGGGCAAGCTGGCCGGCGTGGGCGCCGACATCCAGGTCGTCACCGTCCCCGACGAGGAGAGCCAGTCCCAGGCTGTCTGAGGCCGCTTTATCCATCATCTAAGACGATCAGAAATTGGGCTCTTCCAGCCGGCGGCTCGCCCCTCCGGCCCCCGGTTTCTGATCGTATTTTTTAGGGAGCGATCAAATTGTTGACCTTTACCACCCTGGCCAGCGGCTCCGGCGGCAACGCTGCCCTGGTCTCCTGTGGGGACACCCATGTCCTGCTGGACGCGGGGATCTCAGCCAAACAGATCACTGCCGGTCTGGCCGCCCTGGGTGTCACACCCAGAGAACTGACCGCCATTCTCATCACCCATGAGCACAGCGACCATGTCTCCGGCCTGCGGGTGCTCAGCAAGCGGGCCGGAGCCCCCATCTACGCCACCAGCCCCACCTGCCGCTGTCTGTACGACCGGAACGCCGGCAGCGAAGCCGCCGGCCTGCTGCGGGTCATGGAGGCCGGGACCGGGGTGCAGCCGGGCAGCCTGTGGGCCCAGTCCTTCCCCACCCCCACGACGCGGCGGGGAGCGTGGGCTATATCCTCTCCGGAGAGGAGAGCCGGATCGTCCTGGCCACCGACCTGGGCTATATCACCCCGGAGGTAAAGGCCGCCGTCCGGGACTGCGGCTTGCTGGTCTGCGAGGCCAACCACGACGAGGACTGGGTCCGCTCCGGGCCCTACCCCTACTACTTAAAGCAGCGCATCCTGGGGGACCGGGGCCATCTGTCCAACGAGGCCGGGGCAGAGCTGGCCGCCCTGGCTGTGGAGCGCGGGACCCAGGCCGTGGTCCTGGCCCACCTCTCCCATGAAAACAACACCCCGGCCCGTGCTTGGGAGACGGCTGCCCGCCACCTCCGGAGCATGGGCTGCGAACCGGACCTGGGCCTCTCCCTGTCCGTAGCCCCCCGCAGCGGCCTGGGCCCCACCTATCAGCTGGAAGGCGGGCAGGTCCTCCGGGTATCTGCCGCCGGAGAGGAGGCCGCCCTGTGCTGAGCGTCTATCTCATCTGCGTGGGCAAGCTGAAGGAGAAATTCTACCAGGATGCCTGTGCCGAATACATCAAGCGCCTGTCCGCCTATTGCAGGCTCACCCTGGTGGAACTGCCAGAGGAAAAGCTGCCCCAAACTCCCTCCCAGGGCCAGATCGACCAGGCCCTGGCCCGGGAGGCCGCGGCCATCCGCGCCAAGCTGCCCCCCAGCGCCCTTCTGGCCGCCCTGTGCGTAGAGGGCCGGATGCGGTCCAGTGAGGAACTGGCCCAGCTGGTGGGGACCTGGGAGCAGAGCTCCGCCAAGCATCTGGTCTTTCTCATCGGCGGCTCCTACGGCCTGCACCCCTCCATCAAGGCGGAGGCCCAGGTCAGGCTGTCCATGTCCCCCATGACCTTCCCCCACCATCTGGCCCGTGTCATGCTGCTGGAGCAGGTCTACCGGGCCTTCAAGATCCGGGAGGGCTCCAGCTACCACAAGTGATCCCCCAGACGGTCAAAGCCGGGCCCGGCCGCTTTTTTGAGTCGTTGCACCCCCGCCTACGTCCGCTAAAATCAAATTGTTCCGCTGGAAATTTCCGCCCGGCTGTGGTACACTTACTACAACGGTAATTTCCAGCGGATTTTTCATATACAGGAGGTCTTGCAGATATGTCTTATCGTGAAAATTATGAGAACTGGCTGAACAGCCCCGCCCTCTCCCAGGAGGAAAAAGCGGAGCTGGAGTCCATCCGCGGGGACGAAAAGGAGATCGAGTCCCGCTTTTTTGACCAGCTTGCCTTCGGCACCGCCGGTCTGCGCGGCACCATGGGCGTGGGTCTGTACCGCATGAACGTCCATGTGATCCGCCACGCCACCCAGGCCTTTGCCCAGGTGATCCTGGAGGAGGGGCCCCAGGCCGCCGCCAGGGGGGTGGCCGTCTGCTTCGACTGCCGCAACAACTCCGATCTCTTCGCCCGGGAGGCCGCCTGCGTCATGGCGGGCAACGGCATCCCTGTGCGCCTGTTCCAAGCCCTGCGCCCCACGCCGGAGCTGTCCTTCGCCGTGCGGGAGTACGGCTGCATCGCCGGCATCAACGTCACCGCCAGCCACAACCCCAAGGAGTACAACGGCTATAAGGTCTACTGGGAGGACGGCGCCCAGCTGCCCCCCCGGCACGCCGACGAGGTGGCCCGGAAGATGCGGGAGCTGGACGTATTCGCCAGCGTCAAGACCATGGACTACGACCAGGCCGTGTCCCAGGGGAAGATCACCCTTTTGGGCGCGGAGACCGACGAGCGCTTCCTGTCCAACGTCATGGAGCAGGTGAACGACAAGGCCGTGGTGGAGCAGATGGCGGACACCTTCAAGATGGTGTACACCCCTTCCACGGCACCGGCTATCAGCTCATCCCCGAGGCGCTGAAGCGGCTGGGCATGAAGCACGTCATCTGTGTCCCCGAGCAGATGGTCATTGACGGCAACTTCCCCACTGTGGCCTCCCCCAACCCGGAGAACCCGGAGGGCTTCTATCTGGCTGTAGATCTGGCCAAGGCCAACGGCGCCGACTTCATTCTGGGCTCCGATCCTGACGCCGACCGGGTGGGCATCATGGTGCGCACCAAGGACGACGACTTTGTGGTCATCTCTGGCAATCAGACCGGCGTGTTGCTGCTGGACTACCTCATCGGCGCCATGCGCCGCTCCGGCAAAATGCCGGAGAAGCCCGTGGCCCTCAAGACCATCGTCACCACGGAGATGGCCCGGAAGGTGGCCGAGGTCAACGGTCTGAAATGCTATGACACCTTCACCGGCTTCAAGTTCCTGGCGGAGAAGAAGGACAAGCTGGAGCACTCCGGCGAGGGGAAGGTCATCTTCTCCTATGAGGAATCCTACGGCTATATGCTGGGCGACTATGTCCGGGACAAGGACGCCGTCTCCGCCAGTGTGGAGCTCACCGAGATGGCCGCCTGGTATGCCTCCCAGGGCATGACCCTGTATGACGCCCTCCAGGCCCTGTTCGAGAAGTACGGCTACTATGGCGAAAAGACTCTGAATCTGGTCATGCCTGGCCTGGACGGCCTGAAAAAGATGGCCGACCTGATGGCCGGCCTGCGGACACAGCCTCCGGTAGAGATCGCCGGCGTAGCTGTCAGGGAGCAGAAGGACTATCAGGACGGCAGCGTAGTCCGTGTGTCCGACGGCGTCCGGAGCGCCATGGAGCTGTCCGGCTCCAACGTGCTGCGCTATGAGATGGCTGACGGAACCAGCCTCATCGTCCGTCCCTCCGGCACTGAGCCTAAGGTGAAGGTCTATATCCTGGCCAATGGCGAGAGCAAGGCCGCCTGCGATGAGAAGGTGGCCAAGTACGCCGCCTGGGCGGAGACCCTCAAGGGCTGAGCAGCCCCGCTCCCCTCAAAGCCCGGGGCATAGCGCTCTGGATCTATCCCATTTTCAGCATAGAATCGGCCCCGCTTCTTCCGAAGCGGGGCCGGTTTTCATTTCCTTTCAGCTGGACATCGGGATCACTCCAGCATGATCTTGATGATCTCCTTGTCAGTCTCTTTCATGCCCTCCCGTGCCAGGCGTCCCACGTTCCGGATGGTATTTTCCACCCCCTTGGAGACGATCCCGTCCCCGCCAAAGAACTGGTTTCCCTCCCGGTACATCCAGTAGCCCAGGATACCGGCGTCCACCGCGGCGGCGATCTTGGCCGCACAGGAGGCCTTGGCTCCGTCGCACACCACGCCGGAGACCACCGCCAGGGCGTTCACCACCGTGTGGGCGATCTCCTCATAGCCGCCCCCGTACAGATAGGCGATCCCAGCTCCCGCTCCACAGCCGGCGCTGATGGCCCCGCAGTAGGCGGACAGGCGGCCGATGCCGGTTTTCTGGTGGATGGTGATCAGGTCCGACAGCACCACCGCCCGCAGCATCTTTTCCTCCGAGACGCCCAGTTCCTTGGCATAGACCACCACCGGGACAGAGGAGGTGATGCCCTGGTTCCCACTGCCTGAGACGATGACCACCGGCATCTCGCAGCCGTTCATCCGGGCGTCGGAGCCCGCCGCGGCATAGGCCTTGGCCCGTACCTTCACATCGTCCCCGTCGTGCTTCAGCAGCACCGAGCCTATGTTCGCGCCATAATTTCCCCGGAGCCCCTCCTGGGCGATGGCGTAGTTATAGTCGATCTGGCGCTGGACCAGAGCCCGGACATCGTCCAGCTCCACCGTGTCCGCAAACTCCAGCGCTCCCTCAATGCTCAGCAGGCTCTTCTCATCGCAGGGACTCTCCCGCTCCGCCGCCTCCTCCCGCTGGAGGAGGAGTTGTCCGTTCCTCCGCTTCCGGATCACATTGGTGTGGAAGCCCGAGATGGCCACCTCGCTGTTGGACCCGTCCCCGCCGAAGGCCAGCACTTCAATATAGAAAATCTGGGTGGTGGCGGCCAGCCCCACCTGAATGGGGCAGCGCTCCAGGAAGGCGCGGATCTCTCCCACCTGCTCCGGGGTCACCTGGGCGATGACCTCCAGCTCACGCTCCGCCTGTCCCACCGCCGCGCCTGCGGCCGCGGCGGCCTGGATCCCCCGGAGCCCGCCGGTATTGGGCACCACCACGCTCTTGACGTTTTTCAGGATGTTCCCGCTGACATTGACCTCCATCCGCACCGGCATACTGCCCAGCAGTTCCCGGGCCATCGCCGCGGCATAGGCCACCGCGATAGGCTCTGTACACCCCATGGCGGGCAGCAGCTCTTCCTCTAAAATTTTCAGATAGGTCTGATACCGAATATCCGTCTTTCGCATCGGCTCTGCTCCTTCCTGCCCGCCCATCTTTGGGCGGAGCGTTCCGCCCTCTATTTTATCACAGACAGATCTCTTTGCACAAGAGAGCGCCCGGGGCTTCTTTGCCTCTGGGTGCTCGTTCTGACTGGAGAGGGCTCACACCGCCGTTTGGGCGCGCTGGCTCTCCGTGAATTTCTTGATGGGCCCCAGCCCGGTGAACTTCTCCGGCTGGTCCGCCCCTTCCAGTACCAGGGTGGGAGCCTGACGGACGCCGTACCGGGTGGCCAGCTCCGGGGACTCCTCCGCCACCACCTTGCGGTAGGGGATGTCCGCCTTTTGCAGCAGGCTCTCCGCCTGGCGGCAGTTGGGGCAGGTCCGGGTGGTAAAGAGCATCAACTCCATCCCCTCCGCCGCCGCAGTCGGCTCCACCGGCGCAGTGACCTGGGCCCCCGCCCGTCCGGCTCTCCGCAGGCGGGAGGCGGAGATGTCGTACACCTTCCGGTCCTTGAACTCCTGGGTCTTGCCGTCGTTCCAGTTCTGCACCGGCCGGTAGTAACCGGTGATGCGGCTGTACACCTCCGCAGGCTTGCCGCAGATGGGGCAGGTGTGCTGCTCCCCGGACAGATAGCCGTGGTCGGCGCACACGGAGTAGGTGGGGGACAAGGTATAATAGGGCAGCTTATAGTTCTCGGCGATCTTCCGCACCAGGGCGGCCGCCGCCTGCCAGGAGGGCAGCTTCTCCCCCAGGAAGGCATGGAACACGGTGCCGGAGGTGTACAGGGTCTGAAGCTCGTCCTGCACGTCCAGAGCGGAGAAGATGTCCTCGGTGTAGCCCACCGGCAGGTGGGAGGAGTTGGTGTAATAGGGGGTGCCGTTCTCATTGGCGGTGATGATGCCGGGGAACTCCGCCTTGTCATGCTTGGCAAAGCGGTAGGTGGTGGACTCGGCGGGGGTGGCCTCCAGGTTGTAGAGGTCGCCGTACTGCTCCTGATAGTCGCTCAGCCGCTCTCTCATGTGGTTGAGTACATCCTTGGCAAAGGCCTGGGTCTTTTCCTGGGTCAGGTCGGCCCGGAGCCAAGCGGCGTTCAGCCCCACCTCGTTCATGCCGATGAGGCCAATGGTGGAAAAGTGGTTATCAAATGTCCCAAGATAACGCTTTGTATAGGGATAAAGCCCCGCTTCCAGCAGCTTGGTAATCACAGTGCGCTTGGTCTTGAGGGACCGGGCGGAGATGTCCATCAGCTTGTCCAGCCGCTGGTAGAAGTCGGCCTCGTCCTTGGCCAGATAGGCGATCCGGGGCAGATTGATAGTCACCACGCCCACGGACCCGGTGGACTCGCCGGAGCCGAAGAAGCCGCCGGACTTTTTCCGCAGCTCCCGCAGGTCCAGGCGCAGGCGGCAGCACATGGAGCGCACGTCGGAGGGCTCCATGTCGGAGTTGATGTAGTTGGAGAAATAGGGGGTGCCGTACTTGGCGGTCATCTCGAACAGGAGGCGGTTGTTCTCCGTGTCGGACCAGTCAAAGTCGCGCGTGATGGAATAGGTGGGGATGGGGTACTGGAACCCCCGGCCGTTGGCGTCGCCCTCGATCATGATCTCGATGAACGCCTTGTTCACCATGTCCATCTCGGTCTTGCAGTCCCCGTAGGTGAAGTCCATCTCCCTGCCCCCCACGATGGCGGGCAGGTTCTCCAGATCCTTGGGCACCGTCCAGTCCAGAGTAATATTGGAGAAGGGGGCCTGAGTGCCCCAACGGCTGGGCGTGTTCACCCCATAGACGAAGGACTGGATGCACTGCTTAACCTCCTTCTGACTCAGGTGGTCCGCCTTGACAAAGGGGGCCAGATAGGTGTCAAAGGAGGAGAACGCCTGGGCGCCCGCCCACTCGTTCTGCATGATGCCCAGAAAGTTCACCATCTGGTTGCACAGGGTAGAGAGGTGGCTGGCCGGGGAGGAGGTGATCTTCCCCGGGATCCCCCCCAGACCCTCCTGAATGAGCTGCTTCAGGGACCAGCCGGCACAGTAGCCGGTGAGCATGGAAAGGTCATGAATATGGATCTCCTGCCAGTCGTTGATCTGGAACCAGATCTTATAGTTCAGCAGCTGGAGCTGGGATTGCCGCCATGCTCGCCGCAGATGCCCAGGTGCAGGATCTTGGGCTCAAAATCTGCGGAGCAGGTCGATCTGGGATGAAACTGCTTATCCAGGCCTCTGATGGCGGCCATCTTCAAAACCAGCTTGCCCACATGGCCTTCCTCTCATCCTGATGTCCAGCTTGGCTAAAGGGATCGTTCTCATAGATCTTCAATATTGTCCTCCGAAGCATTTAAGCGCCCAGGAACTTCCACCGGGCGTCGTCGCGGCTGAAGCCGAAGGTCATCTGGGGGGGTCAGGTCGTTGGTAGCCGAAGGAGAAGAACATAGTCCAGGCCCCGTTGTGGCAGAACTCGATGGAGGAGGGGTCGCCGCCGTGCCGCAGATGCCCAGGTGCAGGTCGGCGGTCGCGGCCCAGCGCGCTTGCCCACACCGGGGATCTGGCGAAGGGATCATGGTGCCCACCAGGTACTTTCGTCTCCGGGAGAACAGGTCATCGGCGGTCGCCATCTCGTCGGCGGTCAGAGCCGCGCGGGGTCTTGACCATGGTGCCGACGTTCTTGACTTGATACATTCAGCTCCGTTCTTGACCTCAGCTCCTTGACCTCGCCTACCAGGGGGATCATGATCTCGGGAACCATAGTCCACTCGGGGTGACGGTCCTGGACAGCCAGAGCGGCCTTGATGACAGCGCGGGTCTGCATAGCAGCGATCTCAGGATAGGTGACGGCCAGACGGCAGCCACGGTGACCCATCATGGGGTTGAACTCGTGCAGGCCGGCAATGATGGATTTGATGTCAGCCACGCTCTTGCCCAGATCCTCAGCCAGCAGCTTGATGTCGGCCTCCTCGGTGGGCACGAACTCATGCAGGGGGGGATCCAGGAAGCGGATGGTGACAGGACAGCCCTCCATGGCCTCATAGATACCCTCGAAGTCGCCCTGCTGCATGGGCTCCAGGACGGCCAGAGCGTTCTCACGCTGCTCCACAGTGTCGGAGCAGATCATACGGCGGATGGCACGGATGCGCTCGCCCTCGAAGAACATATGCTCGGTGCGGCACAGGCCGATGCCCTGAGCGCCGAACTTACGGGCCTGAGCGGCGTCGTGGGGAGTATCGGCGTTGGTACGGACCTGCAGGCTGCGGTACTGATCGCACCAGCCCATAACGCGGCCGAACTCGCCGCCGATGGTAGCGTCGGTGGTGGGCACAGCGCCGTCATAGATGTCGCCGGTGGAGCCGTTCAGGGAGATCCAGTCGCCCTCCACATAGGTCTTGCCGGCCAGCTCGAACTTCTTGTTCTCCTCGTCCATCTTGATCTCGCCGCAGCCGGAGACACAGCACTTGCCCATGCCGCGGGCCACCACGGCGGCGTGGGAGGTCATGCCGCCGCGGACGGTCAGGATGCCCTGAGCAGCCTTCATGCCCTCGATGTCCTCGGGAGAGGTCTCCAGGCGGACCAGGACGACCTTCTCGCCCCGCTCGGCCCAAGCCTTGGCGTCCTCAGCGGTAAAGACGACCTTACCAGAGGCAGCACCGGGGGAAGCGCCCAGAGCCTTACCCATGACGGCGGCCTTCTTCAGGGCCACAGCGTCAAACTGGGGATGCAGCAGGGTGTCCAGAGAGCGGGGCTCGATCATGGCCACGGCCTTCTTCTCGTCGATCATGCCCTCGTCCACCAGGTCGCAGGCGATCTTCAGGGCGGCGGCGGGGGTGCGCTTGCCGTTGCGGGTCTGGAGCATGAAGAGCTTGCCGTGCTCCACGGTGAACTCCATGTCCTGCATATCACGATAGTGGTCCTCCAGGGTCTTGCAGACGCCCTCGAACTGGGCAAAGGCCTCGGGGAACTTCTCAGCCATCTCAGCGATGGGCATGGGGGTGCGGACGCCGGCCACCACGTCCTCGCCCTGGGCATTGGTCAGGAACTCGCCGAACAGCTTCTTCTCGCCGGTGGCGGGGTTACGGGTGAAGGCAACGCCGGTGCCGCAGTCGTCGCCCATGTTGCCGAAGGCCATGGACTGCACGTTGACGGCGGTGCCCCAGGAGTAGGGGATGTCGTTGTCCCGGCGGTACACGTTGGCGCGGGGGTTGTCCCAGGAGCGGAACACGGCCTTGATGGCGCCCATCAGCTGCTCCTTGGGGTCGGTGGGGAAGTCCGCGCCGATCTTGGCCTTGTACTCGGCCTTGAACTGGCCAGCCAGTTCCTTCAGATCCTCAGCGGTGAGCTCCACGTCCTGGGTGACGCCCTTCTTCTCCTTCATCTGGTCGATGAGCTGCTCAAAGTACTTCTTGCCCACTTCCATCACCACGTCGGAGTACATCTGGATGAAGCGGCGGTAGCAGTCCCAGGCCCAGCGGGGGTTGCCGGACTTCTTGGCCATGACCTCCACCACGTCCTCGTTCAGGCCCAGGTTCAGGATGGTGTCCATCATGCCGGGCATGGAGGCGCGGGCGCCGGAACGGACGGAGACCAGCAGGGGGTTGTCCAGATCGCCGAACTTCTTGCCGGTGATCTCCTCCATCTTGGCGATATACTCCATGATCTGCGCCTGGATCCCGTCGTTGATCTTCTGGCCGTCCTTATAGTACTGGGTGCAGGCTTCGGTGGTGATGGTGAAGCCCTGGGGCACGGGCATGCCAATGTTGGTCATCTCGGCCAGGTTGGCGCCCTTGCCGCCCAACAGCTCACGTGTTGGCGTTGCCCTCAGAGAAGAGGTACACAAACTTCTTTGCCAATTTACTTCATTCCTTTCTGTATACTCGCATAGCGGAGCCGTTTGCGGATGCAGAGATTCCTTCTCACACAAAGGCTCTGCGCCTTCCCGGCCCGCTTTCATGCCAGTGGTGCGGCAGGCAGAATCTGCCGCGAAAATATTATACCTATTTGAAGGAAATATTGCAACTGCTTCTCCACTGTTTTTCCCTCTTTTTCTGAATTTCAAACCGCGTTCCCGCTTTCTTATGAAAACCATTCTCAGATCTGGAGGGCCCCGGCCGCGGTCTGCCCGACGCTGACGGAAAAACCGAGGCCGCGCGGACACATCTTACGCCCGCACGGCCTCGGAAGGCTCAACCCAACAACTCCTCCCCTTCTTCCTGGGGATAAAATTGGAGCGCATCCTGGACGGTCTGGAATACCCCCGCCCGTTTCCATGCGCTAGTCATCCGCTTCTCCATGGCGGTCACCACAGGGTACTGGAGCCAGCTGCTCTGGTGGGTGTAATTCACCCAGCTGCTGATGAGATAGCCGTCCTGGAGCTCCGCCACAGGATAGGCGAGATAGCCCCGCTGCCGTTCCCCATCCGCCGGGAAGGAGAACGCGGCAAAGATGTCTGTACTCTGCTGCTCCCCCAGAAGATGCTGTCTGAGGTGAAGGTCTGCACGCCCAGGGAGAAGTACGGCGCGGCATACTCCCTTCCGTCCCGGCTGTACAGCACCCGTCCGGTCACCTCCCCGGCCTCGGCCCAGCCCTCCGGGATGTCCCGGTATACAGGCCAGAGCTGGATGGACTCCGTCCCATAGAAGCCCGGGTCCTCCGTCCAGAGGAAATGGTGGATCAGGACCCACTGCTCCCGCTCACCCGCCAGCCTCACCCCGACTCCGGTGATCCGCAGCTCCTCCGGTCCCCTGCCGTCCTCAGAAAAGGTCTCGCCGGTGACCTCCACCACCACCTCGACCCCATCCCGGCAGGCCTCAAGGTCCTCCGGAGTCAAATCGTTCAGCACCTCCTCCGGAAAGCCCAGCATCAACAGCTTGGCCTTTACATCCTCCAGACCGTCCTGTGCCGTCTCATCCACCGGATGCCAGTCCATAGGATAGCTGTTCCCGAACAGATAGCCGCAGGACCCGCCGATCAAAACCAACAGGATCAGCCCCTTGACCACCCATCCATCCGGGACCCGGACCGGGGCGGACTGGATCCCGTACCCCGCCTCATCCAGCTCCCGGGAGCAGCGGAACAGGCTGCGGAGGATCAAGAAGTACACAGCCAGCAGAGCGGCGACCAAAATCAGCCCGCCGTACTCCACCACACCCAGAACGCACATCAGGAGATACCAAAATACCAGCCCCCCCGCAGCCCTGGCTTGGGACGGAAGCCCCGCTTTTTCCCGCACCGCCCTCAGCCCCTGCCAGAAGCAGAGATACACCGCCAAAAGGAACAGTAAACTGGCCCATTTCAGCGGAACCAAGAGGGCGGAGAGGGCGCCAGCACTGACCCAGATGGTGGTATTCAGGATCAAAAGCAAGAAAAAGTAGATCGCCCGGATCAGCGCCAGGACAAAGCAGCTTCGGAACCACCGATTCTCAAGCCGCAGGCTGCGGAAGCCCAGCAGCATGAGCACCACCCCGATGGCTGGGAGGATCGTATCCAGAAGCCAAAAATTCAGTGTGACAGTGGAGAGGGCCATCCCCACCAGCACCCGGTTCATGGCCCTTTTCCAGGGCGTCACCTCCTCCACGATCTCCTCCGGCGGGAGGTCCGGCAGGCCGGCCCCCAACACAGCGTCAAACTCCCCCTCACTCAGGTTGTCCCATTTCCGGTCATCCATCCTGCTCACCTCCCAGCAGCTTCCGCAGCCGCCGTTTTAACCTATACAGCTTCCCCTCCACCGCCCGCTCCGTGATGCCCAGCTCTGCGGCGATCTGGGCGGTGGACTGAAGGTAGTAGTATTTCCGGTAAAACAGCAGCCGCTCCTCCGGCAGCAGACGGCCCAGGGCCTCCAACAGCTCCTGCTCCCGTTCCCGCCGCACCACTTCCTCCTCCGGCGTGAGTCCCGGCGCCGCCGTGTGCTCTGTCAGTTCCTCCACGCCCCCATGACGTGCATTTTTTCTTGCATGGTTCAGAGCGGTATTCCGGGCCACCGCCGTCAGCCACGCGTTCCAGCTTCCCCGCTGCCGGCTGAACTGATCTATGTGCTTCCACACCTGCATGGCTGTCTCGGAGAGGCACTCCTCCCGGTCCCGGGGATCCTGTAAAATGGCGCCGATGACATACCGCATCAGCGGCCCATAATGCCGCAGCAGAGCATCTATGCCCTCTTCCCTGCGCTCCGCCAACAGCGCTGTGATCTCCTGCTCCTGCACATCGCCGCCCCCCTTCCAAACATTTCTCTACCTTATCATACACGCCGCCGCTGAAAATCCCACGGACTTTTTTACACTTACACCACAGCAGCTATGATGTAAAGAAGAAAACCCCGCCGGATGGCGGGGGTTTTCCAAAGAGCAGAAATTACTCCTCGATGTCGATGACAACACC
>VOFE01000127.1_pt1 | contig 24001 bp, 27 predicted proteins | sample 5384071 | NCBI WGS metagenome assembly VOFE01 (sample SAMN12384724, study PRJNA508395) | human gut metagenome | isolation source: healthy gut D | host: Homo sapiens
CGCATGGCGAGGACGGCATCTATTTCACCTATGAAGAGAGCGATCCGATAGCCTTCAATCCTTTCTACGTGGAGGACGGGATTTTTGATATCGAGAAGAAAGAATCCGTCAAGACGCTCATCCTCACCTTGTGGAAGCGTGACGACGAGCCGCCGACACGTGCCGAGGAGGTGGCGCTATCCAATGCGGTCAATCTCTTTCTAGAGAAAATCCGCAGGGACAGCAGCATAAAACCCTCCTTCAATACCTTCTATGAGTTTATCCGTGACGAGTATCAGGATATCCTAAAAGAGAAGCGAACCCGTGAGAAGGATTTTTGACGTGTGGGGTTTCCTGAAAAGGAACCGTATTACCGTGGTGGGGAATATGACTTCCTGCTCAACTCCGACAAACAGCTTGACTTGTTGAATAAACGCTTCATTGTCTTTGAGTTGGACAATATCAAGGACAATAAAGTACTCTTCCCGATAGTCACCATTATCATCATGGAAACCTTCATAAACAAAATGAGAAAGTTGAAAGGAATCCGCAAGATGATATTATTGGAAGAAGCCTGGAAGGCCATCAGCAAGGAGGGCATTTATTTACGCTATCTCTTCAAGACGGTCCGCAAGTTTTTTCGGCGAGGCCGTTGTCGTAACTCAGGAGGTGGAAGACATCATTTCGTCACCCATCGTCAAGGGAACCATCATCAACAACAGCGACTGCAAGATTTTGTTGGACCAGAGGAAATATGTCAACAAGTTCGATGAAATCCAGTCCCTGCTGGGCCTGACCGACAAGGAACGTGCTCAGATTCTCTCCATCAACATGGCGAACAACCCTTCCCGAAAATATAAGGAAGTCTGGGTCGGTCTGGGCGGTTCGCAGTCGGCGGTCTATGCCACCGAGGTCTCATCCTCACCTTGTGGAAGCGTGACGACGAGCCGCCGACAAAGGGCTGAGGCGGTGGCGCTATCCAACGCGGTGGACCTCTTTTTAGAGAATATCCGCAGGGACAACAGCATCAGGCCCTCCTTCAACACCTTCTACGAGTTCATCCGTGACGAGTACCAGGATATTCTGAGGGAGAAGCGTACACGGGAGAAGGATTTTGACGTGTGGGGGTTCCTGAATGTGCTGGAACCTTATTACCGTGGTGGGGAATATGACTTCCTTCTCAACTCGGACAAACAGCTTGACTTGTTGAATAAACGATTCATTGTCTTCGAGTTGGACAACATCAAGGACAACAAGGTACTGTTCCCGATTGTCACCATCATCATCATGGAAACCTTCATCAACAAGATGAGGAAATTGAAAGGCATCCGCAAGATGATATTGTTGGAGGAAGCTTGGAAGGCCATCAGCAAGGAGGGCATGGCGGAGTATTTACGCTATCTCTTCAAGACGGTCCGCAAGTTTTTCGGCGAGGCGGTGGTGGTCACTCAGGAGGTCGAGGACATCATCTCGTCTTCCATTGTCAAGGGGACCATCATCAACAACGCCGACTGCAAGATTCTTCTCGACCAGAGAAAATATGTCAACAAGTTCGATGAGATACAGGCGTTGCTCGGCCTGACCGACAAGGAGCGTGCGCAGATACTCTCCATCAACATGGCGAACAACCCTTCCCGAAAATACAAGGAAGTCTGGGTCGGTCTGGGCGGTTCGCAGTCGGCGGTCTATGCCACCGAGGTGTCGCTTGAGGAGTATTATTGTTACACGACAGAGGAGACCGAAAAGCTTGAACTTATGCGGCTTACGGAGAAACTCGGCGGCAATATCGAGCTTGCCATCAAGCAGCTGGCGGAAAGCAAGCGTGAAAAGTAATCCATTTTATCAACCGTTAAACACCAATAATCATGTATAGTAATTTGGAATCAGACGAAGGTAAACGCAGGGAGGTCATATCGGCCCTCTATTGGTCCCTGATGCAGAACTGGAACATTCCGCAGTCCATACAGGACTATTATGGATTCTCGGAAGATTACCGGCTGTATCATCAACTTGAGGATATGGACTCCGATGTGTATAACCGTAAAAGGGAAGCGGGGGAAGTTCCCGATATTTTAGAAGTGGATGCAAGGCTGACACATGCCGTTGAGAAAGTCTTTGAAACGGTCTGTCCCCATCCTCCGGCAGAATACCTTGACAAGCTGAACGAGGATTTGCAGAAGTTGGGACAGATAGCCGCCATGCCGGATGCAGTCCATGACATCCTTCACATCAGTCCCGCTTTTCTTGTCAGGTACGGCATCGACAAAAAGGATTCCCCGGAGGAATGCTCCCGTCAGGCGGAAAAGGCGTACCGTGAACTGGATGCCCGTTTCGTCAGGATGACAGGTCGAAGGCCGTATGCCGACGAGCTGTTCGCTTCTCTCAAACGCAAAACGGAAGATGTGGCGAAGGAGAACCGCCCGAAACAGTCCCATCGGACAATCCTCCGTAACCCGCTGTCCAAAGGGCGGAAAATGGGACTTTGATTTCCCATCGAAACAACAATCAGATTATTCATCATTAAAAAAGTAGATTTATGAAAGTAAAAGTTTTAGTGCTGTGTATGGGCTGCTTCTTCTTCAGCCTCACGGCAAAGGCGCAGTGGGTCGTGACAGACCCGACCAATCTCGCACAGGGCATCATCAATGCCGCGAAGAACATCGTGCAGACATCTACGACGGCCACGAATATGGTGAAAAATTTTCAGGAAACCGTCAAAATCTACCGGCAGGGCAAGGAGTATTACGACGGGCTTCGCAAGGTCAAGAACCTTGTCCGGGATGCCCGCAAGGTTCAGCAGACCATCCTGATGGTGGGCGACATCACGGACATCTATGTGACCAGCTTCGAGCGTATGCTCAGCGACCCTTACTTCACCCCGGAAGAACTGAGTGCCATCGCCCTCGGGTACACGAAACTGCTGGAGGAAAGTGCCAATCTGCTGACGGACCTGAAGACGGTGGTCAACGAGAACGGCCTTTCCATGAACGACAAGGAACGTATGGACATCATCGACCGCTGCTACAACGACATGCTGCAAAACCGGAGCCTGGTGCAGTACTACACCAACAAGAACATCGGGGTGTCCTACCTGCGCGCCAAGAAGCGGAACGACCTGGATCGCGTGATGGCACTCTACGGCTCACCCATGAGCGTTATTGGTAATCCTGAATCCGAATGCTTATGTTATTGCTGGCTATAGATTTGACAACCTGCATCAGATTTTACAGAATCTGTATGTGGAAATGATGCCGCTCTGCTCAAAGATGACCGGTGTGGCAAGAGGCCTTGCAGGTTTGGGAGCCCTGTTCTACGTGGCTTACCGCGTGTGGCAGTCATTGGCAAGAGCCGAGCCTGTAGATGTCTTTCCGCTTTTGCGTCCCTTCGCCTTGGGGCTGTGTATCATGTTCTTCCGACACTCGTTCTGGGCACGCTGAACAGTGTCATGTCGCCCATAGTAAAGGGTACGCACACGATATTGGAGTCGCAGACCTTTGACATGAACGAGTACAGGGCGCAGAAGGACAAGCTGGAGACTGAGGCGATGAAACGGAATCCGGAGACAGCCTATCTGGTCGACAAGGAGACTTTCGACAACAGGCTGGACGAGCTTGGAGCGCTGGACGCGATTGAGGCTTGCGGAATGTATGTGGACCGTGCCATGTACAACATGAAAAGGGCCGTGCAGAATTTCTTCCGGGAACTGCTGGAGCTCCTGTTCGCTGCGGCGGCGCTGGTCATCGACACACTCAGGACATTCTTCCTGATCGTGCTTTCGATACTCGGTCCCGTTTCCTTTGCCATCTCCTGCTGGGACGGTTTCCAGGCTTCTCTCAGCCAGTGGTTCGTCCGCTACATCAGTATCTACCTGTGGCTTCCCGTAAGCGACCTGTTCAGCAGCGTGCTGGCAAGGATTCAGGTGCTGATGCTCCAGCAGGACATCGAACAGCTTTCCGACCCGGATTTCATCCCCGACAGCTCAAACGGGGTTTACATCACTTTCCTCATTATCGGCATCATCGGGTATTTCACCATCCCGACCGTATCGAACTGGATTGTGCAGGCCGGAGGCGGTGCGGGCAATTATGGAAAGAACGTGACCCAGGCGGCATCCAAGACAGGCTCCGTGGTGGCCGGGACTGCCGGAGCGGCGGTGGGAAACATTGCCGGAAGACTTATCAAGTAATAACAGTTTAAAACATTTACATTGGAATGGAATTCAAATCATTGAAAAATATCGAGACCAGTTTCAGGCAGCTCCGCCTGTTCGGAATAGTCTATCTGTGTGTATGCACCCTGCTTGTGGGATTTTCCGTATGGAAGGCTTACAGCTTCGCGGAAGCGCAACGGGAGAAGATCTATGTGCTGGATGAAGGTAAGTCGCTGATGCTGGCCCTTTCACAAGACCTGGAGCAGAACCGCCCCGTGGAGGCACGGGAGCACGTGCGCCGCTTCCACGAACTGTTCTTCACGCTCTCGCCTGACAAGAATGCGATTGAAGGCAATATCCGGAGGGCCATGTTCCTCAGTGACCGTTCCGCCTATGCCCATTATGTGGATCTGGCAGAGCAGGGATACTACAACCGGATCATTTCGGGGAACGTGAACCAGCGTATCGGGATTGACAGCGTGAAATGCGATTTCCATACCTATCCTTACGAGGTCGTGACCTACGCGAAGCTTTCCATTATCAGGGAGAAGAGCGTGACCGAGCGCAGCCTCGTCACACGTGGCAGGCTGCTGAACTCCACCCGCAGCGACAATAATCCGCACGGCTTCATCCTCGAAGCCTTCCGTGTGGTGGAGAACAGGGATATAAGAGTGTATGACCGTTAAAATTCAGAATGTATGAGAAAGAGAATCTTGAAAATCAGAAGTCTGGCAGAAGCCAAGCTGCGGGACTTGTGCGACAGCCTGACTCCCGAAAGGAGAAAGGCGGTTGTCATCGGACTGTGCACCGTATTCGCGGCAGTCAATTTCTATATGATATTCCGTGCCATCCATGACATCGGACGGGAGGATGCCCGGCAGGAGGTAATCGAAATTGCCCCGCTGGATATTCCGGATTTCGTTCCTGCCGACACGCTCTCCGATGAGAAAGTGCGTGACATGGAAGAGTTTTTTAACCAATTCAACAATCAAGGCAATGAGTAACGACGCAAACACATTGAAAAAGAGGCAGGAAATCAAGAAATACTTGGTTTTTGCCGGGATGTTCCTGCTGTTCATCGGCTGCATGTGGTGGATTTTCGCCCCGTCGAAAGAGGACAGGCAGGAAGAAACTAAGAAAGCAGGTTTCAACACCGAACTGCCCGACCCGAGGGGTGCGGGCATAGAGGGCGACAAGATTGCCGCCTACGAGCAGGCTGACATGAGGCGCAGGCAGGAAGAGAAGATGCGCACGCTGGAAGACTTCTCTTCCCTTGCCGACGAAAAAAGGCAGGAGAATCCGCAGGCTGTGGCTGTGGAGATTGTGCCGGATTCGGAGTATAAGGGTGGCGGCACATCCTATCGTGGCGGTGGAAATCGCGGCAATGCCTTTGCATCCTCCGCCTCCGCCTATAACGACATCAACGCCACTTTGGGCAGTTTCTACCAAGAGCCGGAGGAAGACCCCGAAAAGGAGGCGTTGAAAGCCGAGGTGGAGCAGCTGAAGCAGGCAGCCGCCGTACAGCAGCCCGCGCAGATGACTTACGAGGAGCAGGTGACCCTGTTGGAGAAATCCTACGAGTTTGCCGCCAAGTACACGCCGGGAGGTGGCGGTGCAAATACCGGAAAGCAGGCGGGGAACGAGGCGGTCACGCGGAACGGGAAGGCGAAAGCCGTTCCCGTGGGGCTGGTTTCCACTCCGGTGGTATCGTCCCTGCCGCAGCCCGTCAGCGATTCCGTGCTGTTTGCAAGGCTGTCGCAACCGGGGCGGTTTCATACGGCAATCGGGAACACGGAAGCCGGGAGCATGAGGAATACCATCCGGGCCTGCATCCACGGGGACCAGACCGTCATCAGCGGTCAGGGAGTGAGGATGCGCCTGCTGGAACCGATGCGTGTCGGGAAGCATGTCCTTCCGAAAAACACCCTGCTCACGGGAGAAGCCGCATACAGGGAGAGCGGCTCAATATCGGGATTGTGCAGGTGGAATATGACGGTATCATCATTCCGGTGGAACTTGCCGTGTATGACAATGACGGACAGGACGGCATCTTCATTCCCGGGTCAATGGAAGCGAACGCAGTCAGGGAGGTGGCGGCCAATCTGGGGCAGAATCTCGGCACGAGCATCTCCATCACCAACCAGTCGGCCAAGCGACCAGCTGCTTTCCGAACTCGGGCGCGGAGCCATACAGGGCGTGTCGCAGTACATCTCCAAGAAACTACGCGAGGAGAAGGTACACCTCAAGTCAGGCCATACCCTGATGCTTTATCAGAATGACAATCAATAACCCAATTAAAATTCAAAGAACATGAAACAGATTTTTGTAATGCTTGCCCTTATGACGGGCGCAGTGAGTGCTTTCGCACAGAATGCCGGTGATTCAACGGCAACAGTTACCAACGGTGTCACACTGACGGCGGATGTATATCCGCGGCAGGAGGACGGTGACCTCTATCACGGCCTTACCAGGAAACTGACCTTTGACAGGATGATACCTCCATACGGGCTGGAAGTGACCTATGACAAGACCACGCACATCATTTTCCCCGTCATCGGTGCGTTATGTGGACCTCGGTTCTCCGAACCTCATTGCAGGCAAGGCGGACGGTGCGGAGAATGTCATCCGTGTAAAGGCCACGGTGAAGGACTTCCGTGAGGAGACGAACATGTCCGTGATTACCGAAAGCGGAAGTTTTTACACCTTCAATGTGAAGTATTCGGAAGAGCCGCTGCTGCTGAATGTCGAGATGAAGGACTTTATTCATGACGGAAGTGAGGTGAACCGTCCAACAACGCCCTTGACATCTACCTGCAGGAGTTGGGTTGCGAATCGCCCAAACTCGTGCAGTTGATTAACAGGAGCATCCACAAGGACAACAGACGGCACATCAAGCATATCGGGTGCAAGGCGTTCGGCATCCAATACCTCTGCGCGGACTCTATACCCATAACGGGCTGCTCTATTTCCACACACAGATCAGGAACCCGTCCAATGTGCCTTTCGAGGTGGATTTCGTGACTTTCAAAATTGTGGACAAGAAGGTGATGAAACGTACAGCCATTCAGGAGAATATTATTTTTCCTCTCAGGGCTTACAACTATGCCACTGTGGTTGCAGGAAACAAGGACGAACGCACCGTATTTGTGTTTGACAAATTCACCATCCCCGCGGACAAGGTATTGGTGGTGGAGATGCACGAGAAAAGCGGTGGCAGACATCAGACCTTCACCGTGGAAAGTGAGGACATCGTGAGAGCTAAAGTCATCAATAAACTTAAAGTGAAGTAGCGTAAGGTAAGTATCTGTGTGTTACAGTCGTGTCGCTTGCCCTGTTTTCAGGGCAGGCATACGCCCAACGGTATCTTCCCGGAATGATGGGTGTGGAACTTCGTGGCGGTTTTGCGGGCGGTTCTAAAGGGCCTTTGAATTATTATACCGGATTCGCGGTATCGGGATACACGAAGAAAGCCAACCGCTGGGTGGCAGGTGCGGAATACCTGCTGAAGAATTATGAGTATCGCACCATATCCGTACCCCGTGCCCAGTTCACGGCAGAGGGAGGCTATTACCTGAAGTTCCTGTCCGACCCCTCAAAGACATTGTTCCTTTCCATCGGCGGTTCAGCCCTTATAGGATATGAGACGGTGAATTGGGGTGACAGGATGATGCACGACGGTTCAAGGCTTCTTGCCGGTGATGCCTTCCTCTACGGCGGTGCGCTCACTTTGGAGCTGGAAACCTACATTACCGACAGGATAGTCCTGCTTGCCAATGTGCGTGAGCGTGCCCTGTGGGGCAGTCCGTTAGGGGTGTTCACGACTCAGTTCGGGCTGGGCGTCAAGATAATCATCAATTAACTGCCAATGCCCATGAACATGGAGGAAATAAGAGGAATCCCGATTACGGACTTTCTGGCGCGATTGGGACACGAGCCGAAAAGACAGCGCGGGGATGAATGCCGGTATCTGGCCCCGTACCGGGAGGAGCGGACTGCCTCGTTTCAGGTGAATATCCGCAAGATGTCTGGCACGACTTCGGGACCGGACGGGGCGGTGATATATTCACCCTTGCAGGGGAACTGACAGACAGCCGTGATTTCAAGGAACAGGTGGATTTCATCACAAGGATTTATGGCGGTCTGGCCCCGGAAAGAAAGACGGTTTTCCGTCCCAAAGAGAACGGCAAGGATAATCCCGATAAAAAGGAATGCTTGACGGATATCCGTTTCGGACCGCTGTACAACAAGGTTTTGCTCCGCTATCTGGAAGAACGGGGCATTTGCAGCGATGTGGCATTGCCGAACTGCAAGGAGGCAGGTATACCTTGCACGGGAAGCGGTATTTCGCCATCGGTTTCCGGAATCTCAGCGGCGGATACGAGGTGCGCAACCGCTTCTTTAAGGCCAGTCTCGCCAAAGACATCTCGCTGATGGAAAACGGTTCGGATACTTGCAATCTCTTCGAGGGGTTTATCGACTGCCTCTCGTGGATGCAACTCGGTTCGGGTGTGGCGACGACTATCTCGTACTGAACTCGGTGGCTTGCTGGAACGCTCGTATGGCTTTCTTGACAGGTACGGACATATCCGGTGCTATCTGGACCGGGACGAAGCGGGACGGAGAACGCTGGAGGCTCTCCGCAAACGCTACGGCAATAAAATAGAGGACTGCTCCTCCTTGTACAAGGGGTACAAGGATTTGAACGAGTACCTGCAAAACATGGACGGGTATCCGGAATAAACAAATCGAATATCAATCATTAAAACGAAAATGAATATGAAAAAGAGAAATGTAAAGAACGCGTTGGCCGCATTTTTTCGGCAACTGTTCCGTGGGTCTGGTGGCGTTTGTCTGTGGTGTCCGTGCAATGATGAAGTGGACGTACAGCAGGAATATCCGTTTAAGGTGGAGACCCTGCCTGTCCCTACCCGTATTGTGAAAGGCGAGACGGTGGAAGTACGGTGTAAACTCAAACGTGAGGGCCGGTTTTCCGATGCCCGCTACACCATCCGATACTTCCAGCCGGACGGCAAGGGTACGCTCCGTATGGACGACGGGATGGTGCTGCTGCCCAATGACCGCTATCCCCTGGATAGGGAGGTATTCCGTCTGTATTATACTTCGGAAAGCGAGGACCAGCAGACGATAGACATCTCTCGTCTGTTGTTCTACTTTCCGGTTATCGTTTCCGCCATAGGGTTCTGCCGGTGCATTTCCCAGTTCATGATTGCCGATTTTTTTGAATTTGCATAGCAGTATTCGCAGATGATGAGGACAGGTATTGTATTCCCCGATATCCTTGGGGCCATACACCCAAGAGCCGGTTGTTGAAGAAACTTTTGTGATTGCTGACAGTATTTGTTGCCAGGGAGAATACGGCACTTTCAGGTGCTCATTCATGTTGAAAGTGGTTCCGAGCATCGAATGGTGACTCCCAATGCAGACATCAGTTTCTTGTCTTTCCATGCCAGACGTGCTATCAGGATCACCGTCGATGCAGCGGTTACGTGATATTCTGTTTTGCCAAGATCTCAGATTTTCGCCGCAGGTAGCCATGCTCAGATTCCATCTTCTGTACGGTTCAGTACTGTCAGTTTTCCGGCAAGTTCCTCCATTTTTCTTTATTCCATTCATGATACGTCTTCCGTGAAGATGGAAATCTGTCCCTGGTTCAGTGGATAGGTTTCCACGGAGGATGAAAGGTTCCTGTCCGAACTGTCGTGGGATACACGCAACGCTGTCAGCAGTCCTATGTACATATATACCTCCTCCATGGAAATAATCTTGTTTTTCAATCTCCGTATCCGTTCGATGTCCTCGTTCATGTTCACCTCGAAATTGGCCAGCCAACCGTCCACGGTTTCGAACACCTCTTCCGTCGAGACTTTCTTCTTGCCGTAATTGCAGACGCTTCGCTCGGGTGAAAGGATACACTGGTTATGACAGATTAGCACGCAGGGGCCTATGGCCGCCTGTATGCCGTCCTGATGGAATAAGCGACGACCAGCGTCGTGGTCAGCTCGTCCGTCTCCCAGTCCTTGATCCGGATGGTGGCGAAGATACGGCGGAGTATGTGCGCTTCCACGGCCTTTTCGCCGTGTGTCTGTTCCACCTGCGGGAGGATGCTCACTCCCGGCTGTGCCTTGTTCTTGTTCTGGGCCGCGAAGATTTCCTCCACCTCGTAGTCCAGATTGTATTTCTGGCAGATGTCCATCATGCGCCGGATGACCTGGTAATGGTAGATGCCCTGCACCGGATTGTTGTAGATGTCGTTCTCCTTGTAGGTACGCTGAAGCGTCTCGAAGTTCATCACTTCAATTCCGTTTTTCTGGAAGTCAAACTGCTGTTGTCTTTCCAATACTGCCAATGTCGTTTCCATAATCTTGAATTTTATGAAGTTAATACTATTAGATTGTTTATTATTTATTGTTACCGTTTTCCCTTTTCAGGTATGTATCTGCCATCCGTGGAACGGCTGCAGCGTTACGGCGAAGGATCTGTCAGGTATTCCATGATAGAGCAGACCTCCCACGATACCTGTCCTTCCGTCGGGATAGCGCTGTGTAAAGCCGAACGAGTACGGCGCGTGGTCATAATAGAGGGAGATCTCGCAGGGACAGTCGGGGTTTTCTTCCCAGCTCTTCAACCGTTCCAGAGGCATTTTTGGAGCGAGGTGTCACCGATGGATTCGGCATAACGCCTTACATTCTCGAAATGTTCTTCATTCAGGATTTTCATGATTCATTGTATTTTTATCTGTTAAACACGTCCGGCTCCGGGAGCCGGTATTTTTATTTCTCGCCTGCCTGACAGTCCCGTGGCCGTACCCGCAAGGTTTGGCGAAAGAAAATACCGCAGCGAAGCGAGGATGATTTTCTTTCAGCCAACCCCGCCAGGGGCCTGACCTTGCACGGCGTACACAGGACACGGGACTACCTTTGCAGGGTGGGAAATAAAATATGCGGTCATTTTTTGGATGCCTTTCGGTTCAGGTCCTGGTATGTTTATGCCGGAACTGTTTTTGTAAAATATACGGCTTGTTTTTTTTGTTGTATGGAGCAGGTGTGGATTCCTTAGATAATCTTCCTGATTTGTTCGCCATTGCCGGACAAATGGTGTATTTTTGCAGTTTCTAATTTCAGGATCATGGAAAACTATCTAAAGAAAGCGGCGGATGCTTTCCTTGTGGAGCGTCCGTATGGTATGCGTGTGGATTACAGGAAGAAAGGGTTCGTGCTGTTTAACCGCAACCTAAACGTATTGGGCAATGTGGAGCATGCCCGTCTGGAAGAGCTGCCTCTGGAGCGGTTCAATGTGGAGGAGATTCCGGTGGGTGGAGGATCGAAGAACAGGTCATTTACCGATGTATTCTCGCACCGATTCTGTACCTCGGATTGCCGGATGGTATTCTTGGATGGATTGCCTTGTGATGAAAAATGATGATATGCAGCCGATACGTATATCGTCAATCTTGGAGGTTTGAATATGCCCCAGCGGGTATATAACCGTGAACCGTCGCAATATGACAGCAATACAAAGAAATATTCTTGACTGTATTTTCACAAGACATAATAATGGTTTTGATCGCCGGCCACCATGATGGAAAACCGTCTCCTGCCAGAATTTGGACTTACCGTTTTGCTTTTAAGCTTTGGAGAATTTAGTCATCCATTCTTTCCTGTTATAACGCAAGATGAGGCGTAACACGGCCTTATGTTTTATCCGGAAAATGAAAAAGTCGAACTAAAAATCAAATGATTAGTTTTGATTTTCCGGTAGCTGATGGTTCCGTTCCTTAGGTTTCAATATCTTTACATGCCTGTAGAATGTCCCTTTGGTTCTGATATGGATGTCAAAACCGTCCCTTCCGGTGATTTCAAGGAATGTTCCTCCCGTGATCCATTCCCCGTCCAGGAATTTCTGTTTCTGTTCATCGAGCAGCAGCTGATATTGCTCTTCCCGCGCTCTGCGCTCTTCCGCCTCTTTCTCTTCCCGCTCCCTGCGTTTCTGTTCCTGCTCCTTTTGTATGCCTCACGGGCTTGCAGCAGGGGGGTGGTGTCGAGTCCGAGAGCCTCGAACACGCGGATGGAGATCAACTTGACGAAGGATCCTCTTTCCGCACTCTGAAGCGTATCCGCGATCCAGTTCCTGCAATAAGCGGCGGCTTCCTCCCTGCGGCCTTCTCCTTTGAGGAACCGGCGTGAATACTGCCCGCTGGAGAAATAAACGTTTTCAATCTGGCAGACCACATGGAAACAGTCATCGTCCTCATTCCCGTATTCGTTCTTTCTAGACAGGGAGAGATATACATTCTCCGCATACGGCTCCAGTTCCATATAAGGAGCCACGACGGTATTCCCGTCAGACTTGTACTTGAATACTTTTGCTTTCATACTATCGTTCAGTTTGTCGGTTGTTGCATATTTCATCTATAATCTCTTTCCCGCTTCTTTCACCCTTCAGGAAGGCAAGGAAGCGCCTCAAAAAGAGCCGGGCACAGTCAGTTCCCAGTTGGGAGCTTTCACCCTCTTTGGTAGCGCATACCGCAAAACGCCCCAGTCCGAAACTGTCCTGTTGCGGTATGATGTGGTAAGACAAGTCCTCGCTTGCGTTGATGTGCAACCCACGACGGAAAACATAGAAAGTTTTCGGGATTCTTCTGTCGGTATCGATTTCCATACGCTTGTAACCGTGATGTTCCAATAACCGGACCAGTTCCCTGTTTGTCGGAATTGTATGTCCGATCCAGTCCGGCCAGCTTATATTTTCTATTGTATGTCCGTAATTGTCATATAATATGTCGAACTGATCCTGGTATTCATCGTAAAATTCCCCGTTCCCGTTGCACATTTCCTCCAAAGCGATGCCGTTTTTACGGACAAGGGCAAGGTCGCCCAGTCCACACGCGATTTCATTGAGCAGCGTGCGTTCCTCGTCCCTGTCTTTGCCGTTCCGTAAATTCTAAGCCGGGAATACCGGTGTAGCGCCGAACGGGACGGCATATCCAGTTTTTCCCATATCCCATCGTTTCCTATAGCCTGTCTGGTGTTTTCCGGAAGTCCGTACCACCACTTGTCCAAATTGTTTGTATCCATAATTTCTGAATCAGATTGTTTTTAAATTCTGTTTTGAGTACCATGCCTGATATGCGGCGGCATACTCCTGACGTTCCCGCTCCAGGGAATCTCTCATCTCAGGGGTGTACCCGAGCAGGCGGATGTATCCTCCGTTATAGCCGGTGAGTTCGCACCTTATTCCGGCTTCCTCCAGTTTGTCGATGCGTTTTTGGGCCATTTTTGCGCTTGAATATTCCTTCGGCCAAAAATAGACTTCGCCCCGTGAGCCGAAACAGTCTTCCCCCAGAATTATTTCCCCGGCATACTTCCGGCTTTCGATGAAGCCGAAACGCGCTTTGCCCAATGCCCGCCGCATTGCCTCGTGTGCCGGACCTTCCGGATGCTTGAATACCTCCGGCTTGTCTTTGCTGCCGAGTCTGGGCGGTTCCACCTTGTACGGCTGTTTGTAACTTCCGATTCCGAGCGTCAGGTAAAAGTTGGTGTGGAAATAGTCCGTCATGGGGTCGCTGTCATCGAAATTGTACGACATGATGAAATCGTAGATATTCATCATTACTTCTTTTGCCCTGTCCGTCAAGGATTTGTCTGAATGGATATGATGGTGGTTGACATCGCCTTGAACTTTTCCGGACTCTTTGGTGAACGCCTCGAAATCCGCTTTCATAAGCCGGACATGGATGGAGTTGCAGTTTTCGCGTCTGACGGAAAACCTGTATCTCGGATAGGTCTCCTTCAGCCATACCCGTATCAGTCCCACGATTTCCGGTGCATGCTGCCCCTTGTAGTTGCGGCCTTTCCAACGGTATTCGTTATACACGTACTCGGTGTATTCCCTTGCCGTCGCTCCCGAATAGTCATATTCATATCCGGTTGAGGTCGAAAGGATATCCGGTTTTTCTTTCCAAGCCTCAAAAAGCCTTCCAAACTCGGTATTCACCTGCTGCATGATGGCAGTGTCGCCACCCTTGTCCGGGTGGTGCTGCAATGCCAGCCGGCGGTACTCTTTCTTCAAGTCCGCCAGAGAGTCGTATGTTCTGAAAATAAGTCATAGCCATAAGTTTTTTATGCCCCTGCGAGGCGGTTGATAAAATATTCCCGGTAGTCAAGGTCAAGACCGAGATTGCTGCACGCCATCCCGATGTCGTCTTCCCTGAGGTCGTTCACCTCCTGCAATTCGCGAAGATGCCGTAGTTCATCGTCCAGGTATTCCTGTGCTTTCGTATCGTTGCAACTGCATGAGTAGCGAATCTGGCTGATAATGTCTTCCTGCATATTGTCTGTTTTTAAGAAGTGTTCTTTGTAAATTTGTCGTTTGCGTTCATAATCCTGTCCGCTCCACCATTGGGTTGCAGCATCGACAAAAGCCTGCGAACCCTCTTCAGAGGGATAATCACATTCCCGAAGTCCCGTAATCTGTTCCATTACCTTGGACTCGCACGACTCCCACCAAGACAGCATTTGTTCCTTAAACTCTTTCAATGTAATGAGAGTGTTGTGCGCTTCACATTCAGAGCACCATTCACTGTCATCGGAATCGCTGACATATTCGTTCGTATTGGCATCGACCCATGCGGTGATTTCCACGTTTGTGGAACCGCATTCTTCACATACAAGAATTTCTGAATCATCCGGATTCTTTCTTTTAGACTTTCCGTCATAAAGCGTGACGGCACGTTCCACCAGCAGTTCCCGGCTGCTCTCCGAAAGATCCGCACAGAACCGTTCCACCGCTCCGAATATGGCTTTGTCACTGTTCGCACACCATTTTTCCCAGAAATGTTGGTATTGCCCTCCGAACACAATTTTACATTCTTCCTTGCTCCAGGCGTTCCACATGTAGTAGAAGAAACTGGAGACTGCATTTCCCGCTTGATATTTCATGATTTTCAGATTTAAGGTTCGACATTCTTTGTTCCTTCCAGCTCCAGCTTTGCAGCCTCGTACATTTCGTTGAGCCAGTCGATGTTACTTGCACCGAGTTCAAACGGGGATTCGCAGGTAACTTCCTCAAGGCTGTCCTTTATCGTGGCCAATACCGTAAGTTTGTTGTCTGTAGCTTCAATGCCATTTACCCAACATTCGTAAGGCTCGCCGTCGTCATTGAACCATATTACCCAGACAGGGTCTTCGTCCTGACTCGTGAATGTCAGTTCCGTCAATCCGTGTGCATAGAGCAACTGACATATTGCTTCAATGATGTCCTTGCGGAGTTCTTCAATCCTGCCGCTGAAATCCATGGCAGTGTATTTTGCCCTGCCTTTTTTGCTCCGCTCCTTGAAGGACAGAACCTGCACGTCGGGATGACAGTCGAAATTCCAGTCCGTTACCTCGTCATCACCGCAGGTCGTGTGGATATTGCCGCCCAGCACCAGACCGCAGTCTTCCGTTACCATTCTTTCTGCTTGGTCGCGGTCTTCCGCCACGACAGTGTAAGTACCTTCGAAGGCGTACCTTACCTTTACATCATACTTTGCCATAATTCTTATGATTTGATTGTTAATGATTTATTTGTTGATAACTTATGATTTTATGAAATCCGTCAGGGTCAAGCCGGTAAAGCGACGGCATATTCAGCTTTACCATCGGGTAGTCTACCCAACCGCTCTGTCTCTTGTAGCCTGTATCCTCCGCCAGTTTGTTGGCTATAAGGAACTCCATGGCATCGGGATTGTTGTTGATGTCGACAAAAGCCCTGTCCGGTAAAGCAAATGCCGGTTCATTTTCAAGATTGACCGTCAGGATGGTGTAGATTTCATGTGTCTCAGGAGCTTTCAGGCACAATGCCGGCCAACCGTTTGGGTACATTTCCATTGCTATGGAGAAGTGTCCGTCCTGATAGCGAAAAGTCCTGCCGGCAACCGGGCGATTGCACTTGACTATCTCGAAATCATCTTCTCCTTCGGTAAATGTCATCATAGGCAAGGATACATCGGCAAAACATTCTTCATCACGGTAACAGAGGTGCTCTTTCCCGTGTGACCGGATTATTGTCAAATGGGTATTCATATTCACAATTGTTTTATAAAGTTATTGCTTTATTTGACTGTCAGGACACTATGCTTACCGCATCACCGAAGAAGGAATCACATACGCCATATACATGCTGGACGGAGTAGTCGTATTTGGAGCGTTCATCATCCAGCCGGAAACGGAAACCGTGGTAGTCTTTCACTTCCAGTTTCAGCCTTACATCCTGTTTCAGCTCCATTTCAAGCAGGCTGCCACCGCCATACATCGAACTGAACAGTCCGCAACAGTTTCCTTTGGGAATGACGATCTCTTTTAGGGAGAAGCCGGCATCATACAGTTCCTTCAGGTTAACCTTTCCGATATAGGTCAGCAGGTTGGCCCCGCAGCAGGAGTTGATAAGTTCCTGGTAGAATTGTTCGTAGGACACCTGCTCCTTGCCGTCACGCGATTTCCTGTTCGGGAAGCGTTCGTGAACCTCGTATCCGTGTTCAAGCAAGAGTTTCTTGACCTTGGCAGGATTGAGGTTCAGGCTGTCCACCATGTCCCCGAAATAGGACTCCTCGTACCTGTAACCGCCCTGCGATTCAAACCAGTGGGAGTTGATGCAGTCATAGTTGGAAAGCATCTCCACCCGGATGGGGATGTCGTCCGTGCGTTTTATCAGGTCCTTCAGCACATCCGAGTCGTTACGGTTGTATATCTCATCGCGGATTTCATCCTCGTGCCCGTCGAAGAAGTCATCGACATCTTCCTCGTCAAAGTCACCCGATACGGTGCATCCCTCTTTTAATTTTGCGATAATCTCACGGACCGCTTCCCATTCGGCATCGCTGTACCACTCGTCTGCCTTTTCCCACAACTCTTCGCAGTTTTTGTTGTCAAGACACTTCTGTATCAAGCCCCGATGGTCGTCAAGATTGTCATTATAATCCGTCCATACCAGCGTGTAGGCCGGTTCCATCAGGGATTTGATGAAATCCAATGTCAATGTTTTCTGTTCATCCATTTCTGTTACCTGTGTACGGCAGGATTCCTTTTCCCGTACATACCGTTATAAATGACGGAAGCGGCCTTCAAGCCGCCTCCGTGTAAATCTCCTTATCCATACAGTTCCTTCACGGCCCTGTCGTATTTTTCCTTTTCCATCTCCGTCTTCAGGTTGAAATGGAAACGGGCGGTATATCTGTAACCGGTTCTCGGCTCACCGCCGCATTGCCGTATCGCCATGTCTATCTCCCAGTCGATATCACCGATGCCGAGCGATATGTATGAGTGCTTTAGCATACATCCGGCAAGCCGCAGAGCGGAGTCCTTTTTTGTTCTCTCTGCACAGCTTGTCGAAAGCCATTATTGCGATTTCTCTGTTTTCTATCGTTATCGTATTCATATATTCCAATTCAGTTAAGTGTCGGACTATCCCGTTCCCTGTCCCGGCTTGCCAGCATTCCGAAATGGATACTGAATATGCGTTGTCCGAAACAGACCGGGGAATTGTATTCCACACGCTGCCACAGCGTGAAATGGTTGCCTGCATACGACCATCTGAAATATCCCGACAGCGAGCCGTACGCGGGATTGGCATTCCGGTGTATGAGCATTCTGTTCACCTCCATGATGTTGTTTGCCACCAGAAGGGTATTCAGTATCTCCACGAACGCCATCTGCGCGTATGGGTCTGTCGGGAAGACCGGTCCGAGAAAATTGATATTCATAAGCGTATGTTTTTAATCGTAATTGTCATCGAACACCTCGAAACGGGGGGTGACCGTGTCGAAGTAATTGTTTGATATGCCCGGATAATACAGGAAGCCATCATCGTCTCCGTCCGGGCAGGTGTCGTCTCCGGTGGACGTGGCATTGCCGTACAGTTCCAGGTAGTGCGCTACCAGCAGGTGCGGGTCTTCCGAGCTGATGTCGTGATGACATTTGTCGCACCAGTCGAAGAACCACTCCTTGTCGGGTTCATCCAGCTGTTCCATCGCCTCCCTGATTTCAAAGAAGTTGGGGCACAGCCACTGCCTGTTTATCAGCGAGCCGGGAATCTCTTCCCACCGCGTGTACCTGTACTCCGGGTTCTCCTCTTCCGGGAACATGTCGAAGCAGGTGCACAGGAATTCCCCCCATGTCGCCGAAGTCGGACATCTGCAACCAGTTGTCCTTCTCCTGCCTTATGTCTATGAGATGCTGAGTGGTCACTGCCACTTCCGCTTGATTCAAGTCCATAATCGTTTTTTATTGTAGTTAATGACCGGAACCGGGGATTCCATTCCACAGGCCCCAAAAGGTCCGTATCCCGGCTGTGCAGGGTTTTCCGGGGAAATACCGCAGCCTCCGGCGAGGATGATTTCTCCGGAAACCGCTCGCGGCATGACCTTGCACAGCCGATGGGGATACGGGCTACCTTTGCCTGTGGAATGGATTCTGCGGTTCCCTGTGTCTGTACTCATTTTGCTAACTCATTATGCGCTGGCTTCCCCAGCTGATGTGTATCTTGCCCTCGCTGTCACGTTCCCTTACCAGCAGGCTCTCGATGACGGACATGGTGACGTCGAACTCCTCGAAGATTTCCGACTGTTCCTTTACTTCGCCCGTCTTGATGAACTCGTTCAGCCGTTCCTTCGTAAGTACCAGCGCCATCAGGTTCTGCTCCACGGAATCCTTGTAGGTCACGAAATGGACGTTCTTCAGTTCCTTGGAGTCGAGGCGGATGAAACGGAAGTAGAACTGCTCCATCTTCGGGATGTTCCATTGCAGGGATTCCAGTATCACGTCGTTGCAGGTGGGTATGTTCACCGAACTGCTCAGGCTCTGCTGCGTGCATACCAGTATGCCGTTGATGGTGGAATCGAATTCCGAAACGATGCCCTGCCGCTTCTTGAACGCGACGTCACCCTTGACGGTAAATACCGGTCGGTCCGGGAAACGCTCGCGGATGAGATTTTCGTACAGTTCAAACGCCGCTATGGAGGTGCAGCCGACGGCAACCTTGCCGGGAATCTTCCGTATCAGTTTCTCGATGAAGACTGTCTTGTTCGGGTAGCCGTTCCCGAAATAGCCCTCTATCAGGTGGGGGACGGAACAGGCCTTGATGAGCAGCTTGATCTGGCGCATAAGCCGGAGACCGGCATCCTTTCTTCGTGTCACCCGTGCTGTTGTAGTACAGCTCGCAGATACGACAGAACTCCTCGATGATAACACGGTACACCTCGTGTTCCCCCTCGGATGGTGCGACCGTGTGCATCCTTACCTCGTATTTTTCTCCGGCAAAGTCCTTGAACTTGCGCGTGATGACGGTCTTGCCGATAAGCTCGGACAGTTCCTCCTTGTTATATACGTCCTGGTTCTGTTTCTCGATGCCGAACACGGTCGCCTTGCCGGGACAGTGGCAGGCCCGGAACAGTACGTGCCCCCTGAAGGCGGGGAACGGTTCTCCGTAGTGCGGGTTTGGATCTTCCTCTATCTCCCTGTCCCTGTTCTCGTGGTATATCCGGCTGCACCAGCAAATCATGTTTATGGAGTTATTGTACAACAGTTCAAACTGGCTGTACAGCTCCGCGATGTTGTTGCGCGTGGTCGTTCCCGTGTCGAGGATCTTGTATTTGAGCCTGCGGAAGATGCCCAGGATATGCCTTGTGCGTTGTGACGAGGGGTTGGTAATCTCGTCGGATTCATCGAATACCAGGCAGAGTTTCCTTGAGGTGCGCCTGATGAACTTTGTCAGCCCTCTTTTCAGCTTGCCGAGCATGGAGGTGGAAAGCACGAGGAATACCTCTTCCGGAACCGTTTCGAGGTCGGCGTTGTTCCTGACCATGCGGAATCGCTCCCTGTTTATCGTCAGGAACGGCACCCATGTCATGTTGGTGGCGATGGCGGGGAGGCCAGTATGATAACATTGCGCACCTTACGGTATTTGAGCAGGTACTTGGCACGGTGATAGACAGCCGCCGTCTTGCCGGAGCCTTGCTGCCAGTTCAGCAGGGCAAAGCGTTTCTGCAATACGAGGTTCAGGTCGTGTTTCTGAAGCTCCGTGAACTCACATACATCGCCTTCCTTGTTGATGAAGGTCGTGCGGTCAAGATATTCGGCCAGTTGTGTGTCCGGTTTCATGTCTGAGAATGGACGGTTCTGTATTTCATATTGCCTGCGCTTTTTCCGTATCAGTTTCTTCGCTGCACGGACCTGCATCATGTTCTTTTCCGTCAGGATTTCCGGTACGGGAAGCTCCGCCCGTCCCAATACGAGGTCGTTGATGCCCGCTGCCTTGTGCTGTACCTTATCCAGCAGGCGTGGGGCGTACTGTTTCAGCCTGAAGCCGTAGGAGGTCTTCACCAATGCCACTTCCTTGCGCGGGACGATGTTTTGTGAGGTGATGTACCTGCGGATGATACCGAGTACTTTTTTCGTGGTCAGCTTCTTCCTTTCCCATTCCTTCTCCTGCTCTTTGGTGGCGTTCTCCGGTGGTTTCTGGTTGCGGAACTTCGTCACCAACGCTTCCGCCTTGTCGATATGCCTGTTCAGTGCCGCGTGTGCTTTCAGTTCGTACATGTACTTGGCGAGCTTGTACTCGAACAGTTCCAGTTCCTCCCTGTCAATCCGGTTGGTCTCGCGCATAAGGTCGAGGCGCAGTTTGTGCTTCATCGCCCTTGCCTCCATGATACGCCCTTTCAACTCGTCCATGGAGATGAACTCTTCCGCATTGTAGGGCTGCATTTCGATATGGCGGGACTCGCGCAGGAACACCATTACTTTCGTGCGGAAGTTGTGTACCCCTGTGGAGGCAAAGGCGTTCGGGTCTAATTGCACCTGGCCTACAAAGGAAAAGTCGCTGTTGATATTCGCGACACGGCTCTTCTCCCAGAACTCGCTTTGCATGAACGATAAGGGAACGATGACCATCAGGATGCCTGCCGGATTGAGCACATCGTATGCTTTGTTCATGTAATACTCCTGGGAGAGCTTGTAGTCGAACTTCAGGTTGAAAGGAGGATTGCCGATGATAACATCGAAGCGTTGTTCCGGATAGTATTGCCGGATGTCGCATTTCTCGATATGGGCTTCCGGGTAGAGGTATCTGGCGACAGACACGGCCTTGCCGTCTATGTCGAAGCCGTAGGCGTTATGCAGGTTGGGCAGATGGTTGAAGAAATTGCCCATGCCGCAGCACATGTCAAGTATCATTTCCGAGGAGGCGGGAGAAAGCATATCCACCATGTCCCGGCATACTTCATGCGGAGTGAAGAACTGTCCCATCTCGAACTCTTTTTTGGCTTCGGCATACTCGTGGTAGTTGGCGAAGTCGGACTGCTTGAGGTTGTGCAGCCCTCCGATGCCGGTGTAGCAGTTGTAGATGCTCTCCGCCGGAATGAGGTCCTTGCCGGAGTCTATGGCGAAAAGTATCTTTTCGTTGACCTCGGCACGCATACCTTGCGGGATCTGTTGGGGGATGATGGCATACATGTCTTTGGATTGTTTACGTTTGAAAATGAAGACACCCCGCAAGGATGCCTTACGGGGTGTCTGGATTGGTCTCTCATGCCGTTATTGTTCTCTTAGTGTGATTTCATCCAGCCGGAGCCGCTTGAAACAGCTTTCGGCGGCTGCACTGTCCTTGAACCTGACGTCTATGCGCCCGTTCTTGTAGAATCTGATTTGCTCGGCATTGGTCGTGGTAAGGTCGTACCAGTCGTTAATGGATACATTATTATCATCGAAACAGATAATCATCTTTGAGTTGCCGTTCAATATGTCATCCGCACCGAATGCAATTCCAGCACAAAGGGTTTCCAACTCATTGGTATAGCTATATGACACTCGACAACGATTACTGTATTGCATGGAAAAATCATCAAAACGGATGATTTCAGGGAAGATAATCTTGTCCTTCTTTAGTTCAGTCTTTACCTTAGTCCAGTATGCCGGTTTGACGACTTTCTGAACACGGCTGAGTAGTTCCTCTTCCGCCGTTTTGCGGAAGCTCTTGCCTCCCAAGTGTTCTATGACGGCATCCACGTATGTTTCATAGACCGGGCGGAATCCCATGCGGAGCGTTTTCCCGTCTATGTTCGGCACCGGCACTTGAACATTGTAGGTGTTGTTGAAATAGGAGATGATGCGACCCGCGAAGTTGGAGTTGGCATTACGGTTCTTGTCCACCAAGTCATTGATAAGGTCGAACGGCTTGAACTCGTTGTGCGAATAGTCATCCCTGCCGTTATGGTAGGAATAGAAATCGCGCATGGATACCTTGCCGTTGTCTTCGTAATGGAACTTGCGTTCCGCCTGGTATTGTTCAGCATCTTCCTTGAAGACGGCGTACCAGCGGTCAATCTGGTCGAGTGTCTTGTAAAGCAGGTCCTGCTGTGTCTGGCAATAGAGGCGGTCTTGCTCCGTAATCTTGTCCTCGTTTCTCACTTGTACGCTCAGGATACCGGAAAGCAGGTCGGGAGCGTTGCCGGCCTTGGTTGCTGTTGTCGTTTGCATATTTATTGGATTTTAGATGTTAGAAATTCTTGATACGATACAGGTAGGTGATGTGCTGTTCCATGTCCTTGACAATCTTGACTTGTTCGGGATGGAAATTCAGTCTTCGCTCTACGGCAGGGGATTCTATCTTTTCCCACTCGGGAAGCGGCAGGAATATATATTCGCGACGGAAACACCACAATACTATTTGTGTAGGCCAATTTCCCTTGAAGATCGTTCCTTCATAGTCTTCCACGAACTGTTGCAGTTCCGCCTCGTTACGGAAAGCAATGTCAAAACCTTGGTAAAGATTGCCGGCTTCCGATTCCTCCTTTTTATTGAAATAAAATTTTCGGTAGGTTTCGGTCGTGAAATTTCCGTACTTGGGATTGGGTTCTGAATAGAACCACATCGGTACTTTTGCGTAAAATGCCACCGCTCCGTTTGCACAAGCTCTACAATGTCCCCAGTCCTTGAATGAACCATCCGTCCATTTCAGGAATTTCAATTCTTTCGGATTCACGGCATGAAACGCACCTCCACTGACGCTCAACCGGATATTTCCGTTATCATTCCAGACGAAAGGTATGCTTGGCTGTTCGCATATAGAAAGATGCCCTTTATTTGTGTGGTGCAGGTTCTCTATAAGGGCGTTGCCGTAATAGTCCCCGTCTTCGGTCACATATACCAGTCTGTCTCCGATTTGCGGTGTGATTTCGGAACGTGTCTGTTCGATGAGTTCCACATAACTGTTAGCCATATCCACATCTTTCTGTGTCAGCCCATGTTCATGGTCGTATGAAACATTCCGTTCTCTGAGTGTTTCCACACTGTACTTGTTTTTAGCCATCTGTAACATAACATTTGATTTTTTGTTAGTCCGGCTTTTCGGGGCCGGAGTTCCCGTAACTACAGGCTTAAAAGGTCGTGTTCCGTACATGCAAGGTTTCCGGGAAAAATACCGCAAGCCCTCCGGGCGAGGATGATTTTTCCACGGAACCCGAAGGGCTTGACCTTGCTTGTACGAGAAGAACACGAATTACCTTTGCCTGTGAGTTACGGGGACTCGGCTACGGGATGGCAGCTCTTTCCGATAGGACTATTTCATAAGATTTTGACCGGATTATTACCGGCCTTTACAGAAAAAATGCTATCTTTATAGCAGAAAGAAACAAGGCAAGTAGTCTCTAATTGTCATAAACTGCCGGAAAGTCACTTCAACCGTCGGATTCTTTCAGTCGATGAGATCGTGAACGAATATACCTCGCTTATTACCAGTATCGTTGCACGTAACTCCGGCTTGAAGATCTTATTCACGGTTAGCCCTATCCGGCATATACGTGACGGGATGCATGCTAACCAG
>VOFE01000275.1_pt1 | contig 24001 bp, 32 predicted proteins | sample 5384071 | NCBI WGS metagenome assembly VOFE01 (sample SAMN12384724, study PRJNA508395) | human gut metagenome | isolation source: healthy gut D | host: Homo sapiens
GGCACTGGCTGCCCGCCTCGGTCTGGCAGCAGGAACGCCAGCGCGCCTTTGACCTCATCCGCCGCGATTCCACCTTCCGCGCATGGGGAAGCGACATCGACCCGCAGGCGGTGGAGCTTGCACTGCACAACGCAAAACAGGCAGGCGTGGATGCGCGCATCCAGGTGGTGCAGCGGGATGTCGCGATTTCTCCATCCCGGTCGAAAAAGGCGTGGTTATCTGCAACCCACCGTACGGCGAACGTCTGCTCGATTTAAAGGCGGCACAGGAAATCTACCGCACAATGGGCAAAGTGTTCTGCCGGGGTCACCCGCACCGCTACTATGTCATCAGCCCGGATATGGAGTTTGAACACTCCTACGGCAAGACTGCGGACAAGCGCCGCAAAATTTATAACGGCATGATCCCCTGCCAGATTTATATGTACTTTAAACAATAAAGCGCTGAATGTGTGGAAATTCCTTTATGAAAAGATATGGTTTTTTCTATGAAATGACTTTTAAACTGTATTGACCTTTAAAGAGGAAAGTAGTATAATAAAGTCAACAAAATAAAAAGGACTCAACCTAAATATTTTGTACACTATCGCAAAAGGGGTTGAAACAATGAAGGTTAACATCACAGCCAGAAACACAGGTATCAAAGATTCTTTCCGCGCAAAGGGTTGAAAAGAAGCTTGCCAAATTTGACAAATTCTTTGGCGACAGCGCACAGGCGCAAGTCACTGTCATCCATTCCGGTGACCATGAAACAGTAGAGGTCACCATTAAATCAGAAGGCCTTTTCTTCCGTGCTGAAAGAACGGCTGATGAACGCGAAGATGCTTTGGAAGCCGTCATTGACTCCCTGTTCCGTCAGATTGTCAAAAACAAATCCAAGCTGGAAAAACGGATGAAAGCCGCAGCCTTCACACCTGACTTTGTGGAGGAGATGTATGAACCTGACGAATACAAGGTCGTCAAAACCAAACGCTTCCCTGTAAAGCCAATGGAGGTTGAGGAAGCCATCCTGCAAATGAATATGCTCGACCACACCTTCTTTGTATTCCGCAACGCTGAAAGCGGCGAGATCAATGTCGTATACAAACGTCACGACGGCAACTACGCTCTGATTGAACCGGAAGAAGAATAAACGATAAGCAAAGGCTGTCTGTACAAAATGTACAGACAGCCTTTTTTTATTTCTCTTCTGTTTGGTCGTTGAGCATCCGGTTGACTGCGCTGAACAGCGCATAGACCGAAGCTGCGATAATGTCGGTGTGAATCCCGCATCCCCAGTATTGCCTGCCCGCATCCGAGGTAATGCCAATATAGGCGATGGCTCGCGAGGTAGAACCGCGCTCCAGCGCATGCTCCTGGTAAACGATGTCATGGAAGCGTACATCCAATCCCTTGCCCAGCGCATTGCTGACCGCATCAAAGCGACCATTTCCCCGTCCGGTCAGCTCCAGCTGTTGTCCGTGGAATTGCAGCAGCACGGTAGTGCGGTAAATATCCTTGTGGACAAAATAAAAATCCTCCAGGCAGATGGGCGCAGACAGATTCAAATAGGTATCCTTGAAAATCCGGTGCAGCTCCTCGACCGAAAGTTCCCGGCTTTGCTGCTCGGAAATACTTTTCACCCGATACCCAAACTCTTCCCGCATCTTTTTGGGCAGATTGATTCCGTAATGGTGTTCCAGCAGGTAGCCGATGCCACCCTTACCCGACTGAGAGTTGATGCGGATGACATCATGCTCATAGCTGCGCCCAATGTCCCGTGGGTCCAACGGCAGATAGGGAACATTCCACTGGGAATTCGGATGCTGCTTTCTCCAACGAAAGCCTTTGGCAATCGCATCCTGATGGGAGCCGGAAAAGGCGGCAAATACCAGCTCTCCTCCGTATGGGTGACGCGGAGAAATCTGCATACCGGTGGATTCCTCGTACATCTGTGCGACCTTTGGCAGGTCGGAAAGGTCCAGCTGCGGGTCTACTCCGTGGGAATACAGGTTGAGCGCCAAAGTGACCAAATCCACATTTCCGGTGCGTTCCCCATTGCCAAACAAGGTCCCTTCCACCCGCTGCCCGCCAGCCAGCAATCCCAGCTCTGCCTCCGCTACAGCGCTGCCGCGGTCGTTGTGCGGGTGCAGCGAAAGAATGACCCGCTCCCGATGGTGCAGATGGGTACTGATATACTCCACCTGATTGGCATAGACGTGCGGCAGCGAAAAGGGAGACAGTGGATGCCAGATTGAGGATGACCGGCAGCGGCGATTCTCCCCATTCCTCCACCACCGCATTGCAGATTTCCAACGCAAAATCCGGCTCGGTGGCAGTAAAGCTTTCCGGCGTGTATTCCAGCTGGATCTTCCCTTGATTTTTGCTGCACACTCTTTGATAACTCGAACTGCCGAAACAGCAATTTCGATGATTTCTTCCTTCGATTTTTCAAAGACCTGCTCCCGTTGTGCCCGCGAGGTGGGGTTGTACAGGTGGACGATTGCCTGTTTGCAGCCGGAAAGCGACTGCATGGTCCGGCGGATGATTGGTTCTCGTGCCGGTGTAAGAACCTGAATCATCACCTGCGGCGGAATCAGATTGTGCTCGATCAGGGTGCGCACAAACTGGTATTCGGTGTCACTGGCAGCCGGAAAGCCAACCTCGATTTCCCGAAATCCCATCCGGCACAAAAATAAAAAGAGCGCTTTTTCTTTTCCAAATCCATCGGAACAACCAGCGATTGGTTGCCGTCGCGCAAATCCACACTGCACCAGCGCGGAGCGGTATCCACATACTCCCGATGCATCCATTGATACTCTGTCTGCTCCGGTGCAAAATAATTTCGACTATACTTGTCTACATTTTTCATAGGGACCGCTCCTTCCTTTCTCCCTGCCGGTACAATCGCCTACCGGTGGGTGGTTATTTTTTCAGCTTGGTCCTGCTGCCGTCGGGGTGCTGAATCACCACATTTTGCAGGGTCGCACGCAGATTGTTTTTCATGCTATCAACATATTCCCGGCGCAGCAGCTGCTGCTCCTGTTTTTCCTCCTCCGTCAGCTCACGCTCACGGGAGAGTCTGCTCAGTTGGCTGATTCGGTCGATTTTCTTCTGTTCCATCTGTTTTCTCTTCTTTCTGATTCTCTTCTCCGTCCTGTGCAGACGGCTCGGGAGAAGCTCCTTTTTGCAGCTCCTCTAAAAATTGGTTTCATCATACTTGCGGGCAATCAGAGTGATTTGTGCCACACACTGTTGGTCGGGGTCGATGTAGTAGCTGTACACCACCTTTTCGTACTCCTGGGGCATCTTCAGCTTTTTTTTCCAGTGACTGCACCATCTGCTCCACCTGCTCGGGCGAGGGCTGAATGGTGCTGATGGTCAAATCCCTCCCGTGGTAGACAAAGGAGAGCACCTGTGTCGGCTGCGGCAGCGAGTTGATGATGTGGGTCAGGACGCTAAAATCATTGCGCGGAACAAATTCAAAGCCTGCCACTGCCCGCAAAAATGCCTTGAGGTACTCGTACACCACCGTCTGCATTTTTTTGCCCTGGGAAGTCAGGTTCGCTCCTTCGCTGATGCCATCCACCAGATTGTTGATGACCTCGATGCGTTCCGCCCGTGCAAAGGCGATGGTCTTGCCCGCTGTGCGTATGCCAAAAAACATCAGCAAAAGGGCGGAAAGAAAAAGATCAGTCCGATGCAGATTTTTTCAAACCATTTTTCATTCCGTCCCTCTTTCATCCTTGCTGCATTAGGACTGCTCCGGCGACTCATACGGCTCGCTTGCTCCGGTGTAGCCTTCCGGCAACTCCTGCTGCAAATATTCCTCCAAACACAGCCCGCTTTCCTTCATCAGCTTGGCGTGGGTCTTGCCGACAAAGCGGTAATGCCACGACTCGTAGATGATGCCGGTGACCTCCTGCTTGTCCTGCGGGTAGCGCAGTACAAAGCCGTATTCTACCGCGTTATCAGCAAGCCATTTACCGGCTGGTGTATCTGCAAAGCCTGCATCAAGCATCTGGTAGGTCGGGGTGACGATGTCTGCTGCCAAGCCCGTCTGATGCTCGCTGGTGCCCGGGATGGCTGTTTCGGTGGCAGTCTTGGCGTATGCCTCCTCCTCGCTCATCCCCTGTGCCATATAGGTCTGCTGAGAGCGGTCGAACAGCTGCTGCTGTTTTTCAATCGAGCGGTACGCCGAGCAGAGCATCAGCTCCACTCCGTCCTCTTGGGCAGCCTGTATCATATCCCGCATGGCAGGCGCTGCCCGCTTGTCCATCTCATAGCCGTTCTGGACCTCTTCGGTCTGGATACTCCAATCCTGCGGCAGCGGATTTTCGGCATTGGCAAGCAGCAGGTAATATTCTTCCTTCTCCTTGGCAAATTCCTCCGCCAGCTGCTGCTGTTTGGTTTGCTGTGCGGACTGCTCCTGCTCTTCCTCCTTTTGAGAGGAGCTTTCCACAGGAGCTTCCTCTTTGGAAGGCTGCTGCGATTCGAAGGTCTGCTGCTCCTGCTGTTGGCTGCGGTCGGACAGGAAAATCCCTGCGGCGGTTCCAACTCCCAGCAATCCAATCAAGGCAATGGTCACAATCGTTTTCACATTCATCTATGGTCCCTCCCGTTTCGGGTTCTATTCCATATTTCCTGTTTCATACATGATGATGGACAAAGCTGCCAGCGGCGCCGTTTCACAGCGCAGGATGCGTTTTTCCCAGCGAGAGGATGCTGCATCCGGCATCCTTTGCCCGCTCGACCTCGTCCTCATCAAAGCCTCCCTCCGCTCCGATGAGGATGGAAATTTCTCCCGTTGCCGATTGCAGCAGCTGTCTTGCCGGAGCGGTGGCGTTTTCATAAAACAGGATGGGACATCCGCTCTGCTGCATCTGTCCGAGCGCCTGGTCCAGCTCAAGCAGCGGGTTTACCTGCGGGATGATCCCTCTGCCGCTCTGCTTTGCAGCCTCCAGCGCGATGCGGTTGTAGCGCTCGAGCTTCTTCTTCATGGATTTTGCATCCGGTCGGGAAACACAGCGGCGGGTCATCACCGGTGTGATGCTGTTCACACCCAGTTCCACCGCCTTCTGGATAATCAGCTCCAGCTTGTCCGCTTTGGGCATCGCCTGATACAGGTGGACCGAGACGTTCGGCTCGGTGACGCTGGGCGAACGGGACAGCACCTTCAAATCGATTTGCTCATCGGTGAGTCCTTCTATTATACACGCATAGTCATATCCCTTTGTGTCGCAAACGGTCAGCGGCTGACCGTTTTTCATCCGAAGCACGCGGGCGATGTGTTTGGCATCCTCTCCCGTGATGCTGCCGCTGTTCTGGTCAATATTTTCGGTAAAAAATCTGGGCATATCCTTCTCCTGTTACTTTGCCTTGCAAGCCAGAGCGACCCAGCCGCCGGAGGTGCGGCGTTCGATGACGGTAAAGCCGTTGGCGGCAAGGGCATCCTGCACGTCCTGCTCTCTGGTGTCGATGATGCCGGAGGTGATAAAGATGCCGTCCTGTGCAAGATATTTGCCGACATCCTGGCTCAGACGGATGATGACATCCGCCACGATGTTGGCGCAGATCAGCTGGAAGCTGCCCTCCACCTGGCTGGTCAAATCGCCCTTGTGGAAGGCGATGCGGTCGGCAACCTTGTTGAGTGCGGCATTTTCGCCCGCTACCTTGACTGCAACCTCGTCGATGTCACAACCTTTGACCTCCTTTGCACCCAGCAGCGCCGCTGTGATGGCAAGGATACCGCTTCCGCAGCCGACATCCAGCACCGAATCCTCCGGTGTGATGTACTTTTCCAGCAGCTCCATGCACAGTCTGGTGGTATCGTGGGTTCCGGTACCAAACGCCATACCCGGATTGAGGGTCAGCATGACGTCACCCTCCTGCGGCTGATATTCCTCCCAGGAAGGGCAGACCACCAGATGCTCGCCCACCCGTACCGGATGGTAATACTTTTTCCATGCGTTAGACCAGTCTTCCTCGTTGACATTGTCCAGTTCCAGTTCCAGACGACCGTAGCGTCTTTCGCTGTCCTGTGCCTTCAGACGGGCTACAATCTCTCTTGCTCCTGCCAGCTCCTCCATTCCCTGTGGGTTGTCCGCCACATAGAGGGTCACGCTGGTCTCGCAGTTTTTCATCTTCTTCATAACATCCTGGTCGATGTAATCCCAGTGCGGGGTGGTATCGTGCAGAAATTCATCAAAGTCCTGTGCGTCCTCGATGACAAATCCGCCGATTCCCAAATCCAGCAAGCTGCCGGTCAACGGCTCGATTCCCTCGGTGGTTGTATAAATCTTGACCTGTGTCCAGTTCATATCCTTCGTCCTTTCTGTTATCCAATGAGCGGCGGACAGGCGTTCTGTCCGCCGCTGCCGGTTATTCTTCGTCCTTATTGATTTTAAAGATCATCCTCAAAATGCCGGAGAGAAATTTTGGACTTTTGATGACCACTACCTTCATCTGTGCTGCCTCCTTTTTCATCAGTCAAGCGTTTTGCTTTTGCTGTATTCTATGTACAGCGCGCTTGTTTTGTGAAAAAAGGCAGTTTTTTAATCGCCGCCAGTGGAGAGAATCACAAGGATTCCCTGCTTGACCGAAATCTGTGCGGGCTGTCCCTCCAAAAGGAATTGCTGACCCCGATGGGAAAACCGTTGGTAATCTGCGCTGCCTCCAGCTCATACTTTGCGTGGCGGATGCACACTCCGCTTGCACAGTCGCTGTGGCAGAATACCGAAAAGTGAAATCCCTGCTGATACGGAATCTGCGCTGTCTGTCCTCCCTTGATGACGGTGATACAGCAGCTGCTGTCGATAATCTGTGCTGCCGCTCCGTGCTCCACCGCGTACACCAGTGTCTGGATATTGGCAAGGGTGTGGTCCAACCTGCCGCCCAGCATCCCGACCAGTACCAGCCTCTCGTATCCGCGCTGCAAAGCCTGCTTGACCGCCAGCATGGTGTCGGTGTCATCCTTTTCGATGGGGTAGCGCAGCAGCTCGCAGTCGGACTGCACCACTCCTGCATAGGAATCAAAGTCGCCCAGCACCAGCTGCGGAGAAAATCCCAGCTGCACACAATGCCGGTAACCGCTGTCCGCACAGATGAGGTAGTCCTCCTGCCGCACCAGATTTTTGATCTGCTCGGGGTCACCGATCTGCCCTCCGCCAAAGATCACACATCGTTTCATCTGTCTGTCCCTTTCCCTAAAGCTGCAAACCTTAGCGGTCCAGCTCCCATTCCTTGATATTTTTGCCTGCTCATACAGGTTGAGGTAGCTTTGATGGCGGCTTTGCGAGATTTCGCCGTCCTTGACCGCCTGCAAAACAGCGCAGCCCGCTTCCTTGGTGTGGGAACAGCCGCGGAATCGGCACTTGCCCTCATAGTCGTGCATCTCCCGGAAGCAATCCGCCAGCTCATCCTTGAGGATGGTCTGGAATTTTTCCAGTCTACCGCGGAAAATCCGGGTGTGTCCGCTACAAATCCTCCCTGCGGCAGCTCAAACAGCTCCACATGGCGGGTGGTGTGTCTGCCTCTGCCCAGCTTTTGGCTGATGTCGCCGGTGTCCAGGCTCAATCTCGGGTCGATGGCGTTGAGCAGGGTGGACTTGCCTGCACCGGGTTTCCGCAGAAGGCGCTGGTTTTGTCCTTGAGCATCTCCATCACCGCCTGAATACCCTGATGTTCCAGTGTCCTTGTTTCATACACCGCAAATCCTGCTTTGCGGTAAATATCGGCAAACTCCTTCGGGTCGGCAAGGTCGCATTTGGTGATGACGATGACCGGCTCAATCTTCTGATATTCGGCAATGGCAATCAATTTATCCAGAACAAAGGCGTTCGGAGCCGGGTCAGCGATGGAAACCACCAGCACCAGCTGGTCCAGATTTGCCAGCGGCGGGCGCACCAGGCTGTTGCTGCGCGGCTCAAGCTGTACAACATAGCCTGTCCCCTGCTCGGTCAATTCCACCGTTGCCCAATCGCCCACACAGGGCTTGATGTTCTGCTGACGAAAGGCTCCCCTCGCCCTGCATTCGACGACCGGACCGCCCGACTGCGGCGCCACATAATAAAATCCGCCCAGCGATTTGACGATCCTGCCCATTATCTTCTGCTGTATCAAGATATTGTGTTTCCTCCATTCTGACGTTTTTTCCCATTATAGCAAATTTCCCGGGAAAATGCGAGAGCTTCCCGCAAAATACCCTTGCGCCGATAAGACAAAACAGCCCTGCCGCCCCAAAGGACAGCGCGGGCTGTTTTATTATCGGTTATTCGTCGTCGTCCTCCTGCGGCTGCTGGTATCCGTCGTCCCGCTCTTCATCGGCGTGTTCTTCCTTGGAAAGGGATTCTCCCAGACCCTGCAGGTCGGTGGTTTCCACCTTGGTGCCGTTGTCAAAGTTGACATCATAGCTCTTGTACAACTGACCGTCGATATAAATTTCCACCTTTGCATCCCCCTTACCGCTCGGCTTGGTGGTCCGGTCGACTGTCTGGAGAGGTCCGGGTCGCCGTAGCCGGTTTCCTTGCCATCCACAAAGGTCTGGACGTGTACCGTATCGTCGCCCTGCGGCAGGTCGAATTTAATCTCAATCTGTCTTGGCTTGTTCGGGTCCTCCCAACCGTCGCCGCCCATGACGGTAACGCCGATCACCGTACCTGCCGGTACCAGCGCATCCTCCGATGGGCTCTGCTCCAAAATGGTTCCTGCCGCCTGCTGACCCGGCAGAGGATTGCCGTCCTCATCGGTATCCGGCTGCACCTCACGCACGCACTCGATGCGCAGACGTTTGGTGGAAAGCAAGGTCTTTGCCTCGTGGAAATTCATTCCGACCACCAGCGGCACCGTCTGATTCTGCTCCTGCGAGCCTAAGCTGACATAGACGCTGACTTCATCGCCCTCTGCTACCTCTTCACCGGCTTCGGGCGCTGTTTTAACCACCGTTCCCGACGGATACTCATTGGAATAGGTTTCTGTCTCGGTCCACTTGATGCCCTTCTTGTTCAGGTCGCGGAAGACCTCGGTGGAATCCTTTCCGGTGTAATCTTCCAACACAATAACCTGTTTGCCTGTGCTGATTTTGATGGTGATGGTGGAGTTTTCCTTGACCGTTTTGCCCGGGTCCGGGTTCTGTTCATAGATTTCTCCCTCGTCGTACAGACTGCTGGGTGCTTTTTCCTCCACCTCTATCTTGAACTTTCCAGAGTACTTGGTCTTGATGCTTTCATAATTCATGCCCACCAGGTCCGGGACCTTAACGTTTTCCACCTGCTCAAAGGGCTTGTTGACCATGAACAGCATCCCGATGAAAGCACAGGCTGCCAGCAAAAATGCAAAGGCAATGCCCGCCATCACCGGCACTACCGGCAGTGGTTTGCGTTCATAGCTGTCATCGCTTTGCTGGTTCTGCTGCGACGGACGTCTGGAAGGTTTTTTCTCTTTCTTCATCGGCTGTTGTTCTCCACCTGTCTGTTGTTCTGCCCGCTGATGCCGCAGCTCGTTTTGAATGTGTACCTGCGGCGGCTGCTCGTACTTGTAGGAAAAACAATGGCGGGGTTTCTTTTAAATTCGTCGATGTCGTGCAGCATCTCTGCTGCCGACTGGTATCTCTTGTCTGCATCCTTCTGCATGGCGCGCATCACGATTTCCTCCAGCCCTTCCGGGATGTCGGGGTTGATTGAGCGCGGCAGAGTCGGCTGACTTTGTATCTGCTTGATTGCCACCGAAACCAGCGTGTCCGCCTCAAAAAGGCAGCTTGCCGGTAAGCATCTCGAACATCATCACACCCAGCGAATAGATGTCGCTGCGGGCATCGGTGAAGGCGCCGCTGGCTTGCTCGGGACTGATGTAATGCACCGAGCCGATGGCCTTGTCGGTGATCGTCTTGGTGGTGCTGCGGGAAAAGCGGGCAATGCCAAAATCGGTGGTTTTGATGGTCCCGTCCGACAGCAGCATGATATTGTGCGGCTTGATGTCGCGGTGGACAATGCCCTTGTCGTGTGCGTGCTGCAATGCCCGCAGAATCTGCACGGTAAAGTGGACCGCTTCCTTCCAGCGCAGCACCTTTTCCTGGTCGATGTAGTCCTTCAGGGTGATGCCGTCGATGTATTCCATCACAATCGAATGGATGCGGTTGGAGAAGATAACGTCATACACCTTGACGGTATTCGGGTGATCCAGCAAAGAGATGGCGCGAGATTCGTTGCGGAAACGGCGCATGAATTCGTCGTTATTCATATATTCTTCCCGCAGGATTTTGACCGCCACCGTCCGCGCTTCCACCACGTCATACGCCTTGTAGACGTTTGCCATTCCGCCCACGCCGATCAGCTCGCGTATCTCATAGCGTCCATCCAGTTTCTTTCCAATGTATTTATCCATTCAGAATAGCCTCCTGCACAGCGGGCATCAGGAACGATACAGCACAACTGCCGTGATATTGTCCGCTCCGCCCTGATTGTTGGCATAGTCGATCAGCTCCTGCAAGCTCTCCTTGCGGATGCAGCTTTCAGCTGGTCCGGCAGCTTTTCCGGTCTGAGGTAGTTGGAAAGCCCGTCGGTACACAGCAGCACCTGGCTTTCCGATTTTTCAGCTGATACATCTGGTAGTCGATGTCCAGCGTATCCCCAACGCCGATGGCGCGGGTGATATAATGTCTTTTTCGGATGATTTTGGGCTTCTTCGCTGCTGATTTCTCCGCGGTCCACCATCGTCTGCACTAGGGTGTGATCGCGAGTCAGCTGCTGCACCGCCATTTTTTTCTACCATGTAAATGCGGCTGTCCCCGATGTTGACAATGTGCATCCACTCGTCCAGCACCACCGCCAGCACCAGTGTGGTGCCCATTCCGTGGTAGTTGGGGTTTTCCTTTGCCATTGAATAGACCTTTGCATTGGCTGCACTGATGGCAGAAAAGATGACCGCCTTGGCTGCCGACTCGCTCATCCCTTCGCGGATGTCTCGATGAAGAAATTTTTCAATCAGCTGGCAGGCTGTCGCGCTGGCGACCTCTCCTGCCTTTTCACCGCCCATGCCGTCACAGACGATGGCATATCCTGTCTGCTCCCCGACCCTGCGGCAGATGTAGGCATCCTGGTTCTGATGCCGCTGCCGTCCGGTGTCGGTCGCACCCATAAATCTGATCACTTTTCTTCCTCCTCCCGGACCTGTCCGCTCTGCTGGTCATACTCTCTGCGCAGCTGTCCGCAGGCTGCGTTGATGTCCGCTCCCAGCTCCCGACGGATGGTCGCATTGACCCCTCGTTTTTCCAGCGCCTTCTGGAACGCCTCGATGCGCTGGCGGCTGCCGCGCTTGAAGCCTCTTTCCTTGACCGGGTTGACCGGAATGAGGTTGACGTGCGCTGCCATTCCCTTTAAACGGTCCGCCAGCTCATTTGCGTGGCAGATTTCATCATTGACCCCTTCGATCAGCGCATACTCAAAGGAAATCCTTCTGCCGGTCTGCTGGAAATAATAGCGGCAGGCTTTGAGCAGCTCATCGATGGGATAGCGGTTGTTGATTGGCATTGTCTGGCTGCGAATCTCATCGTTTGGCGCGTGCAGCGAGATGGACAGGGTCAATCCGCTTTTTTGTGCGCAGCCAGCTCATAGATTCGGTCCACCAGTCCGCAGGTGGACAGCGACAGATGCCGCAGGCTCAGGTTGTAGCCCTGCTCGGAGGAGAGGATATTTAAAAATTTCATGACGTTGTCGTAGTTATCCAGCGGCTCTCCAATGCCCATCAGTACCACATTGCTCACCCGCTGTCCGCTGTCGCGGGTCAGGGTGTAGATTTCATCGAGCATCTCGGAAGGACGCAGCGAGCGCACCAGTCCTGCCAAGGTGGATGCGCAGAATTTGCATCCCATGCGGCAGCCGACCTGCGTGGAGATGCAGACCGAATTTCCATACTTATATTTCATCAAAACCGCTTCCACGCAATTGTTGTCCGCCGGGCGCAGCAGATACTTTTGGGTGCCGTCGATTTTGGACACCAACTTTTGATAATGGTCAGCGAATTTATGTAGTACCGCTGTGCCAGCTGCTGGCGCAGTGCCGCCGACAGATTGCTCATCTGCTCAAAGCTGTCCACCCGTTTTTCATGAAGCCAGGAATAGACCTGCCCGCCGCGAAATTTTGGCAGACCCATCTGGACCAGCTGTTCGGTCAGCTCCTCCAGCTCCAACGATTTGATGTCTATCTTCTGTTCCCAGTCGTTTTTCTGCTCCAAACTCATTTATCTTACCCTCTTCATCCCTGCAATAAAAAATCCATCGGTCTGCGCCATCTGCGGCAGCAGTGTCAGCGCCCAGGTCGGTGTGCTGTTTGCCGCCTGCAATACCCGCTGCGGCAAAATCAACGGCTCAAACTCGCTGTGACGCTGCAAAAACTGCTCGACCACCTTGGTGTTCTCATTCGGCAGCAGCGTACAGGTGGAGTAGACAAGCCGTCCGCCCACCTTAACATAACGACAGACGTTTTCCAATATCTTCAGCTGCAGCTGCGGCAGGTCGCTCAGCTGCGCTTCCTCTTTATATTTGATTTCCGGCTTGCGCCCGATGATTCCGATGCCGGAGCAGGGCGCATCGCACAGCACCCGGTCAAACTCGCCCAGCTGCGGGTCGTAGACCGAAGCGTCCTGCAAGCGCGCATCGACGCAGGAAAGTCCCAGACGCGCCGCACCCGCCTGTATTTTTTGACCTTCTCTTCAAAGATGTCACAGCTGATGATCTGACCCTCGCCCTGCATCTGCTGTGCGATGGTGAAGGTCTTCGATCCGGGCGCCGCACAGCAGTCCAAAATGCGTTCCCCCGGCTGTGCTTCCAGCGAAGCTGCACACATCTGGGAGGATTTGTCCTGTATATAAAACAGCCCTTGTTCAAACGCCTGCAGCCGCTCGATGGAGGCAGTTGCATTTAAGCGCAGGCAACCGGACAATGCTGCCTCCTGCTGTACCTGCACACCCTGCTGCTGCAAAGCTCGATGCAATGCTGTGCGCTTGTTCTGGTGGTATTGACCCGCGCATACAGCGGCGGGCGCTCCAGCTGTGCTCCAGCAGCGCTACTGTCTGCTGCTCACCGTAGCTGTCGAGCAGGGTTTTGATGATCCACTGCGGGCAGGAGTATTGGACCTCCAGCCTTTTGAGGCGATTGCCGCGAACGGTGGGAATCTTCTTTTCATCCCGAATAAAGCTGCGCAGCACCGCATTGACAAAACCGGAGGCGCTTGCCGCCTTCATCTGGCGGGTCAGTTTGACCGCCTCGTTCACCGCTGCCGAATCGGGCACACTGTCCAGATACAGCAGTTGGTACAGACTCATCCGCAGAATATCCGCTACCGCAGGGTCAGCTTTGCCACCGGCTTTTTTCGAGTAGCTGCTGATGATGTGGTCGAGCGTCAGCCGCCGTTCCAGAGCACCGTAGAACAACTTGCTGGCAAATGCCGCATCGCTCTGGGAAAGCTGTGCTTTTTTCAGCGTTTCATTTAGTACCAGGTTGGAGTATCCTCCCTCGTGGTTTACCCGCATCAGCGCCTGCACCGCTGCTTGTCTGGCTGTCATCTCCGGCATAGTGGAATATCCTTTCTGTCTGCAATTTCTGTGTTTGTGTATATCCTGTCCGGTGCATCCCGCACCATGATGGTTCGTTAGTCGTCGTTTCTTCTGCCATACAGCATAATTAAGCGGAACAGTTGTGCCAAGCTGGACAGCAGCGCTGCCACATAGGTCAAAGCCGCTGCTTTGAGCACTTTGCCTGCCATCTGGGTTTCCTGCGAATCCAGCAGCTGATAGCCTTCCAGCGTCTTGAGGGCGCGGGAGCTTGCATCAAACTCCACCGGCAGGGTAACCAGCTGAAACAGCGCAACGGTGGAAAACAGCATGATGCCCAGCTGCACCAGAATACCCCTGGTTAAACAGCAGACCAATCAGCAGCACCGGCATGGAAAGCGAGGAACCAAACTGGCTGAACGGGATGACCGCATTTCTCACCTTGATGGGGACATATCCCACCGCATACTGGACCGCGTGCCCTGCTTCGTGCGCTGCCACACCGATGGCTGCCACCGAGCTGCTGGCATAGACGCTGTCTGACAGGCGGATGACCTCTGCCTTCGGGTCATAATGGTCGGTCAGCTTGCCCGAGATACGCTCCACACGGATATGGAACAATCCGTTTTCATCCAAAATCTGCCGACAAACCTGTGCTGCGCTCATGCCTCTTGCGCTGTACACCCGGTTGTATCGGTTGTAGGTGCTGTTGACCTTGGTTTGTGCCCACATGGCAAACAGCATCGCCGGTACAATCAAAATCCAATAGTAACGGTCAAAATAGTAATAAAACATGGTCGATTCCTCTCTTCAATTATTCTCATGTTCTCTCCCTTAAAAAGCAAAGGGAGCTCCATTCTTCCATTATATGGGACAAATTTGAATCAGTTATGAAGAGTATATACCGCTTTAGTAAATTACTCGCCCAGCTGCTGCGCCTTTCTGCCGCGCATAAAATCTTCTCCGCTGATGCGTTTTCCGCCCTCCAGCTGCACCTGTTGCAATTCGAGCGCACCGCTGCCGCAGGCAACAATCAGTTTTTGCTGTCAAGCACCTTTCCTGCCGGTCCGCAGTCGCCCTGTGCCTGCGCAACTACTGCGCGGTGGACCTTGAGCAGCTTGCCCTCAAAGGTAGTATGGGCAACCGGCCATGGCGATAATCCTCGAATCAGGTCATGCAGCTTGGTTGCCGGCTGTGCAAAGTCCAGCTTTGCAATCTTTTTTGTCCAGCATCGGCGCATAACAGGAAAGAGCGTCGTCCTGTTTTTCGCGCGGTGCCTTGCCCTGCTCGAGCAGGTCGACCGTTTCCACCAGCGCCTGCGCACCGATGACTGCCAGACGGTCGTGCAGCTCCCCATAGGTCTCGTTCTCCCCGATGGGGTTTCCTTCTTTAAAATCATATCGCCGGTGTCCAGCCCTCGCCCATGTACATGGTGGTGACGCCGGTCGTTTTTTCTCCGTCGATGATGCTCCACTGGATTGGACCTGCACCGCGGTATTTTGGCAGCAGCGAACCGTGTACGTTGATACAGCCGTACTTTGGCAGCTCCAAAATTTCCTTTGGCAGCAGTTTTCCATAGGCAACCACCGCAATCAGCTCCGGCTGCAGCTGCTGCAAAATTTCCAGCGCCTGCCCGTCGCGCATCTTCTGCGGCTGGAACACCGGGATCTGATGTGCCAGTGCCAGCTCCTTGACCGGCGGCGGTACCAGCTTGTAACCTCTACCCTTTGGTTTATCCGGCTGGGTGAATACACCCACGACCTCGTGCCGGGTGGTCAGCAGCTGCTCAAGCGAGGCAGCGGCAAACTCCGGCGTACCCATAACTACAATCCTCATGCTGTTTTGCCTCCCTTATCCTTAGTCCGCCAGTTCCTCTTCGGTCAGCAGGCGGGACATCCGGTCTTTAAAGACCACGCCGTCCAGATGGTCGTTCTCGTGGCAGATGGCGCGTGCAAGCAGCTCTTCGCCCTCCAGCTCAAACCATCCGCCCATGCGGTTCTGTGCGCGCACCTTGACATGATTGGGTCTTTCCACCATGCCGTATTCGCCGGGGAAAGAAAGGCAGCCTTCTGCTCCCCTCCTGCGTGCCGGAGGTTTCCAGAATCTCCGGGTTGACAAACCAGTGATTCCCTCTCCTACGTCGATGACAAACACCCGTCTGAGCATTCCGACCTGCGGACCTGCCAGTCCTACACCCTGTGCTTTGTACATCGTCTGTGCCATATCGTCCAGCAAATCCCACAGCTTCTGTTTAAAGTCTGTGACCGGACGGCATTTTTTATGCAGGGTATCATATCCATCGGTATCTTTTACAATATTGCGAATTGCCATCTTGTTAAACATCCTTTCATTCTGTCATCTTTTTATATTAAAGGTCGTTTCCGTTCATATCCACCCAGATGTGGACCGAGCGGTTATTTTTTCACTGTCGAACGCCCGCAGCATCTCCCACATCAAGCGGGAAAAGCGCTCGCTCATCCGACACTTGATCATCACTCCATAGCGATACTTTCCTGCGATTCTTGCCAAAGCCATCTCGCAGGGATTCATCAGCCGCAGCGGCAAATCCGGGTAATCCTTTTTTGCCCTCTGCCCAAAGTGTTTGGCAAACCACATCGCCGCCGCGCACACCTTTTCTTCCTGTTCCCCGGAAAATCCCACCTGGCAAAGGGTGCAAAACGGTGGGTAGAGTCCCAGCTTCCTGCTTTTGATTTCGTCGGCGTAAAAGCTGTCGTAATCCTGCCTTGCCGCCTGCAAAATGACCGGATGCTGCGGCACGCCGGTCTGAATCAGCGCCCTGCCCGGCAGCCTGCCGCGTCCGCACCGACCGACCACCTGGGTCAGCAGTGAGAACGCCCGTTCACACCCGCGAAAATCCTGCGAGAAGATTGACTGGTCCGCTCCCAGCACACCCACCAGCGTCACATCCGGGAAGTTGAGTCCCTTGGCAACCATCTGAGTCCCCACCATGATTTGATACTTGCCCTGTGCAAACTCGCCAAACTTGGTTTCATGCGACATACGGGACATGGTGGTGTCCAAATCCATCCGCAAAATCTTTGCCTGCGGAAACAGGCGGTGCAGTTCGTCCTCGATGCGCTGGGTCCCGCTGCCGGTGTAGCTGATGAGCTTGCTGCCGCAGTTGGGACAATCCTGGTCCAAATCGCGGGAATAGCCGCAGTAATGGCACATCAGCCGGTGGTTGGCGCTGTGGTAGGTCAAAGCCACCGAGCAGTTGGGGCACTTGACCACCTCCTGACAACTGTTGCAGCGCACTGCTGTATGGTAGCCGCGCCGGTTGAGCAGCAGGATGCTCTGCTGTCCCGCCTTGAGATTGTCCAGCAGCTCGGCGGTCAGCTCCTGGCTGATGTCAAAGCCATAGCTTTGGGTGGAATCGACAATCTGCACCTTCGGCAGCTGGTTCCCCAGATACCGATGGGTCAGGGTATACAGCCGGATGCGCCCGCGCTGTGCCTGATAGAAGGTTTCCACCGATGGGGTCGCCGATGCCAGCAGCAGCAGCGCCTGATGGCGATGACAGCGCGCACGGGCGATGTCCCGCGCATGATACCGCGGAGATTGCTGGGAAGCATAGGCTCCCTCCTGCTCCTCGTCAATCACAATCAGCCCAATCTTTTCCAGCGGCGCAAACACCGCCGAGCGGGTACCCACCACCACATCTGCCAAGCCCTGCTGGATGCGCCGGTACTCGTCAGCGCGCTCTGCCATGGTCAGTCCGCTATGCAGCACTGCCACCCGCTGACCAAATCGGCTGCGGAACAGCCGAACCGTCTGCGGCGTGAGGGAAATTTCCGGCACCAGAATGATGACCCCTTTGCCCTGTGCGCGCACCTGCTCTGCCAGCTTTAGATAGACCTGGCTTTTTCCGCTGCCGGTCACACCGTACAGCAAAGCAGAGCCTTCTCCCCCGCTGCCACTGTTCCCACAGACCGTCCAATGCCTGCTGCTGCGAGGGATTGAGGGTGACTGGTATAGGTTTCTCCTCTTCCCTGTCGGCATACGGGCTGCGAAAAACCTGCCTGCCGTAGTAGCACAGCAATCCGGCTTTTTCCATCTTATCCAACGTCTGTCGGGTGGTTCCCGCGTAGTAGCACAGCTCCTTGAGGGAGGCGCAGGGTGTCTGCTCCAATAGTTCCAGCACCTTTTTTCTTGCCGGCGTCAGGCGGACCCCTTCCAGCTTCTGCTCACAGTCCTCGCTCTTGCGCACCATGACCTCTTTGCTGTCGGCAATTTTTTCGGTCGCCTGCTCGGTCAGCAGGATTGCGCCCTCCTCCAACAGCTGTTCAAAGTCCGCTTCTCCCCGCTCCAGTTCCAGCTGCTCGAGCAGCTGTTCCAGCTCCACCGGCTTTTTCTTTGCAGACAGGTAGTCCAGCAGCTGCCTTTGCTTGTCGGTCGGTTGCTGCGGTCTTGCTTCTCCCAGTGAACACATCAGCTTCAGGCGAAAGGTCAGCCCGCTGGGCACCAGCGCCCGCAGCCCTTCATAGTAGGTGCAAAAGGTGCGCTGATGCAGCAGCTCCAGCAGCCACAGCTGTTCTTCACCCAGCAGCGGCTTTTGGTCCAGCAGCATCTTGATGGGCTTGAGCTGCTGGGACTGCGGGTCCTGCGGCTGCAAGTGTAGCACCAGACCCTGCTTGGAGCGGTTGGAGCGTCCAAACGGGACCAACACCCTGCACCCAGGTCGAATCTGTCCTTCCATCCTTCCGGGCACCCGGTAGGAAAAGGGGATGTCAAAGGAATAGGAGGCGTTTTCCACCACCACATCTGCCACCACTGTGCTTCCCCTCCTGCCTGTGCAAAGATTTTCTCACAAAAACGACGGACGGCAGGCGCTGTCTGCGTCTGATTGTTCCGCAGCGTTTCTGCTGTGCCGCCCGTAGCCAAATTATTTATTTTACGCTCTGGTCTGGGCTTCCTCGTCCACACCCTTGATTTTTACCATATCCCGAACGCGCACTTTACCGGAAGCAAAATCCTCCAGCGAAGCGGTAACCGGTTTTTCTCCATCGGCAGACCGTTATCTGCCCAATAGTCAGCGATTTCTCTTGCGTGTCTTGCAACTGCAACGACAAACGCATAATAGCTTTCTCCCTCGCGGATAATCTGTGACATTGCTGGTCTAAGCATTATGATTCACCTCATCAAGAAATTCTTTCATATTATTGGTTTGAAAGCGGTTTGCCCTGACGATGCAGTCAAGGTCCTCCACCGCTTGTTCAACGGTATCATTGACGACGATATAGTCGTACTGCTGTGCCTGCGCCAGCTCTCCTCGCGCAATGGCAAGACGGTTGTTGACCGTCTGCTCGCCCTCGGTCTGCCTTCCGCGCAGCCGTTGGGCAAGCTGTTCAAAGCTCGGCGGTGCCACAAAGATGAGCAGTGCATCCGGGCAGCTTTTTTTGACCTGAAGGGCGCCCTGCACCTCGATTTCCAAAATCACGTCGTTTCCCTGCTGACGTTCACGCTCCACCGCTGCCTTTGGAGTTCCGTAATAGTTGCCGTTGTAGCAGGCATATTCCAGCATACCGCCCGACTGTGCCGTTTGCTCAAACTGCTCCTTGCTCAAAAAGAAATAGTGTACTCCATCCTCTTCGCCGGGACGCGGAGCACGGGTGGTCGCAGATACCGAATACGCAACATTCTGTCTGCCTGCCAGATACTGCTGGAGCACCGTTCCTTTTCCGACCCCGCTTGGACCGGATACCACGATTAACTGTCCTCTATTCATCCTCTTCCAGTTCCTCCTCATCGTCGTCATCGTTGAGCCGGTTTGCTACCGTTTCCGGCTGCACCGCAGACAGGATCACATGGTCGCTGTCGGTGATAATGACTGCGCGGGTCCTGCGTCCATAGGTCGCATCAATCAGACCGCCGCGCTCTCTGGCATCGGAGATGATGCGCTTGATAGGCGCCGACTCCGGGCTGACGATTGCCACAAGACGGTTTGCAGAAACCATGTTTCCAAAACCGATGTTGATTAACTTCATCCCTATTTTCTTCCTTTCCAAAACAGCCGGAACCTGTTACTCGATGTTCTGTATCTGCTCACGAATCTTTTCAATCTCGGATTTTAAATCGACCACAATCCTTGCAATCTCCAAATCCTGTGCCTTGGAGCCGATGGTGTTGGACTCGCGATTGAATTCCTGCACCAGAAAGTCCAGCTTGCGTCCTACCGGCTCGCTGGAGGAGAGGATCTGACGGAACTGATGGATGTGGCTGCGCAGGCGGACCGTTTCTTCTGCAACGGCAATCTTTTCGGCAAACACTGCCGCCTCGGTCAGAACGCGCTGGTCGTCCACTGTATTGCTCTGCAAAACCTCCTGCAATTTGGCATACAGGCGCTTGGTGTAGTTTTCTACCGTCTTTGGCGAAAGCTCCTCCACCCGCGCTACCAGCTGCTCGATGGTTTGCAGGCGATTGAGCAGGTCCTGCTTCATCTTTTCGCCCTCTGCTCTGCGCATATCGACAAAATTCTGGACTGCTTGCTGTGCAACCTGCTGGACTGCTTGCCACATTTCCTCTTCGTTCTCCTCCACCTTCACCACGCTGAAGATGTCGGAAAAGCGTGCCATCTGCGAAACGCTCACATCATTTTTAATCTGCAAATCCTCTGCAAGATCGCGCAGTGCCTCCAGGTAGGAGCGGGCAAGGTCGTGGTTGATGACCACCTGGGTGTCGGTGCCGCTGATGGTCTGCACGCTCAGGTGACATCCACCTTGCCGCGGAGACCGACCCTTTGACAAGGTTTTTCAGCTTATCTTCCAGATAGGCGTATGCCCGCGGCACACGGGAGGAATACTCCAGAAAACGATGGTTTACCGAACGCAGCTCGACGGTGATCTCCTTGTTTCCAATCATCTGACGGGCTCGTCCATATCCGGTCATGCTGCAAACCGCGCTGAGTTGCGGCTGCATATCTGGGTCGGATTTTGCTGCATTACCTTCACACTCCTCTTGCTGTTCATCTGTTGTTTGACAGGCGCTCGGATGCGCTGGGCGTCTGCATTTCTATCTTATTATTTTACTATACTTGGCAAGGCTCTGTCAATAAAGGCAGGGGATGTTTTGCCTTTTGTCTGATGTTTCTGCCGGCGGCACCGCACCAAAGGAATCTACACGCAGTAAAGGTTTACGTCCCACGCGGAATGTACCGGTAATGCCGCAGGTAAAATCGGTAATCGGGACGGATGGCTGCAATCTGCTGCGGCAGGGCAAACAGGTCCTCGCTGCGGTGGTAGGCGGCAATCAGCATCTTCGGGCGGTCGCGGGTGATGACCTGCCGGCAGCCCTGCAAAGGCAAGCCGCTCGGCTCCCTCGACATCCATGTTGATGAGGGTCACTGGATGCTCCCCCGCCAGCTCGTCGAGCGCCTGACCCTGCACCTGGCGAATTTTTTGCCTTTGCCGCACCTTGCACACCGGTCACCAGCGAAGGGCTCCCGCAGCGCCGACTGCCTGCCCGCGCGGCTGTCAAACTCCAGCATCTCCCAGTGGGAATATGCCGCGCGCTGCACACAGGTGGCTCGGTCTGCAAATCCCATCTGCTCCACCGCCGCCAGCAGCTTGGGGTAGGTCTTGGCATCCGGCTCGAAGGCGAACACCCGCTCGCAGCCGCCGGCGTAGTGCATCAGCTCGGCGATGGTGTCCCCTCGGTAGGCGCCAAGGTCGGCAAAGCTCTCGCTCGAGGTCGGTCGCAGAATATTTTCGTAAGCCTCCTGCGGGTCGGTTTCGCAGTCGAACAGGTACTCCAGCTTGCCGCTGAGCTTAAAGTTGACCATATCGTGCAGCACCTTGCGGGACTGCTCGTCGGCAAGCAGCTGCTCGACCTGCAAAAGTCCTGCTCGTGGCGGCGGACAAATTCCATGTTGAACAGCTCCACCCCTGCCACCGGCATCGGGAGCCACCAGCTCGTACTGCTGCGAAAGGGCGCGGATGCGCTCGATGGTGGGCAGGTCGCGGACGGCAAACGCCAGCACGATGATAAAGTCGTCGTACAGCGCCTGCACGTCGCGCAGTTTGCCAACGGTGTAGCCCATGAAGGAATTGCCGCGTGCAAAATCGTCGCTGGCAAACATCGCCGCCGGTCGAATCCCGTAGCGCTGCATCACCTGCAAAATTTTCACCGCGCCGTCCCCATGCCGTACACCACCACCGGTTTGTTGCAGCTTTGCAGGCGCTGCCAGACGTCCTGTTTTTCTGTAATCCAGCTGAGCAAAATAAAACCCCTCCCAAAATCTTCTGCAACGATTATACCACATTTTAGCCGCACACCGCCACTGTCGGGCAAATTTTTTTCTGAAAAACGCCTTGACAAAGCTTTTTTCAGCCGTTATAATAAATAGGTAAAATTTGATATGGGGGCGTAGCGCAGTTGGGAGCGCGTTTGAATGGCATTCAAAAGGTCGTCGGTTCGATCCCGATCGTCTCCACCAAACTGAGTCTGGACGCAATTCGCGTTCCAGGCTCTTTTTTTATCGAATTGAGCGGCTCGCGTTTTAACCAATCAAATGACCACCCTTTGCTCTATGCTATAATAAGAATCAAAAAGCTGCCCGCAGGCGGTTTTCCCTTGAAAAGAAAGCATTTGCTCTTCTATGCTATAATAAGAATCAAAGATAAGGAAGCTGCCGCTGATTCAGAGTGGAATAACCTTGCCGCCCTTCCGATGGATATTATCATATCATATTCATTGCATCCTGTAAACCCCTGTCGAAAGACAGGGGTTCTTTGGTAATCAGCACGCTCCCCCTTTTGCAGGGTCGTTTCTTCGTAGGGTCGTTTGCTTCGTAGACACACAAGCCTGTCCGTGTTTCCCCTCGAGGGAGCGTGACCGTATAAGAAAAGTCAGTGCGGGGAAATAATCATTATCGCTTAATTATTTTTGAGAGCCAGAGCGCCAGCAGCAGCTACAGAAACAACTGCCAGGGAAACTGCCAGACCTACAAAGTCTTCAGCGCCAGTTTCTGGGTTTGGTTTGGTTTCTGGTTTAACTTCTTCAGCTGGTTTGTTCTCTTCAGCTGGTTTCTCTTCGTCAGCAGGCTCTTCTACTTCTTCAGCGATCTCTTCGGTAGCCAGAACGTAGTTGCCCAGCTGTTTGGTAGAGAATACGAAGCCGTTAACTTTGGTGTTGGTGTGAGCGATTGCGTAGTTTTCTACGTACTCAGCGTCAACTTTTACCAGTTCGCCATCTTCGATGGAGTATGGTACCAGGGAGTCATCGTCGGAAACGATTACGAGTTCGCCAGTTCTGGAGAAGTTAGCGTTTTCGTTGTCGAATTTGTAGAAGCTGTCAGCTTCAACATCCATCTCGCCAGCAACTGCTTTGTCGTAAGCGGTGGACAGGTCGAGGTACATGGACTCTTCGGAGTACATTTTAACGGTGAAGAAAGCTTTGTCAGCGAAGTCGAATACAGCAGTGCCGTTTTCGCCTTTGCGAACTTTCCACAGTTTAGCCTCGTTAGCGTTGTTGGTCCAGTCAAAGTTTACATACTCGAAAGCAGTGTTTTCGTATTTGCCGGAAACCCAAACTTCGTTGGTCTTGTCGCTGGTGCTGCCGTTGTTCTTAGCAACGTATACGTAGTACTTCATGGTTTCGCTGTCAGTGGTCTTCCACTCTTTCTTCAGAGTAACCTTGAGGTATACAGCTTTTGGCATGATTTCATCGGTGTATTCGTTGTAAGAAGCGTAGTCGGTAGCGGTAGCTCTGTACAGCTCAGCTTTCTCAACCAGTTCAGCAACGCCGGTGGAAGCTTCGATCAGGTTGATGGACCAGTTCTTGTCGATGTTGCCGGTGTAGTGACCGTAGTCGAGCTTGGTGCCGATAGCCCTGCTCATCAACAACAGGTTTGCCTACAACGTCGTCAACGGAATCTACTTTAGCAGGGTTAACGGTTGCGTATACATCTTTAGCCAGAACTTCTTTGTCCTCGATAGCTTTTTTCGAAAGCAGAAACGCTCTTGTACTCTTTGCCGTTGATGTAGAAACGAGCGCTGTTCTTAACTACTTTTCTGTCGATATCGTCGAATTTGATTTTGTCATCATCAGATTCATAACTCTGGCAGAGTATCGGTGTCAACGCCAGTTACAGTGGTCTTAACCCATTTATGGTTCTGACTTTTGCAGCACCTTCTGGTGCATAGAAACCTTCATCGTTCAGTTTTTTGATGTCTTCTTTGCTCAGAGGCTCATGACCATCTTTAGTGTGCCATTTGCCATCGAACCAGTACTCATCAGCAGATTTTTCCTCTACGGTATTGAATACATCAGCAGTCAGTTTAACGCCGCTTACTGCATCGATAGCATCAGAACCTGGTTTGTAGTCAGCATCGTATACGAGCTGATCATCAGCGTACAGAGGCATCCAGATAACGTCTCCTGGCTCGAAGTTAACAGACTCGCTGTCGTTCAGAGCGGTGGAAGCTTCCTCAACGATGTCGCCATCTTTGTTGGTTACAAACA
>VOFE01000452.1_pt1 | contig 24001 bp, 45 predicted proteins | sample 5384071 | NCBI WGS metagenome assembly VOFE01 (sample SAMN12384724, study PRJNA508395) | human gut metagenome | isolation source: healthy gut D | host: Homo sapiens
AAAAAGATTCTGGACGAAGATCACTACGGGCTGGAAAAAGGTAAAAGACCGAATTCTGGGTATCTGGCGGTCATGAGCCTGTCAAAGGTTTTTAAAGGACCGATCATCTGTCTGGCTTGGGGCCTCCGGGCGTGGGCAAGACTTCGATCGCCCGTTCGATCGCCCGTTCCATCGGAAGAGAATTCGTCAGAATGTCTCTGGGCGGCGTCCACGACGAAGCTGAAATCAGAGGACACAGAAGGACGTACGTGGGAGCGATTCCGGGCAGAATCATCACTTCCATCCGGGATATCGGCGTAAAACAATCCGGTCTTTCTTCTGGACGAAATCGACAAGGTGGCGTCCGATTACAGAGGCGATCCTGCGGCGGCTCTGCTGGAGGTTCTCGATCCGGAACAGAATAAGATTTCAAGGATCACTATCTGGATCTGCCGTTCGATCTGTCCAGAGTTTTATTTATCACTACGGCGAATTCCACCGACACTTTGATTCCTCGTCGCTGCTGGACCGTATGGAAGTCATTTCTCTGACAGGCTATACCGAGGAGGAAGGTGAAACGCACAGCGGCATCTGATTCCGAAGCAGATTAAGGAGAACGGATTAAAGCAGAAACAGATCTCTATCTCAGAAGGCGCGCGGTGCGCAGCGTGATCAATTACTACACGAGAGAATCCGGGGTTCGTAATCTCGAAAGAGATCGGGGGGCATCTGCAGAAAAGCGCGCGCAAAGTGGTGGAGAATAAAGGCAAGAAAAAAATGCGTCTTTCCGAATCACTGCGGGAAATCTCGAATCATATCTGGGGAAGAAGACCAGTTACGATATTATAGAAGGCGGCAGCGAAGTGGGTGTGACCACAGGTATGGCATGGACTGCGGTAGGGGCGATACGCTCTTTATCGAGACCACAGTCATGAAGGGTACCGGCAAACTGGTTCTGACAGGCCAGCTGGGCGACGTCATGCAGGAGTCTGCGAAAGCAGGGCTGAGCGTGATCCGTGCGCGCAGCGAAAACTGGGAATTGATGAAGAATTCTATAAAAATAAGGATATTCGTCCACATCCCGGAGGAGCGACGCCGAAAGACGGCCCTTCCGCAGGCGTGACAATAATGTGTACTTCTATGATTTCCGCGCTTACGAGTACGCCGGTGAGAAAGATCTGGCTATGACAGGGAGATCACGCTGCGGGAAAGGTTCTTCCGGTGGGCGGTATCAAAGAAAAGTCATCGCCGCCCACAGAGGCCGGCGTCAAAAAGTCCTTCTGCCGAAGGATAATATGAAAGATATCGACGAACTGCCTCAGAACGTGAGAAAAGAGCTGGAATTCCCGTTCGATCGAAACGATCGATGAGGTCTTAGAGGAGGCCCTCGTGAAGGAAGAAAAGTAAGGTAATCGTAAATACAGCGGCTGTCACACTCTGCCCGTCTTTCAGGGCGGAGCAGAGAGCCTGTGACCGCGTGTTCCGGCAAAACCCGAGCATTGCCTGGCAGCGCCGTCATCAGACAGCAGAATGGAGCAGGATATGAAAATCACGAAAGCGGAGCTGGCAGCGGTGGCCGTAAAGCGGGAACAGTATCCTCCGGAAGATATGCCGGAGATCGCTTTGCCGGCCGTTCAATGTAGGGAAATCTTCTCTTTCAACACGATGGTGAACCGGCGCAACTTCGCCCGGGTCAGCGGCAGTCCGGGCAAGACGAGAACCATAAATTTCTTTGAAATCAATGGAGCTTTCCGTATCGTCGATCTGCCGGGCTACGGTTACGCAAAGGTCTCCAAGTCACTGAGCAAGGACTGGGGACCTATGATGGAACGTTATCTCGAGTCCAGAAAGAATCTCGTCAAGGTGATTCAGCTGGTGGATATCCGCCACCAGCCCAGTAAGCAGACGTTCAGATGTATGAATATCTGAAGTATCACGGGCTGGCGGGCATCGTGGTGGCTACCAAATCGGATAAGATTTCCCGGAATGAAGCTGCGAAAACTTCTGCGGTTATCCGCAGAACGCTGGGAATGAAACCGGAAGAACCGCTCATCGCCGTCTCGTCTCTGAAAAGACCGGGTATGACAGGCTGATAGATGAGATCGAAAGTCTCGTGGAAGCGTGGAGAGAAGAACATCCGGATATTTTATGCGCAGACGCGGAACGGATGATTTCGACGAAGAGGAAAAAGTTCCGGCGCAGAGAAGAAGTCTGTATCCTGCGTTTCGCGAGTTGAGAAGTCCAGGACGCCGACCGGTAAAATACGGTAAATAATACATAAAAAGGAAAAATATGCAATTTGTCTCATTTGTGGTGCTTGGAAAGCGCATAAAATCCATAAAAGCTCTTTTAAAAAGATCCTAATGTCCCAAAACGCAAAGAAATTCCTCGTTATTTTTGGTATAATATATCTGCTGATGCCGATCGATCTGATCCCGGCGCCTGTACTGATTTTCGGATTCATAGATGATATCGTACTTTGGCTGTTTATTCTCAGTCATCTGAAAGATGAACTTGATCAATACTGGAAGGAATCAGAGGAATCCTTTTTCGCAGAAGATGATCTGAGAGACCGAACGATCATCGAAACGACGGCCGATGAAACCGAGATCGACGACACAAAGACTGAGGAATGAGAAGACGGCGGCGGTGTTTCACAGGAGGAAGAGAATGAAACCGACAGATATTTCCGGATACGAAATAGGCGGCATTATGCTGTCAAATGAAGAATTAAAAAGCGAGAATAAAGGAACTCGGGCGCAGATTACACAGGACTACGCCGGGAAAAACCGCTGATTATCGGAACATTAAAGGGCGCGTTTATCTTTATGGCGGATCTCATCCGGAAATCGATCTGGATCTTGAAATCGACTTTATCTCCGCTTCCAGCTACGGCATGGGGACAGAGTCTTCCGGAACGATAAAATCCAGAAAAGAGCCGGACGCGGAGCTTTGCCGGCAGAGACATTCTCATCGTGGAAGATATCATAGATTCCGGAAATACCCTGAAATATCTGAAGGATACATATTTTGCAGGTAAAAATGTAAAATCTGTAAGGATCTGCACTCTTCTCGATAAGCCGGCCCGCCGTACCGCGGATATCGTGCCGGATTATACCGGATTTTCGGTAGAAGATAAATTTATCGTCGGCTATGGTCTCGATTATCAGGAACGTTTCCGTCCAGCTTCCGCATATCACCTGGCTGGCGGAGAAAGGCGAACAGCAATAGATATGATATCTCGGCGGGACAGGTGTTTTCGCTTCTCTGAAAGACGTTTTCTTTGGTACGGAGCGGATGAAGCGCCGGTTTCGCTAAATAATAAAATACCATTTTCATCAGGCAAAATTAAGGAGGAAAAAATGGGATACACAGTACCTGCAGGAATTTCTAACAAACATTTACGTTTCTGAGGCGGACTTAAAGTTCTCTTCAGACAGATGCGGAAATGACACACTTCAAGGATCTTTCTCAGCCGGGTCAGTTCGCCACCGAAGAAAAAGTGTAGATATCGTAGGCCCTCGCGGAACGCTGAAAGGTATCAGAATTCTCGGACCTTACAGAAAGCAGACTCAGGTAGAGCTGGCTCGTACGGACTGTTTGCTGTCGGTATCGATATCGTTCTCAGAGAGTCCGGAAAACTGGAAGGCACTCCTGGATGTAAGCTTGTAGGTCCTGCCGGAGAATTGAAATCGAAGAAGGCGTGATCGTGGCGAAGAGACATATCCATCTGTCCACAGCTCAGGCGGAAGAAGCGGGCGTGAAGAACGGCGATATCGTAAGCGTAAAGTTCGACGGCCCGAGGCTCTGACTTTCGACGAGGTTGTCGTGGAGCAGGTGATACTCACGAACGCGACATGCACCTCGATACAGACGAAGGCAAACGCTGCGGGTCTGAGCAACGGTCAGCTGGGCGAAATTATTAAATAGCCGCGGAAGACCGTATATTTTATTCGTTACATAATTCCGGCGGCGCATTTTCATGTGCCGCCGGTTTAATCGCAGGAAAGAAAAGAGGATCGTGTGGAAGAATTAAGCAAAGTTATAGAATATACAAGTGTAAAAAGACGACTACTGTCGGTGATGTGAGGAGTCTGTGCAAGCAGGCGCTTATCAACAATTACCGCGCTGTCTGCGTGAATTCCGGTTTTGTAAGATTCTGCCTCGAAGAATTCAGAAGCAACCGTGATATTGTCATCGTTTCCACGGCAGGCTTTCCCGGAGGAGGCGGTTCCCTGAAGTCGAAGGTATATGAAGCGATTTTTCGCGGCGGAGGAAGGCGCAAAAAAGTGGATTATATGATCAACATCGGTTTGTGAAGGATCGCAAAGATAAGGAAATCAGGGATGAGATCAGAAGCCTCGTCAGAAATACAAAAAGGTCTGGCGGAAAGCAAAGGTGATTATCAGCTCCTCCTCTGACTTCCGAAGAAATCGTGAGAATCTCTACGATTGCGGCGGAAGAAAGGCGCTTCGTATATCAAGACGGCATCCGGTTTGAGGGACCTACTACGCCGGATATGGTCAAGCTGATCCGAAAGACGGTAGGCGACGCCTGCAAGATCAAAGCTGCCGGCGGTATCCGTGATCTGGCAGCGGTGAAAAGAAATGATCAGGGCCGGCGCGGATACGATCGGCACCAGCACACTGATCAAATTCGACGAGTAGCCGGAGAAGTTCAGCAAATTTGAATCTGCTGAAAATTTAAATATTCCGAAATCAATGCCAGCCACAGGGTGAAGGCAGAAAATACTGAAAAATAACGCTGAGTTCGTTAAAGCTGACTTGGCGTTATTTTTTTATGGACTTTGTCACGAAAGACTATGAAGAAAAAGCGGGACGGCTGCGTATTTTCTGTCGGAGAGAAAGACGACAAGGCGACTGACGATAGAGGAAAAGTCCAAGGAAACAGGAGAATATCCTTTCGGGCAAGATGGTACTTTTATTCTATTGCGGATAAATAGAAGATTCACATATCAGCGTTTTGCAGCAGTTTTTGTAATTATGCTAATATATAGTTGTGATATTATAAATGAATTAATAAAATAATGAAGCGGATAATTCTGGTACAGATAATAGCATATCTGTACGAGCAGTGGAACTTTTTCCATATCAGAAAATGGGAAAAATGGAGAATGAATATATCGATAGATGGGATCAAGTCGCTTATGAAAGTGCTGAAAGTCCGGATTAGTTGATTAGATAAAGCCGAAGTAAGGTATTCAGAAGAATAAAAAACGGTATGATGATTATCATACCGTTTTTTTCTGGTTTTGTCTGTTTTCGGGCATAACTCTGCTTTTATTCGCTTTTGATCTGCTGCAGACATTCTGCGCAGACATTCTTTCCGCGAATTGTGATAACATCTTTTGCGTTGCCGCAGAAAATGCAAGCAGGCTCATACTTTTTCAGCATGATGTAGTCGCCGTCGACGAAGATTTCGATCGGATCTTCATGACGAATGTTGAGTGTTCTGCGAAGTTCGATGGGAAGAACAATTCTTCCGAGTTCATCGACCTTTCTCACGATTCCGTAGCCTTCATAGAGTATCTCCTTTTCTGAATGTACCGCAAGTTATGAAAATAGTTTTTTATAGCGACAAGTGCGTTAATCAAACTGACAGCGGCTTTAAAGGAATTTTTTTTGTTTTCTGAAATAAAATGAGCCATGTCCACCGAGGATTCCGAGAGGGAGGAAACGGCGTCCTCCACTTCTTTCGAAGCGCTGGATACCATCCCCGTGACCACCTGAGTATCCTCGAGAATTCCGCTGAGGGCCTTAAAGGCCGGAATGATGTTTTTCACGGCCCTGATCATATAAATCAGCAGTATTACAACGCAAACGCCGACTAACAGCAGCAGTGCATCTCCTATAGTTATAGCTGTATTCATAATAACTCCTGGTAATACCCGCCGATACGGACAGGTAAACTGGCATGCCCGGGCATGCGGTTTTTTCAGTTGTTTTCCTGATAATATATTATTGCGCATTTTCCTGAAATTTACAACTATTTTCCAGCAATTTTTTCGACATCTTCATAAATATTTATGAGGACCTTTTGTCAAAAAACCTCTGGATCCTTGAAAGATCAAGGCTGATGTGAGATGGAAGGATTGAAAAAAGAGGTGGATTTATGAATAAAATTTGGTTTGGAATGTTATTTATAGGATTTGTATGCTGTGCTGCCGGAGCGGAAGGGTCCGGCGGCTTTGAAAGTCTGACTCAGGAAATGCTCGCCAGCGGAGAAGAAGCGGTGTATTTTGTGATCGGGCTGGTGGGAATCATGGGAATGTGGAGCGGATTTATGAACATCGCCAGAGGTCCGGTCTGATACATGCTCATCTCGAGAAAAAAGCAGGGGACTGATGACACGCCTTTTCCCCAAAGGAAAAGAATGAGGATACGCTGATGCTGATGCTGATGGGGTTTTACCATAATATTTTCGGCGCGGGCAACAGCGCCACTGTCTTCAGTCTGCAGGCGATGAAGATGCTGGATGAGGAGAACAGGGGCAGTCCTGTGGCGAGCAATGAGATGTGTATGTTCGCCGCAGTGAATATGTCGATGCTGCAGCTCATCCCTATTACGGTGATACAGATCCGGGCAAATGCAGGGTCTGCGGCACCTGAAGATATTATTCTGCCGTCGGTGATTTCCGGGTTTGCCGCTACGCTGGTCAGTATATTTGTATGTAAGTATTTTGAAAAACGGGATGGAAAGCACCTTCGAGATCTGTGGCTCCAGCAGACCGCAGTATGAGAAAAGTCTTCGGAGAGCTGAGGCTGCGTCTGTCGGAAAAGATCTTCGGAAAAACGGTGAAAAAAACAGCGGTATAAAACCGACGCCGCGTCAGATAAAGTGCATGGGTATTCAGAGGATCTGTGTGAAGCAGATGGGAGAGGCGGTCAGAGATGAATGAATTTTTATCGGGCTGTCAGGATTATTTCTCCCTGCGCTGCTGGGAGTGATTCTCCTTCACGGATTTTTGAAAAAAGCGCCTGTCTACGATTTGTTTGTAGAAGGATGCAGGGACGGGATCAAATCGGCGGTGGAGATTACGCCGTATATCATCGCGGTTTTTCTGGTGATTCAGATTATGACGGATTCCGGAGCTCTCGGGCTTTTGGAGAAGCTGTGCGGACCGATTCTGGAGCCTCTGGGGATACCGAGGGAACTGATCTCTTTATGATCATGCGTCCCGTCTCCGGCAGCGGCACTCTGGCGATCATCGAAAATATCGCTCAGACGTTTGGACCGGACAGTTTTTTATGCCGCTGTGCTTCGGTTATGATGGGGAGCAGCGAGACTTTGCTCTATGCTGTAGCCGTCTATTTCGGGGCGACGCGGGTATCCTCGCTGCGCCACACCATACCCGCGGGAGTGGCGGGATATGCGGCAGGAATCTGGCTGTCTATCGTCTTATGCAAAATAATGTAGGGAAATATTAATGATTTTCGAATAATTTTATAGAAATCTACGTAATGACAAAATAATTTAAGAAACGGATCGGGAAATCCAACGATATTTTTTCGTCCGATTGCCCGGCGCGATATTCTGGTGTATAATTCAAATCATAGCAAAGTTCTGATACGTCTGTCTGATCAGAGCGCATGGAGGCATGCGATACAGCATGCAGAGCACCGCGCTTTCCGTTTGTCGTAGGGGCTGTGACTCTTCCGAAAGACCGGAGACGGATTTCATCTGCGGAAGCGCCGGTAAGGTGTTCGCGAATATGTTAGATGGAGATGATCAGATTAATTCAGACAAAATTTAAGATTGTCTTTCGGGGAGCAATCTGCGGGAAAATATGAAAATTCTGGCATTTGAGGCGAATGCTCCTGCCATTCTTGACGTGATGATTTGAATCGAATATAATAATAAAGATGCTCTGGTGAGTTGAAATATTTCGTATATTCCGAGGCGAAGATGTCTGTGGAATATATTATCTGATATATTGTCGGAGGGAAAAAGTGGCTAAGTTTTTAGTAAGAAATAACGGACCGCTGAAAGGGGAAGTGACGATCAGCGGATCAAAAGAATTCCGTTCTCCCCCTATTATGGCGGCGACATTGCTGACCGATGAAGAATGTGTGATCTGCGATGCGCCGGATCTCAGAGATGTCGATGTTATGTGCAGGATTCTCGAAGGACTCGACGCGAAGGTTCAGGCCGATTTTCAGCAGAATACTCTGCGTCTTCGCGCGGCGGACATGACGAAGAGCGAAGCTCCGTTTGATCTGGCGAAGCGGATGAGAGCTTCCATTCTGACGATGGGGCCGATTCTCGCGAGAAACGGAAGAGCGAGAGTCGCGCTTCCCGGGGGCTGTGCCATCGGTGCGAGACCGATCGATCTGCATTTGAAAGGTTTTGAACTCATGGGAGCGAAGGTGGAATACGCTCCGAATTATGTGGAAGCGTCAGCGGACCGTCTCAAGGGCGCGAGAATCTACCTTGATTATCCAGCGTGGGCGCTACGGAAAATATTATGGCCGCTGCGGCTCTTAAGGACGGCACGACGATTATCGAAAATGTAGCAAAAGAGCCTGAAATCGTAGATTTGGCCAACTTCCTCAACAAAATGGGAGCTAAGGTCAAGGGCGCGGGTACGGATCTGATTAAGATTGAAGGCGTGGAACGGCTTCACGGCACGAAAACATATCGTCATTCCCGACCGGATTGAGACGGAACCTTTATGGTGGCAGCTGCGATAACGAGAGGTGATCTTCTCATCAAAAAACGTGGTTCCGGACGTCAGACCGATCATCTCTAAACTGATCGAATGCGGCTGTACGGTGGAGGACACGATTGAGGGCCTGAGGGTCAAAGCGGATGAGAAAGACCTGGTCGCTACCGATATAAAGACGCTGCCGTATCCGGGATTTCTACGGACATGCAGTCCCAGTTTATGGCGCTTACTACGGTGGAAGGGCGAAGTACCGTGATTGAGACGGTATTCGAGAACAGATACATGCACATCAGCGAACTGAACCGCATGGGTGCGGATATCAGCATCGAGGGCCGGAGCGCGGTAGTACAGGGCGGAGCCAGCCTGTCGGGCTGCCAGGTGATGTCTACCGATCTCAGAGCGGAGCTGCGTTGGTGCTGGCGGGCCTGGCTGCGAAAGGCGTCACAGAGATCTCCGAAATTTACCATATCGAGCGCGGATATTCTCAATTTGTGGAGAAATTGAGAGCCATCGGCGCAGGGATTGAGCGGGCAGAATAGACCGTTAAAAAAATTTATCAGAAATAGACAGAACGTCCCTGCCGATTGTTGTGAAAATCCGCGGGACGTTTTTTCGTCCCGTCGGAAAGCGGGAATTTTGTGAAATGACGAGAACTTATAGAAAATCCAATATTTTTAAAAAATGAGAATGACGATATGTGATATATCGAAAAACAATATTTATTTAATGATATTCATTAAATAAATATTGAAAATCATTCAAAAATAGGATATTTTTGTATCGCGGCCAAGTTTTTTCTTTCGGTGTCGCGGGTTTGTACAGAATGTGGAAGAGGAGGTATTTATAATGCTGCGGGAGGACGGACAAAAAATGATTTCAAGCTGGATACTCAAAGGCGCAAAAGCAGGAACTGCTGCATCGGATGGTGATTGTTTTCGGTTTTGCTCTGTTCCTGACGGGATTTTCCTCAGCGGGAGGGTTATTGTTTTTTGTGCAGGGGATTGCGGACGCGTCTGGCTGGAAATCGGGGGCGCGGAATTTGCCTGGCGGGCGCTGATCTATCTGGTTTTGATCTGCTGTTTTGTTTCGCTGTGCAGAATCGCCTATGATGAGCGGCCGTTTTCCAGAACTCTTGTCCGGTGCCTGCGTGTAATAGGCGGATTGTTTGTTCTCGGCTCTTTATTATTCCGCGGCTTTCGGGATATCAATCCCGCGGTTTTGAGTTCTTTTCCTTCGGCGGTTTCGTCTTCACAGACGGCTTTATCCTGCTGCCGGGGCTGCTGACCCTCATACTCAGCCGTCTGATTGAAGCGGGATTCGAGATGCAGAGGGGAAAAGACGAAATCTTGTAGGAGCGTGACTGTCATGGCGATTATTTTGAGACTGGACCGCGTGATGGCGGACCGGAAGATTTCTTTGAATGAGCTGTCGGAGAAAGTGGGGATTTCCAATGTAAATCTCTCCAATCTGAAGACGGAAAAGTAAAGGCAGTACGTTTTTCGACGCTGGATGCGATCTGCAGCGTGTTGAACTGTCAGCCGGGAGATATTTTAGAGTATCGGCAGGGAATAGAAATGGATTTTGAATCGGCATGACGCGGTCTTCTCAAGGAGGTTGCGTTTTTGTGCGGATTGTGCGAATAAACCTGTCCTTCTTTTTTCATATTGTATATTAATCAGGTGCGCGGGTGCAGGCGGTTGCCGGGCACTGAACGCAGCCGGTTTATGCAGGGAGGGCAGGATATGAGAAGAAGACGGACAGGTTTTTCCGGCAGGCTGATCTGCAGGCAGAGAGGCAGACGGCGGTATGCGGGGAGAGGATACAAGTTCTTCAATATACTTTCGGTTTGTGTATTTGCAGCGGCGGTTTCGATTTATGGTCTGACGAATCTGCCGGAAGCGGAAGAGGGCGGCGATGTATCGGTATTTCAGGGAATCGGGTCGCTGGCGGATCAGGTCAAAGAACTGTACAGCGGAAGTGATGCGCAGCAGCCCGCCGGGAACGTAACATTGAGCCAGCTCAGCGGTATATCGGATCTGGAAATAAAAGTCCTGGATGATGATTCGGGAAAGATTGCAGAGGTCCTTGGAAGAATATGTGGCATGCGTTGTGGCTTCGGAGATGCCGTCGGACTGAAACGGAAGCGCTGAAAGCGCAGGCGGTGGCGGCCAGGACTTACGCTTCCGCGCGGAAGCAGGAATTTGAGGCCGGAAAGTGTTCTCATTATGACGAGGGGGCCTATGTATTGCAATACGACGCACTGTCAGGTGTATCGGACGGAAGAAGGCCTGCGTGAGGTCAAGGGCGACGAATGGATGGAAAAAGAATTTTCCTAAAATTCTCAGCGCGGTGTATGAGACGGCAGGTGAAGTTTTATATTATGACGGCTCGCTCGTAGAGCAGCCGCTTTTTTTCTTCCGGCGGTGAACGTACGGAGAATTCGGAGGACGTATTTGTCAGCGCTATTCCTTATCTGCGCAGTGTGGAAAGCGGCGCCTATGAGGAAGAATCGCCGCATAAAGATGTGGAAGTGACGGTGACGATGGAGGACGTGAAGTCTAAGGTATCCGCTGTTTACGGCGCGGAAGCCGGACAGTCGGTGACGGCTGAGACGATTCAGGTGGTAAGCCGGACGGATGGCGGTGCGGTGGCAGAAATGAAGATGGGAAATCTGAACTGACAGGGCGGCAGGTGCGCAGTTTATTCGGTCTGGCTTCGGCAGACTTCGAGGTAAATATCGGAAACGGCGAGGTGACTTTCGTCACTTCAGGCAGCGGTCACCGGGTCGGTCTGAGCCAGTACAGGGCTAATGGCATGGCAAAGCAGGGGAAGACATATCGGGAAATTCTCGAACATTACTATTCCGGTGTGGAGGTAAAAAGCAAAAGTGATAAATCATGAAAGCGTTTTGGTCAAATACGCGGTGAGAGAATCACACCGAGAAGAATGCCGGGAAGCGGATGATCTGCTGATATCAAACAGAAAAAGGGCCAGCCGGCCGGAAATATCCTCCGGGAAATCCGAAGTTTTCCGACCGGCGAGCCGCTGTTTTTTGTATTTCTGTTTTGTTTGATTTTATTCTTCCATCAGCATTTCGGCCACTTTGTAGATGTCACCTGCGCCCATGGTAATGACCATATCGCTTCCTGGGCGTTGTTGGATACAAAGGCGAAATTTCTTCCAGACTGTCAAAATAGTAGGCTTCTTTTGCCGGCTGATTTTTTGATCTCGGTGATCAGTCTTTTGAGCTGATTTGTAGATATTTTTTTCTCTGGCGGCGAAGATTTCCGCCATGATCAGCACATCGGTGGCGTCGAAGGCTGTGACAAATTCGTCGAAGAGCGCCAGGGTCCGTGTAGGTGTGGGCTGAAAGAGACACCACAGACGGTTGTGGGGAATATTGCGGGCAGCTTTCAGTGTGGCTCTGATTTCCGTAGGATGATGAGCGTAGTCGTCGATGACTTTCACATTGTTTTTCGTAGTACCGATGATATCGAAACGTCTCTGTGTGCCGTGATACTGGCGGAGCGTTTCGATGATGATTTTCGGAGCCAGCGCCCAGCGTATGACAGGCTGCAAAGGAGGCCAGAGCATTGGAGATATTGTGTTCTCCCGGAACTTCCAGCTGTACGCGGCCCAGCAATTCGCCTTTGCTCCGCACATCGAAGAGCGGATGGCCTTCCGAATTGAATTCGATATTTGCGGCGCAGTAATCGGAATTTTCGCTGAATCTGAAAGTGACGACGCGGCATCCGGCGTCGGAGATGACTTTATTTACAAACGGATTTGCCTCATAAGCGATGATGCAGCCGTTCTCGGGTACCAGTTTAGCGAACTTATCAAAGGAATCTACGATGTGATCGATATCCTTAAAATAGTCCAAGTGATCGGAATCGATGTTGAGAATGATTTCCATCTTCGGACGGAGGCTCAGAAAACGTCCATATATTCGCAGCCTCTGTGACGAAAAAAAAAGATCGCTTTTCCGATTTTCACATTGCCGCCGAATTCGTGGAGATTGCCTCCCACCAGTATCGTCGGATCCGTCTTGGCATTTTCCAGGATCAGCGATACCATCGATGTGGTGGTGGTTTTGCCGTGAGTACCTGATACGGCGATGCTGGAAGGATAATCCTCCATGAGAGCGCCCAGCGCTTCGGCTCTCGTCACCGTCGGTATGCCGTTTTTCTGCGCTTTTGAGTGATTTCCGGATTTTCCAGAGAGACGCAGCGAGTAGACAATCAGATCTGCGCTTTGATATTTTCTGCGCCAGACTGCATACGGTAATTCCGCGGACTGCAGATGTCTCATCTCGACATCTTCATGGAGATCCGAAACGGTATCCGCGGAAGCGAAGATCTCCGCCACCGCGCTGAGACCGATTCCGCTGATCCTGATGCAGTGGATATGTTTGTACTGACTGATATTTAGCATTTCTGTAACCTTCTTCCGATTCTGCGCAGCGCACCTGTTTCGCAGAGCTGGCCGGTATGTGATCACTGGCCGCCGGGATGATGCGGAAAGCGCAGACAGCGAAAAAGCGGATGTGCAGATCCGCCAATTGCCGCATTCTATACTGGATTTCGTTGAAGACGCGATATAACATTCAGCCTGATATCGCGTTTTTTTCCTCACCGTCTTTATCCAATATAACACTACCCTGATGCATCATCAGAGGCGGTCGCCGTATTCGACGGCATAGCGCAGGTTGTGCGTGACCATGATGGTCGTCAACTGCTTTCGCGGACGATCCTGATCCGTCAATTCCATGATGATTTCGGCCGTCTTGGGATCGAGCCGCCGTGTGTTCATCCAGAATCAGGAACTCGATGGGGTCATGGTGCTCATCAGCGCCATGGCCTGACGCTGGCCGCCGGAGAGATTCCGACCGGAACGCCCATCTTATCTTCCAGACCGAGATTCAGGCCGCGCAGCATATCGCGGTATTCCTCTTCCTTTTTTGTTTCCGCAGGGCATGTCCGTAAAATTTTCCCTTATTGTCGGCTATGGAGATTTTCCAATATATTCATGCTGGGACATGTGCCTTTCGACGGATCCTGATAGACCCGGCCGATGCGGCGATGGCGGACATGTTCCTTCTGCTTTGAAATCGTCGGTGCCGTTGATGAGGATCTTGCCCTCGTCGATCAGGGATGGAGCCGCAGATGATGTTGAGCAGCGACGTTTTCCCGAACCGTTGCTTCCGACTACCGAGACGAAATTCCGTTCTGGAACGGAAAGACTGAAGTTTTCAACAGGCAGGTCGTTTACGGTACCGGCGTTGTATACTTTGTGGATATTGCGCAGCTCCAGCATTTGTTTCACCTTTCTTTCTGTCCATGCCCGCGACGAGAATGACGAACAATACGCCGCCGTGACAGTTTGAGATCAAACGGGACGGCATACCCAGGCGCGCGCGCCACGCAGGCCTTATAGAGGATGGATCCGATAACGACGCTGGTTGTCGCCCGCAGCAGCGTGACTTTTTTGAAGAGGCTGGTGCCGATGATGACGCTGGCCAGACCGAACCAGACGGTACCGGTGCCCATGGAAGCGTCGAAGAAACCGCTGCTGCTGGCACATGATGCAGCCGCTCAGCGCGACGAGGGCATTGGCGATCGCCAGACCGATGATTTTGATTTTTCCCTTATCCACGAGGCTGGAGACGAGCGATGGGGTTGTCTCCCACCGCGCGGAAGCATATAGCCGGATTTTGTAATGAGATACCAGTCCAGCAGATATTTGAGATCAGGGTGATGATGAAGATGATGATAACCGGGGCATAGGGCTGGACGGCCCCCGGCAGCGCGTCCACCAAGTCGTTTTTGAAAATAGTCGTCTTGAAGGAAAAGATCGGAAGGTTCGCGCGCCCGGCGATATGCAGATTGACGGAATACAGCCCCGTCATCATGATGATGCCTGACAGCAGATCGCGCACTGTGAAACCGCACGTGGATCACACCTGTGAAGATTCCGACGATAATTCCTGCGGCAAAGCCGCGAAGATGGCGAGAACCGGATTGACGCCGTGGCGAAATCATCAGCGCCGATGGCAGCCCGCCGAGAGGAAGATGCCATCCACCGTCATATCCGGAAAATCGAGTATTTTGAATGTGATATATACGCCCAGAGCCATGACAGCGTAGATCATGACCCTGTTCAAATACGCTTAAAATGAGAGTCATCGTGTTACCTCCGGATGAGATGTTGTATCGTTTTCTGTGTTTATTCTGCCGTTATCGTGTCAAAATTTTTCGCGCTGCTTTTTCGACGTAGGTTTCCGTCAGTTTCAGAGGATTTCCGCCTCGATGGCGCAGCGGCGGTGGTGATGCCAAATCGGGGATTTGGCCTGCCTGGATATAAGGCGTATCCTCTGCTGTCGCTTCTCGCCCTTGAGCATTTTGCGGCCATAATGCCGGTCTGTCTTCCAGCTTCGATGTAATCGACCCTCCGCCGCGACGCAGCCGAGCTTCACCTGCTCGATTCAGAACCGAAAACCGGAATTTTCTTTGCGTTCGCTTTATCAAAGACATTTTGCCAGTGCCTGTACTACTGTGTTGTCCGTCAGGTTGTCAGGCAATCGACCTTTTCTACCAGGTCGGCGCAAGCGGGATATCCGCAGCGGTGCTGATGCCGGATTCGACGATTTCAAAGCCGTAAATCAGGCGCGGATTTGTAGGTTTCGATGGTCAGAGGGAATTGACCTCGCTGGTCGTATAGAGGATGCCGATTTTCTTCGCATCCGGCAGCATGGCGCGGATGGTGGCCAACTGCAGCTGTGCGGCGACGGGCAGCGCGTCGGAGGTGCCGGTCACTTCGCCGACATTTTTCCGTCTTCTGTGAAACCGGCTTCCGCGGGATCGGAAACGGCGGTGAAAGATCGTCGGAATGTCGCCTGCGGCGTTGTACGCAGGCCGGCGCCATCGGTGTAGCGATGGCGCAGATTAAGTCCACCGTTTTGGGAGATAAGCTGCTGGCGATGGTGCTGGGCGACGCCCATATCGGCCTGCGCGTTCTGGTAGATGACGGTCAGGTTTCGCCCTCGACCAGACCTTCTTCTTTCAGACCGGCCAGAAAGCCTTTGCGGCAGTTATCCAGAGAAGGGTGTTCCCGCAAACTGAGAAATTCCGATCTTATAGGAACCTTCTCCGGAGACGGGCGCCGTCGGCGGAACCTGCCGGAATGATCTCCGCCGCATCCTGAAAGAACGGTGAGTGAAAGAACTGCGGTCAGTACCGAAGCAAATACTTTTTCATTTTCATAATAATTTCCTCCTGAATATGTTTTTGTCTGCCGGTCCGGCTGTCCGAACCGGAATGGAATTCTGGCGAGTCCGGTCTGTCGGCGCAAACGGACGATGTCAGCACAGCGCCGGGGATCCCAGTCCTCCGGGAGTTCGTTTTCTGTCAAAAAAAAAAACTACCATCCATAAAGGGACGATAGATTCGCGGTGCCACCCTGATTCGGAAAAGAAACTCTTTTCCATCTCTGCAGATACGATCCTGCCGCTGCGATCAAAACCGCGGGACGGGATGATATCACCTCTCTGTAACGTGAGAGAAACGGCGTCGATACTCGGAAGGTTTCCTTTCCCCTCGCTCCTGACAGAATCCATTCGCACCAAATCGTGTGTACCGGCCTTTCACCGTCCGCCGGCTCGCTGAACATCGGTTTTTGAGCTACTTACTTTCTGCTCTTTACGGATTTTATCTTTATTAAGTCTTATAATACCGTCGCAGCTGAAAAAAGTCAAGAGTGCAGTTAAAAAGTACAGGAGCGGGCAGAGGCGGGCATTTTGTATGTCATTTTGCGGCAGATGCGGTATACGGGGGACGATAAAGTGTGTTTTTAGATATCGGAACAGATATTATGGAAGGAGATCGGATAAAAAAACACAAAACGGGGGGTTTTCTTTTCCTTGACAGAATGATGGTGATATAATTTCAATGAATGGTTAAAAGCAGCAGGCGGGAAGTCCGGTTCGTTTTGCACCGGAGATTTTTCGCAAAGGAGTAGATTATGAATTGTAAAACAGCCGTGATTCTGGCGGCAGGCGCCGAACACGCATGAAGTCGGAACTGCCGAAGGTTCTTCACGAGGTGTGCGGCAGACCGATGGTATCACATGTCATATCTCAGGCAAAAAAGCGGGTGCTGAAACGATCATCGCTGTGATAGGTCATGGTGCGGAACAGGTAAAGGAAGGCCTGAAGGAAGAGGAGATTCTGTTTGCTCTTCAGGAGAAGCAGCTGGGTACAGGTCATGCGGTCATGCAGGCGGCAGACCGATTCCCGACGAGGGAGATGTATTTGTGCTCTGCGGAGATACTCCTCTGATTATCGGAGACGCTGGCGGAGTTCGCAGCGTATCACAGCGGCAGTAATAATGCGGTTACCGTTCTTACCGCAAGCTTCGACAATCCTTTCGGTTACGGCAGAATCATCCGCGGGAAGACGGCAATCTGCAAAAAATCGTAGAACAGAAGGACGCCGACGAGGCGGAAAAGGCTGCGTAAAGTCAAATGCCGGCATGTACTGTTTCAACGGGGCCTTTCTCCGGGAAAATCTGCCGAAACTGAGCAATCAGAATGCGCAGAATGAATATTATATCACCGATCTCATCGGCATGGCCGTGAAAGCGGCGCGGGTGCAGGCGCTTTGCGGTGAACAACCCGGATGAAATCATGGGGTCAACAACAGAATACAGCTTTCCGGAAGCGTCAAAGAGTCATGAGGCGCCGCATCGCCGAAAGACATACTGCAGGCGTAACGATAGTCGATCCGGAAAGTGTATATATAGAAGAGGACGTCGTCATCGGAAATGATACCGAGATATGGCCGGGCGCAGAACTGAAAGGCCATTAATGATCATCGGAAATGACTGTGTAATCGGCAGACACGATCATCGAGGACAGTACCATAGGCGACCGTACCGATATCCTGAAATCGGTTATTAAAGAGAGTGAAGTCGGAGCCGATACCAGATCGGACCGTTTGCTTATCTCAGGCCGAAAAGCCGTGTGGGAAACGGATGCAAAGTAGGCGATTTTGTGGAGATAAAAACGCTGTATTCGGCGACGGCTCCAAAGCGTCGCATCTTGCATATGTCGGCGATGCGGACGTGGGCCGGGATGTCAATGTGGGCTGCGGCGTGGTTTTCGCTAATTATGACGGAGTTCACAAATTCCGCACTGAAGTGGGGAGACCGGGCTTTTATCGGCAGCAATTCAATCTCGTGGCGCCGGTGCAGGTGGAAGACGACGCGTATATCGCGGCGGGCACTACGGTTACCGTCGCTGTGCCGGAAGGCGCGCTCTGCGTAGGACAGGCCAGAGAGGTCATCGAGGAAGGCTGGGTTGAAAAAAGGGCCTCAGCAGAAAAAGCGGACAGTGAAGAAATAAAAGATCGTACTAACTCAATTCAATAAATTCGGAGGATAATGAGAATGAAGAACGGTGTATTCAGCGAGTATAAAATCTTTGCAGGCAATTCAAATCCGGAACTGGCAGAGGAAATCGCCGCGATTATGGGCAAGCCGCTGGGCAAGTCTACGGTAAGCAAATTCAGCGACGGCGAGATTTCCGTGAGCCTCTGGGAAAGTGTCCGCGGCGAGGATGTCTATATCATCCAGTCTACCTGCAATCCTACAAATGACAATCTCATGGAACTCCTCATCATGGTGGACGCGATGAAGAGCGTCCGCTTCCAGAATCAATGCGGTGATTTCCTTATTACGGCTACGCCAGACAGGACCGAAAAGCGAAGTCAGAGACCCTATTACAGCGAAGCTGACGGCAGATCTTCTCAGTGTCGCAGGCGTAGACCGGGTTATCACGATGGATCTGCATGCGGCTCAGATTCAGGGGTACTTTGATATTCCGGTAGATCATCTGATGGGTATGCCGATTCTCGCGAAATATTTTAAGGAACTTATAAAAAATGGAACGATTGATAAAGAAATAGTCGTGGTTTCTCCGGTTTGGGAAGTGTGTCGAGAGTGAGATCTCTTTCCGGCATCCTGGGTGTCCCGTAGCTATCGTAGATAAGAAGACCGAAGCCGAATGTCTCGAAATCATGAATATCATCGGCGATATCGAAGGAAAGACCGCGATTCTCGTCGACGATATGATCGATACGGCAGGTACGATTACAAATGCCGCCAATGCCATCAAGCAGCTGGGCGCCAGGGGTCTATGCCTGCGCTACGCATCCGGTGCTGTCCGGCCCTGCAATTCAGAATCCAGGATTCCGAGATCAAGCAGATGGTTCTGCTGAATACGATTCCGATTCCGCCGAAAGAGAATCGAAGATGAAGCTTCTCTCCGTAGCGCCGCTGTTTGCCGAGACGATGATGCGTGTATTCAATAACGAATCCGTCAGCAATCTCTTCGATTAGATTTATCGCGTAAGAGTATTTATCCCCGCTGTTCCAATGAATTTTGATTCTTTCGAACAGGCGGGGAAATTTGTTTTGGGAAGGCCGGTTCCGCGTGATCGGTGCGCGGGGCTTATCGCCGCCCTGAGGCTGTGGACAGAGACTTTCCTGACGCCGTCCGCAGCTCAGGCGGAGGCGAAAAGTAAAACGTCCGGAGAGACAAATAAAAAAATGAATCGCAAATGAACGTTACTGTAAAATCGGGTATCGTATTTCGAAAGGAGGAAGGCCGTTGTATATTATCGCAGGTCTCGGAAACTGGGAAAGCAGTATGAAAATACAAAGCATAACATTGGGATTTCTCACCATCGATGTTCTGGCGGAAAAGCTGGGCATCGAGTCAGTAAAATCAAACATAAAGCGCTGACGGGAGAGGGCTTTATCAGCGGGGAAAAAGTGATTCTCGTCAAGCCGCAGACATATATGAATCTCAGCGGTGAGAGTATCCGCGAGATTCTCTCGTTCTATAAAGCAGACCCCGAGACTGGTCGTCATCTACGATGATATCGATCTTCCTATGGGATCTCTGAGAATCCGCAAAAAGGGCAGCGCCGGCACGCACAATGGCATGAAGTCGATTATTTACCAGATCGTATCCGAGGATTTTCCACGGGTGCGCATCGGGATCGGCGGAGAACGTAAAGGCGATCTGGCCGATTATGTGATCAGCGGATTTCGAAAAAGAAGACCGCAAAACCGTGGAAGACAGCATTCTCAGGGCGGCAGACGCAGTGATCTGCACAGTGGAGAAAAGGTATAGACATCGCTATGGGAGAATATAATACCAAAGCGAAGAAAAATCCGCCCAGGAAAAAAAGCCGGAACGCGAATCCGCTGAGATAAAGGGATCCGGACAGAAGATCTGCAGAAGAGGACGCGGTGAATCGCTTGTCCGCAGCGCAGAGACAGGAGGCGGAATGTCCGGCGCAGAAAAAGACAGCGGAGAATCATGCGGAGGAGAGTTTATGAATGCTTCAGGGATGTCGGTCTCATCGAAAGCCTTAGAAATACCCGTGAAAACGGCGGAATCGTCAATGTTTCCGGGATGACAGGAGGAGCGTCAGCTCTTGCGGCGGCCCGCCTGGCGGAAGAGAACGGAGGGCAGATTCTCCTCATCGTTTCCACCAGTGAAAAGGCGAAACAGATCGAGGAGTTCCTGGCGTTTTTGCAGAGAACAGAAGGGTGTATGTTCTGCCGGACGAAGAACGCAGCAGATTTCAGTACGAAGCGAAGAGCCGCGTACTCAGTTATGAGCGGCTGAAATGTCTTTCCGCCGCTCTTTCCGGCGAAGAATGTATTTTGTAGCGCCGGTGATGGCTGCAGTAAAGGGATGCCGGATGTCTCAAAGGTTTCGTGAGGTCTGTATCGACATTTCTCTAAGAGATGCCGTGAACTATGATGAAATCCGTGAAATGCTGATATTTACTGGATATGAGCGCACCGAGGTCACCGAAGTGAGGGGACAGTTCAGCATAAGAGGAAGCATCATCGACATCTTTCCGCCGGATGCCGAATATCCTTTTCGAATCGATCTTTTCGGCGACGAAGTAGACGATCTGAAACTTTGATCCTCTGACCCAGCGTTCTGTACGCTCTTTGGACAGCGTCCATATTCTTCGGCTACCGTCCCGAATCCCGCGAGTGAAAAAGTGGCCGCATTTTTCTGGGATTATATGTCGGAGGAAAAACGATCATCGCCGATGATTGGGATCGGATCTGTGAACAGCGGGATCTGGCCGACCGGGAGTGGGCCGCCGGAGCGGCGCTGATGGAGGCGAAAAACGGCGGAGTGCCTGTCCTGAAGAAGAAGATCCGGCGGAATACCGGCGCAGGATGAATAACCGTCCGGAGTATTTTGCGGATATGTATCTTCTGGGCCGCTGTGCTGGAGAAAATCGGCGCGGCGGTTACCGTGCCTTTCCCAAAATCGGCAAAGTTTATCGAAAACCGGCGGAAATCCGCGGGTGAAGGTATTGGAAGCGCCGGAGTTCAGCGGGCGGATGGATTATTATGCGGAAGAATTGAAAACGTCTTATCAGAGAATCGTATAAAATCGTGGTTTCCTGCGTCAGCGATGAGCGAAAGCGGAGTCTCAGCGAGTTCGCCGAGCGAATGGAGATCAGTGCAGGGCCGGTGTTCTGACGTACGTCAGCGGCGTTTTGCCCCTGGGGCTTTCGCTTCCGAACTGGCGAGGCTTTTATCTCGATAACGATATTTTCAAATCATCTAAGAAGAAGCGTCGAAAAGAAAAACAGTCTAAGACGATCAATCTGTTTGCCGATCTTTCAGGATGGAGATTATGTGGTCTCATGAAAACCACGGCGGTATCGGCCGTTTCGTTAGGGAATCGAACCGCTGAAGGTAGAGGGCAACCGGAAGGATTATCTGAAGATAAAGTATGCGGGGAACGATCTTCTCTATGTGCCTGTGGAACAGATGGATCTGGTTCAAAAAGTATATCGGTTCGGGCGAGCTGCACCGCGGCTGAACAAATTGTCCGGCGGAGACTGGAAGAAGACGAAGGCCCGGGCAAAGGCGCTATCGGAAAATATGGCGGAGGAACTGGTGAAACTGACGGCGGAACGCCAGATTCAGCAGGGTCATGCCTTTGCCCCCCGATACCGTGTGGCAGCACGAATTCGAAAGAGATGTTTCCTTATGTGGAGACTGAAAATCCAGCTGCGCTGTGTGGAAGAAATCAAAGCTGACAATGAACTTCCGTGGCCGATGGATCGTCTTCTGTGCGGAGATGTCGGATTTGGAAAGACAGAAATCGCAGCCCGTGCGATTTTTAAATGCGTGATGGACGGTAAACAGGCGGCGATGCTGGTTCCTACGACAATTTGGCAAATCAGCATTATCATACGTTTAAGCGCGCGTTTTGAACGGTTCCCCCTGCACTGTGAAATGATGAGCCGGTTTAAGAGCGAAGCGGCGCTGGCGATGTGGCGGAACGGGTTGCAGACGGCAGGGCGGACGATGCTTATCAGGACGCATCGGATTCTGTCTAAAGGACATCAGATTTAAAAGATCTGGGGCTTTTGGTAACGACGAAGAACAGCGCTTCGGTGTGCAGCACAAAGAGGCGATCAAATATCTGAAAAAATGTGGACGTTCTGACACTGTCAGCCACCCCGATTCCCCCCGTACGCTTCATATGTCTTTCGGGAATTCGCGTATGAGCACTTTGGATGAACCCATCGAGGACCGTTATCCGGTGCAGACGTATGTGCTGGAGCAGGATGACGAGATGATTCGAGATCCTGCGCAGAGAGCTGGAGCGGGACGGCCAGGCCTTGTGGTCTACAATCGTGTCAGGGGGCATCAATCAGGTGGCCGATCAGCTGAGAAGGCTGATACCGGAGGCGAGAATCGCTGTTGGCCACGGTCAGATGTCTGAGACGAAGCTGGAAGACATCATGCTGGCCTTTACGAACCATGAATACGATATTCTGGTGGCTACAACTATCATCGAGTCGGGAATCGACGTGGCAAACGCCAACACACTGATCATTCTCGAAGCCGATCACTTCGGTCTGGCGCAGCTGTATCAGCTCGGGGCCGGGTGGGGAGATTCTAACAGAGTCGCCTACGCTTATTTTATGTATCAGAAAAACAAAGTTCTGTCAGAAGTAGCGGAGAAGCGCCTGAAAAAAGCCATCCGGGAATTTACGGAATTCGGCCCAGTTTTAAAATCGCCGCGAAAGATCTGAGATACGGGGCGCCGGAAATCTTCTGGGAACAGAACAGTCCGGCCATAATGATGATGATCGGTTACGAACTTTACTGCAAGCTGATCGATAACGCAGTGCGCAGACTGAGAGGCGAAGCCGTGAAGGAGGAAAAATCTGGAGGTGACGCTGGATATCAAAGTCAACGCCTATATTTCCAGCGCCTATATCGACGATGAGAAATTGAAACTCGATATGTATAAACGAATCGCAGAGATTAAATCAGAAGAGGACGTTTCTGACGTCACCGACGAGCTGATCGACCGTTTCGGAGAGATTCCTGCGGAGACGGAGGCTCTCATGAAAGCGGCTCTCATCAAAGCGAAAATGTCAGATCGCAGGGATACGCAGAGTGGCTCCGGACGGAAATAAGATTGTCTTGAATGTTCCGAAACAGAACGGCCTCAATCGGGCGTTTGCTGCGTCTGTCCGAGGCATATGGAATGAAACTGATCATCAATATGAGCAAACGGCCGTTCATCAAAATGCCTGTCGAAAACAGAGAGAAATGCTGACAGAGATTACAGACTTTCTGACGGTTTGCATAAAAATAAAACAGGATGTGATATAATGGTTCCCACCGCCGCAGACAGCGCAAGCCGGGGTATCGTTTCTTTTCTTGCCCGGCCTCATGCCGGAAACGAAGGACGCAGTGCGGTGTCTGAATTTTAATTTTGTGGTCAAATCAGAAAAACGGAGGAAAGGATATGAGGAAACCTTCCTTAAGAAAAAACGGCAGCCATACTTTTTATTGTGGTGCTTCTGGCGGGACTTGCCGCCTGCGGAGGCGACGAGGATCCGACGGACGGATCGTAAAAATAAACGATGAAGCGATCACCAACGGGCAGTTTGAGAATTTCTGCACTCTGGCTGTATACTCAGGGATTCGATCCTTCCGAGCCTCTGACCTCCGATCAGAAATCGCTGGCGCTGGGGATATGATCAATGCGGAAGCTCTGAGGCAGTATTACGAAAAAGAGATCCGTCGGTTTTCTCGAATTTTATCAGAGCAGTCTGGATACTTTCCTGAATCAGATGAAGACCGGCAATGCAGAATTTCTCTCCAGTCACGATATCAGCGATGAGGATATCGAATTTTACTATATGTCTCAGTATCTGACGGAAACCTGTTTCGACAAGATCCGTTCGGAGCAGGAAGAAGACGTTCTCGCA
>VOFE01000624.1_pt1 | contig 24001 bp, 42 predicted proteins | sample 5384071 | NCBI WGS metagenome assembly VOFE01 (sample SAMN12384724, study PRJNA508395) | human gut metagenome | isolation source: healthy gut D | host: Homo sapiens
TCCCGTTAATCGACACGCTGTAATACCCCGGCGTCTGGATCGTTATCTGTGAACTGTTCTGATCATGTGTAATGTCCGTTCCTGCCTGGGATGCATTCCGGTCAAAAACAAGCATCGTCCCGTTCGTTCCGGTCTGGGCCGGCGTCGCATAGGCGGAAGGAAGCTGCCCGGCGCGGCTGTTCCTGTTGCACCTGTAGCGCCTGTTGCACCTGTGGCACCCGTTGCACCTGTCGGGCCAATCGCACCTGTCGGACCCGTTGCACCTGTCGGGCCTATCGGGACCCGTTGCACCTGTCGGGCCTATCGGACCCGTTACACCATCTGCTCCTGCAGGGCCCGTCGGTTATAGCAGCTCCGGTTGAAGATAAGTCGGTCCGGTCGGGCCTGTAAACCCGGTAAGTCCGGTCGCACCGGCGGGCCTGTAGCGCCCGTCGGGCCGGTCGGGCCTCCCTGCCGGGCCGGCTGGTCCTGTGGCTCCGGTTGCCCCGGCCGGTCCGTAGCACCTGTCAGACCGGTCGGTCCACGTCGGTCCGGTGCAGCAGCAGGGCTTCGGCGGGCAGGGGCGGCATCGAAGGGATTCCACTGTCCTGAACCCGGAGACGACCCGCAGCCGCACCGGCAGTCCGCGGACTGCTCACGGATCTCCATATTCTGCGATGGATCTTCTGTATCCTTTTTTCTAAACCATACCATATCTTCTGACCTCCTTTCATATCCAGTATATGAAGGAATTGTCAGATTGCCATGGATGGACTCTTTACTGTGTCCCGATCTTCTTTATAATCTTCCTGAACTGCACCGTAAACAGGCATGGCGAACTGCATAACACTGGTCAATATGGTCATGGCACCCACGGCGATATCTCCGCCATATCTTAACAGCGAGGAATTAAAGCAAACGGAGATCACGCTTTCACTGGCCTGCATAATGAAAACAGACAATCCCAGCGCCAGACAGGGCAGAATGATTTTCGCTTCCGGAAAAAGATTTTTTCTTTTAATTTTTAACATGGTTCTTTTTCCAAATAGAAAGGCCAATACCCAAGCACAGGAAAGAGCTTGAGAAATAATGGTCGCTAATGCGGCTCCTTGTACATCCATGTTGAAGCAAAAAATAAAAATCGGATCTAAAATGATATTCGCCACCGCGCCGATCAGCACGGAGAGCATGCCTGTTTTCGCGAAGCCTTGCGCGGTAATAAATGCGTTCATGCCCAGGGTCAGCTGCACAAACAGTGTACCAATAGCGTAAACATTCATATACCGTACGCTATATTCGATGGTATTTTCACTGGCGCCAAACGCCATAAGAAAATCGCGGTTCCAAATAAGAAGCGCAGCGGTAAGAACTATTGAGATCGCGATCTGCACTATAAAGCAGTTTCCCGCGCGCCGCCGTATCCCACCAGAGCCGCAAATGCTGAAACGATCATAATCAGAGGCATACAAACTCCTACGCCGGTCAACGCCATAGCTCCAATATCCGGGAAATGGCCGATATAGATACGGTCCACAATATTATAAAGCATACTTTGGAAATCATACGCAGTTCTACGATATCTGCGGCCGTATCTTTCTTTGGATTGTTCCGCAGAAAGCTAACCACCTCTGCTTCCACCAGTGTGAGGCCGTGCTCTTTGCACATCTTTCAGCATATGGTCATAGAGCCTGAGCAGACTTCGAAGCCCCGTCCATATTTCCGTTGTTCTTTCCATAATCTTTCTCCTGACAGTTTTTGCAATTAGTTTCTTTGTGAACCGTTTCAAGTAAACATTATACCGCTTTAAAATCTCTTGTCAACCTATCCGGGCCGGCTCACGCGCAAAATATTTCTTATTCTCCAGATAATACGGCGATTCCGGTTTATACGTTCCGGCCAGCTCGTTATATTTCACAGCCTCCGCCCGCTGCCCCATCCTGTCATAACAAACGCACAGGCAGATCGCCGGAAGGAATCCGTAACAGTCTTCTTCTATAAACGCGCCGGACGCTTCCGCCTTTTTCGCATGCAGCGCTTCTTTGTACCAGAATACGGCCTGGTCATATTTACCTCTGTCCATGAAATGCCGGCCCAGATCGCAGCAGGCTTCTCCTCTCGGGACATCATACTCAAATGTACAGAACAGCCATCCAAGGGCCGCGCTCTCATCTCCCAACCCGTAACAACAGGCGGCAAGCTTCCGGGCCGCATCGATCCGGTTCTCGATCCAGCCGTCCGGACGGTCAAGGAATTTTTCCAGCACATCCGCGGCTTTTTTATATTTCCGGTGACACAGAAGTTCCCGCCCATAGTAATAGAGCGCCCGGCTGTCGAACGTCTCTTTCGAGCGCTCCATTTCTTCATAGATCCGCAGATTACGCCCGCTGTCCGACGCCTTTATCTTATGATGTTCCACCCGGATGTCCGAATAAACGATCTGCCCCGACGGCGTGACCGACTCATGCACTCTGCCCTGAAAATAATAGCCCGCATGGTTCCGGAAAATGCGCTCTCTGTAATAGGTAAATGTACTCCGCCCCGCCCCGTCAAAAGAAACCGCATAAGGCATCATCACCACATCTGTATCCGGTGTGAGGGTTTCTTTAAAACTCTTAAACCGCTCCGCCTCTCCCCGGGGATCACGTCGTCAGCGTCCAGCCACATGAGGAAATCCTTTGTCCCTTTCGAGAAAGCAAAATTGCGCGCCGCAGAAAAGTCATCGCACCATTCGAAATCATAAATCCGGTGTATAATATGCCGCGATCTCTTTCGTACGGTCACTGGATCCTGTATCCACAATAATGATCTCATCCACCAGATCTTTTACACTTTCCAGACATCTTCCAAGTACATCTTCTTCGTCTCTGACGATCATGCATAAACTGAGTGTAACCATAGGATTCTCTCCGGCCTTTCATTATATCTCAGTTTATGCCCGCTGTTCAGGCCGTGCGTCTTCCCGATCCACTTTTATGCATTTTATTATGTATTTTTATGCATTTACAATGCATATTTTTATTTTTATATTTTATGCTTGCATAATTATTAATAATGATGTATAGTAAATTCTGGCTTACATAAAGCGGAAACATTTACAGACAGCATGAAGATGTTTTGCAGGCTGTAAAATTAATAAAAATACATTCAGGAGGCATTTTAAAATGAGCAAAGAAAAAGTTGTACTTGCCTATTCCGGCGGACTTGATACTACTGCCATTATTCCGTGGCTGAAAGAAACATTCGGCTATGACGTGATCTGCTGCTGCATTGACTGCGGACAGGGTGAGGAACTGGACGGCCTGGACGAGCGCGCAAAGCTCTCCGGTGCATCTAAATTATATATTGAAAATATTGTTGATGAATTCGCTGAAGACTTCATCATGCCGTGCGTAAAAGCCGGCGCTGTATATGAAAATGCGTATCTCCTCGGAACGTCCATGGCGCGTCCCGCCATCGCGAAGAAACTGGTGGAGATCGCAAGAAAAGAAGGTGCTGTTGCCATCTGCCACGGCGCTACCGGAAAAGGAAACGACCAGATCCGTTTTGAGCTTGCCATCAAGGCACTCGCTCCGGATCTCAAGATTATCGCTCCTTGGCGTATGACTGATGTCTGGACCATGCAATCCCGTGAGGATGAGATCGAATACTGCAAAGCCCACGGCATCGATCTTCCTTTCGATACAAAGCACAGCTACAGCCGTGACAGAAACCTCTGGCACATCAGCCATGAGGGACTTGAGCTTGAGGATCCATCCCAGGCTCCGAACTATGATGATCTGCTCGTATTAAGCGTATCCCCGGAGCATGCACCGGACGAACCGGAATACGTGACCATGACATTCGAGGCCGGCGTACCGAAGACGATCAACGGCAAAGCCATGAAAGTCGCTGACATCATCAAAGAGCTGAACCGTCTGGGCGGCAAGCACGGCATCGGAATCGTGGATATTGTGGAGAACCGCGTCGTCGGCATGAAGTCCCGCGGTGTGTACGAGACGCCGGGCGGAACGATCCTCATGGCCGCTCACCAGCAGCTCGAGGAGCTGGTACTTGACCGTGCTACCATGGAAGTGAAGAAAGATATGGGAAACAAGTTCGCTCAGATCGTATACGAGGGAAAATGGTTTACCCCGCTGTGCGAGGCGCTCCAGGCTTTCGTAGAAGTCACACAGCAGTATGTGACCGGTGAAGTCAAGTTCAAGCTTTACAAGGGCAACATCACCAAAGCCGGAACGACATCCCCGTATTCTCTCTACAGCGAGTCCTTGGCAAGCTTCACCACCGGCGATCTCTACGATCACCACGACGCGGCCGGCTTCATCACCCTGTTCGGCCTGCCGCTTAAAGGTGCGTGCAATGAAGATGCTGGAGCTCTCAAAGAGAATCAGAAATAAATATAAGACAGATAAAATGAGGACGGTTCCTTTCGAGCCGTCCTCGTTTTTTAATTTAATGTAAACATCAAAGATTATTGATCTGATACTCCAGCCGTTCATAATCCCACAACTTCTCACTCCGCTTGCGGCTGTTCGGAGTCATTGACCCGGATCTTCCCATCTTCCACGCCTGTCAGTACAATAAAATGTCCCGTTGTCGTAAAATCACCCGGTCCCATACTGCAGATGATCGGATGTCCGGCTTCCAGTTTTGAAAAGACTTCACTCTCCTCAGCCCCATTTCTTCCCCCACAGATCCCGAACTGACGCGCTCCGTCTGTGGCAAGGGTGCCCAGCTTGTTCCTGCATCCCCGGCATAATATCCGTTCTCAGCGGCAAACTGAGCAACCCTGTACGGCGTTATCGTATTGTCCCCGGTCAGCCCCGCCGCCACCATGGCAACGGCAGTCGGTCTGCAGCCGTTCACGGCGATCATTTTATCTCCGTACAGGCAATAACCCCAGCGTTCATCCCACTGCAGGAGAAGGGGATCTCTCCCGGCGTCATATCACCGATCGTCTCCGCGGGCGGCAGATCCTTCTTCTCGGATAGTCCAGCACAAAGTCCGCCGTTTCCTCATTTCCCTGTACAAGATCGATCAGATCATCCGGATACTGTTCCCGGTTCAGCAGGATTTCCCTTACCTTCCCGTTCGTAAATATTGACATGGTAAGACCGCTGCTTCCTGGCTATCCTTTCCCTTCACGCGCATCCCTGTCAGGATCACCAGAATGATCAGAAACAGGCCAAGACATCTTCTCAGGAAACGCCGTTTTTTATATCTTCTTTTACGCCGATACGACCGATCCGGTTCATATTCTTCCCACATGGATCTTACGCCTCCTTATCTCCTCCCGGGCTTATATTCAAGTCCGGCTTCCAGATCATAAGAAGATTATAACCATGTGTTCCGAAAGATTCTGGGAAAGCTTTATTAAGATTTATATTCGAAAGATTAAGAATTTCTGTATATATTTCCCGTTTTTACATATGCTGTCAAAAACATCTGCATGGAGGAAACATGGAACCAAAGATCGGAATCATTGTCTGCGGCTTTGACGGCGACCGCCAGTTCATCCCGAACCCGTATATCCAGTCCGTCCGCTACTCAAAGGGCTGCCGCTCATCATCCCCGTCGTGCGCAGCGACCGGCTTCTCAGCGAATATATACAACTCTGCAACGGCTTTCTTTTCTGCGGCGGTGAGGACATTACCCCGCTCCTGTCCGGAGAATCCCCCGCCCCTGGTATGGCGGTACAGATGTCACGGTCGATCTGTTCCATATCCGGCTTATGAGACAGATCCTCCGTACCCGCAAACCGGTCCTGGCCATCAGCCGCGGCATGCAGGTGCTGAATGTAGCCTGCGGAGGAACCATCTGGCAGGATCTCTCGCTGGCGCCCGGGAAAACCCTCAACCATATGCAGGAAACTTCATCACGGGTAAAGCGGGCCACCGCGTCCGCACTGAACGCGGAAGTCTGATCCGACAGTGCTTCGGTCGCTCTTCGAGGTCAACAGTTTTCATCATCAGGCCATAAACACTCCCGGAACCGGTGTGCACGTCAGCGCCCGGGCACAGGATGGTACAGTTGAAGCCGTTGAACTTGAAGGATACCCCTTTCGCCGTCGGCGTCAGTGGCATCCCGAATGCATGTACCGGACATCCCCGGAAACACGTCTGCTCTTCCGGGAATTTGTGAAAAAGTGTGAACCGGGACGTAGTAAAATTCAATTTTACTTCGTCCCGGATTGAAAGTTTTTATTCTTCATGCAGGATGGCCTGCACGCATTTTTTGTCTTCGGAAGCCAGAACTGCACCAGCGGGCCGGTCAGAAATACCGCCACGACCGTACCGGCGCCCACGGTTCCGCCCAGGATGAATCCGAGCACCACGAAGAACAGATCACACCCCACTCTCACCCAGCGGAACTCTATTTTTTCGATCTTATCGGACAGGATCACTGCCACCAAGTCGTTCGACCCTGTTCCGGCGTTGCTGTTGATGACGATTGACATACCCGCTGCAAGGATCACGCAGCCGAGCAGCATGCTGATGACGCACCGCCATGGCGGAATCCGCGTTGATATAATCGCCCAGGAGCCAGGTGAACAGGTCGATGATCGGCCCGCCGCAGAACGCGCATACAACAGTGCCGGGCTTCACATAACCTTTCGTGGTCAGCAGCATAACGACCATCAGGATGCACAGCACGATCACGTGCACTAGTCCCGACCGTCAGCCCGAACACCCTGGACAGTCCCTGGATGAATACGGTAAATGTATCCGTCCCCAGCTCCGAAAGCAGGAACAGCGTCACGCCAAGGTGCGCGACCGTAAGGCCCACGAGCAGGATGACCAGCGCCTTCGCCCAGGCCGCCGCATTCCGCCCGGATGTGTCAGATGCAAATTTTTCTTTCTTTGCCATAGTTTCCCCCTATTCCTTTCTTTTGACGGGACGCATGCCCAGGATCCGGATTTCTGCGGACTCCGGCGTGCCGCCGTCACAAAAAACCCGCCCCACAGTTCAGACTGCCGTGGGCGGGAAATATCATGCATTACAATATAAAATTACTCAGTCTCCGAAAACTGATCCTTGCCTACGCCGCACAGCGGGCATACAAAATCTTCCGGCACATCTTCCCATTTTGTGCCTGCTTCGATCCCGTTATCCGGATCTCCTGCTGCTTCATCATAAATGTAACCGCATACGTCACATACGTATTTCTTCATCTGAACCTACCTCCTGTACAGTTATAAATATTCAGTGTCTTTCTGTTCTGTTCCGGAATTTTCATTCCTCAGATATCATACCACAGCATCCGGCCTTTTTTCAATCGGATTTTCCGCCGCCGTCGCCGCTTTGTTCATGCAGTCCCAGGATCCCGCCGACCAGAATCTTTATATCATCGAAGATATAATCAAAGGCCCTGCCTGGCACATATTGATGAGCACCATGCCGATCGGCACTGCCAGGATCATCCAGAGGATCCCGCCCATCCGGTATCCGATATAGAGGAGGATGAGCGTCACCAGCGGGTTCAGGCCCACGCTGTCGCCCACGAGCTTGGGCTGCAGCAGCTGATGGACCGCCTGCGTGATCACGTAAATGATGACCAGCGCCACGGTCATTTTATAGTCGCCCATAAAGAATTTATACACCGCCCAGGGGATCATCGCCGTCCCGGTTCCGAAGAACGGAAGGAAATCAGGAATGCGATCAGGAAGGCCACCAGAACGAAGTACCCGGTGCCGAGCATCCCGAGTCCCACCAGGAGGATCAGGGAATACGATCACCATGATCTTAAACTGCGCCTTGAAGTATCCGCCCACTGCATACCGCAGATTGTCCATCACCAGGGTCATCCGCTTCTGCACCGCCTCCGGCGCCACTTTCTTCATCCAGCCCAGCACTTCTTCCCGCTGTACGATAAAGAAATACGCCGAGAGCACAGACACCAGGAAAGAGATCAGATAATAGGGCACCCGTCTGGCGATATTGCCGGCAGCCGTGACCGTCGGCTCGCTGATATTTGACACCAGATCCCCCATGTACTGATCCAGATTCTCCCCCATGGTTGTCAAGCCGTTCTGAACCCCTTTCGGAAGGCGCTCAAAGATCCCGTACAATGTATCTCCGATCTGACGCAGCCCGGCTTCCAGCTGGGCGTACATCTCCGGGAAATTCTGGATCAACGAACTGATCTCCACCACGAGACGGCTGATCCCGAAGTAAAGCGCCAGCACGATGGCCGCAAGAACCACGATAACGATCAGCGCCGATCCCAGTTTCTTTAACAATCCGAAGACGTTTCTCCAGCCAGTTTACCAGCGGAGTCGCAATGGCCGCAATAATCCATCCCACTACAAACGGGGATGAAGAATCCCAGCAGCTTCCATCCGATGATCACAAATGCAACGGTGGCTGCGATGCTGAACATCAGCCGCAGCGCCACCTGCCAATAAGGGCGGTTATTATTCATTCTCTTCCTCCGGAGTCAGACTTAAACATTCTTTTTCGATCAGTTCCCAGATCTCATCCCGCCCCTGCTTCGTCTGTGAAGAGAAGGGGATCACTTTCGTCCCCGGGACAAGATCAAGACCTTTTTTAACATTTTAACATGTTTTTGCACCTGGGAGCGTTTTATTTTATCAAGTTTTGTCGCAATGATAATGGGATTATATCCCTGCTCCACCACCCACTTATACATCATCCGGTCATTGGCCGACGGATCGTGCCGGATATCAATGAGCAGGAACACAGCTTTAAGCTGCGCCGAACCGTGAAGATAGCGCTCGATCATCTTTCCCCAGCGTTTTTCTCTTTCTCGGATACTCTGGCATAGCCGTACCCCGGAAGATCCACCAGATACATGGCGTCATTGATGTTGTAGAAATTGATCGTCTGTGTCTTGCCCGGCGTGGCGGAGATCCGCGCATAGGACTTCCGGTTCATCAGCGCATTGATCAGCGACGATTTTCCGACGTTTGATTTTTCCGGCAAAAGCCACCTCCGGCTTGTCATTTTCCGGCAGCGTGCTCGTGACGCCGCAAACGGTTTCAGATTGATACTTCGTATTACCATCTTCTTCTCCTTTATTCGGGATCTGCTGACACCAGTGCTTCTTTTAATACTTCCGTCATCGTCTCCACGGGAATGATCTCCAGCCCCTTTGTGATCTCAGACGACAGTTCTTCCACATCCGGCACATTTTCCTTTGGCACAAGCACGGTCCGGATGCCCGCGCTCTTCGCTGCCAGAAGTTTCTCTTTGAGCCCGCCGATAGGCAGGACTCTTCCCCCGGAGCGTGATCTCGCCGGTCATGGCCAGATCCGCACGGACTTTTGTCTCTGTGACTGCGGACAGGATCGCAGTGGCCATGGTAATCCCCGCGGAAGGTCCGTCTTTCGGGACCGCGCCCTCCGGAATATGTACGTGTACGTCATGCTTTTCAAAGAAGTCATCGGCAATGCCGTAATTTCTGCTGATCGAACGGATATAGCTGATGCCGGCCTGGGCGGATTCCTTCATTACGTCGCCCATCTGCCCTGTAAGGAGAAGCTCCCCGCTTCCCGGCATCATATTGACTTCAATCTGCAGCGTATCGCCGCCCACACTCGTCCATGCCAGTCCCCGGACGATCCCGGTCTCCGGCGCCGGGTTGGCCATCTGATAGGTATATTTCTCCCGACCCAGGAATCTGTGGATATTGCGGTCTGTCACGCTGATTTTTCTCTTCCTTCTGTCAGGATCTCTTTGGCCGCTTTCCGGCATACGTTGCCGATCTCCCGCTCCAGCTGACGGACGCCGGCTTCCTTCGTATAGTTGCGCGCCATCTTCCAGATTGCCTTTTGCTGAAAGACAGCTGCTCCACGGTGAGGCCGTGGCGCTCCAGCTGCTTGGGCACCAGATGTTCCATGGCGATATGAAGCTTCTCATTCTCCGTATAACTGCTGACCTCGATCACTTCCATACGATCCAGAAGGGGCCTCGGGATCGTCTGCAGGGTATTGGCCGTCGTGATAAACATAACTTCCGACAGATCCAGCGGCACCTCCAGATAATGGTCCCGGAACCGGCTGTTCTGCTCTCCGTCCAGCACTTCCAGAAGCGCGGAGAAAGTATCCCCTTTATAGTCTGTACTCACTTTATCGATTTCATCCAGCAGCATCACCGGATTCTTCACCCCTGCCGTCCGGATGCCGGCTGCAATGCGTCCGGGCATGGCGCCCACATAGGTCTTTCGGTGGCCGCGGATCTCCGCTTCGTCACGGACGCCGCCCAGCGAAATGCGGACATAGGGCTTTCTTCATCGCTCTCGCAAGGGGACCGTGCGATCGATGTCTTGCCGGTTCCCGGCGGCCCGGCCAGGCAGAGGATCGGGCTGTTCCCTTTCTTCGTCAGATTCCGGACGGCAAGGTATTCCAGGATCCGCTCTTTCACCTGTTCCAGCCCGTAATGATCCTCGTCCAGGATCTGCTTTGCATAACCGATGTCATGATTGTCTTTTGCCGCTTTATTCCAGGGCATCTCCAGGAGTGTCTCGATATAGGTGCGGATCACACCGCTCTCCGCCGGCGAATTCAGCGAACTCTTAAACCGGTTGATCTCTTTCTGAAGCTTCTCCTTTACTTCTTTCGGCGCTTTCAGCTTCTTCAGCTCGTTTTCAAACTCTTCCGCGTCGGATACCGTGGAATCTTCCCCAGCTCCTCCCGGATCAGTTTGAGCTGTTCGCGAAAGGATGTACTCCCGCTGATGGCGGTGCCCGTTCTTTTACTTTCTTGCGGATCTCCTCTTTGATATTCATGATCTCCATCTCGTTGACAAGCCGGAAAGCCAGCTTCTCATAGCGCTTCTGAAGATCCGTCTCGCTTAAGAGCTCCTGCTGGTCTGTATACTGCAGCGGGATGTTCGCCGCGATCTCATCCACCAGCCTGCGGAGCCCTTTGATCTCGACAAGCTGTGACACAGATTCCTTCGACATCTTCCCGTTTCTCGCCGCGAAATCGATCAGCATATCTTTGAGGCTTCTCTCCATCGCCTCAGTGCTGATGTCTTCCTCCGCATCATCGGATCCCTCATCGATCACCGTGACTTTCGCACGCATGTAAGGATCTTTATATTCGATCTCCTGCAGGCGTCCCCTGTGTTCTCCCGCAACCATAACCCGCAGGATCTGTTTCGGAAGACGGATGATCTGCCGGACCTGCGCCACCGTACCGATCTCAAACACATCCTCTGCATCCGGATCTTCCGTATCGATGGAGCGCTGGGTGACCAGAAAGATTTCCTGCCCTTCCGCCATAGCCTCCTGCACTGCCGCGATGGAGCGCTGCCTGCTCACGTCAAAATGCACCACCATCTCCGGCAGGATCGTCATACCCCGCAGCGGGACCATCGGCATGCTCTTTATCTCGTTGTCCATTCAATTTCCTCCTGAATACAGCAATGCGGGCACAGGCCGGAAATACTCCTGCTTGCACCCGCGTAACGGCTTTGTGGGCCGTAATTATGCTTTATGATCTATGCACTCTCTGATGTAAGGAAGGATTTGCGTTCTTCCCCGTCCCTCATGTAGAGCGGCGCTCCTTTCCCGAGCACGGCATCTCTTGTGATCCGGCACTCCTTGATCGTCTCATCGGACGGCACCTGGAACATCGTATCCATCATGATCTTTTCCATGATCGCACGAAGTCCGCGGGCCCCGGTCTTTCTCGCCAGCGTTGTCTCCGCAATGGCCGTCAGTGCATCCCGGTCGAAATCCAGCTTCACGCCGTCCAGTTCCATCAGCTTCTGATACTGTTTCACGATCGCGCTCTTGGGCTCCGTAAGGATCCGGATCAGCGCCTCTTTATCCAGCAGCTCAAGGGAAACCGTAACCGGAAGACGTCCCACCAGTTCAGGGGATCAGGCCGTATTTAACAAGGTCCTGCGGCAGCACCTCATGGAGCAGCAGCACATCCATATCATACTCATGCTTCTCCGCGATCTCCGCATTGAAACCGATCGACTTCCGGTCAGACGGGTCTCGATGATCTTGTCGATCCCTCAAATGCTCCGCCGCAGATAAAGAGGATATTGGTCGTATCGATCTGGATCAGCTCCTGATGGGGATGCTTCCTTCCTCCCTGGGGCGGCACGGAAGCCACCGTTCCTTCTATGATCTTCAGCAGCGCCTGCTGCACGCCCTCGCCCGACACATCACGGGTAATGGACGGATTCTCCGATTTTCTGGTGATCTTATCGATCTCATCGATATAGATGATACCGTGCTCCGCACGCTCGATATCGCCGTCCGCCGCCTGGATCACTTTCAGAAGGATGTTCTCCACATCCTCACCTACATATCCGGCTTCTGTCAGTGCTGTTGCATCCGCGATCGCGAACGGGGACGTTCAGGATCTTCGCCAGCGTCTGCGCCAGAAGCGTCTTTCCGGAACCGGTCGGACCGAGCATCAGAATATTGCTTTTCTGAAGTTCCACGCCCAGATCCTGTTCCGCCATGATCCGTTTGTAATGATTGTACACCGCAACCGAGAGTACCTTTTTTGCCTGATCCTGCCCGATTACATAATCGTCCAGAAACGCTTTCATTTCTTCGGGCGTCAGAAGATTTATGTCATTAAACGGGCTTCGTCATTATAATCCAGCTCTTCTTCGATGATCTCGAGCAGATCGCCACGCAGTCATCGCAGATATAGGTGTTATTCGGATATGCGATCAGTTTCCGCACCTGTGCCTGCGTCTTGCCGCAAAAAGAACATCTTACGACGTCATCCATCATTTTGCCTGCCATATCTTTCACCTCATACATCAGCTTCGTGATTGATTAGTGATTTACGATCACTTCATCGATCAGGCCGTAGTCTTTCGCCTCCTGTGCGGACATAAAATTATCACGCTCCGTATCGGCCTTGATCGTCTCCAGATCCTGTCCGGTATTTGCAGCCAGGATCTCATTTAATTTCTGCTTCGTGCGCAGGATGTGCTCTGCTGCGATCTGGATCTCCGTCGCCTGTCCCTGTGCGCCGCCCAGAGGCTGATGGATCATGATTTCCGCATTCGGGAGGGCCATTCTCTTGCCTTTCGTGCCGCCTGCCAGCAGGAACGCACCCATGCTCGCAGCCATGCCGATGCACACGGTAGAGACATCGCATTTGATAAATTTCATGGTGTCGTAGATCGCCATGCCGGCGGTCACGGATCCACCCGGGCTGTTGATGTACAACTGGATGTCTTTCTCCGGGTCATCCGCTTCAAGGAAGAACAGCTGTGCCACTACAACACTCGCGGACACGTCATTTACTTCCTCGCCCAGGAAAATGATCCTCTCTTTTAACAGCCGGGAGTAAATATCGTAGGAGCGCTCCCCGCGGCTGGTCTGTTCAATGACATAGGGTACTAAACTCATATATATGCCTTCCTTTCTCCGGTATAATCTGATAAAAAGGTGCGCCCTGCGGCACACCTTTTCTTATGTCCTGCTTAACCTTCTACTGCCGCATCGGCAATGAGTGTCACTGCCTCCTGAACTGCAATATCTTCTTTCATCTGTTTTTTCTCGTTGTCGCCCATGAATTCTTTGAGTTTATCAGCTTCCATCTTGTAAGCTTCAGCCATCTTCTGAAGTTCCTCGTCAAGACGCTCGTCAGAGATCTCAATATTCTCCGCTGCAACAACCGCCTCAAGCACCAGTCTCGTGCGGATGCGCTTCTCAGCCTGCGGCTTGAACTCTTCCATCATCTTCTCTTCGTCAAGGCCTGTGAACTGGAAGTACTGCTCCACGCTCATACCCTGCTGCATGATGCGACGTGCAAAATCATCCGCCATCTGTCTTGCCTGAAGATCGATCATCGGCTCCGGGATATCCATCTGTGCGTTGGCAACCGCCTGCTCTACAGACTGATCCTCTCTCTTCTGCTTTCCTTCGTTCTCCTTGCGCTCTTTGATCTTGGCCTTTACTTCAGCCTTGTACTCGTCAACCGTCTCGCTCTTGTCAGAAACGTCGGATACAAACTCGTCGTCAAGCTCCGGGAGCTCTTTCGCCTTGATCTCATGTACCGTGCATTTGAACACAGCGTCTTTGCCCGCCAGGTTCTCCGCCTGATAATCCTCCGGGAATGTAACCTTCACTTCAACTTCTTTGCCGATCTCAGCGCCGACAAGCTGATCTTCAAATCCCGGGATAAATGCACCGGAACCGATCGTCAGCGGATAATTCTCACCCTTTCCGCCTTCAAACGCCTCGCCGTCAACGAATCCTTCAAAATCAAGTGTGATCTGATCCTTGTACTGAACAGCTCTGTCTGTAACTTCTACTGTTCTGGCATTACGCTCACGCTCTTTCTCGATCTCTTCATCTACTTCTTTCTGCATAACTCTTGTAGATACCTTGTCTACCTTCAGCCCTTTATATTCGCCAAGAGTTACTTCCGGTTTCACTGCAACTTCCGCTGTGAAGATAAACGGTTGCCCTTCTCCAGCTGAACAACCTCAACCTTCGGCTGTGAAACGATGTCCAGTTCGCACTCATCGTAAGCTTTGCCATAGGCCTCTGATATCATATGATTTGCAGCTTCATCATAGAACACTTCCGGTCCATACATTTTCTCAATCATCTGACGCGGAACTTTCCCTTTACGGAATCCCGGAAGGCTGATCTTTGAACGTTCTTTCAGGTACGCCGCCTGAAGAGCTTTTTCCAGTTCTTCAGCAGAAACTTCGATCGTCAGTTTGGCCATGTTTTTCTCTAACTTTTCAACCTGTAAACTCATTTTCTTCCTCCTTGAATGTACAAAGGCCGTAAATATTGTCCTCCGCTGGCCTGCGGAAACACACCTTGCAGTCATTGAAACAGTATAGCACATAAATCCGCATATTTCCAGTGTTTTTACACATTGTACACGATAGATGTCCTGATCTCCTCTGCTTTCTCTTTTCCGCAAAGAATCTCCGTCAGCCGGAGGGCAAACGGGATCGCGGCGCCCATTCCTCTGCCGGTTGTAATATGCCCGTCCGTAACAACAGGGACCTTAAGCACCTCCGCACAGTCAAGCGTCTCCTCGAAAGACGGATACGCACATGCCTTTCTTCCTTTCAGCATGCCCAGTTCACTGAGGATGAGACGGGGCCGCGCAGATGGCAGCCAGATATTTCTCCTCCTGTCAGCTGTAACGAGCAGTTCTCTCAGCCCCTCATGGGCCTTCAGATGCAGGGCCCCGGGCATGCCGCCGGGCAGAACCAGAAGATCCGCATCACTCATATCCAGCTTCTCAAACACGTCATCCGCCCCCACAGGGATCCCGTGTGATCCGCTGATCTCTTTTCTCCCCATTACGGATACTGTAACCGTATCAACACCGGCGCGGCGCAGCACGTCCACAACGGTCATCCCTCGATCTCCTCAAATCCATCCGCAAAGAAATACATATGCTTTGCTCATAGTCTGTCCTCCTGTACTTATCTTTCAGTTGATTATACCATTTCCTACTGGAATCGTGCACGTTTTTTTCTTATAATGGAAAACAGAATGAAAAATAAAAAAAGAAAGGATTCTATAATGGAAATCGAACGCAAATTTCTTCCCGATCTGACAAACCTGCCTTTTGATCCGGCGGATTACCCGGTCGGGAGATCGAACAGGGATATCTGCACCGCACCGGTCGTACGGGTGCGAAAGGACAACGACAGTTATATCCTCACCTACAAATCAAAAGGGCTCATGGTCCGCGAGGAATTCAATCTCCCGCTCACAGAAGAAGGGTACCGGCATCTCATCGCCAAGGCCGACGGGCGTGTGATCCGGAAAAAAGATATGTGATCCGCTTAAGACCACCTGACTCTGGAACTTGATATATTTGAGGGAGACCTGAAACCGCTTGTGATCGCCGAGATTGAATTCCCGGACGAAGACACGGCGGTTAATTATCAACCTCCGGCCTGGCTGGGCGAAGACGTCACCTGCTCTCCGCTGTATCACAACAGCGTACTCAGCCGCATGGAGCCGTCTGATAAATAAAGATCTATAAATGCGCAACGTTTCGTTGCTTTATTCTTTATATTCTCCGTTCTGTTGCATAACACTTTCTTTACAGGAAAACTTGATATAATGACTTAAGTTTTAAATTTTCCTGTAAATGGAGGTGTTTCCGGTGTCAAATATCCAGCTGGCGATCAATCTGCGCAGACTGCGGCTCGACCACGATTATACGCAGAAACAGATCGGTGAAATGCTCAATCTGTCCCGCCAGGCCTACTCGAATTATGAGACGGGCAAACGGATCCCTGATATCGACCTTCTGATCCGCATCGCAGACATCTACGGCGTGAAGCTGGAACAGCTCGTCACACAGACCTGTACCGGCAGCGGCGTGGTCAATGAAACAGCGGGGCCCTATCTCACCGGAAAACTGCAGGACGGGAACGACAGCATCTATCTCACTGAAGAGGAAGTCTCACTGCTCACAAAATACCGGAACGCCGGAGAAAGCGAACGGCTGGTCATCCGGAAAGTCCTGGATCTATAAAATATGTTTCTTTTTAAAGATGATGATACAGCCGACGATCACAATGACGCTTAAGATCACCACAAACGGGTACCCGTCCTCAAGCCCCGGCATATCACGGAAATTCATGCCGTACCATCCCGTGATCAGGGTCAACGGGAAAAAGATCGTAGACAAAACGGTCAGGAACTGCATATTACTGTTCTGACGTGCATCGATCTGTGCCTGATACGCTTCTTTTACCTGCTGGGCATATTCCAGAAGATGAACAGTTCTGCTCATCAGACGGTCTGCACGGTCAGACAGCGTACCAAAATATTTCAGATGCTTCTTCAGGAAAAATCCATTCTCATTTTCTTCCAGTTCTTTTGTCAGATCCATCATTTCATCATAATAGCTTCTCAGATTCAGAAGTTCTCGCCGGATCGGCATCAGCTTCGCCTGGAACCCGCTGATGTGCTCCTGGCTCACATCTTCTTCCATCCTCAGAAGCCTTCGTTCATATGCCACAAGCATTTCCTGATCCCGGCTCATAAATTCCGAAATATAATTATAGATAAAGCGTTCTTTATTCTCTCCCTGACGGGTTTTCTTCTGCTGGATGCGCCGGATCAGCCGTTCAGAAAAATCTTCGTCATCTATGATCACAACATTGCTCCGGTTGACAAAGAAATACATTCTGTATCTGCTCCCCAGCACATCAAGCAGTTTGGGAATACACAGCGTTCCCACAACACAATCCTGCTGGTTCTCCAGTCGGCAGAACCCGATCTTCGACACGTGGATCTCATTCTCATAGATGATCCCCGCTTTCGCGAGGATCTTATCTGCATGTCTGGAATCCGTAACAAATACTGCCGGAGACCGGTCATCTGCTTCCCACTCTTCAATTGTAACCGGGACGAGCCAAATTCCCCGAATCTGTAAATCATATGCTCACCTCAAAGCCGCCCTGTCATAGGCTTCCTGATAAAGGATCTCCTGTGAATTGACCGGTTCTCCCTCATGCGGAACAAGCGCATAAACACCTTCCGCATCTCTCATCTCTTGCTTTCTGATTGTCACTGAGCATCAGGTCAAAAATGCCCTGGATCCGCGCCCTGATCGCCGGATCATAGACAGGCGCCGCGACTTCGACACGCTTTACTGTATTTCTTGTCATAAAGTCCGCTGAGGAGATGTAATATTTTCTCCGCTCTCCACAGCCGAAGATATAGATCCTGGAATGTTCCAGGAATCTTCCGACAATACTGATGATCCGGATATTCTCCGTCTTTCCCTCCACGCCCGGGATCAGGCAGCTGATGCCGCGGATGATCATGTCGATGTGCACGCCCGCGCAGGACGCTTCAACCAGCTTATCCATGATCTTCTTATCCGTCAGCGAGTTGAGCTTCAGGCCGATGTAGGCCTCCTCCCCGTTCTTCTTGTGGTCGATCTCCTCCTGGATCATATCAAGGATGCGGTTCTGCAGGCACTTTGGAGCCACCAGCAGATGACCGGACTCTTCGACGGTCTCGCCCTTGGTCAGCGCCTGGAATACAGCGGCCGCATCCAGGCCGATCTCCACATTCGTCGTCATCAGGGACAGGTCTGTATAGAGCCGCGCCGTCTTTTCATTATAATTTCCGGTGCCGATCTGGGTAATGTATTCGACCCCGTCCCTGCCTTTCTTCGTGATCAGGCACAGCTTGGAATGAACCTTAAACCCTTCCAGGCCGTAGATGATCTGGCAGCCCGCTTTCTCAAGCATCCGGGACCAGCGGATATTATTCTCCTCATCAAAACGCGCCCGCAGCTCCACAAGGACAACGACTTCCTTGCCGTTCTCAGCCGCCTCGCACAGCGCCTCCACGATCTTGCTCTGCTTCGCCAGCCGGTAAAGGGTCATTTTGATGGACAGGACATTCTCATCCTCCGCCGCCTCATAGAGCATATTGAGGAACGGGCGGATCGACTCATACGGATAAGACAGGAGCTTGTCCCCTCCTCGATCTGACGGAGGATGCTCTCACCGTCTCGGAATGACGCCGATTTCTGCGGCACCCGCTTCCCATAGAAAAGTTCCGGATGCATGCGCAGAAGATCCTGCAGCTTATATACAAAGGAAAGGTCCAGCGGCGCGTCCGAACGGAACACCCGCTCCGGCTCCACTTTCAGGTATCTGCACAGGGGACTCGACCACTGACACGTCGATCTCCCGGGACATGTCCAGGCGCACCGGCGTAAGCTTTCTCCTCTGCTTCATCAGGTCCGCCATGAACTCGCGGTAGTCAAGATCCTCATCGTACAGGGCGTCCGCATCGATGTCCGCATTTCTCACCACACGGATCAGCGATTTGCCAATGACCTTATACCCCTTAAATACTTTGCCGATATAATGGAGCACGATATTCTCGGACAGGATATACCTTCCCTCTCCGCCCGGGATCTCGACCAGGCGCTCCACCATATTATTGGTGCATGGAATAATACCGATCCTTTCCTTGCCGCTCCTCGTCTCAGGACAACTACCGCGTAGATCTCCTGATTGCGCAGAAACGGGAAGGGCTGCCGCTTGCCCACGATGGTCGGGGAACTGAGCGGCACGATCTCATGGTTAAAAATACTGCTCCAGAAATTTTTCGCCTCCGGCTTCGCCGTCTTAAAATCAACCAGCGTGATGCCGTACTCTGCGACCTTCTTCATCACTTCCGCATAGGCCGCGTCCTTTCTCTTATTCAGACGCTTCACTTCTTTCAGGATCGCTTTAATCTGCTCCTCCGAAGTCATATTCGTCTTATTATCCCGGATCTTTTTATTGACCAGCATCTGGTCCTGAAGAGAACCGACCCTCACCCGGAAGAACTCATCCAGATTGCTCTGGTAGATCGACACGAAATTCATGCGTTCACACAGCGGCACTTCCTGATTTTCCGCCTCCTCGAGAACACGCTCATTGAATTTCAGCCAGGACAGTTCTCTGTTCATATAAATGTTTTTTCCATACTTTTCTCCTTTGCAGTTAACATAATTTATTTCCATTCGCAACCAGTTTAAATTTGCAGTTCAGCCGTTCTGCAGCTCTCCTGCACATCATCATGCGCTTCAGAAAGATTTCAAAATAATCCATCACCGTACAGATGGAATCATCCAGTTCAAGTTCCATCTGTATCATACGCTTTTTCTTTGTCGATAATCAACCTGGACGATAATGCCGCATAATTTACCCGGTCATGGATGTCGAAAGTCGCCTTGTTCCGGTTCTGCACACGGTTGCGCCGCACATCGGTCTTGTCCGCCAGAATCAGGGCGGCGGACACTCCGTCCACAGCCGTCCCGGTAGCTTCATCATGATGACCGACAGCCGTCGTGATCACCAGGATATCCTTCAGCGGAAGATCCGTATCTTTCAGGATCTGGTAGGCCAGGATCGCCCCACTGTGCGCATGATCCTGTCGGTTAATGCTATTTCCTATATCATGCATGTATCCGGCAATCTTTGCAAGTTCTATTTTATGTTTTCCGTAACCCAGTTCTTTTAGGATCCGCCCGCCGTCTCTGCTGTCTTTGCAGCATGCTTTTTCGAATGTTCAGTGTAGCCCAGTTCTTTGAGTGTATCATTGCCCTTCTCTATCAGCAGGTTGATCTCTTCATTTGCGCGTATCTGTTTGTAATCTGTTTTTATCAAAGTCTCTTCACCGCCTCCATGGCCAGCGCAGACCGCTCGCATTCTCGCCTGCCGTCATCGTGATCTGCCAGCACAGAGGACTTCCCTTCATATGCTCGGATGCATAGCTCAGACCATTGGTATCTGTTCATCAAGGAACGGGCGGTCGATCTGGTTCGGATCGCCCAGCAGCACGATCTTCGTATCTTTCCCCGCTCTGGTAATAATGCCCTTTGATCTGATCCGGCGTGGTATTCTGCGCCTCGTCTATGATCAGATAGGTCTTGATGATGGGGCCTCTTATATAATTAAGCGCTTCTGTCTGAATGATCCCTCGTGCAAATATCTCTTCGATCTTTCCGCTCAGTTCTTCCTCATCCTGATAACGCTCCTCCTCGCAGGAATCGATAAGCTGCTCCAGATTATCGATAACAGGGCGCATAAGCGGCGAGATCTTCTCCTGTTCATCGCCGGGCAGGAACCCGATATCATCGTCAAACTGGGCATTGGGACGACATATAAGTATCCTCCGGTATTCTCCGGTGGGATGATTCAGGAGTTTTCAGGCCCACAGCCAGAGAATAGAACGTCTTGCTTGTTCCCGCCATCCCTTTAACTATGACCAGCGGCGCCTTTGTCCGCCGGCTGCATCAGTGCTTCCTGCATAAAATACTGGCCTGCATTTCTCGGCGTAATGCCATAAGGCGCGCTCTTCCTGTACTCCAGTTTACGGATCATACCGCCGGTCACCCGACCGAGCTGCGTCTTTTCTCAGACTGATCGGCTCTGAGCAGCACAAACTGGTTTTCCTCCAGTTCCGGCACATAGCTTCGTCCGTCCGCATCCGTCATATATGCCTGATCGGAAGGCACCCCTTTCTTCTTAAAATCTTTAAAAAGTTCTTCCGGCACATACAGTTCACATCTGCCGCTGTACTGATTCTCACGTTCCAGCACCTGATCCGTGGTAAAATCCTGTGCACAGATGCCGAGGATCTGTGCCTTGATCCGCAGCAGCAGATCCTTGGTCACCAGAACGACCTGTTCCCCGTGTGCTTTATCCAGCCCCAGGCAGACACGCAGGATCCGGTTATCCGCCGATACATCCGACAGGTCTTCCGGAAGGGTGACATTAACATAATTCTTCTCTACACGGACAGTGCCGCCGTTTTCAAGAGGCACTCCGCGGATCAGGTTCCCGCGGAGCCGCAGCTGCTCAAGACAACGTATCACCCGGCGGGCATTGGCGCCGATCTCTCCCTCCGCTTTTTAAACCTATCCAGTTCTTCCAGAACGATCATCGGAAGCACAACCTGATTGTCCTCAAAGCTCTCCAGTGCGTAAGGCGCCTGGAGAAGGACATTCGTATCAACTACATAAATCTTTACCATACAGTTTCCTTTCGCTGCGCCGGGATATCTCCCGGATATTACGCTGTCTATTGTATAACATGGAACCGGCAGATAGGATGTTAAAATGTTAAATGTACGTAAAACTCCTTCAGTCTTCTTCTGTCTCCCGTGTTGCCATGCCGGGCTCCCTGTGATACTATGTTTTTGCATTTTTCAGAAAATATACTGTTGCAGGAGGCTTACACAAGATAACTATGAGACTTACATTTACAGAACTTCTCTGGCTCTTTCTCATTTATTCCTTCTTTGGCTGGGTGATCGAGGCCATGGTCGGATCGATCAAAACCGGCGTTTCACCAACCGTGGATTTTCCACCGGTCGTTCTGCCCGGTCTACGGAATCGCTGCAGTTATTATGCAGATCACTTTTTCCGACCTGACCGATGATCCGGTCTTTCTGCTGATCGGATGCGGTATCGAGGCGACCGTCACCGAATGGTACACCGGCAAGATCCTGGAGCGCCTGAACCGGCATAAATGGTGGGATTATTCTCACAAAAATGGAATTTTGACGGATACATCTGCCTTCAGTACACCCTGCTGTGGGCACTCCTTGGCGCCGCCACCGTCCGGTACGGCAACACGTTTTTCCTGTTTCTCTATGAGTTCATCCCGGAACCGGTACCGGCCGTCATCGTATGGATCCTTGCCGCATTTCTCGTGATCGACTCTGTGGTCTCCCTGGCCGCGCTCCTCCATCTGCACCGCTCAAAAGCCGGGAAACAGAAAAGTCACGGGAAGCTGATCACCGCAGTATACAGGACTGCCCGACGGATCGTGGATTATGTGGGCCGGCGTATGGCAAAGGCCTATCCTGCCATCGAAGAGGCGTCTGAAGAAATAATTAAAGAGGGGGAAATTCGCAGAAGGCTGCGGATTCTACAAACTGTTCTGGCTGTTCCTCATCGGCGCGCTTCTAGGAGATTTTACCGAAACCATCTTCTGCCGGATCACAGGCGGCGTGTGGATGAGCCGCAGCAGCCTTGTCTGGGGGCCATTCAGTATTGTATGGGGTCTGGCCATCACCCTGGCTACGACGCTCCTCTACAAAGACCGGGGACAAGCCGGACCGGCACATTTTCTTTGTCGGGACTTTCCTCGGCGGCGCCTACGAATATGTGTGCAGCGTATTTACCGAACTCGTATTCGGACAGGTCTTCTGGGATTACAGCCAGATCCCGTTCAACCTGGGCGGCAGGATCAATCTTCTTTACTGTTTCTTCTGGGGGATTGCTGCAGTCGTGTGGATCAAACTGCTCTATCCGCGCTTTTCCGGCTGGATCGAACGCATCCCTAAGATTGCCGGATATGTCGCCACCTGGATCCTGGTCGTATTTATGGCCGCGGATATCATCGTCTCATCCGCAGCACTGGTTCGCTACGATCAGCGGGCAGGCGGCGCAGCAGCAGACAGCGGCTGGGAACAGATCATAGATGAAAACTTTAACGACAGGAAAATGCAGCGGATCTACCCCAATGCAAAACAAAGATAAAATATACTTTTGCAATTTAATACTCTGTGATATGATATCAGATGGAATGAATATGGAAAGGATAAATCGCATCATGGGACTTTATAATAACAGAATCGTAGTAAAAGTAGGAACATCCACTCTCACGAACGACGCAGGCAAAAGCGACCTTCGCGCCACAGACCGTCTGGTCTGTACGCTGGCGGATATCCAGAATATGGGATACGAAGTGATCCTGGTCTCCTCCGGAGCCATTGCCGTGGGAAGGAACAAGCTGAGCATGAAGGACCGCCCGGACTACAACAGCATGCGTATGAAACAGGCCGCCGCCGCTGTCGGACAGTGCAGCCTCATGTACCTCTATGACAAATTTTTCGGAGATTATGACAAGACTGTTGCACAGATTCTTCTCAATGCGGAAGATATCGAACAGGAAGAAAAAAAGGAAAACCTGACCAATACGTTCGACGCCCTGCTGAAATGGGCGTGATCCCGATCGTCAATGAGAATGACTCCGTAAGCTACACAGAGATCGAATCCGAGGGACCGTCTGTTCGGCGACAACGACATGCTATCTTCCGTGGTTGCAGTGCTCTGCCGGGCAAAACGTTTGGTCATCCTGTCTGACATCGACGGATTCTATGACAGCGATCCGCGTCTCCACCCCAACGCGAAACTGATCGAGCAGATCGACACCATCGATGAGAAAGTCTATGCACTGGCAGGCGGTGCCGGTTCCAGACGCGGAACCGGCGGCATGCGCACAAAGCTTCAGGCCGCACAGCTCGCCACGGCAAACGGCATCGACACCATTGTCACAAACGGTAAACGGCCGGAGGCTCTTTACGACATAGTAAAGGGCGGGAAAGCCGGCACACTGTTCACCGGAAATATTTAGACACATGCAGAATGCGGCTCACCTAGAGCCGCATTTTAAAATCCTCATATCCGAATGTCCGGACGATCTCACATTCTCCGTCCTCTTTTTTCAAGCACGATATCCGGCAGACGCATCCCGTTGAAGGTGTTTGTCTTTACCATGGTATAGA
>VOFE01000706.1_pt1 | contig 24001 bp, 33 predicted proteins | sample 5384071 | NCBI WGS metagenome assembly VOFE01 (sample SAMN12384724, study PRJNA508395) | human gut metagenome | isolation source: healthy gut D | host: Homo sapiens
CGCTCATCTTCTTCATGTCCAGCCGCAGCGGTATCGACATCGACAACAACACCGGTATCTTCTCCGCGGTCAAGCAATGGCTGTCCGCGCAAGCTGCCGCCCTGTTCGGGCACGAAGTGGATGTAAGCCCCGTCGGGCACTTCAGCGAATACCTGATGCTCGGCGCAGCGTTGTGCAACGCGCTGCGCTTCCACTTGAAGCCGCAAGGACCCGCCGGCGCGCTACTGGTTGCCAAACCCATCGACGCGCTGTCGAATCTGGGCGCCCATCGTCGCCGCAGCACTGTCGAGCCTGTACGGCGTCACCGATGAGTTCCACCAGATATTCACCCCCGGCCGCAGCTGCGACCCCATGGATTGGCTTGTGGACACCATAGCCGCCGCCCTTGGCGCGCTCATCTGCTACCTGGTGCTCAAGGCGCTGCGGGCAAGAAGGTAATGCGAAACGAAACGGCCCGGGATCGAACGATTCCGGGCCGTCGCATTCAGGGGTGAAATCGATGCGCAGCTACGATTCGCGGGACCTGCGCCGCCCGCTCCAAGACGGAGCGCAACTACCGACCACCGCGCAACTGCAAACCGCATGACCTCGCGACTTCGCATCTGAAGGCGAACGCCGCCATGACGAGAACTAGCGCAGCACCTGCAAAGCCGCGGGTAGCACCTCTGCATCGAACGTTCGAGCTTCGATGCGGCTCGCCCTGTCGACCTGTGCCGCGGGCGGCTCGTCGAACTCCACGTGGACTTTGCGCGCCTGATGCAGCTCCATGCAGGAAAGGCGCGTGTGGTTGCCACCCCTTCGCCATCAGGAAGATGGCCGCCGCGCCGGCAGGCGTGATGGGCGGATGGCTGATGCACATCGAGCAACCCATCGTCAAGCCGGGCATCGGGGCAGATGCGGAATCCACCGCCATAATAGGGCCCCATCTGCACCGCGAACGTGATGGACTTGCCCTCCATCACGGGGGCCGTCGTCAAGCTGCAGACGATATTCGCGCTGGTCAAGGTGATGGAACAGCTGGTCGAAACCGCTTGCCATGTACAGCGCCGCACCGTGCCTGCCCGTGCGCTTGCGGCGCTCCATGGTATCGATCGCGATGGCAGCATCTAAGCCAAACGACAGCGTTTCGGCGAAGAAGCCCCCGTTCACGCACCCCACATCAGCAGGCTGCGAGCTTGCCGACAACAGCAGGTCGCATGCGCGATCGACCTTCGCCGGCACCCCCAGCGTACGCGCATAATCGTTGCCGGACCCCACGGGGATGACGCCGAGCTGCGGACGATCATCTGCCGGGCGCGCCATCAGACCGTTCACTACCTCATGGATAAGGCCGTCGCCGCCGAGGGGCCACCACCGTCTGCGCGCCCTCGGCGCCCTCGGCGATGGCGCACGCATGGCGCGGGCCCGCAGTTCGAGCAACGGTAACCGCATCTTCGCCCAAGCGCCGTGCGCAGGTTCGCCGCCGCACGCTCGACCGCAGCAGCCCCCGCCCCCGCTCTGAGCAGCCGGGTTCGCAACCAAAAGAATAGGTCCTAGAGAGCTATTCACCCTGCTCCTCGCGGGTCCACAGGCCGGTCTTGCCGCCGTCCTTCAACAGCAGGCGCACGTCCATGATCTCCATGCCGCGGTCCACCGCCTTGCACATGTCGTACACGGTCAGGCACGCCACGCTCGCGGCGGTAAGGGCCTCCATCTCGATACCGGTCTTGCCGGTGACGCCCGTGGTGGTGGTCACGTGGATGCCCACGCGGCCGTCCTCGCGAGCTCGCCCGCCTCCACCGGCGCGCACTCCACCTTGGCCTTCGTGATGTTCAGCGGGTGGCACATGGGGATGAGGCTGCTCGTCTGCTTGGCGGCCATGACGCCCGCCACGCGCGCGCATGCCAGCACGTCGCCCTTCGCCGCCTTGCCCTCCACGATAAGCGCCAGCGTGTCGGGATGCATGCTGATGAAACCCTCCGCCACGGCCACGCGCTTGGTGATGTCCTTCTCGGACACATCGACCATGCGCACATCGCCCTTCTCATCGATATGCGTCAAATGCTGCTGCTCAGTCATATTCGCTCTCCTTAAAAATGAAACCTCTCGAAAGAGATTTTAAACCTCGGGACCCCACCAAAGCCAGTGAGGGTGGCTGTGGTACGTCGGATTCGGTTGAAACAAGCGGGCATTGGCCTTCGGGCCATGCCCGCGCAGCTAAAGGTGCAAGACGGCGTGCCACAGCCAGCCGCAACGTCGAGTCGATTCGTTTGCCGGCAGGCAAACGAAGCCGATTATCCACCTATTTGGGACATGCGGCGTTCGGTGCCGGTGATGTCGTCGTGATCGTCGGGCTTCGCGCCGAGCGCCGTGCGGAACATGTCGGCCAAATCCCGGTCGACCTCATCTTCTGGCTTGCCGCTGCGAAGGATGCCGCGGATGTCGTATTCGCGGTCGCTGAACAGACACGGGCGCAGCTTCCCGTCGGCCGTAAGGCGCATGCGATTGCATTCGCCGCAGAAATGCCTGCTCATAGGGCTGATGAAGCCGACCGTACCCTTCGCACCGGGGAACTCGAAGTAGCGCGCGGGCCCCCATCCGAGCGGCTGGTGCTTACCGGCGGGCACCAGCTCGGCCAGGCCTCGGCACGCGCCTGGCGATTGATGATCTCGAACAGCTCCTCGCAGCTGATCACATCGTCGGGACCCCAGCCGCAGCCGTTAGATCCCGAGCTTTCGCCCACGGGCATGTACTCGATGAAGCGCACGTGCAGCGGCCGGTCGAGGGAGAGCTTCGCGAATGCCAGGTAATCCTGATGCAGCTGGCGCACCGCGACCGCATTGATCTTCACGGGGTTGAACCCGGCCGCCAGCGCGGCATCGATGCCGTCGAGGGCCTCCTGCAGATACCCGCGGCGCGTGATGGCGTGGAACTGTTCGGCATCGAGCGTGTCGAGCGAGATGTTCACGCGCGAAAGCCCCGCCTGGCGCAGCTGGTCGGCCATGCGCGGCAGCAGCACGCCGTTGGTGGTGAGCGAGATGTTCTTGATGCCGGGCGTATCGTTGATATCGCGCACCAGGTCGACCACGCCCTTGCGCACCAGCGGCTCGCCGCCGGTCAAGCGCACGCTTTTGATGCCCAGGTTCGAGAACACGCGAACCACGTGCGCAATCTCCTCGATACGCAGGATATCGGTATGGCACATGGACCGCACGCCCTCTTCCGGCATGCAGTAGATGCAACGATAGTTGCAACGGTCCGTCAACGATATACGCAGGTAATCGATGGTGCGGCCGTGTCCATCCTTCATGAGGTCCCCTCTCGTTTCAGAATCCCAGTGTACCACGGGCGAAGCGAATGCATCCGGCTCGGTAGCAATTGCCCCACCGAACCAGCAAACCCGTTCGCCGAAAAACCCCTTGCGCCGCGACGACTGCAAAGACGGCTCGAAGTCGCCTTCAAACCGAAGCGCCCGCGGCGATGCCCCGAACCGAAGCGCGCTCGACCGCAGCCAAGCGCGCCGGGATCAGCGTTCCACCAGGTACAGCTTATCGTCGGGAATGCGGATCCACAGCTCCTCGCCCTCATGCGGCAGAAGCGCGGCATCCGTCTTCAACTTGTCGAAACGCCAGAACAGGTGCTGATGCAGGTACTTCATCTCGTCCTCGGTGCGCTCCACCGCCGGCGCAGCCTCGGGGCTGCGGTCCAGAAAGCCCAGCAACGCCGTGCGCTCGAAGCGCGAGTCGCTCACGCGGTCCACGCGCATGCGGAAGCAGTTGCGGCCCGGGCCATCGGCGCGTTGCAGGTAAGACGCGCGCACGCCCAGGCATTTGACGCCCTCGGGCACCTCGGCGGCCGTCTCCACCTGCACACCCCACTTCGGCAGCCATACCGTGTGCGGCCCGCGACGCTGCGCCGGCGTGGCGTTCTTGCAGCCCGACAGCTTGATGCCCGCCTGGCGTTTGCGGGCGGTTCACCAGGTCGTCGCCCGTGCCCATCTCCATGATGTGCCCGGATTCCACCACGGCGATACGATCGCAGAATCGCAGCGCCTCGTCGATGTCGTGCGACACGTACAGGATGGTGCCGCGGAACGCGTCGAACAGGCTGACGAGGTTCTGCTCCAGCACGCTCTTCAAGTGCGCGTCGAGAGCCGAGAACGGCTCGTCCAGCATGAGGATCCCGGACGCGCCGCGAGCATGCGCGCGCAAGCGCCACGCGCTGCTGCTGGCCGCCGGAGAGCTGCACGGGATAGCGCCTCGAAGCCCGACAGCCCAAAGCGCTTGAGCTCGGCCTGCACCATGGCGTCGCGGTCGGCTGGCGACACGTCCCTGGCGATGCCCGCGGCCACGTTCTGCGCCACCGTCAGGTTGGGAACAGCATGTAGCTCTGGAACAGCAGCGCCGTCTTGCGCTGCTGCGGCGAAAGGTCCACGCGCGCCTTCTTGCCGGGCGCGCGGTCGAAGAACACCGTGCCGTTGACCACGATCTTGCCCGAGTCGGGACGCTCGATGCCGGCGATGGAGCGCATGGTCAGGCTCTTTGCCGCACCCCGACGCGCCCAACAGCCCAAGCGTCTCGTTCCCCGCCGAGAACCGCGCTTTTGCAGCTGGAACCCTTTGAACTTCTTCTCGATATCTACTTCAAAGGCTCATGGTTTACTCCGAACGCTTGCGATACTTGGTGGTGTGCCCGCTCCATAGGTTGATGAACACGATGACCACCAGAGAGAACACGATGATGACGCCCGTCCAGAACCAGGCGACGTCGCTGTTGCCGTTCATCCATTCGAAGTAGATGGCGATGGGAATAGTGCGGGTGATGCCCAGATAGTTGCCTGCCAAGAACAGCGTGGCACCGAACTCGCCCAGGGCGCGCGCGAACGCGAAGCACCATACCGGCCGCGATGCTCGACCACGACAGCGGCAGCATCAGCCGCACGAAGATCTTCGCGTTGCTCCACCCCAGCGTGCGGGCGGCGTCGAGCATGTTGCGGTCAAGGCTTTCGAACGCGCCGAGCGCGTTGCGGTACATAAGCGGAAACGCCACCACCACCGCGGCGATGACGCATGCCGCGGGCTGAAGATGAGCGGGAAGCCCGTCTCTATCCAGAACCGGCCGAACGCCGTGTTCGAGCCGCAGATGAACAGCAGGATGAAGCCGCACACGGTAGGCGGCAGCACCATGGGGATGGTGAAGATGGCGTCGAAGATGCTCTTCGCACGCGAAAGGCTGAGGTTCAGGCAGAAATACGCCGCCAACAAGCCCAGGATGACGATGAATACGATGGCGATGCCCGTGGTGCAGGCTCACCCACAGCGGGCTCCAATCCAGGTTCTGCAGGAACTCGCCCGCCGCGGCCAGGCCCGTGGGCTTGGCGACGATGTTCACCTGGTCGGCGGCGCGATAACGCCGAAGTCGGCGAACGAGGGCTTGGCGTAGTTCGCGTTCTCGCTGTCGGTGATGTCGCTGCCGTCCACCCCGATGGCCAGCACGTATGCCTTGCCCGAGATCTCCTGGTCGAACATCAGGCGCACGGCGCCCAAGTCATAGGTTTGCTGCGAAGTGAAAATGCCAGGCCGAGATGCCGCTTAGGGGTACCGGAGCCCGACGACTGGCCCGCGTCGAGCGCGCAAAACAGCTGCTTGAGCTGCGTTTGCGTCTGCGCGTCCCTCAAGATCGAGCGAAAACTGCTGGGCCATGGCGGGCGGGATGTAGGCCACCACCTGATTGTTCACCGCGATCAGCTGCGCCGCCTGCCCGACCCCTTGGCCGATAAGGAACGCGTAGCCGCGATATTCGCCGTCGATGCTGCGGTTGGAGCCCTTCTGCGCGCGCGAGAAGTCGCTTATCGCAAAAACTGCTGCCCTCGAGCGCCGCCGCATCGCCATCTTTGGACCTGCACCGCCGACGTGTCCACATCGCCTGCGGTTTGCGCATCGGCATCCGAAGAGGCAGCGGCCGGCTTCGCCTGACCGCGGGCGTATCGACATCGCCCAGCGCGTCGTCGGCAAGCGCCGCAACCGGCGCGCACAGCGCCAGCGCGGCTGCAACAGCAAGGCTTGCGATAAGCCTTTTCGCACGTTTTCCCTGTTTCGTCATATATCCCGTCCTTGGACGCGGTAAGGGACGAGGCCGAATCGTCCCCATCCCCTTTGCTTCGTTCGCTTATCTGCTATGCGGTTCCAAGCGCGGCGCCTACGCCAGCCTCGAAGCCCCACTTCTGCCAGATCTCCTGGGCCTTGTCGCTGCTCAGGTCACCAATCCAGGAACTCCTGGGTGGCGGCAGCGTTCTTGCTCTCGGAGGTGACGGCGCCAGGATACACGATGTTCTTGTGCGTGTTGGCCGGCACGGTGCCGACGATCTGCACGCCACCGAAGCGGTACACGTCGGAGGTGTACACGAAGGCGACGTCGACGTCACCGGACTGGGCATGCTTGCACACGTTGCCCACGGAGGTGTCGGTGACCACCTTGTGGCCGGCATCGACGAACGCCTGGTAGCTGCCGCCCTTGCCGGAGATGTCCTTGCCGGTCTTGCCCTCGTCGGCAGCGGCGGGGGCGTACACGCCTACCGTGGACAGGGATTGGGCGGCATAATTGCCGGCGGGCACGGAGTCGTCGCCCCGCAGATGGAGTACTTGCCGGCGGCGATGTCGTCAAGGGTGACGTCCTTGATGTCGGCACCTTCCTTGGAGACCATGACCAGATCGTTCTTGAACATGTCGACGCGGGTGGAGGAGTCGACATAGCCCTTTTCAATGGCGGTGTCCATGGAGCCCTTCGAGGCGCTGATCAGCAGGTCGGCGTAGGCCGGCGCCCAGCATCTCGTTGAGCTCGGAGGCCTTGTACTGCTGTGTCGGCGAAGGAGACGTTGTCATGACCGTCGGCGATATAGGCGGCCTGGACCTCTTCCATGGCCTTGGACGGGGAGTTTGCCGCGAACACCTGCAGCTCGACCTGCTCCTTGTTGTTGTCAGCGGACTGCTCGGTGGCGGAATCGTTCTTCTGCTCGGTGGAGCCGCTGTTGGACGAGCAGCCGGTCAGAGAGCGAAGGCGCCGACCATCGCGAACGCGCATACGGCGGCAACCACGACGCGAAGTTGCTTCTTCATATCTTCCCTTTCCTTTGCGATGAGATTACCCTCTTTGTACGCAACGGCGAACAATTCGTTGCTGGTCGTTATATTATTCTCACCTTCGTATGCTAGTCAATTGGCAATAATCCATTTCCGTGAATTATTTCGTTTTCGAAACATTCCGAAACGTGAATGCCGAAAGAAAATGCCGGCACCCACGATGGGACGCCGGCAAAGATGGCTCACATGTCGAATACGGAGCCTCGCACGCATCGGAAGCGTGCTACGCACGATAAAAGGTTTGTGAAAGGTCAGGTCACGCTCCCGAAGGCGCCGGCAGCGTCACCACTACGTTGTTGAGCCCCACCGTGTTCTGGTACTCCATCTCTCGCACGCCTTGGCGAAGCATCTGAATGCCCACCGCCGAGCAGGGATCGGCAGCGGAAAGGTCCAGGTCCATCGGATTGAACGCCGCGCCGTTGTCGCGCATGCGCAGCACCAGCGTGCCGTCGCGCTTCAAGATGAGCTTCACGTCGACGGCCGGGTGCTTCGTCTTCGCAAACCCGTGCTCAACGGCGTTGGCAGCCATTTCCTCGACCGCAAGCGGCACGAGGTAAGCTGCGCCGTCCGTCCACGCCGTGGCTTTCGCACCACGCCGCCACCTGTTGCGAACACGCCACGACCGCCTCGGGCGTCGGTGCGCAGGCAAACGAGGCGGACGCCCGCCAATCGGCCTGGAAGGTTTCGGGCAGGTACATCATCTTGTCGAGCAAAGGTCGCCTTGTCGACGACGGCGCCGCCCGCCGCGATGCCGTCGCGATCACCGGCGATCGCGGGCGCGGCCGACTCGTTGGCAGCGACCTCAGCCGCGCCCGCCGCAGCCCCCTTCGCCACCCTGCGCCTCCACAGCACGCTGGCCACGACCAGCTGCAACGCCAGCGTGACGACCTCTCCCACCAGAAACGACGTCCACACCGCCGTCGCGCCCCCAAAACCATACCGTCCCCAACGCGAACAGCACGGCGAACAGGCCCGACTGCCCCACGGCGATGGCGCTTGCGGCGCGCACGTTGCCCGTGCCCTGGTAGTAGTTCACGAACAGCTGGTTGATCAGGTCGATGGGCACGCACAGGATGAACGCCCGCACGGCGACCACGCCGAACGCCTCGACGTCGCCCTCTAGGGCCGAACAGCCCCACGACCTGGGCGCGAACGCGAACACCGCCGCGCACAAAGCGCACGACAGCACCAGCCCCATGCGCATGCCCGTTCGCAGCGTCGCCTTCAGCGCGCCACGGTCCTCTTCGCCGAAGAAGATGCCGCACAGAAGGGTGGCCGTCTGCCCCACGCCGATGGTCACCGATGACGCGAACGAGTTCACCGACGACAGCATGGACAAGGCCGCGACCGCGCCGGCGCTCGCCACCGTCAGCAGCAGCCAGTTGAACGTGAACGTGCGCACCATGACGGTGGCGCGGGTAAGCGAATCGGGCAAGCCCGTCTTCAGCACGCCGGCAAGCTGCCCCGCATGCGGCACGGGGTTCACCAGATGCAGCGTGTTGTGCTTGCTGGGAAAATGCGTGCAGCAGATGCCCACGGCCACGCAATACGCCAGCGCCGTGGCCAGGCCCATACCGCGAAGCCCCAGATCAAGCACGCAAACCGCCACCAGATTGAACACCACGTCGCACACGCTCATGCCGACGATGGCCACGATGCCCAGCTGAGGCGCGTTGTCCAGGCGCGTGAACCCGCAGGCAGCTGCAGCAGCACGATGGCGAACGCGCCGGAGCAGATGCCGCTCAGGTACGCCGCGGTGTCGGCGTGCAGCTCGCCGATGCGGCGCCGAGCATGGTTGCCAACGCGTCGGCGCCAGCCACGCCGCCCGCCGACAGCGCCGCGCCCACCGCAAGCGCCGCGGCAAGCGACACGCTGAAGAGCACGTTCACCCTATCGGCGTCGCGGTTGCCCAGCGCCCGGGGCACAGGGGCCACCGCGCCCGTTTCAAGGATGCCGGTGCACCCGAGAACAGCATGAACACGGAAAGCGACATGCCGATAGCCGCCACCGCGCCCGACCCCAGCAAGTTGCCGGCGATCACGTTGTCGATCATCATGCCGAGCGTTGCCGACAGGGTGATGAGGATGGACATGGCCAGATACTTGCCGAACGTCCGCTTGATCAGCTCGCTGTTCTCGGTTTGCACCCCCATGGCTCCCTACCCTTCGATTTCCCCGTCGATGAGCGCGAAGAAGAAGCGCCGCTTCTGCTCGGTGTCCACGATGTGCACCGGCTTGATCTGGTTCGGGGCCTTGCCGTGCATGACGCGCATATCGCGCCACAGCTGGTTGGTCTCGTCCTGCAGCACGCGCGCGGTGGCCGGGCGAACGTGCCGTCTCCGTCGAACCAGGTGCCATGCGATGCGCGACAATTCCGCCAGGTCGATGGCCGCATGATCGGCATGGTAAAACTCGAACAGGTACTCGTAGCGCGCCGGATGATGGTCGACGTTGGGGTGCACGCTGAAATCCACAAGGTCGAGCCCTGCGCGCACAGCCACCTTGTCGGCCACCTTGCGCAGCACAAGCTCCGTGGTCTTCTCGCCATGCATGTTCACCGTCTGGTCGAGGCGGAACAGAAACTCCATCGTGGGCATGGTTCCCTTGTGGCCTACGCAGCGGATGGCGTCGCGCATCTTGTAGCGGTAGAAGCCCGAACGGCTCGTGATGATGACCTCGTAGTCGTGGCCTTCTTGCAGATCCTCAACGCCGAGCGTGTGGTCGTAGTCGGGGTCGTCGACAGGCACGAACTCGAAGTACACGCTGCGCGGCAGCAGCACGCTCGAAGGGTCGTCCAGCTCAAACGGCACGGAGAACGCGCCTTCCGAAGCGCTGTAGCCGGTGTAGAGGATGTGCACGTCGTCGCCGATGAAGCGGCGCAGACGCTGCGTGTAGGGCGCGAAACCTCCGCCGGCAACGCTGCGGACGACCAGCAGGTTCGGCCACATGGCCGGCGTGATGGGCTCGTCAAAGCCGCGCTCGAAGATGGCGCGCAGCTCGGCAGCGCGCTCGGGGTTGGGCTCGATGCACGCTCCCAAACCGGCACGCACGTCGGCCGGCATCTGGATGGACGCGTCGATAGTTCCCTGCTCGATGTCGCGCACGAGCAGCTCCCAGTTGTCCTCGACGTAGCGCATAAGGTCGAGCACGCCGGTGATGAACACCGATGATATGTCGCGGATGTCGCGCTCTTCGATGGCGAAGCGCGCATGTAGATAGCGCGTGTCGGTGCCGGGGTTGGTGAACACGGCCTCGTCGGGGCTGGTAGTGGTCGCCGCAAGATACGGGCAGGCGTCGGCGATGGCCTTGCACGACAGCGACCCGAACGAAATGCCGCTTTTCAGCGTGTTGTAGTGGCTTTCGATAAGCGTGAGCATACGACCACCGGCCAGGCCCTCGCCCGCGCCCACGTAGCTGCGGTAATACGTGTACGCTCCCGAATAGCCCATGAGGATCTCCGCCATGCGCTTGGTGTAGGGGATGCCCTTTGGATTGCCCAGGGTGCCCGAGGTTTCATTGAAGTGCACGATTTCCTCGGTGGTCACCACGCCGCACGTACCGTGCTCCATCACCTCGTAGATATAGCCGGCGTAATCGTCGTAGTTGGTGAAGGGGACGGTGCGCTTGAAGTCCTCGACCGTCTTGATGTCGGCAAAGTTGTGATCGCGGCCAAACGGCGTGTCCTTGTTCGCCTCTATCATCTCGAAGAGCAGTTCTTCCTGCACCTCGCGCGCATGCAGCACGTCGGTCTCAAGCTGCTGCTCGAGCGCCTTTCCCGCCGCGTATTGGCGTTCGTGCATCATGGCGCGCAGGGTCGCCACATCGGGCATCTGCGCGGGCGCGCTCGCCGATGCGGGCTGCTCGTGATGCGCGTCGTTGCCGGACAGTTCCGAGATCTTTTCGTCATGCACCATAGCAGCCCCCTACTGTTCGACGGTCAGGATTTCCGTGAAACCCGTGGCGTCGAGCACGTCGGCGATGTACTCGTTGGGATGGCGCAGCGTAAGGCCGCTTCCCACCTTCGCCAGCTCCTTGTGCGCGAACAAGAACACGCGCAGACCGGCGCTCGAAACGTACTGGGTGTCGGCCAGGTCGATGGCCAGGCTGGCGACGCCTTCCAGGTTCTCGCGCAGGTAGCCCTCCAGATCCGGGGACGTGTTCGTGTCCAAACGCCCAGACAGGGCCACCTCAAGCACGTCGCCGTTTTTCGTTGCCTTGATCTCCATATGCGGTTCTTTTTCTCGAACGCTTCCCGTATTTAAACGAATCGCTTCGTCATACGCAAGATGTTGCGCCCGTCGGCGCGAGTGTAGCGCAAGTCGTCCATGTACTTGCGCATGAGCAGGATGCCCAGCCCGCCTTTGCGCTGCTCATCGGCGGGGTCGACCTTCTTCGCGTTGTGCGAAAGCGGGTCGTAGGCGATCCCCTGGTCGCTGAACACGAGGTGCAAGCAGCCCGCGCGCTCGTCGACGGCGGCCTCGATGTCCACCGGCAGGCGCGGCTGGCCATCGGGGAACCCGTAGTGGCAGATGTTGACGAAGACTTCCTCGCAGACGAGCACCATCTGCGCCATCATCTTCGGCGTGCGGCCCTCGCCCTCGCAGATAGGCTCCAGGAAGGCGAACAGGCTATCAAATTCGGCATCGTCGGCCGGCAGCGTAAGGCGTTGCACGGGAAGGTTCCAGCGGAAGGCGAAGCATGGTGATGTCGTCAGCCTGCGGCGCTGCGCCTGCGAAGGCGTCCATGCTTGCCGCCAGGGAATTTACAGCGGTTTGGGCCGAAGATGCGGCCGCCGCGCGGCACCCGTTCGCCACCACGGCAGAGTCGTCGGCCGAAGCGGGGCGCTCGTCTTGCGCGGTGGAAGCCGTTGCGCCTTTGCACGGCGCCGCCGTCAAGCTTGGCGAGCGTTGGCGAAGCGCACCTCGCCGGTTGCCGTGTCCACCACGCATGCGAACGCGGTAACGAACAGCATGGCGTCGTTGCGCTCGCACAGCTGACGGTTGGCCAGGGTGAACGCCGTGCCAAGATCGTCGGTTTCCAACAGGTACTGGCGCAGCAGGCTTTGCGCGCGCATCATGAACAGCGCCGCGGGAACGCCCTTGCCCGACACGTCGCCGATGACGAAGGCCACGCCGCGCTCGCCCACCTCGAACACGTCGTAGAAGTCGCCGCCCACCTCACGTGCCGGGCGCATGAAGCCGGCGATATCGAGCGCGAAGCGTTCCGTGAGCGAATCGAAGTCGTACGGCACGGCGCTCATCTGAATCTGTCTGGCCACGTCGAGCTCGGCGGCCGTGCGCTGGCGCTCAGCCGTGACGCTGTACAGGCGCTCGATGAAGCCGACCATGTCGCGGCGCATCTTGTTGGTGGACTCGTACAGCTCGGCGATCTCATAGCGGGGCTTTCGTGCCGCGCTCATCGACCGCGATGCGCATGTCGCGCCTGCCCTGCTCGACATCGGATTCCATGCGCTCGATGAAGGTCTGCTGGTCGAGGGTGAGCACTTCGATGAGGCGCGTGAAGCGGCGCTCCAAGATGCAGGAACGCGAACATGGGCAGGAAGATGGGCACTATGAGGATGGCGGCCTCGTGGAACATGGTGCACAACGGTCTGGAAGCTCTCCTCGTCGCCGGAGGCGAAGGCGATGACCAAGACCGAAACGAGAAGCATCAGCAACGCCGACGCGATAACGAACTAGATGACGAAGCGCTGCGTGAGGTTCGCCTTCTTGATGTTGCGGTACGGGACGTGGATCCAACGCGGCGGGTTGGGCATAAGCGGGCTGCGCTCGAGCGCGTAAAGCAGGGGCAGGCCGATGTAGAGCAGCATCCACACGTTATCTGCCGCGCGCGGCGAACGACGGGCCCGACTCGGGCGGCACGCCGACGAACAGATAGACGGCCAGGTTCACGCACGCGCTGTCCACCAGGACAAGCGCCATGTACAGCGCCGTCTTCGACGCCGAATCGAATCGCGGGTACGGGCGCGGGCTCCTCGCGTTCACAAGGTACCACACCCAGCGCGGCAGGCCGTTGTACATGATCTGTATCATGAAGTAGCCCGCCAGCATGGACGGCGTGGCGCCTTCGTGCAGGATATCGAGACCAGGTTGGCCGTCGCGCAACCGGAAAACGCCCGGCAAGCCGAAGAACAGCCCGAGCACCGGCCCCAACGCCGACGCCGGGCGGATTTGCACGATATCGTTGAACTGCGGGACCACCAGAAAGCCTTTAAGGACCGCCAGGTACGCGACGAAGCAGGCGACGAACATGCCCAACGACCGCTTCCAGCCAGGCCGCAATGGCGCCTGCGGGGCTTCTGACGCAACGGAAACTACCGGCGTCTCCCGACATCGCGAACAGCGGTTGCGGGCATTTCATTATGTTCCGGTCGATCCGATTCCATGGTGTCGCACTCCCGCATCCGTTCGCTAAAAACGCCATCCAGATTCGTTCGCCCTTACTATAACGAATGTCACTGGCGCAGAAGAAGACAAACCGAGATGCAGCGTAAAAGGCGGCATCCGCGAAACGAACGTCAAATGCCCGAGAAGCCGCCGCGAAAAAAAAGGCAAAGCCGCCTACGCCCGCCGATGCGGTGGACACGAGAGCCGCAGCCCCCGGCAGCTGGCAGGATGTCCAGCCCTTCGCAGGCGCGCTGCAGATACGCGATCACATTCGCCCGATCTTCGCCGGATCGCAATAGCATCCGCAAGCCCGCCCACCTGTCGCAGCAGGGCGCTACGACAACGAGGCGATCGCCTCAGGAATGGCGGCCACCACGTCTTCAGCGGTTACGCAAATGCTGGTCAGGCGCTTTGCCGCCGCCCGCGCCGCCTGCGCGTGCAGCGCCGCGGCAGCACGCACGCGTCTACCGGGGGCCAAGCCCTGCGCAAGCAGCGCCGCGGCCATGCCGGCAACATCGCCCGTTCCCGCCTTTGCCAAGGCAGAGGTTCCATCCGACATGCGCACGATGGTTTCACCGTCAGATATATAGGTAACGGGCCTTTCACCATGGCGGTCACGCCATAAGCTTGCGAAAGCAGCAACGCCAACTGCGCCGGGTCGTCGGTAGGCAGGGCCAGCGGAGCGGCAAGGCGCGCAGCCCTCCCGCGTGCGGCGTGATGACCGTGGGCAAGCCGTCGATGAAGCGGCGGCGCAGCAGCAGGCGGCCTTCGGGAGAGGTCAGCGCGTCAAGACCGCCGCCGTCGACAAGCACCGCAGCGGCCGCGCCCTCGAGAACGGTGCAGGTCAGCTGGGCGGAAAGAGGATCTGCGGCATCGAAGCCGCTGCCGACGAGGAACGCCAGCGGATGACGGGGCGCCACGGGACCAAGCGCTTTCGGGCGCGGCGCCGCATGCACCGGGCGGCCCGATCGGCATGCGCGATACGCGCCCGCCCGCCCGTCCGAGCTTGCGGGCGCAGCCTGAACCGCGGCAGGGCTGCCAGCGATGCTCCCCCCGTTCATCAGGATCAAGCTGCGCGTACGCCGCCAGCTCGTCCCACGCGCGCACCACAAGCGACGGGCTTGCCGCGCGCACCGCCGCGACGGATTCGGGCGAAAGCAGGCAACTTCGGTATACCCCGCGCCCATGCGCTGCGAGGCAACCGCCGCAAGACATGCGGCGCCCGGATAGTCGGCGCAACCGGCAATCAACGTCAACTTGCCGCGCGAATACTTGTTCGCCAGGTCGTCAGGCCACGGAAGCAATGCCGCCACCTGCTCCAACGTATACTTCTTCGCTCGCTGCATCCGTCCTCCATTCGCCAAGCGCTACGCACGTATATGTTCGCACCCAGTGTACTCCAACCACGTAAGAGCGAAGTAAAGCATGGCGTTCGCCACCGCGAACAGCCCCGCAAACAGGAAGCCCGGCGACAACGCGCAAACCGCAACACCGCCCCAAGCACAAGCGCGACCGCGTCAATCGTCAGGGAAAGCCAGAGCCCCCAGCGCGCCAGAGCCCGCCAGCGCGCCGGGCCCCCAACACACGCCAGGACCTCCGCAGCGCATGCCCAGAACCCCCGGGCGCGCCGGGACCCCGCGCGCGCCAGGACCGCCAGCGCGCACCGGGACGAAAACCTGGTGGGTTCGCTGCCGACCATGTTCTGGTGAGTCGACCCCCCCCATCGCACGCCAGGCCCCGCGCGCGCCAGGACGAAAACCGGGCTCCGGAGCATTAGCCGGGCCAAGCAGCGAGCTCCCGCTGCGAAGAATCGCCAATTTTGTCCAGCCGTGGTCAAAGAAACGATTCTTCGCAGACTCAGGGGGCAAAACGCACGATTCTTCGCGCTATCGGAAGCCCATACGCGAACAACCGACAAAACGTCCGTTTCCCACTTCCGAGACCGCGAAAAACCGTCTGTTTTGACCGCCAGCGACCAAAACTGACGGTTTTTCGCATCCCGCACCCCACCGACAGCCAACCCCATTCTCAACAAGCAACGCTCCCGTCACCAATCTCGGCGATGGAGGGCTTTTTCGCCAGGCTCAAGAACGCCGATAATGGGAATCGGGTTCTACCACCATCGGACTGGTCCGGCGTGACGATTCCCGAGTACTGCCGCATTCTCAACGCCTACCTCAGGCATTACAATGAGCGGAGGCCGAAGGGGAAGCTGGGCTGACTGAGCCCGATGCCGCACCGCAGGAGCCTGGGGCTGGCCGAGCCCGATGCGACACCGCAGGAGCCTGGGGGCTGGCTGCATAACCGGTCCGAAGAAATGCCCGCATACCCATATCACAACTATCTTGCGCAAACCTTGCCGATTCCTTACGCAAGCCTTGCCGATCCCTTTCCTGATCCCTACCAAAACCTTCCCCATTCCTTACACTGCAAAATTCTCAATCTATCTGGGGAAATACTCTGATACCTTAGATTGCATGACCATTGTGATCTCACATATTTCAGCAATCGAGTACTGGCTTGCGCACGAATCGATCAAGCCCAAGGCCACGTCTGCCCATGCAGCAACCGAACTTCCGTCCGCGGGTCCCACCATCGATGACCGCCGCCGCGCCGAGCAGCTTCTAAAACAGTGCGCCAGCATCCCGTTGCATATCGCTACCACGAAGCCGCTCCATAGCAGCACGCGCTTCCGCTGCCACGTTTGGTCCCCCGCCCGTAGCACGGGCGCTCTATAGAATCGCGGATGACGTTTACGTTTGCTCTCCCGAACTCGCCTTCGTCCAATCGGCGACTGCGCTCGACAAGATCGATACCGTGCGTTTAGGGTGCGAATTGTGCGCAACGTATTCCATCGACCGCCAGGCACGCGGAGGGTTCTTTCAGCGCAATGCCATCACCACGCGCGAAAAGCTCGGCGCGATCGTTTGCGAAACCAGGGGCAAACGGAATCAAAATCGCACGATGGGCGCTCGATCACGTGCTCGACCGATCAGCATCGCCTGCCGAAACGAAAGTTGCGCTCGCACTTACGCTCCCCTGCAAAATCGGCGGAATGGGACTCCCTCAGCCTTCGCTAAACCGCTTCATCCCGCTCAACGCAGCAGAGCAAAAGGCGCTCAATAGAAGCTATTTCCTTTGCGACCTCTATTGGGAGCAAGCAAAGCTCGCTATTGAGTACGACAGCGATGCCGAGCACTCCGGATCCGAGCGCATCGCTTCGGATGCCGCACGAAGAAATGCGCTGCTCCGCCTGGGAATCACGGTCATCACCGGGAAACCAGACGTTTCGCGACAGGTCGGAATTCAAAAGGGTCGGCGCAACTGTCGCGCGGCTTCTCGGAATGCGCATCAGGCCGAGGAGCGAACACTACGACCGTCGGCAAATCGAGCTTCGCAAGCGTCTGAGCAGCCAACCGATTTGGGAAAGCGCCCGTTACAGCGAGTAGCGCCATTGCGGGCAAGATCACCAAGCCAGCGCCATCGCGGGCGAGGACGCCGAGCCAGCGCCGATTTGAAGAACCCATGAACAAGGTTCCGCGCAAATCCAGGCAAGCAAACTATAAGAGGCTTTCCGCTTTCCACCGAAGCACATGCGCCGCTTTCGCATTCGACGCGCGCGGCACAGCGTAGGTCGCCTACAGCGAGCTTTTCGACAAACTAGTTTGTCGATGCAGCGAATCCGACAGGCGAGGGCTCTGCCGCACCCATCAGCCAAAGGGCGCCGCCGTACCCAGCGGGCATCCATGTGCTGCGACCATCAAGCGCACGTACTTTCCCCAGGTAAACGAGCGCCTAGATTGTGCGCCATCTAACCTTGCCAGACAGTAACGTCACAAGCGCGAAAACGAAACTGCCGCAGCAAGCGATCCCTGCTCAACAAGCGAACGAACACGCCGGGGCGACGGATTCGCAGATTCGCCCAGACAAGAACCGTTCATTTTGTCCTCGGCGGCCAAAATGAACGGTTCTTCGCCGCTGAGTAGACCAAAAGAAACGATTATTCGCGCCGCGCCCCCCATTCGTACGAAATACCGTCCAAATTGTCCATCCCGCGCCTCGGGAAACGCAAAAGAATCGCTCGTTATGTCCCGCAGGGGCCAAAACGAACGATTCTTCGCAATTCATACCCCGCGACCAACATACGCCCCGCTTCGCGCCAGCGTTCAACTTGCGAGAAGCGGTCATCGAGCCTGATGCGCCAGCTCCTCCATGGGGTCGAGTGGCCGCTAATCGGCCTCCCCTGCGCATCGCGCACCATGCCCATGGCCGATTGCGCATCGGGCACCTGGGGCTGCGCGGGCGCGGGCGCTGCCGCATCCAGGTCGTCGAGCATGGTGCGCGCCTCCCCTGAACTGGCGCGCCAGCTCCTCCATGGGGTCTCGCCGCTCCTGCTGCGCGCGCACCGACCCTCGGTGATGGCCATGGCGCACGCCACCGCATCGGTATGCGTGTACGACAGCGAAAGCGGCAGCTCGCGCACGCCGAGCGCCTGCGCCACCTGCTTTGGCGCGCCCGGTGAGCACAGCGTACGGTCGGCCCTTCGACGTTCGGCGAACCTCCACATCGCGCACGCCGATGCCCTGGGAGAAGCCCGTGCCCAACGCCTTGAGCACCGCCTCCCTTCGCCGCGAAGCGCGTGGCGTAATGGACGGCCGGCTGCGCGGTGGCGTCGCAATAGCGGCACTCCTCGGCGCTGAACACCTTGCGCGCGAACGCGGAGGACCGCTTGAGGATCTTGCGCATACGCGCGATTTCCACGATGTCAGCGCCCAGGCCCACGGCCCCCTCGACGGCGCCGAACGCAGCTTCCACCTGCGACGATGCGCTGTCCTGCCGGCCCTCGCCCGCTACTTTCGCGTCCTCGACCACAAGCGACCTCCCCTGTAAAGCAAGCGGGCGCCCGAACGGCGCCCGCACCAACGTTGCCCTTATTGTACGCGAACCTACTCCACCGTCACGCTTTTCGCCAGATTGCGCGGCTGATCGACATCGCAGCCGCGGGCCACGGCGATGGCGCGCGCAGCTGCAAGGGCACGCTGGCCGTGATGGGCGAAAAGGCGTCGCGCACCTTCGGCACGTAGATGACGTGGTTGGCGTGCTTGCGGATCTCCTCGTCGCCCTCGGTGGCGATGGCGACCACCATGGCGCCGCGCGCCTTGCTCTCCTGCAGGTTGGACACCAGCTTGTCGTAGACGGGGCTTTTCGTCGCCACAGCGATGACGGGGAATCCCTCGTCGATAAGGGCGATGGGGCCGTGCTTCATCTCGCCGGCCGGGTAGGACTCGGCGTGCAGGTAGCTGATCTCCTTTGAGCTTGAGGGCGCCTTCGCGGCTGACCGCCGCGCCCATGCCGCGGCCCACGAACAGCGCGCTGCGGGCATCCTTGCACGCCTGCGCGGCCTCCTCGACCGCCGGGCCGCACTCGGCCAGGATGCGCTCGACCTGCTCGGCGGTGTCGGCGGTTCTCGCGGGAACAGCAGACGGATCTGGTTCATCTTCAACTTGCCCTTGACCTGCGCCAACAGCATGGCAAGCAACGTGAGCGAGACCACTTGGCCCAGGAACGACTTCGTGGAGGCCACGGCGATCTCCTTGTTGGCCTTCGTGTAGATGACGCCGTCGGATTCCCGCGCCACGGGGCTTCCCACCACGTTGGTGATGCCGAACACGCTCGCCCCCTTCACGCGGGCGTCGCGGATGGCCGCCAGCGTGTCGGCCGTTTCGCCGGACTGGGACACCGCCACCACGAGCGTGGTGGGCGTGATGATGGGGTTACGGTAACGGAACTCGCTTGCGACCTCGCACTGCAGGGGATGCGCGCCCAGCCCTCGATGAGGTTCTTCGCGATAAGGCCGGCATGGTAGCTGGTGCCGCACGCGATGATGTAAACACGGTCGATGAGGTTGAGCTCTTCAACGGAAAGGTCCAGCTCATCGATGGAAAGAGCGCCGCCCACCAGACGGCCCGCAAGCGTGTCGCGGATGACGCGCGGCTGCTCGTGAATCTCCTTCAGCATGAAGTCGGGGTAGCCGCCCTTTTCGGCGACGTCGAGGTTCCAGTCAACGTGCGTGACCCGGGGATCTTCGATGACCTGGCCGGCGGCGGTGTAGTACGTCACGCCCTCGGGCGTGAGCTTGGCCAGCTCGCCATCGTTCATGACCACCACGTCGCGCGTGGCGTCGATCATGGCGATGATGTCGCTGGCAACATAGGCGCCTTCCACGCCCTGGCCCACCACCAGCAGGGGGAGTCCTTGCGCGTGGCCACGATGGTGCCCGGCTCGTCGGCGGACACGACGGCCAGCGCATAGGCGCCCACCAAACGCTCGCATGCGGCACGAACGGCGGACAGCAGGTCGGGCGCGCCGTCGCGCAACGCCTGCTCGATCAGATGCGGCACCACTTCGGTGTCGGTGTCGCTGGTGAAGGAATGCCCCGCGGCTTGCAGCGTCCTCGCGCAGCTCGGCGAAGTTCTCGATGATGCCGTTGTGCACGACGGCGACGCGGCCGTCGCAGCTGGTGTGCGGATGGGCGTTGGCCTCGCTCGGGCGGCCGTGCGTGGCCCAACGCGTGTGGCCGATGCCGCACGTGCCCTCGAAGTCGAAGTGCCCCAGCGTATGGGCCAAGCTGGAAACCTTGCCCTGCGGTGCACCACCTCAAGCTTGCCATCCTGGTAGATGGCCACCCGGCGCTATCGTAGCCGCGATACTCAAGGCGCGACAGGCCCTCGATTAGACGCCCTGCGCCGGGCGCGTGCCCGTGAAACCGACGATTCCGCACATGCGATTGCTCCTCACAGGTAGGTTGCGGCCGAGGGCACCGCACGGCGGGCGCGAACGCTCAAAGCCGAGCTGCCTGATCGGGCTTTTCATCGCGTACATGGTAGGGCAGCGTCCGGCGCGCGCGCCAAGGCTGCAGACAATCTCTAGCGCGCACGCCGTTCGCCCGCGCACGGTGCCGCTCGCAGCAAGCAAGCATGCACGGCAACGCAGCGTCACCCCTCCCCGAAAGCGCCAGCTTCGCCTCGCTCGCGGGTAGCGGCAAAGTCAACGAGAGCCGCTGCGGCGCCCGAATCCTCGGGAGCGCAAAGGCGCCGCGTGCCTTGGCACGCAAGCCTTCAGGCTCGTGCGAAAACGGGGTGCCGCAGCGGCCCGCAACGTCGGCTGTTTCGCCGTTCGGCAGAACGGCGAAACAGCTACACTTCGGCGATCACCTCGACTTCGACTAGGCGCCCTTGGGAAGCTTCGCCACGCCCACGGCGGAGCGGGCCGGGCGGGCATCGCCGAAGGACTTGGCGTACTCGGCGTTGAACGCGGCGAAGTCGTCGATGTCGTCCAGGAAACACGTGGCCTTCAGCACGTGGTCGAAGTCGGTGCCCGCCTCGGCCAGGATGGCGGCCACGTTCTTCATGACCTGCGCCGTCTGCTCCTCGATGGTGGTGCCGACAAGCTCGCCGGTCTCCGGGGACAGCGCGATCTGGCCGCTGGCGAACAGCAGGTTGCCGCACACGCGGCCCCTGCACGTAGGGGGGCCGATGGCCGCGGGGGCGTTCGGGGTGGCGATGACCTTCATGATGGTCGTCCTTTCGGGGCTTTGCGCCCCAACATGTGCGCTTATGCGCGCGGAACGACAGCGCTTTCACGCTTCGCCCCGAGCTGCCACATGGGCCGCACGGGGACGTAGCGCCAACCGTCGGAAACCGGACAGCATCTTCGCACCCTTCCCAGGCCTTAAACCTAGGCAAAGCGTCGAATTTTGTCGCGCTGATATGGAACCTCCCCATTGTAGCGCGCTCGCACGGCTATGATGTTCACCGACACTAAACCGCCGCGAACCGAAAACAAAAAGGGGTGAAACTATGCTGACGCTGGACGCATTCGAAGAAGCCGCAGCCAAAGTCAAAGGAAGTTACACAGGAGACGAAGCTTATTGAAAGCCCCTACTTCAGCGAGATTTCCCGCAACCGCGTGTTCTTCAAGCCCGAGAACATGCAGCGCACCGGTGCCTACAAGGTGCGCGGCGCCTACTATAAGATCAGCACGCTGACCGACGAGGAACGCGCACGGTCTGATCACCGCTTCCGCCGGCAACCACGCGCAGGGCGTCGCCTACGCCGCGCAGCATTACGGCGTCAAGGCCACCATCGTCATGCCCACCACCACCCCCGCTCATCAAGGTCGAAGCGCACCAAGGCCCTGGGCGCCGACGTGGTGCTGGCACGGCAACGTCTACGACGAGGCCGCTGCTGAACACGCGCCAAGCTTGCCGAGGAGAACAGCTGACACGTTCATCCACCCCTTCAACGACCTGGGGTCGCCACCGGCCAGGCACCATCGCCATGGAGATCGTGCAGGAGCTGCCGCGTGGTCGATTACATCCTGGTGCCCATCGGCGGCGGCGGGCTTGCCACGGGCGTCTCCACGCTGGCCAAGCTGCTCAATCCCCAACATCAAGGTCATCGGCGTGGAGCCCTCCGGCGCCGCATGCATGAAGGCCTCCCTTGAGGCGGGCCACGTGGTGAAGCTGCCCGCGCCAACACCATCGCCGACGGCACCGCGGTGCTCGGAGCCCGGCGACAAGATCTTCCCCTACATCCAGGAGAACCTCGACGGCATCATCACCGTCGATGACGACGAGCTGGTCGCGTCGTTCCTGGATATGGTCGAGAACCACAAGATGGTCGTGGAGAACTCCGGCCTGCTCACCGTGGCCGCCCTTCGCCACCTGGACTTCCAGGGCAAGAAGGTCGTCTCCATCCTCTCCGGCGGCAACATGGATGTGATCACCATGTCCTCCCGGTCGTGCAGCACGGTCTGATCCAGCGCGACCGCATCTTCACCGTGTCGGTGCTTCTGCCCGACCGCCCCGGCGAGCTGGTGCGCGTGGCGCAGGTCATCGCCGACAACAAGGGCAACGTCATCCGCCTGGACCACAACCAGTTCGTCACCACGAACCGCCAAGCCGCCGTGGAGCTGCGCGTCACCATCGAGGCGTTCGGCACCGACCACAAGCAGCAGATCGTCAAGGCGCTCGAAGGCGAAGGCTTCCGCCCGAAGCTCATCAACGCGCATCTGTAAGGCAAACCCGACGAGGGAACGAAGCGTCGCATAAGCCCCTTGCCCTACAACCGCATACGCAAGTCGCACAACGCGCAGGCCCCTGACCGGTTTCTTTTTCGGGATTCGATTGGTTGGGGTTTGCGCGTTTTCCCTGTTTTGCACAGGGAAAACGCCGACGGGCTTCTCGAAGGGGCCTAGGAAGAAAGAACAGCATGGAAACCGCACTCATCAAAGTATTCGCTTTCGTCTGCATCATCATCGCAGGCTACTGGATGGGCCACACCGGCAAGCTCGGCAACATGCCCGGCGAGTTCGTGTCGAAGATCGTGTTCACGTTCACGCTGCCTTGCGCGGTGCTGCACGCGTTCGGCGCTGCCGACTTCTCGCCGGAGATGCTGCTGCTCGTGCCCCTCGGTTCGTCTTCGCCTTCGGCGCATACCTGGTCACCTTCGCCATCACCCCGCGCGCCAAGCGCAGCGACCGCGCGTTTTACCTGCTCAACGCCTGTGGATTTAACCTGGGATGCTTCGCGTTGCCGTTCGTGCAGGCCATCTTCTCGCCCACTATGGCCGTGGCCACCTGCCTCTACGACGCCGGCAACGCGTTCATGATGGCCGGCGGCTCCTGATGCACTCACCGGCCTGATCGCCGGGGGCAAGCGCATCGAGCATCCGGTGCGATTCGTCGCCAAGCGCCTGTTCTCCAGCCTGCCCTTCGACACGTACCTGCTGATCATCGTGCTGTCGGTGGCGGAGTGCGCCTGCCCTCCGAGCTGGTGGCCTTCACCGAGCCCATCGCCAACGCCAACTCATTTCTGGCGATGTTCATGCTGGGGCTCATGATGAGCTTCTCGGTCTCGCGCGAACGCATGGCGAAGGTGGCCCGCCTGGTAGGTTTGCGCGCAGCGTTCAGCGTGGTGCTGACCTGCATCGTTTGGCTGGCGCTTCCGGTCGACGACGTTATGCGCGCCCTGCTCACGCTGCTGGTGTGGAGCCCGGCAAGCGCGCTTGCGCCCATGTATACCCAGATGTCGGGCGGCGACGGCGGCCTGGCCGGGTTCGCGAATGCCCCTCACCATTATCCTTGGCGTGATCGCCGCCACCCTCATCGCGCTGACGCTGGTGTAGCGGGTTGCGTGCGGGGAGGCACCGGTCCTGCCCGCCGGCGCCTTGCGGACCGGCGCCGCTTCCCCGCCGTGCCCGCCTTCGGCGAAAAATGTTTTGCGAAGATTCCCCAAACATGTTGACTGCGGTTTACTTATGCTTACTATGTTAGCCACGGATTACATGAATGGGAAGGAGCCGCTATGATCATAGGCGCATCAGGTGCGAGGCCGAGCCGCACCGCCGATCTTGAGCGCAAGCTGGTGCACCACTGCTCCCTGCGCTTGCCGGGCTGAAGCCGGCGAACATGTTCAG
>VOFE01000847.1_pt1 | contig 24001 bp, 37 predicted proteins | sample 5384071 | NCBI WGS metagenome assembly VOFE01 (sample SAMN12384724, study PRJNA508395) | human gut metagenome | isolation source: healthy gut D | host: Homo sapiens
GCTGCGGCGCTGCGGGCTGCGGGGGCGCTGCACCGGGGCCGGAGCTGCTGCATTCACCGCATTGCTCGCTGCAGCCTGCTGGGGCTGCGGGGCACGGCGGCGCTGCGGCTTGCGGTGCTGGGGCTGTGGTTTTTCCGCCGCTGCCTGCGGGGCGCTAGCCGCGGGGGCAGGCGCACCGGGTTTGCGGTTCTGGTTATTATTATTTGCGCGCGGGGCACGGCGGGTGTAATTGCTGCGGCCCTGCTGGCGGGGGCGCTTTTCGTTGTTGTGATCTTCCATTGCATAACCTCCATATTGTATTCGGCCAGGGTTGGTGGTTACACACACGGTAAGCACCGTACCCCGGACGTGATGTTTTGTCGCATGTAAAATTTGTACGGCACTGTGCCGATTTACTGAATCAAGGTTGGACGCGAAGAGTTCAGCCGAAAGGCTGCAACCGGGTCCTGAATCAAACTACGACATTGCAATTAAATCTATTATAAGGCGCGGCGGGGGCATTGTCAAATAGTATGCCGGACGCATTTATGGACAAATTACACAAAAGCTTGCAGGGCTGGGCAAAATCGCGTATAATTATTTTTATAGTAAAGCGGCAGGGTTCCGGGCATTGCGGCTGGCCGATAAGGTACAGCGAAAAGCAAAGAAAAGGATGTCATTTTCCGGCACGCCCTGATTCCAGTATTGCCGCAGCAAAACGAGGGTAACATGAAACACATCGAAATTTATACCGACGGTGCCTGCAGCGGCAACCCCGGCCCCGGCGGTTGGGGCGCGATCCTGCGCTTCCGTACCGGAGAAAAGGTGTATGAGAAAGAGATTTCCGGCGGCGAGGCCGGAACCATTGCCAACCGCGCCAAACGTGCGCTGGAGCAGGCACGCGCCGAAGTAGCGCAGGTACTGGGAGCCGACCCATTTGAAATTTTGTTCACCGCAGGCGGCAGCGAGGCTGACAACTGGGTCAAAGAAGTGATGCGTACCCAGAAGGCAAAGGGCAAAATCACTTCATCACCACCGCAGTGGAGCACCACGCGATGCTGCATTCGGCACAGCGGCTGCAAAAGGAAGGCTATGAGGTCACCTTTATTCCGGTGGACCGTGAGGGTCAGATCGACCCGGAGGACATCCGCCGCGCCATCCGTCCCCAGACCGGACTGGTTTCCATCATGTTTGCCAACAACGAAATCGGAACCATCTACCCTATCAAGGAAATCGGAGCCATCTGCCGCCAGGCAGGCGTTCTGTTCCACACCGATGCTGTACAGGCGGTCGGACACGTAAAAATCAACGTAAAAGAAATGAATATTGATATGCTCTCCCTGTCTGCTCACAAATTCCACGGACCCAAGGGAGTAGGCGCCTTCTACTGCCGCAGAGGAATTCCGCTGAACAATCTGATTGACGGCGGCGCACAGGAGAGAGGCAAACGCGCAGGCACCGAAAATGTAGCCGGCATCGTGGGACTTGCCACTGCGCTGCGCATTGCAGACAGCGAGCTTGAGCAGACCGCTCCCCGCCTGACCGCTATGCGGGACCGCCTGATCGACGGCATCCTGCAATCGATCCCGATGTGCCGTCTGAACGGCTCGCGCACCAACCGTCTGCCGGGCAACTGCAACATCTCCTTTTTGGGATTGAGGGCGAATCCCTCCTGCTGCGTTGGACCTTTGCGGGCATTGCCGCTTCTTCCGGTTCCGCCTGCGCCTCCAGCTCGCTTGACCCAAGCCATGTGCTGCTTGCCATCGGTCTGCCGCATGAGGTCGCACACGGCTCGGTACGGCTGTCGCTGTCCGATTTGAACACCGAAGAGGATGTCGATTATATTCTGAAAGCTGCCGCAGATCGTTTCTACCCTGCGTCAGATGAGCCCGCTGTGGGAACAGATTCAAAAGGGCGAGGTTTCCTTCGAGCTGTAATTTCTTCGATCATAACTGTTTAATTGATATAAATTTTTAGCAACATTGACCGATGGACAACAGATTGTCCATCTTCGAAAGGATGAAAAACATATGATGTATTCTGATAAAGTTTGGGACCACTTCACCAATCCACGCAACGTTGGCGAGATTGCAGACGCCAACGGCATCGGCCAGGTCGGCAACGCCAAATGCGGCGATATTATGAAAATCTACCTGAAAATCAACGGCGACATCATCACCGATGTCAAGTTTAAAACCTTCGGCTGCGGCGCTGCTATCGCTACCAGCTCGATGGCAACCGAGATGATCAAGGGCAAACCGCTCAGCGAAGCACTTCAGCTGACCAACAAGGCGGTTGTGGAGGCACTGGACGGACTGCCACCGGTCAAGGTCCACTGTTCGGTCCGGCAGAGCAGGCAATCAAACACGCGATTGCCGACTACTACCGCCGCAACGGCATCGACCCGACTCCATTCGTCGGTGAGCTGACCGACCCAGAGGCTTGCCATGTCCACTAAACGGGTATTGGCAGCGGTCAGCGGAGGGGTCGATTCCTCGGTCGCTGTCCATCTGCTGCGTCAACAGGGATATGAGGTCGAAGGGGTCATCCGGAATTTTCTCCTGCGCATCGGGCGGCGGTCGAGTCCGCACGGGTCATCGCAGAACAGATGAAGATGCCGTTGCACGTCATCGAGTGTCATCGGGAGTTTGAGGAGAACGTCATCCTGCCCTTCTGCCGGGAATATCGGGAAGGACGCACCCCCAACCCCTGCATCCTGTGCAACCCTTCCACCAAATTTGCCCTCATCTGCAAAGCTGCGGCAGAGCTGGGATTTGATTTCGTTGCGACCGGTCACTATGCCCGGGTCGAGCATCAGTCCGGCGGCACCGCTGTGCTGAGAAAATCCGACTGCCTGGAGCGCGACCAGTCCTATATGCTCTATCGTCTGACCCAGCAGCAGCTGTCGATGCTGCTGCTGCCGCTGGAGGGTCTGGAAAAGACACAGGTGCGCCAGATTGCACATCAGCTGGGTCTTGCCTGCGCCGATGCTCCCGACAGCCAGGAAATCTGCTGGCTGCCCGACGGAGACTACGCCTCCTTCATCGAGCAGAAGCTGGGCAGCTGTCCTGCCGGCGAGTTCATCTCTCCCGATGGTACAGTCTGCGGACAGCACAAAGGGCTTTTGCATTACACCGTCGGTCAGCGCAAGCATCTGGGTGTTGCCTTGGGGTATCCGGTCTTTATCCGCTCCATCGACCCGCAGAGCAACCGCATCTATCTTGCCCGCACCGGCGAGGAGTACGCACAGGGGTGCTGCTGCGCGATTGCGTCATCCAGCCAAACCCGCTGCTTGCCCTGCATCAGCCTGCACGCGCACAGGTCAAGGTGCGCTCCCGCGCGCCCGATGCGCCTGCCACCATCACCCTGCTGCCGGATGGTTGCGCCCATGTCCTGTTTGACACACCGCAGCGCGCTCCGGCTCCCGGGCAGTCGTGCGTCATCTACGACGGCGACATCGTTTTGGGTGGAGGTTTTATCGAAAAGCAGCTTCTTTCTGAAGCCTTAAAGTTAACAGGACAGCAAAATTGCTGTCCTGTTTTTTATCGTTACCAAGCCATAAAAAAAGGTCTGCTATTTCGCAGACCGTTTTTCATTTTTAATATTCAAAATGATTGGCAGCAGGCTCGACCGATACCTTTTCCATGATGACACGCTCGCCGGTTGCATCGGTAGCAGCGATTTTGTCTACAACCTCCATGCCCTCAAACACCTGTCCGAAAACAGAATGTTTGTAATCCAGCCATGGGGTGCCACCGATTTCCTGATACTTTGCAATCACTTCCTCTGGGAAGCCCTGACCGCGCGCATTGACACCGATCTCCTTCATCTGAGAAAGCAAACCCGGGTCGCAGTCGTTTGCCTGTACGATGAAGAACTGGCTGCCGTTGGTGGAAGGACCTGCATTTGCCATCGACAGTGCACCGCGGAAGTTGCGCAGCTCAACGTCGAATTCATCCTCGAACGGTCTTCCCCAGATGCTTTCGCCGCCCATGCCGGTGCCTTCCGGGTCGCCGCCCTGAATCATAAAGCCGTTGATGACGCGGTGGAAGCTGACACCGTCATAGTAACCCTCTTTGCATGGGTCACAAAGTTTTCGACTGTCTTTGGTGCTTTTTCCGGGAACAATCTCATCTTGATGGTTCCCATGTTGGTCTTCATTACGATTACTTCGCTGTCCTTTGCCGGTTTTTCAAACTGATACATCTGATTTACCTCCTGTACTGGTGCAGATTATTCTGCATATTCAAAGTAGTCGGCTGCCCGTGCGACGGTGATGGATTCAATCAGAACCCGCTCTCCTTCGTCCACCATGCCGTTTTGGTCGGTATTCTTTGCCTGTGCTACAATCTCATCAACGATGTCCATACCGCTGAACACCTGTCCGAAAACAGAATGTTTGTAGTCCAGCCATGGGGTGCCGCCGATCTCCTGATATTTGGCGATGACCGCCTCGGAATAGCTCTCTCCGCCGTCCTGCTCTGCAACTGCCTTCATGCTGTCAATCATCTGGGAAGGGCAGCTGGATGCCTGTACGATGAAGAACTGGCTGCCGTTGGTGTTGGTGCCGCTGTTTGCCATCGACAGCGCACCGCGGAAGTTGTGCAGTTCGGGAGCAAACTCGTCCTCGAACGGCTCTCCCCAGATACTTTCGCCGCCGGTGCCGTCGCCCTTCGGGTCACCGCCCTGAATCATAAAATCTTCGATGACACGATGGAAGCTGATGCCGTCATAGTAGCCATCCTTTGCGTGGGTCAGGAAATTTTCCACCGATTTCGGTGCATACTGTGGAAAGAACATCACGCCGATGTCTCCTGCGGTTGTGTGGAGGATTGCCACCTCGCTGTCCTTGTCCGGGTTGTTAAACTGTGCCAGACCGCTTTCATCCGAAAGGGTAATCTTTTCGGTCTGTCCTGCCGGCTGCTGGGTGGTTTCCTCCGGCTTTGTCTGGTTCTGCTCGGTCTGTTCGGTCTGCTCGGCAGAAGGCTGTTCCTGAGGCTTTTTATTGTCCGAGCATCCGCTCAGCGCTGTCATACTCGTCATCGCTGCCAGCAGCAGTGCCAGCATCTTTGTTTTAGAATTTTGTTTCATCTTTTGTTCCTCACAATTCAAAATAGATCTGCCCTGTCATTGTACCCAAAAAGGGAAAAAAATCAAGCCCTTTGCCCTGCTGTGCTGACTTGGGCAAAGGGCTTTTCAATGCCTTACTGATGTGGTTGACCAAACAGAATCAGCTGCTCCACAGGCTGGCTGTCCGTCTGCTTAGCGCGCGCCTGTTCGCTATCCTCCTGTTGCTGTCCGTACTTCTGGATGGTCACACAGAAAATTTCCACCTCGGTCACCGCATCGGGGTCGGAATCGGTGTGCCGGAGATGATGGCATCCACCACATCCATTCCTTCGACCACCTGTGCAAACACTGTGCGGTGCAGCCACTCGTCCGGGTAGCCGCCGTAGTCCTCAAACAGCCGAACCAGCTGAGAAGGATAATTGCTGGCGGTCATCTGCTCGATCTCCTCCGGCTGACCGGATGGCTGCCTGAAATATAAAAACGGCTATCCACCGTTCCTTCGGGAGCATAGGCGACCACTGCTCCCGGGATAGTCCCCAGATTATAGGAAATCTCCTGCTCGAGCGGCTCGTCGTAGATGCTCTCGCCCGGCTCTGTCAAAGGCTTACCGCTGCCGGCAAACAGCCTGCACTTGCCGCTTCCCTCCCGTTGCCGTTCGATATAGGAGATTTTCTGTCCGTCAAAATAGCCGGACTTTGCAAGCTGGATAAAATTTTCTACTGTTTTAGGCGCTTCGCTTGGAAAAAGCGCATCTTGAAATCGCCCTGCGAGGTTTCTACCACCGCAATATCCTCGCCGGCTACCATCTGCTCGGTCTGCATCAGCACAATCTTGCTCTGGTCGAAGCTTTTGATACCCTGCCCCAACGGTGCGCACGCCGACATCGTCAGCAGCATACACGCACTCAGCACCACCGAGGACAACTGTTTGACCATCCTGTTTTCACCGCCTTACTGCAACTTTTTTTTTATAAACCGCTTCTGCTCCGATAGCGGATTTTCTGTTTTGTGTTTGGTTGTACAGCAACTGCCCAACCTTTTGCTTTTTCATTATATAACAGATTTGGAGGATGCGGTTAAACAAATTGTAAACATTGATAAAACTCCTTTTTTCCGACAAAAATCCCCCGCCATACCGGTGTACAGCGGAGGATTTTGGTCCATCTTATTTTGGGAAAGAAAAGCCTATTTGCCAAAGCTTTCAAACTTACCGTCCCAGACGATTGCACGATAATTTTCGCGATCGGTCGCGCCCTCGGTGCTGATGAACAGCAGGCGGGAGTTTTCATCCAGACCCAGCTGGTCGCGCAGTGCTTTGAGCGAAGGATTCAGCAGAATCTCGCTGACACATCCAAAGGCGGAGGCGCCGGATTCACCGGAGATGATGCGTTCATCCTCACCCACCAGGCTGCTCAGGATGCGCATTCCCTTGGCAGCGGCATAGTCCGGGAAGGAGATGAAGTAATCGGCACAGCCGCGCAGCACTTCCCATGCAATCGGGCAAAGGCTCTCCGCAGGCAAGACCTGCCATGATGGTGTTCATCTCCTCGGTAACAAAGTGCATCTGTCCGTCGGCGGCTTTCGCGGTGCGGAACAGGCAGTCGGCTTTGTTTGGCTCAACCACCGTGATGACCGGCTTGTTCTCAGTGTAAACGTTGGTGAAGTAGCCTGCCAACGATGCCGGCATCGAACCTACGCCTGCCTGCAAAAGATGTGGGTCGGTGGCTGCAATCCCCGCTCCTGCAAGCTGACACGAATCTCATTTGCCATGGTGGTGTAGCCCTGCAAAATCCAAGAAGGCACCTCGGTGTAGCCGTCCCGGGAGGTGTCCTGTACCAGCACACAGTCCGGCTGCTCGGCGCTGTTTGGCAAGGCGCACGGTATCATCATAGCGTAGGTCGGTGATAGAGGCATCGGAATTTTCCTTGCGGATGTTTTCCAGTCTTTCCTGTGCCGAGCCTTTTTGGCATATAGACCACCGAGCGCTGTCCCAGCTGGTTTGCGGTCCAGGCAACACCTCTGCCATGGTTGCCGTCGGTCGCTGTTACAAAAGTCAGCTGACCCAGCTGTTTTTGAATCTCCTGCGAGGTCATCACCTGAAAGGGCAGCTCGAAATATCTCTGCCCAGGCGCTGTGCGATGTAGCGTCCAATGGCAAACGGACCGCCCAGCACCTTGAAGGCGTTGAGCCCAAAGCGGTAGGACTCATCCTTGACATAAATTTCCCCTACGCCCAGCTGCTGTGCAAGGCACTTCTGTCTGCGCAGCGGGGTCGGCTGATACTGCGGGAAGCTGCTGTGAAAGGCGGTCGCCTTGTCGGCAATCTCCTGATTTAAAAAAGCGGATGTCCGGGTCGGTTTGTCCCATTGCTTTGTGGTCATAGCGTACAATCTCAAATCCTTCGGTCATTGCTCTCTCTCCGTTTCTGATTTTGATTTCTCCCCGCATCCTTCCAAATTTAACAGGGAGTTTACCATGATTGTACCCTAGACCTTCACATTTTGCAAGGGCAGAACCGCTGATTTTTTACTTTTTCCACCAAGCTTTCCCGCCTTTGCTCTTGACATTTTTGTAGGAAGGATATAAAATCTTACCAGATACCATGAAATGTAGTTTTTATACTATATTTACAGAAAGGAATCTGATTTTATGAACCACGAAAAAGTTGCTATTCTGGTGGACTCCGGCAGCGATGTGCCTGCCGAGCTGCTGGAACGTTACCATATTTTTTTATGATCCCGCTCAAGATTCTCTTTCACGAGGCGGAGTATCTGGATGGGCTGACCATCGATGCCTGTGAGGTCTACCGCCGCCTGCCCACAGAAATTCCCAAGACCTCTCTGCCGGACGGCGGTCTGATTACTTCCGTTCTGGACAGAATCTATCAGGAGGGCTACCGCAAGGTGCTGGCAGTCTGCATCTCCGGGAATTTAAGCGGAACCTGCAACCTGCTTCGGCTGCTCTGCGACGAATACGAAGGGCTGGAATGCTGTGTCATCGACTCGAAAAACATCTCCATCGGCAGCGGCATCATCGCCATTCGCTGTGCCCAGCTACTGGAAGAAGGGATGGATTTTGCCTCCCTGTGCCAGCAGGCACAGCAGATGATTGGCGGCAGCAAAATCTTTTTCTGTTTAAAAACGCTGGAATATCTGCAAAGGGTGGCAGAATCGGCAAGCTGGCAGCGATGCTCGGCGGCGCCATCGCACTAAAACCGGTCATCTCCTGCAACGAGGAGGGCTGCTACTACCCGATTGCCAAAACCATCGGGCGCGCACCCTCCATCCGCAAGGTGCTGGAGCTGGCACAAAAATTTGCCGAAGGCTGTCCAAAGGGTGATGCTGGCTGTTATGCACGGCGGCGCACCCGAAGAAGCGCAGGCACTGGCAGAGGAGGTCCGCCGACGGATTCCGCAGGAGTCATCGAAGTCCGCGGGCAAATCAGTCCGGCCTTGGGCGTACACACCGGTCCCGGGCTGGTGGGTATCTGTGTTCTAAAGATGGAATAAAACAACGGGACAGGAGAAATATTCTCCTGTCCCGTTTAGGTTGTGTCCTATTTGTGCAGCAGGCAGCGGTAACGCAAAACGGATTGCGTTCCATACTGCACCCGTTCTTCTTTGATCGTAAATCCAACCTTCCGGTAAAAACCGACTGCCTCCCCGTCGGTCTGTGCAGTAAAGGGATGTCAGGTTGTACTTTTGCATTGCCCGCTCAATCAACCAGCTGCCGATTCCCCGGTGACGCTCCTGCGGACAAACTGAAATCCCAACGATTTCTGCCTGCTGTCCCTGTATGCAAAGGACAATCATACCCAGCAGGCGGTTTTCTTCCACCGCAGCATACACCTTGATGCGTTTATCCTGCAACCATTGCTCTGCCTTCTGGAAATATTTCTCCCGGGTCGGCTGGTAAAGGCAATGGCAAAACACCTCATACCCGCCTGCCAGCTCCTCCCACTCGGTCACTTCTCTTCCCTGCAACGCTTTCCTCCATAAGAAAAACAGAACCCTCCACAGCAGAATACAATTCTGCTGTGGAGGGTCTTATGGTTTGATTCGTCAAATTTGTCCGATTTTAGCGCAGCCTCATACAAACCAAAGCTTATCCCAGCATCGAGATCAGCATATAGATCCAGTGAGCGGCAACACCTGCGCACAGACCGCCGATGGTGTGGCTGATGATGGCTTTGCCGGTCATCTTGCTGTAACCCAAGCTGTCCATCATCGCAACGTGGGTGCTCAGATAGCCACTCCAGCACATACACATTGCAGTAAAGACTGCGATGTCGTTTCCACCTGCTGCACCTTCCTGTACCAGCTTCGGCACCAGACCGATAGCTGCGCCCGCTGCACCCAGAGAGGTGATTGGAACCGAGATACCCTGGTTGCTGGTGAAACCGAACAGAGGCTTGAGCAAAAAGTCAATCTTGTCACCCAATGCCGGCAGCAGAGCAATACCCTCGTAGGCAGCGCCGGTGTAGGTGCCGTCAGCCGACGGACCGTTGGTGAACATCATCACCAATGTACAGATAATCAGTACACCCGGAATGATTGCCAGACCCATGTCAACGCCGGTTTTGCCTCCATCGAGGATGGCGGTCATAAAACGGGTTCCGGTATTGCCGGGACGAACCATACGATAGTCGGTATACATGATGGCGTTGATACCTTCTACCTCGCACATCTCTGTTTTGCCGTACTCCTTGGCTGTGAACATCAGCATCAGACGAACGCTGATGATACTGCCGATGATAGCGCCGAGGTTACCAATCAGTGCCGGAACTACAAAACTTTCTCCGGTCGGAGAAGCGATACCCACCATGAAAGAGGTGATAATCATTCCCATACCGAAAGCGGTACCGATGTTGGTCAATGCCGGCAGCTGGTAACGTTTAAAATAGCGGCGGAAGCCCTGGTCCTCTGCCAGCGTCAGGATTGCCGGGTTATCCGACAGATAGGTTGCCAGAATACCGACCACGCTCGCACCGGGCAGATCGTACACCGGCTTCATCAGTGGAGAAAGCACCTTGTTGATGATGGCAACGATACCAAACTCAGTGAACAAACCGGACAGTGCGCCTGCCAGTACCGCGATTGCCATGATATAGAACACGGTGTCCAGCAGCAGCTGGTATGCTGTCTGCATCATAGTGTTGAGCATATTGATCATACCCATCTTTGAGGCGAGCAACCCGAATACCGCCAGGAAAATCGCCCCAGGAAAACAAAGCTTTCCATGCTTACTACCTTTTTAATATTGGGATGATCATTTAACTGTGTCTGAGAATCCATCCTTCTTATTCCCTCCTGCAATCTTCATTTTTTGCATTTTTCAGCTGCACCTCATGCAGCTTTTCTACTCGCAATCATAGCACAATGCACATAACCCTGTCAATAAGCAGTTACTTTTTAAGCATACTGTACTATTTTTTATGTTTAATTTTATGAAATATTATGAACACTTTTTACCAACACCCAGCTAAATCTAATTTTTTTTCCAAAATATAAGCACTCCCACAACTTTTTAGCTGTGGGAGTGCTTATATTTTGATTATCTTATAATGAAAGTAAACTCGGATACAGGTTTCTTTTTATCCGTCCCTTCTGCGATGGGTATTCAAAAAACTTTTCAGCCGTCCGCTTTGCGGATGGTCAAAAATCTACTGCGGTGTCCCCTGCTCCTGCACCTTGCCGTCCGCCAGAAAGATGACACGGTCCGCCACCGAACGGGCAAAGCCCATCTCATGGGTGGTCAGCAGCATGGTCATATGGCGGGCTGCCAGCTTGCGGATGACCTCCAGCACGCCGCCCACCAGCCCGAGTCCAGCGAGGAGGTCGGCTCATCCAGCAGCACCAACTTCGGACCGGTCACCATTGCCCTGCCGATGCCGATGCGCTGTTGCTGCCCGCCGGACAGACGGGAGGGGTATTCGTTTGCCTTGTCCGCCAGACCCACCATCCGCAGCACATCCTGCGCCTTCTTTTCTGCCTGCGGTTTATCCATCTTCTGAACCAGCAGCAGCGGCACCATGATGTTTTCCAAAGCGGTCTTGTTGGAAAACAGACTGTACTGCTGAAAAACCATCGAGCTTTTGCCCACGCAGCTGGTACTGCTGCTGCCGCGAGATGTGCGACGCACTCACCTCGACCTTGCCTAAGCGGATGCTGCCTTCTTCGGTCATCTCCAGCAGGTTGATGCAGCGCAGCAGGGTCGATTTTCCGGTGCCGGACGGTCCGATGATTGCCACAACCTCCCCTGATTCACCTGTAAATCCACTCCATCAAGCACTGTATGTTCTCCAAAGGTCTTTTTGAGTCCTCGTACCTACAGCATCGCCTGTGTCATTTTCCATCTTCCCTTCTGTTGTACATCAATACATTCTGGAAAGCCAACGTTCCAACAGCTTTTGCAGATAATTAAAGACCGTTACTATCAGCCAGTAGACAATCATCACCGCTGTAAAGGATTCCAAAAAACGCAGGTTGGTCGAGCCTTCCATCTTTGCCACCGCCATAATCTCGGTGACACCCAGCGTGAACGCCAGCGACGACTGCTTGATGATGTCCACAAAGTTGTTGGACAGTCTCGGCACCGCTACCCGCACCGCCTACGGCAGCACGATGTGGCCTTTTCCTCCGTCAGCTGTGTCTGTGCTCCGCAGGCGGTCAGCAGAGTCAGCGATAAGGTCAACAGCAATGCCAATAAACCCTTCAATTTCATCAAAAATTCTCCTCTCTCTTGTTTATTTTTATCTATCCCGTAAATATACATTTATTATACTATACCTGTCTTTTTGTCATTAACCCATTGTCAATCCCGCCAACTGGCAAAGCTGTGAAATTCACCAATCGTTTACAGTTATTCTATTTTTTTATAACAAAAAAAGACAGGATTCTTATCGATTATCCTGTCTTTTGTAACATATTTACTTTTCTTTTTTGCCAAGAGGCGGTGTTATTAGCTCTCCAGCTTTCCCATCCACCATGCGATTGCCGCACCGGCTGCCAAGGTAAAAAAGAGAAACGATAGTCTGCACACCGGGGGTAAAACCTGCATTGAGCAAAATCGGCGGCACCGAGCCGGCAATCAGACCCAGGATAGCAAAATAGGTCTGCTGTTCGTAGCGCTTCATGCACCAGTTGATTCCCTTTGCACCAAAGAAGATGCCCAGCAGCACACCCACACCCACCGGAAGCAACAACGGGATGTTCAGGTCGGAGAGGGCAGTCAGCACCGAGGTATAGACGCCCAGCAGCACCATGACCATCGAACCGCTGATGCCCGGCATAATCATGCAGGCTGCCGCAACCGCAGCCGACAGCAGCAGACGAATGGCTGTGAGGGGTGTCAGGGTGGTAATCAACGCACTGGAAGCGTCCGAAACATTCTGGAAAATGGTCATCAGCAGCATGACTGCAAAGCTGACTGCAAAGGGCAACAGGCTGATTTTTTGAAAGGACTCTTTTCTGGCGCGCCGAAAGATCATCGGGATGCTTCCTAAAATCAATCCCAAAAAGAAAAGGTTTGTAGGCATCGGGTAGCCTTCCAGCAAAAATTTGATCAGGTGGCTGAACAGCACAATTCCCAGCACTGCTCCGATGCCGATAGGGAAAAGATAGAGCAGCGAATTTTTAAAATCGCGGCGCAGGTCGGATACTGCTCCAATCAGTCGGTCATAGATGCCCATGACCACTGCCATCGTTCCGCCGCTGACACCGGGGATGATGTTGGCAACTCCGACGACCAGTCCTTTGAGTACGCGGGAGAGAAATTCCATATTACTTGACTCCTTACTTTACATCACAGCGTGATGATACCGTCTATCCGCAAAGCCGTTGTCTGCGGCTCTTTGATTATACCGCGAACCAGCGGGTGAATCAAACTGAAATTTTCTTTTTTCCCCTGCTCCAGACCCCTGCCGTCATGGTGAACACCCCTCCCACCAGAATCGGGAGGTAGAAGGTGAACAGCCTCCACAGCAGGATGGCAAGGCTGAGGACGCTGGCAGGAAAAACAGACCGAACACGGTATGAAAGCCGATTTCTGCCCCTGCCGCCGCTCCCGGCAATGGGATGAAGGAGGTAAAGTTTAACACAAATGCACCCGCGCACACCATCAGCAGCACATCCGCTCTGCCAATCCCAAAGGCATAGAAGATACACAGCGGCACCAGAAAAATGCGGTCAGCTGCACGGCGGTCAGCAGGAACATCTGAAGGATTCCCCAAAAATCGCGGCGGATTTGAGCAAAGCCCCGGTAAAATTCTTCCAGCTCCTTTTGCATCCGAGCGTTTGCCCGCTGCGCCGTCTGCTCTTTTATGAGGGTGCAGCCGCTGCAACAGCGAAAGAATGCCATACAAAAACCGTTCGGTCGGTCTGCGCAAAATCCCAGACAAAGCAGTCCGACAATGACCTGCAGGTTGATGCCAAAGCCTGCCGCTGCCAGCCAGCCGACCAGCGGGACCCTGCCGGCAAACTGCCGAAAGCACAGCGCCAGCGTGACCGCTGAATAGAGGGTAAGTACAAACTGGTAGACGATGAATTTAATCAGCAGTGAACAGCTGGCAAAGGAGAGCGCCACCCCTTTTTCATCAGATACAGCGCCTGCATCGGCTGACCGCCGCTGGCAAACGGGGTGATGCAGTTAAAAAACTGCCCGATCATCGTTGCTCGAAAGGTGTCGCAGGGCGCCTGCTGCGGAGAAAAACGTTTGAGCGCCAGATGCAGTTCGGTCGATTCCAGCACCCAGTAGACCACCATCAGCCCTGCGGCTCCGGCAAGCCAGCGCAGACGCACGCTGCAAAACAGTTCCCACAGCCGCTGCGGTGTATACTGGGTACACAACCAGATTGCCATGACCACAAAGGTGGCAACCGCAAACAAAAAGCCTGCGGCATATCTGCCGTTTTCCTGCTTCATCTCCATCCTCCTCCTGCAAGCTGGACGACCGGACTGCGTCTTCTGCGCTCACTCTGCCGCTGCAAGCTCTCTTGCAAGCACAGGTGGTAAAATTCCTGCCACATTCCCAGCACGTGCTGTTCGCTGTAAAAGCGGTTTCCCTGTGCGCTCATCGCACACGCCCGGGCGTAGTATGCTTCATCCCGGCTCAGCTGCATCAGTTGGGCAATAAACTGCCGGTTATCCGCCGCCTTTAGATAGTATCCGTCCAAAATTACCTGATACAGAGACAAATCCCGCAACAAAATCGGCTTGCCGCAGCTCATCGCCTCCAGCACCGTCATCGGGAACAGCTCGTCATAGCTTGGCAGCAGCATAACATCTCCCAACTGGTAGAACTGCGGCATCTTTGCCCGCTCAATCAGCCCGGTAAAGTGCAGGTTGTCCGAATGGTCGTGCAGCAGCTTTTCCAGCTCCTTGTGTCCGTCGCTCATCCCGCCGAAGGCAAAATCTCCCGCCCACACAAACTGCATCTGCGGCAGTGCCTTGGCAATCTGCGCAAACCCAGCACCCCTTTGCGGGTTTGCAGCTGACCGGCACAGACAACGGTAAAGCGCTCCGGATCCAGTCCCCAGCTGCTGCGAAGCTCCTTGACCTGCTGGCGGTCCACCGTTGAAAAGACGCTGCCCGAAACATAGTTCGGGATGAAGCTAATCTTCTGCGGGTCGATGCCGTAGGCTGCCAGCTTTGGGATAAAGCAGGGATTGACGGTGACCAGCCGGTCCATACTTTTATAAAAGGAAATCAGATAGCTGTAAAACGCCTGACGCGCTACACTCGGCAGATGCAGGCTCTGGTCCACCGTCTCCGGCAAAAAATGCACCGAGCCGACTGCAATCCCTTTGGATTTGATGGCAGGCAGGCGCAGGAAAAATTCCGGGTTCACCGTATGAATATGGGTAATATCTCAATCAATTTTATCGTTGATGGAAATATTCAGCTTAAAATCGCCGCTGTCCCCATGGATTCGGTCCAGCCTGCCGCTGATTAAGCGAAGCTCCTCCTCATAGGCGGACAGCACACCCTGTCCTTTGACCATATCTGCACGCGAGAGCATATTCAATCTATATTCCTTCATCAGAGCTTCCTCCTTTGATGTGTCAAACCGGTTTTATTTTCTTCTGCTGATATAACGAGCCTTGCCATTTTGCGGCTACAGATGCAAAAAAATGTTCATAAACAAATTGATTTTCGTTCACATTCATTGTACGGCGGCATTGGTTCAGATTTTGTCCTATCCGTTCGAAGGAAAACGTTGGAGAAACACAAAAAACAGACCGCAGTGCCTAATTACAGCACTGCGGTCTGTTTTTATTTTTTCATTAGTCTTCATCCAGCTCGTTGACCTGATAGCACAGGGTCATCAGGCTATCGCCCAAGTGGACGTTCTCCACCACAATCGGAGTTCCCTTGTCGCGGTGGCGCAGACCCAGGTCATAGTGAGAAAAGTTCCAGAAGGCGCGGATGCCGTAGCTGATCAGCCGGTCACCCAGCTCTTCCACTACGTCCTTTGGCAAACACAGCACCGCTGCATCCGGCTTGTTCTTCTGGCAAAAAGCTTTCCAGCTCGCTTTCCGGCATAATTTCGATGCCGTGAATCTTCTGTCCAATCAGTTTTGGGTTCTTGTCGAAAATTCCAATCATCCGAAAACCCTTTGCCTCAAAGGAGAGGTGCTTGACCAGCGCCATACCAAGGTTGCCCGCACCCAGCAGGATAATCTTTCTTCCTTTGTTGAGTCCCAAAATATTTCCGATTTCCTCATACAGAGCATCCACATTGTAGCCGTAGCCCTGCTGACCAAATCCGCCGAAGCAGTTGAGGTCCTGCCGAATCTGTGAAGCGGTCAGGTTCATCAGCTCTGCCAGCTCCCTTGAGGAGATGCGGTGTACATCGCGCTGAATTAAATCGTACAAAAACCGGTGGTACCGCGGCAGCCTTCGGATGACCGAAGCAGAAACTCCCTCATATCTCGCCATAACTTTTTACCCTATCCTTTCTGTTTCCCTGTTTGCAAAAACAGCTGCATTTTATAAAAGGTGTCCCTCTGCACGGCACTGTATCCTGCCGCAGACAGACAAAAATTCATATAGGTTTATTGTATTCTTCTGACAGCAGTTTGTCAATCTTTTGCGCGTGCTTTCCCACCCCTTCTCCCTGCCAAAAATCCTTCCACACTCCCTTTGAAACCTGCTGTATCTTTCCTTTATGGACATACTTTGTTCATAATTATCGGTTATAATGAAAACGAAGAGAATATAACCGGACATGATTTTCGTACAATCTGACTGAAACACTGTCAGGAAGAACAAATCTTCCTCGCAGAAGGGTTGGCGAAAAACTGTCATCGGATCATGCCACATCACTAAAAACCCGAATAGGATGGATTTGCAAAATGGAAATCATAAAAAATGAACTATCTTCTTCGTTGGGAAGCACCGCTGTGCTGGTCACCAACCAGTTTCAGTGCGAGCGCCTGATTCAAGCCGGACGCAGTGTTGCGGACATCTCCAAAACCGATTTGATCGTACTGAATGTACAAAGCAACGAATACCCTGCAAACCCTGATGCCATCCAGTATCTGTTCAACATCGCCTCCCAAAACAGCGCGATGATGAACGTGATGTATGCTGAGGACATCTTTAAAACCATCGTGCAGTACATACGGGAGAATAAGACCGCTTATGTCGTCACCGGTATCCCGCAGACCAAAAACTCGGTTCTGCACCAAATCTGGAACAAATTTGCTCACGTCACCTTTTTTGTTGTGGATGAAAAGGGCACTCTGCATGAGGTGACCGACAAAAGCATCTATCAAAAAAGCGTTGTACATTCTTAAAATCGGAAGGAGGTCCTCTTGTGAACACAGAAAACCTGATTGAAACTAACGATTCGGGCATTCTCTGGCAAACCTTTTCCCTGCCTTCTTCCTGCCCGGGAGAAAATGTCTTCTGCCGCCTGGCACAGCCACAGACACCCTTTCGTGGAATCGTCCAAATCTCCCATGGGATGTGCGAGTATATCGACCGCTACCTGCCCTTTTTCCGTTTTCTGGCAAAGGAAGGCTTTGTCGTCTGCGGCAACGACCACTTAGGGCACGGCAAAAGCTGCCCCGATGCCTCCCGACTGGGCTTTTTCTCCTCTCAAAACGGCTACCATCAGCTGGTGGAGGATTTGCACAGCGTTTCGCTCTATTTAAAAAAGAGGTATCCTGACCTGCCGCTGTTTTTGTTTGGACACAGCATGGGCTCTATGATTGCACGTCTGTATCTTTCCAAGCACGCCGACCTGCTTGCCGGTGTGGTGCTATGCGGCACAGCCGGACCAAACCCTGCGTCCCGCGCCGGAATGGCAATCTGCCGCAAGGTCATCGCCTCCAAAGGGGAGATGTATCATTCCCAGAAGCTGTACGACCTGCTGTTTGGCTCCTTCAACAAGCGTTTTTCCAACCAGCGCACCGACTTTGACTGGCTCAGTCGCGACCAGAAGGAGGTAGATGCCTATATTCAGGACCCGCTGTGCGGTTTTCCCTTTACTGCGGCGGCATATCTGGATTTAATTTCCCTGCAATACTACTCCAACACGAAGCTCTGGTACAAGACCCTGCCGCAAAATCTGCCGATGCTGCTGATTTCCGGCAGCGTGGGCCCGGTGGGAGGGTATGGAAAAGGAATCTCTGCCATTGCCAAAAATTTGCACAACGTCGGCATCCAGGACCTGACTGTCTGGCTCTACCCCGAAGCACGGCATGAGCTGCTCAACGAATTGAATCGGGATGAGGTCATGCGGGATGTTCTTTCCTCGGCTGGCGCTCCACTCTGCTGAATAAGTTTTTCTATCAAAACAGCCCGAACGCAAAGTACGTTCGGGCTGTTTGTTTGCAATCATTGATTTTCCTAGCAGAAAAATCCGCCGTTTGGACTGATGACCTGACCGGTCACGAAGGATGCCTGCTCCCCTGCCAAAAACAGTGAAACCTGCGCAATCTGCTGCGGGGTCCCGATAGTACACAGCGGCGTTTCCGCCCGCAGCTGGTCCATCCCCTCCTGCCCGAGGGCGCCGTTCATCTCGGTGTCCACCACGCCGGGCGCGATGCAGTTGACCCGGATGCCGGAAGGGCCAAGCTCCTTCGCCAGCGCCTTGGTCAGACCGATAATGCCCGCCTTTGCCGCAGAATAAGGCACCTCGCAGGAGGCTCCGGTCAATCCCCAGATGGAGGAGGTGGTGATGATGCTGCCGCTGTGCCGGTGAATCATCGAAGGCAACACCGAACGGCAGCAGTAAAAGGTACCGTCAAGGTTGACCGCCATCATCCTCCGCCAGTCCTCCGGTGTAAAATCGGTCAGCAGTCCCTGCCGGGCAATTCCGGCATTGCACACCAGCACGTCGATGTGTCCAAACTGCTGCAAAACCGTCTGCACCATCTGCTCCACCTGCTGCGGGTCGGACACATCTGCCTGACAGGGCAGCACCGAGCATCCCTGCTGTGCCATCTGCCGGGCAAATTCTTCGACCGCCTGCCCGCTGCTGCAAAAAATTTGCAGCCACCTGATAGCCTGCTTTTGCAAATTCTTCTGCGGTTGCCCGCCCGATCCCGCGGGAAGCTCCTGTAATGAGCGCCACCTTTGCCATCCTGTTTCCCTCCGCCTTTATTCTTTATGATAAAACAAAAAGGCGCTGGAATTTTCCAACGCCTTTTTCTTGGTGACCTATCGGAGACTCGAACTCCGGACACCCTGATTAAAAGACATGGAATCATTTTCTTTTTTTAAGTCCTTTTTCATCCCTTTACATCCTTTTTGCTTTGTATTTAAGCCGTTTTTATAAGATTTTTTAAACATCCGCACGAAAAAAAATCCTTATAAAATCCTACCTTATGTCGTCAGAGTGTCGTCATGTTACTGCTGTGTACCCATCTCTGGACGGTGGGCGGGATATTCCCGTCACCTTTGCGGTCAGCCGGATGGAAAGCTCTGATGCTATCTGCACCGTCCGCCGGCGGTCCTCATCAGTGTATATCTCCGGTCTGCCCTCTCTGTAACCGGGGCGCTGCCGTGCGATCTCCTTTCCTGCCATTGTCCGCTCGCGGATGATGTCCCGCTCAAACTCCGCAAAAGCTAAAAATGTGGTGAGGATGAGCCTGCCAACTGGGGTGTCCTCGATGATGCCCATGTTGAGAATGTGGATGCGTACTCCTCTCTGCATCAGCTCCCGGCAAGTGGCAGCTCCCTCCACCACCGTTCTGGCAAAACGGTCGAGCTTGCACACCACCAGTGTGTCCCCTTTTTCCAGCAGCGAGCAAAGGCGCTGGAACCTCGGTCGGTCCATCCGTGCCCCGGTAAATTGCTCCTCTACGATAAAATCGCATCCCTCTTGCCGGAGCTGGTTGCACTGTTCCTCCAGGCTGTTCCCATCCTTTTTCTGCTGTGCAGTGCTCACCCTGGCGTATCCGTACTTCATGCAATATTCCTCCGTTTTCCCTTTTATCATATCAGCTACAGGCAGGAGAGTCAACTGGCTTTTCTTGCAATTTTACCAGCTCGTCCTCCGGTGTCCTTCGGACCCGGGGATTTTTTTATTATCGTCAATATTCCTAAATCCACTCCTATATTTTTGTTTATTATTGAGTTTATATAAACTCTAAAATATATTGACTTTATATAAACTATATGCTATAATATAATCACAAGGTAAGGGAACAGAAACCTAACAAACATTAAATTTAAAGGAGATAATCAATATGCCAAAAGTAGTAGTAACCGGTATCTGTAACGCTTGCGGAAAACCATTCGAAAAAGAAAATTTTATTTTGAATCGAAAGAAGCTGCACTCGCTTGGGAAAATAGCGATTCTGCTAAAAATCAGATTTGCGAAGAATGTGATGAAGAGAGAAAGAATAAAAGAGCTGCAGAGCATCGCATCCAGATGACAGCTAATGGAATGGCAGAACTGGAAGGCAGCCCAAAACAGATTGCATGGGCTGAAAAAATTAGAGCAACCTTTTTTGAAAATGCAGAAGAAATGTGGCGAGGGGCAGTAGAGGCAATCGACAGAGAAGAGAGCTACGGCGAAAAGCTCTGAAAGAATCAAAGCCAAACTGAAATTTTCCGAACCAGCAGAAAAATATCTCCTTACAAAAGTTTCGTCTGCCAGCTGGTGGATTGAAAGCAGAATATATTTGACCGACCCCCTTGTTGTAGATGCAGAGCTTGCAAGTGTCTATCGGAGCCACAAAGAAGAAATCGAAGCAATGGAATCCCCAGAAGGCGAACCAGTTGAAGAGACCGCTGAATCTAACGAAGAAGCTAAAATGAACAGAGCAAAAGAGCTGGTTGAAAAGTACAATTTTCAGTTGAAAATGAAAGAAGAGAGCGAAACTCTTGTACCAAGCGGCAATATTTGCACCGTATCCGTTAAGCAAGTGACCAAGGACGGCACGCTGGACGAAATCAAATCCCTCAAGCCAGAGATGCTGAAAATCCTGATGGATATATACAACCAGCGGCAGCCACAAGTATATCAGTGCTAAGACAGATTATCGCCCCGCTCAAGGGCGTGGATTTAAAACAAGGAGGAATCACTATGAAAAAAGTTATCAACGGAAAAGCATATGACACCGAAAAAGCCAAGCCGGTTGCGCACTGGAAAAATTGGGGCAGCTGGAGAGACTTCGAGCACATCGAAGAAACCCTTTACCGGAAACGCACTGGGGAATTTTTCCTTTTAGGAGAAGGTGGACCTAAAACCGAGATATGCCGAGCGAGAAGGTCAAAACTGCTGGACCGACGGCTCCAAAATCATCCCTCTCAGTTGGGAAGCTGCCAGAAAATGGGCAGAAGAGCACCTTGACGCAGACAAGTACGCTGAAATTTTCGAAGTCGCAGAGGACAACGAAAAACAATCCTTTCCGTCAGCATCCCCAGCGCAGTCGCTGAACGCGCCAGATCAGAAGCGGCTAAGGCAGGAATCTCCTTGTCTGATTACATTGCAAGCAAACTTTAATCTCCTCCAAAAAATCAGCTGAAATTGCGCTTTGTTATCGGCAATATCCCCAAATTTGCCTCATATTTTTGTTTGTTATTGAGTTTATATAAACTCTAAAATGTATTGACTTTATATAAACTATATGCTATAATATAATCACAAGGTAAGGGAACAGAAACCTAACAAACATTAAATTTAAAGGAGAATCATTATGAGAAACGCTAACGAAATCGCAAAAGAAATCAAAGAAATGGGCACTTGGGATATGGAGCTGCTTGAAGAGCTTTGTGAAGCGGCAGACATGCTCGAAGAATGGAACGCCGCAGACGGCGAAACATTTGAAAGTGTTGCTTTTAAAGCAGCTGAAAAACTTGGCGTAGAAATTCAATAAAATAAAAAATCACCCTCCCCGGATACTTCCGAGGAGGGCTTTTTAGTCCCTGGATCGTCATAGATTTAGTCGTAAATTTCGTCTTTGGCTTCCGCTTCTTCCTGCTCCTGCATCACTGCCACCTTGTCACGGACCGGCAGCTCTTTTAAGTCCTCCATCAGCTTGGTGACCGTGCCGTTTCCGCCGAGCTTGTGGTACTCGTCGTACATTTTCTGCGCCGCCTCCAGTCCATGCAGGCTGATCCAGCCGCGCTCATAGTAGTGATAGTATGCGTGTACCAGCTCTGCCCGCAGCAGGGCGATGATAGCCTCTTTACTGCTGTTTGCCGCACTTCTTCTTCCTGCTGTTTTTTCCAGAGGCGGCGGATCAGATACCCGCCGCCCGCCAGAACCCCGGAAAAGAGCACCTCCAGCCAATACTTTGCCAACCACTCCAGCAAATCTATCGCCTACTCTCTAAAATAATCCTGCACAGCTTTGCACACCGCCTTTTCTGCGCCCTCTGCTTTTGGCAGATGCAGGTGCAGCATCGGCACCTTTGCTTGTGTAAAACCACGGGATGTCCTTAACCTCTCTGAGCGGGATTTCCTCGGCTCCCAGCAGGATTGGGTCGATGCCGATCATCTTGAGCTGGTGCTTGTAGTAGCTCTGTGCCTGTCTGCTCTCCTCGGTGTCGCGGCGGACGTTGTGTCCCAGGCGATCGCCCAGCAGCCCCTCCACTCTGGTGATTTTGACTTTGCACTGTGCGGATTCATAGACAAAAAGCACATAGTCCGGTTCCAGTTGAGACAAAGCATAGTAATCCGGGTATGCCTTTGGAGCATCCAGCTCCACGACACCCTTCATGCCCTGCGCTTTCATCTCCTCCACGATTCTCTTCGCCATTGGATTGCCGTTTACACCTACTACTGCGATTTTTTCTTGCCCCAAAACAAATTTGCCATAAAACACTCTTCCTTTCTGTTACTCATTCACAAAATTTTTGATGTTCGGATTATTTTTGATTTGCTCGCGCATCAGCTCCAGCGCCTCATCTACCCATGTACTAAATACGGCAAATGGCACCAGGTACTTGATGGGCGGAAACGCCTCGACTGCTAAATCGTAAACGTATCGCAATTTGAGCGCACCGGTGCCGCTGCCTAAGTACTGCTCTGCCTGCGTTACTGCCCAAAGCAGCCACTCTTTGACGTTTCCCCGCATCCGCAGGTAGCCGATCAAGAGCAGCAGCAAAGGGCACCCACCGTGCAGATGATACTCATGATTTGCTCCATAACCTTACACCTCCTTCCCCTTAAATCATATTCACAAACCCGCCAAAGCCCTTTTTCTTGAGGTCGCCGGCGGTTTTTGTCTTCTTCTTGTGTCGCAAATTTGCCGACACATACTTTTGCAAGGGCGTCGTTTTTGAAAAATACGAAATACCCCATATCATCGAGCTTGGCGTACAGGTCGGCGGCGCTTTTTGCCGATGCAAACGCCCCCACCTGTACGGTGTACAGCAGTTTTTATCTGCCTGCGGCTGCTCCATTTTTGCAATAATAGAAGGATAGTCCTTATAGGCAATATCTTTGTCTACATCTCCAACGATGCCATTGACCCTGCCGCTGCCGGTGTACTGCCAGATGCCGTATGGATGTTTGCAGGTGCATTTGCCTGCGTACTGTGCAATCCATTTGTCATAGGCGGTCAGCTGTGCAGGGTAGAGGTAGCTATCCAAAAAAGTCTTTAGAGCAGTACAGCATAGCATAGTAGCCAGCAGCCTCAATCTCATCCAAAAATGCTTTGCAGATGTCGGTGTTGGTCTGCTTATTGCCGCCGGTGTAGATGCTCTCATACTCGATGTCAAAGGCGATTGGGTAGGTCAGCTTGTACGGTTTTACTGCCCGAATAACCTCCTGCGCTGCCCTGCGTGCTGCCTGTACGGTGGCGGCATAGCTGTACAGATAAATGCCAACATCCAGTCCTGCCGCCAGCGCACCCTTGATGTGCTGGGTAAAAGCACTGTCGAGCTTCAATGCACCATTATTGTAGCAGAAGCCGACGCGGATGATGGCAAAGTCGATGCCGTCCGCCTTGACCTTCTGCCAGTCCACCTTGGGCTGCCATTTGGATACATCAATTCCCTGTTTCATCTTCCTCTTCCTTTCCGTCAAATCCTTTTTTGAGCGCTCCTGCCCTGCCGTGCTGTTTAATCAGCTGATTGAGGCAGATGGCAGCAGCAGCCAGCACATACCCCTGTCCGACGCTCACCGCCGCCAGAATCACCCACTGCATCCAGCCCACCGGCTCGCAGGCAGCCACACTCACCAGCGCCGACAGCAGCACCCCCACCGGGCACAGGATGCCCGGTATCAGGGTATCGTCGATGCGGATGGAGCGCTTGATGATGCTGCCCAGTGCATACAGGCAAGGTACCAGCCATACCGTTTCCGGCGATATGTACTCCTTCACCAGCGCCGAGATTTCGCTTAACTCGTTCATTTACCAATCACCTCCTTTCATATAAAACTCCAAAGCAAAGGGAAATTGCCCTAAAAGAGCAACTTCCCTTTGTTTTATAAAATGTTATCTATTCACCACTTTTTGTTGACAATATATGTTTTATCGTATATAATGAATA